>Ga0078972_1001587_pt1 | contig 83898 bp, 62 predicted proteins | sample YelNatPaOPGAMG01_FD_67568 | JGI IMG/M metagenome (GOLD analysis project Ga0078972, IMG submission 67568) | Hot spring thermophilic microbial communities from Obsidian Pool, Yellowstone National Park, USA - OP-RAMG-01 (SPADES assembly) (version 2) | ecosystem: Environmental > Aquatic > Thermal...
ATCCCTTCAATAGCTTGTTCGTCCTCATGGCTATCTTCCCTCCGTAGAGATAGAGGCCCCAGATACTGATAGATCTTGGACTTGGGATGCACCTTCCATAGGCCCTCCCTCAGCCTGCCAGGTTAGCCAGCTAGCTGAAGCCTTTGCAGCAGGACTTGTTGGATATAGCTCCAATAGCCTCCTATAGCCAGAGTACATGCCTTATGTGGAAGCCAGATATGATATGAACTTGTCAATGAGCTATGGCCGGACCTAGGTTATGGCAGGCATCATACTGGCTGATAGATGCATCCCTTTAAGTCAGTCCTCCCTTCTTCTGACCCAAACCTCTTGACCTACATGCCTCAACATGGCCTAGACCCATCTCTTGCTGATCGCCTGTTTTGGGTGTTCCCTATATCTGTAGATTAGCCGAAGGCCGATGGGCTGTCAACAGGGTTTGGGCGGGGAAAGTGGCCTCATTTGGGTTGCCCCAAAGTATTGCCAGGCCTATGGTATTGACGGGGCATCTGGCCCGATGATATAAGTAACACAAAACTAAGAGGGACGGTATGCCGGTCGAAAAAGCACTATGCACCTGCATAGGGGCCTCGGTAGATATCTCCAGGCCCGGACAGATGGGCTTGTCTCAGATCCATAGGTTAGGTACTACTCAGTATGGCTGAGTTGGTCTGTATCCGCGCCCGCGGCGGGCGCTACAGGAGCAAGGGAAGGGTCTGTCCGGTCTGGGAAGGCACATGCCTGCATGTAGGCATAGTCACTGACCAGGTTAGGTCGTTGCGTCTGCTCGAGGGCGGGTCCGCACGGTTTGACCCGCCCTTATTCTTGGTACGCACTTTCAAGGAGATCAGCGATGAGGCAATTGAAGGGAGTTAGTCTGACGGATGTGCAGGCAGTCTACAGCGGTCCTGAAGGTCAGCTCTGGGAGCTGATCATGGGAGAACAGATCCACATAGGGGGATTGACCAGCTCCATGGATCTGGCAGACCAGGCCAGGATCATGCCTGGAACCAAGGGGGTGGACCTATGCTGCTGTACAGGGGCAGGGATGAGATTCCTTGTTCGGTTCAGACAAGTAGGACATATGACAGGTGTGGATGCAACTGCGGCAGTGATAGAGCTTGGCAGACAGCGGTGCATTCAGGCTCAGGTTGCAGACCGGATCGACTTTGTGCTGGCAGACGTCTGCAACAGCGGTCTACCCGATGCCACTGCCGACTTTATCTGGGGTGAGGATGCCTGGTGCTATGTACAAGACAAGGCAAGGCTCGTTGCAGAGGCGGTACGCATAACCAGGCCAAGAGGTACCATCGCATTCACTGACTGGCTAGAAGGGCCAAAGCCCCTATCCAGCAGCGAGGCAGAGAGATTCATGCGTTTCATGAAGTTCCCTACCTTGGCAGACCTTGGGGATTACACACATTTGCTTGAGGCCAATGGCTGCGAGGTCCTTGTCGCAAGGGATACGGTCAGGTTCGCTAGGTACATGGACCTCTATCTGGACATGCTCAAGATGCAGTTGACCTACGATGCACTGAGGATCATCGGGTTTGACAAGGACACGATGGAAAGACTTGCGGCTGAGATGGAATTCACCAGACAACTGGCCCATGCCGGCAAGCTTATACAAGGCATAATCGTAGCGAGAAAGGGCTAAGCAATGACTACTTGCAAAGGCAATCCAAGAACGACCCCAAAGATTGTAGCAGATCCATGTCACCCTCCACAGGTCTCATGTGGTTCTGGGCTGCAGGCCAAGACACAGGCCGATGTTTGCCCTTTCGCCTGGTTCGACAGGATGATCCAGAATTGCCTTGCATATGCCACCGAACAGAAGGCAAGAGGCAGGCCAATAGTCGGCATTACGTGTGAATACACCCCCAGGGAATTGATCATGGCCGCAGGCGCGATACCCGTGTGCCTTTGCGGTGGGTCCGCTGAGATGATCGGCCCAGCAGAGCAAGACCTGCCGAGCAATCTATGTCCATTGATCAAGTCCACATATGGTTACCACATAAAGAAGGCCAACCCATTCCTTGAAATGGCGGCCCTGATCGTGGTCGAGACCACATGCGACGGAAAGAAGAAGATGTATGAATTGATGGGGCTTGGCCGCAAGATGCACGTGCTGGAGCTGCCGCAAAAGCCGGATGATCCGGATGCAATGACCCACTGGATCAGCGAGCTCCGCAAGCTCAGGGCCAGACTCGAGCAGGAGCTCAACGTGGAGATCACTAACGCCAGGATCAGGGATGCCATCAGGGTGATGAACCGCGAGCGGGATCTGCGGAGGCGTCTTGCAGGACTCATGGAGGCAGATATGCCACCGTTGACAGGTAGGCAGTTGCTGCAACTAAAGAGCAGCATATCTTGCATACCAGAGGACCTGTCGCAGTACGAGCGGGCGATGGAGGTGTTGAGATCGAGGCAACCTCAGGCCTGCCAGGATTCTAGGGTCAGGGTCCTCATGACCGGTGTGCCCATGGTGCACGGCGCAGAACGGGTCATCGAGATCATCGAGTCGCACGGCGGGCTTGTGGTCTGCATGGACAACTGCACCGGTCTAAAACCCATATTCGATGATGTAGACCAGGATGCCGATGATCCGATCGTCGCCCTGGCGGAGAAGTACTTGCAACTGCCCTGCTCTGTAATGACCAAGAACACCAGGCGATTAGAACTGCTGCGTCGATGGGCAAGGCAATTCAGGGCGCAGTGTATCATAGAACTGATCTGGCAGGCGTGCCTGACATATGACGTCGAATCGTATTTCGTGCGGCAACTGGCCCAAGACCTGGGGCTTCCATACCTGCGGATAGAGACGGACTATTCTCCATCCGACTCTGCAAGGATCGCCTTGCGGGTAGAGGCATTGTTTGAGGCCGTACGACAGAGGCCTGGTGCAGGTGCATGAAGAAGGTCGTGTATAACTGCCCATACGTGCCCAGCGAATGGATGGCCGCACACGGCCTTGCGCCTACGAGGCTGATACCTATGGCAGCCCAAGGCGGAGATGTAATAAGAGTGGCAGAAGGGATCTGCCCTTATGCTGCGGCCTTTGCCAATGAAGCTGCTGCTATAGATGCCCCAGTGGTGTTTACCACCAGGTGCGACCAGATGAGGCGGGCATACGAGCTATTTGCCATGAGGACTGCACGGGATGCATTCCTGCTGAACATTCCGCACACATGGCAGGACCCTGTAGTGCAGAGCTTCTATATCCAAGAGCTTTCAAGGCTAAGCAGGTTCCTGGTGGATGCTGGTGGCAAGGCACCTGATAGACAAAGGCTACTGGATGCGATGTTCGATGACGCCGCTGAAAGGGCCGATCATCGGGTCTACATCGGCAAGGGCGTGCCCGTTGCGGTAGTAGGCGGACCCCTCATGCAACAGGATGCAGGCTTGTTCGAGATCATTGCAGCGCATGGCGGTCAGGTTGTGCTCGATGCGACCGAGACAGGCCCTAGGTGCAGACACAGGCCATTCGATCGCAGGGCTGCATCGTCGGATCCGCTGATGGAACTGGCGTTTGCGTACCTGGATATACCAGATGTATTCCTGCGGCCAAACAGCGGTCTGTATGTCTGGCTGAGGGACCAACTTGACCTCAACAGGCCCAAGGGAGTGATATTTCACCATTACATCTGGTGCGATAGGTGGCGGGCAGAATACCATAGATTCAAGGAGTGGGCAGGATTGCCAGTACTATTGCTGGATGATGATGGCCGCTCGGGTCTGGGCACCGGCAGGGCTGCGAACAGGATAGCCTCCTTTATGGAGAACATCAGGTGATCCGCTTGCCAGAAAGACTCACACTGGACCAACTGGATCTGCATTACGCACATCTTCGCAGAGAAGGTCTGCTGCTACCAGGCCAATACGGGCCTATCGGAAGGCATGTGTCTGATGGCGATACCAGATTATTGAGGTTGAGGTATGACAACAGCCCTGCTGCCCTGAGGCTTTGGGACCTATTGCTCACAGAAGAACAGAGGCTGGCGCAATGGCGGGCATCTGGGAAGAGGCTCGTAGGTGCCATGAAGGATCTTGGCACCGTACCAGTCATGGCGTATAGCAGCGATAGACTCGTCGCATTCTATCCAGACGGGGCCTGGTGGATACCATGCGTAATGGAGGTCAATCAGGGTCTGCTTTCGATCGCAGACTCATTGGGCATCGACGAGTCGTTCTGTCCGGTAAGGGCTATGCTAGGTGCGTTCGTGACAGGTGCTCACTTTCCCATACCGGACCTGTTGGTCTGCAGTGTGGGTGCTGCCTGCGACGACTTTGCTGCCATAGCCCAGAGGCTAAATGGCATGGGCCTGCCGATCCTCTGGTGGGAGATGCCGTACCGCAGGCAGGCAGGCCCATCAGAGCAGGCAGTGCAGCTGCCAGGAGGTGTCCTTGCGCCAAAGGTGTTGGTGGACCTAGTTCGGTCTGAGCTAGGTCGAGTCAGGTCTGCATTTGAGGAACTGGCAGGCAAACCCATAAGCGACCAGGACTTGGCCAATGGAATAAACAAGGCCAACAGGGTCAGGCTGTTACTCCAAGGGCTGCGAAGGCTTGTCTTTACCTCCGTACCTACGCCCATGCCAGCCCTTGAGATGCTGATCGCTGAGATGCTGGCCATACACTTCTGTTCCGACATAGACCAAACCATCCTAGTACTGGAGGCCATGCTCGCTGAGGTGGAGGGTCGCGTGGCCGCCAAGGTCGGTTACGGACCTTTGGATGCGGTACGCGTCTTCTGGGTCAACCCTGTAGCGGACCTGAGGGTCATGAACCTGATAGAGGAATGTGGCATCAGGCTGTGCGGCACCGACCTGATGTTCACGCATGCGATCGACCCGATCCCTGCAGACCTTCAACCTATGGAGGCACTCGCCAGGGTTGCATTGGCAGATCCCATGGTAGGCCCTATGTCCGAAAGGGCCGCCCGCATAGCAGCACAGGTACAACAGCTAGCCGCGGAGGCGGTGGTGGTCAGTAGGATCCCAGGCGCTAGCCACTGTGGGTACGAGGGCCAGGTCATTGCCGATATCGTTGCGAGGAGGTGCTATGTGCCGACGATCGAGATAGAGGTCCCGCCAGTAGCAGATTCAGTGGAGGCAACGTTGAGGACCAGGCTACAGGCCCTGGTCGAGACCATCAGATCCAATAGGCCGATATGCCATACGCAGGTGTAGACGCAGGTTCGCGCATGATAAAGATAGTGCTTGTAGCCGATGACGGCATGCAGGTCATCGCCAAGGGATGCACGGATCAGGGCATCGATCAAGACAGGATTGCCACTAGCCTCTTTGCCACCATCCTTTCCCAGGCAGGCTTGAGGCGTTCACAGGTCCGCAGGGTGGTGGCCACAGGCTATGGTCGCGCACGCATATCCTTGGCAGATACGACCATCACCGAGATCACGTGCCAGGCAGTGGCCATTCACAGACTCCTGCCTGAGGCCAGGACCGTCATAGACATAGGTGGCCAGGATAGCAAGATCATAAGACTTGCTGACAGTGGAAGGGTCTTTGATTTTGTGATGAATGACCGATGCGCGGCAGGGACGGGCAGGTTCCTGGAGGTGGTGGCCGATAGGCTTGGAGTGGACCTTGTCGACCTTGGCCCATTGGCAGCTACCAGTCGTGAGCCTGCTGTGATAAGCAGTATGTGCGTAGTCTTTGCGGAGACGGAGATCATAGGCCTATTGGCAGCGAACAGGCCTCGGGAGGATATTGTTGCAGGCGTGCAGAGGGCCATTGCACAAAGGATCCATGGCATGGCAGGCCGAACCATGCGGGGGCCTGTTGTATTCACAGGCGGTGTGGCATTGGTCGCAGGCATGCAGTCGGCGCTCGAGGATGCCCTAGGACTGCAGGTCGTTATCCCGCAAGAACCCCATATGACCGCCGCCTTCGGTGCAGCGATATTGGCTAGGGATATCCAGCAAGGGGGTCATTACTTCTTGGGAGGACAACCATGATAGACAGAGAAAGACGAAAGAGGGTAATGCAGAGGTCCATGAGGCTGGGTCACTGCATCTGTAATCCAAGACAGCCGTGTCCGTGCCCCACATTCAAGCAGCAGGACATCTGTACCTGTGCTGGCGAAAGGCCGCAGGTCGACGGTAGGCCTGTCAGGTTGACCAAGCTGGTGGAAAGGCCTGGATGCGCATCCAAGATAGACCAGGATCTGCTCAAGGAGGTACTTGCTGATCTACCAGAGATAAAGGACCCCAATGTCATTGTAGGCGTTGCTGCTGGGGACGATGCAGGGATCTACCAGATCCCTGCGGGTCCAGCCTTGGTCCAGACAGTGGATGTCTTCACACCGTGTGTCGATGACCCTTACACCTTTGGCCAGATCGCTGCCGCCAACTCGGTCAGTGACGTATATGCCATGGGAGGAAGGCCGCTGACCGCCCTCTCGATCGTCGGCATCCCTGTAGGCCAGGTCCCTGACGAGGTCCTATCGCAGATCCTGTCGGGTGGCATAGAAAGGATGAACCAGGCAGGCTGTTCGGTCATAGGCGGCCACAGCATAAACGACCAGCAGATCAAGGCAGGTTTTGCAGTAACAGGTTTGATAGATAGAGATTGCATTATCACCAATGCAGGTGCAAGGCCTGGAGACGCCCTGATCCTGACAAAGCCCATAGGCACAGGGATCATCGCGTTCGCAGGCCAGATAGACCGTGCTAGACCACAGGACCTGTCTGCGGCCATCGAGTCCATGATCACACTGAACAAGGTCGCATCGGAACTGATGGTGCAATTCAAGGCCCATGCTTGTACGGACGTGACCGGCTTTGGCCTGATGGGGCATCTGGCAGAGATGGCCAGGTCCAGCGGGGTCGATGTGGAGGTGGTCTGGGATTGGATCCCGTTGTTACCAGGTGTTATCGATTATGCGACAGCAGGGATCCTGCCTGGTGGCATAGAGAGGAACAGGCACGCATGCGGCCATAATGTGCAGCCGGACCCAAGGATTCAACAGGAGATGGTCGACGTCTGTTACGACCCGCAGACATCAGGAGGGCTGCTTATCGCCATCGAGATCGCCAGGGCCGATGCCATGTTGAAGGCCTTGAGGCAGGCCGGTGCAAGGGCCGCTGCCATCATAGGCAGGGTCCTGGCCAAGGGCAATGGCACGATCCATCTGACCACAGACTGTAGCAGAAAGGTCCCTGAGGGTGTTTCGCCGATACCGACGCCCGAAAAGGACCTGCAGCCTGCCCCATGTTGCGCAGAGGCAAATGGCCCTGCTGCGACATCCAAGATCGGCCAGATCAGGGGTAAGTTCCTCGAGTTTCTCGGTGCAGCTGCTAGTCCGCATGGCCTCGATGCCTACACCAAGCAGGCCATTGCCATAGCCTTGTCTGTTGCCATGCGATGCGAGCCATGCCTGAGGATGCACATAAAGAAGGCCAGGGAAAAGGGCTTTACCGACGCGGAGATAGAGGAGGCTGCGTGGATGGGCATCAGCTTTGCAGGGTCGCCATCGATGGCATTCTACGACACGATGGTGAAGGGCCTTGATCGGCGATAGCTATTCGTGTCTCAAGGCCTCTATCGGGTCCAGGCGTGCTGCCTTGCGGGCGGGCAGATAGCCGAATATCACCCCTACCGCTGCGGAGAATGTAAAGCCTATCAATATGATCGGTATGTTGAGTACAAACGGGACCTGCAGGCGGCCTGCCAAGGATGCCGAGACGATCAACGCAAGCACTACCCCTATCAGACCTCCACACGAGGACAGCACCACGGCCTCTACCAAGAATTGTAGCAGCACCTCCCTCTCCAGCGCGCCGATGGCCAGCCTGGTCCCGATCTCCCGCGTGCGTTCCGTGACGGAGACCAGCATTATGTTCATGATCCCTATCCCACCTACCAGCAGACTTACCGATGCAACCGAGCCCAGCAGCATGGTCAACGTGGTAGTGGTACTGGCCAGCATTGCAGTGATCTCCTTTGTGTCCATGATGTTGAAGTCATCCTCCTCCGTCGGGGCGAGGTGGCGGCGTGCCCGCATCAGTAGCCTGACATCCCTGCGGACGCGATCCGTAGAGACCCCATCCATTGCAGATACCATGATCAGACTTACATTGTCATTACCGGCGATACGCCTCTGGAATGTCTTCAGCGGTATGACCACCAGGTCATCCTGATCCTGTCCCATGCTCGATTGGCCCTTTGCCTCAAAAAGCCCTATCACCTCGCACGAGATCTTTCCCAACCTGATCCTCTTTCCTATTGGGCTGTGCCCGCCAAAGAGCTTTGTGCTTACCGTCTGGCCTATGATGCAGACAGAGCTGCCTGTGCGAAGCTCGCTGTCGGTAAAATTCCTTCCCTCCATTATCCGCCTGTTGGTCACCGAAACGAACTGATCCGTTGTCCCATTGATGGTGGTAGCCCAGTTTTGGTTGCCATAGATGGCCGTGACAGAGCTACCTGTAACCGGGGCGACACCTGCAAGGCCAGCGATCTCACGCTCTATGGCCTGGGCATCTGCAGGCTTGAACGGTGCTGCACCGGAGCTCTGACCGGGTCCCATCCTCCTACCAGGCGTGACGATCAGGAGGTTGCTTCCGAGGCTGGCGATCTGCCTGGTGATCTGTTGGGTTGCACCGCTGCCGAGCGTGACGAGTATGATCACTGCAGCGACGCCTATGATGATCCCCAACATCGTCAAGACCGAGCGCATGACATTGCGCCTGAGCTCCCTCAGGGCCAATAGGAAGGCGTTTGTTATCATCCCGATCATGATGCAACCTGCCTGGTGATATGCTCGCTATCTATGAGGCCGTCCTTGAAGTGCAAGATCCTGTCTGCCCTCGCAGCCATATCAGGCTCATGTGTGACCATGACGACCGTTATACCCTGCTGGCGGTTGAGACTGATGATCAGATCCATGATCTCTTGGCCGCAAGCAGAGTCCAGATTGCCGGTTGGTTCATCCGCCAATAACACGAGCGGCTGTGTGATGATCGCCCTTGCTATGGCCACCCTCTGCTGCTGGCCGCCAGATAGCTCGCTTGGCGTATGGTGGTCCCAGCCGGCCAAGCCCACCTGACTCAAGGCCTGCCTTGCAAGGGCATGCCTCTGCCTTGCTGGTAGACCTCGGTATATGAGCGGTAGTTCGACATTCTCGATAGCAGATGTCCGGTTAAGCAGATTGAAGCTCTGAAAAACAAAGCCCAGGTAATACCGCCTCAGTATGGCCCGCTGATTCCTGGTGAGGGTTCCGACATCTATGCCCTTGAACAGATACTGGCCCGAGGTTGGCGTATCGAGGCAGCCGAGTATGTTGAGGCATGTGCTCTTGCCAGAGCCGCTTGGCCCCATCAATGCGACAAACTGGCCTGACTCGATCCGCATGTCTATGCCACGCAATGCATGCACTGCAGCGATCCCATGGCCATAGACCTTCGTCACCTTGCGAAGCTCGATCAGCGGGCAGTCTTTACTGGTCATGTTCACCTGACAGGCATGATAAGATCCGTTACCACTTCCATATCGGGCTGTATATCGCCGCTTATGACCTCGGTCCAGATGCCGTCGGTTGCGCCTATGACGACATTGATCGGCACCAACTGGCCGTCCTTGAGGGTCCAGACCTGCCGATGTCTTTCCTTCGGATCTACCGTCTGGTCTGATTGACCTGGTTGTCTCGGGAACCTGGGCAAGAGCATCCCGACAAGCCCACCGCTTGGTCTGCGGCCGGCCTTTTGGCTGGTAGGTGGCACGAACCGCAGGGCCGTGTTGGGTATCAAGAGCGCATCATGTCTGTGGTCCACGGTGATCACCGCCGTTGCAGTCATGCCAGGCCGTAACAGGAGGTCTGGGTTATCGACCCTCAGGATCCCCTTATAAGTGACCACCCCACTTACGGTCTGGGCACCGAAGCGGACCTGTGTCACCTTCGCGGGGAAGGTCTTGTCTGGATATGCATCTACCGTGAACGTGGCGTCCTGGCCCTCGTGTACAAGCCCGACATCTGCCTCATCTATGTCTACCCTCAACTCCATCTGTGTCAGGTCCTCGGCCAATGTGAACAACCTAGGGGCCTGGAATGATGCGGCCACGGTCTGGCCAGGCTCTATGGCCCGATCCAATACGATCCCGTCGATAGGAGAACGTATCACGGACTTGGAGATATCAGTCAGCACCACATTCAGTGCGGCCTCTGCCTGGGCCACAGAGGCCTTGGCACTTGCCAGGTCTGCCCTGCACCTGGCCAGGTTTGCCTCTGCAGTATCCAGATCGTTCTGTGAAGGCATCTTTCCGTCGCTCAGTTCCCTCAGTCGCTTGAGCCTGGCAAGCTGTGCCTCTGCCTCCTGCACGCTCGCCTCGGCCTGCAAGACCCTTGCCCTTGCCGCCTCTAATGCAGCCTCGTTCTGTTTGGCCTGTGCCTCGAGCCTGCTTGTATCGATCCTGGCCAGGACCTGTCCGACCTTTACCTTGTCGTTGTAGTCGGCCTCGATGATCTTGATCGTACCTGAGACCTCGCTGCCAACATCCACCTTCTTCAAGGGCTCCAGTGTGCCGGTCGCGCTGACGGTTACCACCAGGTCGCCCCGCCTGACACGCTGGGTCTGGTAGTGCATTTGATCACCTTGTCTGCCCAATGTTGCGACTAGACCCATTGCCACGACCGCAAGCACCAAGGCTGTTACCCACCAATGCCTGCGCCTGTGGAACCGGCCTTCCAAGCCCAACGTCTTGCCTATGTCCTCTGGATGGTTTGCCGATGTCTGCCTCATGTCCTCACCTGCGGATCCTGTCTATTATCAGGTGTACTGGGCCAACCCCCGCCGAGTGCCTTGTACAACCTGATCATATCTGAAGTGATACTTGCCTTGCTCCTGGCCAATTGTTCCTCGACGGTCAACAACGTCTGCTGCGTATCCAATACGGTCTGGAAGCTGACAAGGCCTGAATTGTATTGATCCAGTGCCAGCTCGAAGGCCTTCTGTGCCGATGCCACCGCCGATTCTAGGGATCTGATGCGGGTCTGCTCGTTGGCCAGTGCAACCAATGCATCTTCTACCTCCTTCAGTGCATTCAGGACCGTGGCCTGGTAGCTGGCCAAGGCCTCCTCTTGCCTGGCGGTCTGGATCCGGACATTCTGCCTGATGGCACCTGCGTCGAACAATGTCCATGCAGAGCTGACTATGCCTTGGATCGTCTCGGTCCCGCCCAACAGGTTGCGGATGGAAAGGGAATCGAGTCCTATGCTGCCACTGAGCGATAGATTCGGATACAAAGACGCCTCCGCCAGTCCTATCTGCGCGGTCTGTGCAGCCAGGTTTCGCTCTGCCGCCCTGACATCTGGCCTTCGGCGCAACAGGTCGGCAGGCACGCCCACGGCAATCTCGATAGGTGCAGTAGGTACTGGCATCGACTTGGCAAGGATCTGATCCAAGCCAGATGGGTTCTCTCCTACCAAGACCGCAAGACGGTACATGGCCTGTCTGATGTTTGTCTGTATAGTGGGTAGCTGGGCACGTGCTTGCTCCAGGCTGAGCCTTGCCTGCTCTACGTCGAGCTGGGTTGTCAGGCCTGCCTCCAACCTCCAGCAGGTTATCTGGTAGGTCTGCGTCCTGGTCTGGAGGTTGGACTCGGTGATCGAAAGTAGCTGTTGATTGAGCCTCAGGTCCACATAATCCAGCGCAAGCTCTGCAAGCAGGCTGACCAGGACGTCGTTTAGTGACTCCTGCCTGGCCTGCAATGTCGCGACCGCCGCTTCGATGGCCCTGCGTTTTCCGCCAAAGATATCCAGCTCCCAGCTTGCATCCAGGCCTGCGGAGTATAGACTCGTGGTCTTTTCCGGCCCGGTTTCAGGGATTGACCTGGTCCTGCTGGCGGTCCCTCTTGCACCGACCGTAGGCCACAATGCCCCCTTGTAGATCAAGAGCTGGGCCCTGGCCTGTTGTACCCGTGCGGCAGCCTGTCTTAGGTCCAGGTTGTTGGCCCTTGCCTTCTCGATCAGCTCGGATAGCACGGGGTCCCTAAACACCTCCCACCAACGACCGAGCCGGTTTGGATCGCCGGAGCCCGTTTGGAGCCTCGTGGCCCAATCCTGCGGGGTCTTGACCTGCGGGGGTTTGTAGTCTGGACCTACGGTACAACCGATCAACAACAAAGACAAAGGTACAAAGATCACATGGATTCGATAGCGAGTTCTTGTCATGGCAAACGCGCCTTGAATGCGGCCACCGCAAATGCCAAGAATCGGCTCAGATATGTCTGCAAGTCCACCTGCGCACACCGCTGCTTGCGGCGCCCCTTACAAATGGCCATCATCAATAACGACTGATGCAGCCCACCCATCAGAAGGTGCATCCTCCAAGATATGTCATCTTGGTCCATCTGGGGCAATGCCTTCAGGAGCATGGCATTGAGCTGCCCTACCACAGGGCTTATGAGCTCGGCCATCTTCTGCCCAACGACAGGATTGGGATCTGCCATGCATCGCACCATCATCCTGGCAAACGTCGCACCATCCCGCCTGTGTTGTACTGCGTGTTCTATGGCCGGTCTGAAGAACGCCTCCAATACGGCCTCGAGGCTAGGGGCCTTGCGACCGGAGCCCCTTTGAACCTCCTTGAGACCATCGATTTGTTGGTCGCTAAGGGGCTTGATCCTCCTTTCCACGACGGCAGCTATGAGGCCCTTCTTACCGCCGAAATGGTAGTTTATAGCAGCGAGGTTCACGTTTGCCGCCTTCGTTATCTGTCTGATCGAGACGGCATCGATCCCGTGCTGGGCAAAGAGCCTCTCAGCCACATCCAATATCCTCTGCCTCGTAGTGGGCATAACCGTTCGTCTTTGTCCTGCCATAATTGGGCTAATCGAACATACGTTTGAATTATACGATCGTTTGAATGCCTGTCAAATTAGTTTTACCACTGCTTGCTGGCAGCATCACGGTCACGGCCTCATCAGGCCGGGCGCCTGCCAAAAAACTTAGAAGGACAATAGCAGGCCCTGGGCCGGATCCAAAAGACCTTGACCTGCCATACAGGCTACATAGGATGCTGGTATCGAACTACAGTGACCAGGACCTCTTGGCAGGCTTGGCGGTCAGGCGTGGAGGCAGCAGAGTACAGGGTCTACATGGGGACCGACCAGCAGGCTGTCGCAGATGCGGCTATACCTGCCGCTACGGTCTAGAAGTCCTCCTATGGCCCACCGGCACCGATACTCGGTACCGCCTACCTCTGGCTGGTAGACGACGTCAGCCTTGTCAATACCCCTGCAATCTGGCCTGGGGATGTATGGACGTTCACCACCTTAAGTTTCCTCGTGCTAGACAGCTTCGAGGGCTATACCGAGGATTCGCCGAACCGTCTCTTCCAGACCTGGATCGATGGGCTTGGATCCTCTCCAGGCGAGTTCTTCCCTAATGGCGGGGCAGGCAATGGGATAGGTGCCATCGTTGGCTACGTCCGGCCGCTGGCCCGATCATGGAGACGCCATGTTCATCGACGACATACGGCTCTGCACATAAGGGGCTATAGGACCAACGGCAATGCATGCTACAGGGTGGACTTGGGTGAGAAGATGTGGTAGAATACATCTGATCTTGGTCGAGCCTTCTGGCGACTTGCCACAAGGCCCCAAGCATTGTTGGGTTGGTACCTGATGACCACCGAGGAGGTAAAAGAACTCGAGTACTTGCGTAGCGGACCGCTAGGTCCAAGACCTGGACATCCCTGCCTGGGATGTGGCCATTTTACGAACACCGGACTAAGACCGATGTTGCGAGCTGATCATTTAAGAAAGGAGCAAGCAAGATGAACCGCAGTCAGATCCTACTGAAGGCCTCTATTACCTCTATCGTAAGCGCGATATTCCTGGCCAGTGCCAGTTATTCCGCCGTACTCTATGTCGATGGTTCTGTGGCCGCCACGGGCAACGGTACCCAGGCCGCGCCGTTCAAGACGATCGCCGAGGCCATAGCCGCCTCTATCACCGGCGACGAGATAAGGATCGCTGGCGGTACCTATGAGAATGAGCCAGCGAACATGTCGCTCAAGACGCAACTGACCATCAGCGGCAGTTACGACAGGTCCTTTAGCAAGGTCGACTTCACCAATAACCCTACCGTCATAGACATGGCAAGGCTCAGCGAGCAGCAGCAGAACCGCACCTTCCGCTGCCAGGCCATCTCCTCGTTTACCATCCAGAACCTGATCATCAAGAATTCTTCCACGGGCGAGTCTGGCAATACCACCAATGGCGGTGCGATCCTGGTCCAGAATGGTAGCTCTGGCACTATCCGAAGGGTCTGGTTCATCAATTGCACGGCACAATTCGAGGGGGGCGTACTGACAGGACCTGCACGCGACGGGGGTGCATTGTGCATACGCGATGCCTCGAACGTCCTGATCGAGGACTGCGTCTTCGATGGCTGCACTGCTGTAGGCAGGGGTGGTGCGATCAACATGCGGAATGCCGGAGCAGGCAACAACGTGAGGATACATCGGTGTCTATTCACCAACTGCGGCTCCAGGGGTGGCGCATCGGCGATCCATGATCTGGATGGGACCAGTCAGGTCGAGATCATAAACTGCATCTTTGCAAACAATGGGGTGGACGTGGTGATCCCCACAGGAATAGCCACCAGCAACTGTGAGATCAGCCTGGCTGATAGGCGGGCGGTCATCTACAATTGCACCTTCGTCGGCAGCAACAACCCTGCCGGCTATATGTTCGACTTTGCCGACAGTAGCGACGCCTCTGCGACAAAGGAGTTCATCAACTGCATCGTCGCCAACAATAACATCGCTAGCGGCCTTACGACCTTTGCCATCTTCCGTTATGCGAGCGGCTACAACGATACGACCAAGATCCAGAACAACCTATTCTTCTCCAATTCTGGACTGGGTCCGCTGGACCCGACGGGCGCAAGTATCGTAGGTGCAAATGGCAACATCGTCGGCGATCCGCAATTCTTCGATGCTGCCAATGGCGATTACCACCTCAGTTCTGGATCACCTGGCGTGGATGCCGGCCAGACCTTGAGCCTGGTTCCTAACGACTTTGCAGGCACGATTCGGCCGGTCGGCAAGGCCTACGACATAGGCGCACTCGAGGGTCAGCCAGACATGGCCCCACCCTCGTATCAGATAAGCAAGATCAAGGCCACGGCCTCGAGTTCCCTGAATGCCGACTCAGGGCCTGAGAAGACCGTCGACGGCTCTGGCCTCAACGAGTTGGACCAGCACGATACCAAGATCGTGAACATGTGGGTCAGCGCTGGCGGCCAGCAGGGCCCAGTGTGGATCCAATATGAATTCGACGCGGTCTACAAGCTGGATCAGATTTGGGTCTGGAACTCCAATAGCGACCTTGAGTGGCTTGTCGGTCTTGGCGTCAAGACTGCAACGATCGAGTATTCAGTAGATGGCCTGACTTGGACGGCCTTGCCGAACGTACCTGAGTTTGCTAGGGCACAAGGCAAGCCCGATTATGGCCCAGGCATTATAGTGGACCTTGCAGGTGCCTTGGCAAGGTTCGTCAGGATCACCTGTACCAGTAGCTGGGGTGGGAGCGGCCAGTACAGCCTGAGCGAGGTTCGCTTCTTCTATATCCCAGTCTGGCCCACGACCCCGCGGCCGACCGATGGGGCTACAGGCGTACTGCCCGACATAACGCTCAGTTGGAAGGCTGGAGCAGAGGCAGCCTCGCATCAGATACATCTAGGTACAGACATGCAGGCAGTGGCAAATAGCACCAGCCCGATAGCAACGGTCAGCCAGCCGACATATACACCTGTGAACCTACAACTGGGCACTACATATTACTGGAAGGTAGTTGAGGTCAACCAGGCCCAAAGCCCAGTTGCATGGGAAGGCAAGGTCTGGAGGTTCACCACCTCGCAGTACATAGTGATCGATGATTTCGAGCGGTATACCAACAACTCGCCCAATCGTGTCTTCCAGACCTGGATCGATGGGCTCGGATTCTCTGCGGACGAGTTTTTCCCTAATGGCGGGGCAGGCAATGGGACGGGTGCCACCGTTGGCTACGATCCGGCCGCTGGCCCGATCATGGAAAGGACGATCGTACATGGCGGCAGGCAGTCCATGCCCCTTTCTTACAATGGTCTGTCGGAGACCACACGTACCTTCGAACCTGCCCAGGACTGGAGCCAACATGGGATAAAGACCCTGGTGCTCTACTTCCGCGGAGACCCGACCAATGAGCCTGGGGAGCTCTATGTGAAGATCAATGGGTTCAAGGTCACCTATAGTGGCAATATGACCGACCTGACGCTGGACCAATGGAGGCAATGGAACATCGCCCTCCCATCTGCCGCTGGCCTTGGGGCTGTCAGGACCTTGACGATCGGCCTTGCCAGCGGAAGGGGCATCTTGTACATCGACGACATACGTCTGTATAGCACCGCCCCAGTGGCGAACTAGTCGAGCTAGATCGGGAAATTCCTTTGCCTGAGTCCGGCCGGAGATCCTTCCAGCCGGACTCAGGTAGGTTATTGCACACCTGACCCCGGCCAGAGGCGACTGCCAGATCGCCCTTGCAGTCGGTACCTCCCTGTGGGATCAGAGAACCACGGCAAACAGTAGGCCCCATATCAGCCAGACCCCATAGGAAACAACATCTCTGACTAAAGCCTCGACCTGTCGAGCCGATATCTAAGGCTAGGCCTCTAGGCCTCCAACAGAGAAGGAAAGGACGTGCTAGTGCCAGTGGGCGACATACAGACTGTTTCGACAGCATCTGCTGACAGCCCTTCCATTGTGACTGGTCATTATGGGCTGATCTATAGTAGGGTCACTTGTACATTGGCTTTTGGCGGCACTGGCAGATTGCCACGGTTTCTGGGACCGACCTTGCGCGGCGGTCTTGGTATCCACCTAAAGAGGACAATCTGCCACGCCAGAAGGTCTGATTGCAATTCATGTTTGTTGCAGGCTGATTGTCTCTACCGCTATCTGTTCGACGGTGTCGCACCGCCCGAGAGAGACTTTATGCGACTTTACCCCTATATACCGCAACCCTTCGCGATACAGGTAGGGTTACTGGATAATTGCCAAATCAGTCCGGGCCGAAGGCTGGACTTCACTGTCGCGCTCTTTGGCAAGGCGGTCGATTATTTCCCATATATCCTCTACAGCCTCAGCGAGCTTGGAAAGGCCGGCTTGGGTAAGGATAGGATACCATTTGAGTTAGTCCGTGTGCAGGAATTTGGCCAGGCCGCGACCGTGTATGAGAAGGGCTCCAGAAGCATCGGCAGACTACAGCGGCGGCCACTGACCGCCGAAGGTTTGCACGCCGACTACGATGAACTCCTCTTGGAATTTGTCACGCCTTGTCGCATACGTGTGGCGGGGCAATACGCAAGGCGATTACGGTTTGAGGATATCGTTCGCAGTGCTGCTCGCAGGATAAGCATACTTCAGAGATTCTATGGCCAGCCGACATCCTTAGCAATACAAGGAGCCCTGCAAACATTGCACCAGCACGAGGTCAAGATAACCATGGATCAAACGCATTGGTATGGATTTGACCGGTTCTCGAATCGGCAGGGAAGATCCATTCCCATGGGTGGCTTGGTGGGACGAATGGCCATCGGAGGTCGTATAAAACCGTTTGTTGGGCTACTAGAGGCGGCCCAGATCGTCAACGTGGGGAAGGCCACAAGCTTTGGTTTCGGCTATGTTCGACTCTGCGGCAGTAGGGACAACCAAGATGGACAAGACGCTAGTTGAGGTTGTTATAGGTGCCTTTCTGCACGACATCGGCAAGATCGGCCAGAGGGCCAACATTGCCCTCACTCAAGAGACCCAAAGGCTGGATCGATTCATCTGTCCACAGCACCAAGGCAGATACAGCCACAGGCATGTCCTGTATACCAGCCAATTCTTCGAATCCATGCACCGCTGGCTCCCTGATGGCATAGAACCTGCAAAGGTGGCGAGTGTGGCCAGCTACCACCACAGCCCCTCTGACGAGTTGCAGCTCATCGTACAACAAGCGGATTGGCTTTCCGCTGGCCAGGATCGAGGCGCAGTCCGCTGCGAGGAAGAAGAGACAGGCTCTAGGCACAGGTCAGATCGGATGCAGAGCATCTTTCGCACGCTCTTGGAAGGCAGCCCAGGTGAATATGAGATCCCGTTCTTGCCACTGACCAAGATAGAGGCCTTTAAAAGGACCATCGATCCAAGGTTCTACAGCCAGAGGAATCGCATCATACGTATGGTATTGGGCGAAGGCGATGCCACCGATAGCCAAGATGAGGCTGAGGAATGGACATATACCAAGATCTACGAATCCCTTGTGGATCGCCTTGCCGGGCTGCGGCAAGCCCCGCTCTCGATCTGGTTTGACGAACTTTGCTGGGTCTACATGCAATACACCTGGTGTATACCGAGCAGCCTTGTCGACTATCCTGACATTGCATTGATAGACCACTCGCTCAGTACTGCAGCATTTGCTGCTGCACTCTACCAATACCATGTCCAGACCGAGTCCTTGGAAAGCACGGCCATAGTAGACATGGCACGACCCAAGTTCCGCCTGGTCAGCGGTGATCTGAGCGGGATCCAAGGCTACATCTACCACGCCACGCGGGTTCAGCCAAAGGCGGCCGGCAAGAGACTGAGGGCGAGGTCGTTCTACCTAGGCCTGCTGACAGAAATGGCTGCCCGGATGATCCTGGACGAACTCGGGCTTCCGAACTTCAACAGGATAGTGAACGCAGGCGGCAGGTTCCTCATCCTTGCGCCCAATACAGAATCCACGCTTCAGAAGCTCCGAGAGGCCCAGAGGAGAATTGATAGATGGTTTTACGACACCTGCCAAGGCCTTCTCGGTCTCCATATCTCGTTCGATCTGGAGGCGGCTGGCGGAGACTTCCTACAAGCGGGATTCAGCCATCTGCAGCGCAAGCTCGCCTGGCACACAGAAAGGAGGAAGCTAACCCCATTTGCCGGCGCCATTCAAGACGACGGCAAATGGAAGGGGTCTACGTTCAGGCACGAAAGAATAGCCGCAGACGGATACACCGACGGGTTCTTCGAATCGCTCGGTAGTTGCCTGCCGAGGGCCGACTCGGTCTGCATAGGCCCTGCCGAAGGCTTTTCTCTACAGGGGCTTCTTGAAGATCGCAAGGACAATCCTTTTGCAACCCCATTCGGTTATTATTCCTTCGATATTATTTCAGGTCACCCAAGAGAGTTTTCAGGTCTAACGCATGTACTGGAGCTAGTTCCACCACCTACGGATAGAACGCTGGACAAAGTGCGTTATGGTTGGCTCACCGCTGCCTACTTGCCTAAGGTTTCGAGCGAAGACCTGCCCATCTACGAGGACGCTGAGGTCAAGGGTTGGTTGGCTGAGGAAGAGGCAGACCAGACATCCAGCCTTCGAGTAGGCGACACAAAGACCTTCTCCCATCTGGCCATAGATGCCTTGCTAAGGTCGCAAGATGGAAGATTCAGAGGTGAACCACTCTTGGCGGTTCTTAAGACAGATGTTGACCGATTGGGATACCTGTTCGCAAATGGCTTTGGCAACAAGGCCTCTATTGGAAGGATCGTCAGCCTTTCCCGACAGGTAGACTTCTTCTTCAAGGCGGTCTTGCCGGCCTTGCTTCCCAAACCCGTTGGTCCAGGCTTGGACTTCAGGAATATCTATATTGTCTACACTGGCGGTGACGATCTGCTCACGGTTGGACCTTGGAACTTGATCCTACGCTTTGCCGCCTTCCTTCAGGATGCTTTTCGCGCCTTTGTATTCGACGCGCAGGGTATCACCATATCTGCAGGGATCGCCATTTTCTCCCACAGAACCCCATTGATCCAGGCAGTACTCCAGGCGGACGACGCTCTAGAAAACGCAAAGGATTCGGGTAGGGACCGTGTATGCGTATTCGGCCAGACCCTAAGGTGGCAAGACTACAAGCAGGCATTGGATGATGGGCAGTTCCTCGATAGCCTCATCGCTGACTCTATACCTGGCATCGCAGTCAGCAAGGCACTGGTCTATAGGCTCCTGAAGTACGCACGAATGGCACAAGACACCTCACGTTGGCACAATCTTGGATGGAGATCGAAGATGGCATACGACCTAAAAAGAAACGTCACAATAAGACAAGAGGACCCGCAAGCAGAGCAGGCACGCCAGAGGTTGGAACGGATGACCGTATTGAGTCAGGATCGATCTTCTGTCGATAGGCTAATAGTTTCAACAACATTCTGTCTTTATCAGAATCGTGGAGGTCTATTATTATGAACCAATCCAGATATGGTCCGCATCAAGGGCACGGCCAGCAGCCCCATCGCAGGGATGACCGGCCATCGGCAAGCCAAGAGGTAGTCCAGGTCAACTTTTACCTCGACAACGACAAGCGGCGGCTCAACCCTGAGCTGCTCGACAAGGAGGCCGAGCGACAGGCTGAGCTGCTACGCGAGGAGATCAACAGCGCCCAAGTCAGGCGATTCTTTGGCGACGTCAAGAACCTATATCTCAGGTTGGAGCAGCGCAGACCTTGGAGCGAGATAGAGCCCCAGTTTCGGTTGATCAAGAGCAAGGCATTCTATGCGGCCAGCAAAGGCAGGGCTGGCAAGATACCAGAGGAATTCAAGATGTTCCTTGTGAAAAACATTGATAAGGTCCAGGATGAAAAGGACTTTCGTGCATTTGTACTCTATTTCGAGGCAGTACTTGGCTTTATGTATGGAAAGGGGTTGGTTAGCAAATGAGCGAGAAAAATTGGAATATAAAACAGATAAAGCGCATCATAGGTCAAATCGAGGTCTTGACTGGGCTTCACATAGGTGCCTCGCCAGAACGGATGGAGATCGGCGGCCTGGATAACCCGATCATCAGGAATCCCGCCAACGGTGAGCCGTACATACCAGGCTCCTCTCTAAAGGGAAAGATGCGATCGCTTATGGAATGGCATCTTGGCAAATTGGGACCTGATGGCGAGGTCCACACATGCAACCAAGAGGATTGCCCTATTTGCAGGGTGTTCGGTAAGCCAGCTTCCGACGAGGCAGGCGCTGGTCCGACAAGGCTCATCGTGCGGGACTGTATGCTCAGTGAGCCCGCCAGAGAGAGATTTCTCGATGGCAAGGAGCTGACAGAGGTCAAGCACGAGAACTCCATCAACCGCATCACTGCGATGGCGAACCCAAGGCCTTTGGAGCGGGTCGTACCAGGGGTGACCTTTGACCTCGATCTAGTCTACCGCGTCATCGACACGGGCGATGGCGGCGCGATGGACCTTCAGAACTTCGGGAAGGTTGTACTAAAGGCCCTCAGCCTTTTACAGGCGGACTTCCTTGGCGGCTGCGGCTCTCGTGGCTGTGGCAAGGTGAGGCTCGTGGACTTGAAGGACGAAACCGGCAGCCCCATAAGCTTAGAGTCGTGAAGATGGCCCTTTACAGACTAACCATCTCGGTCCGTGGTACCATCGCTACACCCCTAGCCGCAGATACGCTGTTCGGCCACATATGCTGGGCCATCAGGTATAACAGCGGCGAGCACTCATTGGAAGAGATGCTCAGCCAGTATTCTGACACTGTCGCCCCGCTGGTGTTGAGCGATCCCTTCCCAGTCGGATTTGTGCCCAGGCCCATATTGGAAAGGCCTACACCAGAACAAGAGGACCTGTTCATACAACAGATAACACATACACCCAGGGCCGTGCTCACGACAAAGCTGCCAGGCTGCCCTGTAGCACCGAACGGGCCAGGACTCGGCCCAGCCGAGGCCTTCGACGTCTTGAAGTGGCTGTACAAGCTCAGGTGGGTAGATATGGACGGGTTCATTAGCCTATCCACGAACCTGAGCAGTATCAGGATCCTCGAGCACTTCCTTGCCAAGGGCTGCGGCCAACCGGCCAGACCTACCCACTTTTGGGCGACCCGCACCAGTATCGACAGACGAACTGGTGGCGCAAGGCATGGCAGCCTTCACCAATTAGAGCAATGGGCCTTTGCACCAGATAACCCAGGCAGGTTCCAGATCTTTGTAGCCTCGGATCTGTACTCACCGCAACAGATCCAGGAGCTCTTTTCCATGGCACTGGCATGTGGCTACGGGAAGGCCAAGTCCAGGGGTGAAGGCATACTGGCTGCGGAGGGCTGCAGCGAGTTTGAGTTTCCGCAGGTGCCTAGCCCGAACGCCGTCATGCTCCTGGGGCCATGCGCACCCACAGAGGAAGACCCAACGGATGGGTACTGGCGGATATCCACTAGGTTTGGCAAGCTGGGTGGCCACTGGGCAGTAGGGAAAGGACCTTCTGGAAAGAATAACCCGTTCAAGTATCCTGTCACTACCCTCGTGGCAGGTTCGGTCCTCAAGACCAGTTCGCCTAGACCCTGGTACGGCAGATTGGTGGATCATGTTCACCCTGATATCCCAAAGGTCAGGCATTATGCCATCGCACTAACGTGGCCTGTAAGGTTGTCAGTGGAGGGCCAATCATGATCAGGTTTCGGTTGACCTTGGAGATCCTCTCCCCTGTGCATGTTGGCTCAGGCGAGCAGATAGATCCTGTGGAGTACGTTGTAAGAGATGATTACTTCCACAGGATCGATATCCCTACATTCCTGAGGGATATGCCGCCTGTCCTGCGGTCCGAATTCGACCGTGCTGTCAACAATCCCAACCCTGCGGCCATCCGCAGGTTGATCGATAGGAACGTCGATCTATCCCGCCACAGCCTCTGGAAGGCAGGCACAAGCGAGGAGTTCGTCAGTATCTGGAAAAGGAACCTGGAAAATCCGAGGCTCCGTATGGAGGTCATCTTGATGACCCGCAGTCAAGGTACGTGGCAGTCCTACATCCCCGGGTCCTCCATTAAAGGGGCCATCAGGACGGCCGTGGTCTCATCGCGGGCCCAGAAAGTGCCTGGCCAGTCGAAACCAGATCCCGAAAATTTCGAGAAGGACGTCTTGCGCTACAAGGACGCTAGGGAGGATCCATTTCGTTGTTTGCGCATAACGGATGCCTATCTCCCGGACCTGGCGACCTTAGTGGACCTAGTCAAGATATACAAGCCAGGCCAAGGCCAAGGTCGCGACCCTGGCGGTATCAAGATGTTCTACGAGCAGTGTTATTCCATGCTCGACGATGAAAGAATATATGCGAAGGCCGACTTGTTCATAGACGACCGCCTCGCGACTGCAACTGCCTGCGGCAAGAGGGCTGTCTCTTTGCAACTCAGCAATCAGCAGATCATCCAGGCCTGTAAAGAATTCTACCTCCCAAAGCTCCAGGAGGAGCATGCCAAGTTCTACAGCAAGACGCCCAACCTGGACAAGGCAAACCGGCCCCTGCTAGAGGTCGAATTCGGCGAAAACGAGTTTCCGCTCAGGATAGGCCGGTTCAGCCACATCGAATGTGTTACGGTTGACAAGTACCGCAGGCCTGGTGGGAGGGCTCAAAGGATAGGCTGGGGCCGTACCCGTACCTTGAGCGGTGGCCTCTTTGCCATGGGCTGGGTAAAGGCAAGATTGGACCGCATCTGACTTCGGCCTCGAGGCTCTTTGAAAAGTCCATATAGGCTCTTTCTTATCTTGAGGCATCGGTTTGCCGTAAAGGACTATCGAGGTCCAAGGTACGTCTCTGTGTCTATGGCAGCAGTTTACCTTCAAGAACAGGGATCGGTCCTCGCAAGGGAGGGCCGACGGCTAGTTGTCAGAAAGGACGGCCAAGAGATCCTGGCCATCCCTATACATAGGGTCGATAGGGTAGTCCTTCTTGGGCGGATACAGATCACCGCAGATGCCGCAGCCTTGCTTCTGGAGCGGAACGTGCCATTGGTAATGGCTAGTTCCCGCGGCCGGATAAGAGGCATCCTCACCCCGCCACAATCCCCACATATCCGGCTACGCAAGGCCCAATACACCCTTTTCTCCGATCCAGATTGGCACCTGGCCTTTGCTAAGGACCTGGTTCTTGCCAAGGCCGAGAACTGCCAGGCAGTCTTGCGTAGATATCGGTACAACCACCCGCTTGTTGGAGTGAAGTCGGATGAGATGGACATCCAGACTAGTGCCTCAAATATACCAAAGGCGTACGACCTCGAGACCATTCGGGGCTTGGAAGGTCTCATAAGCCGTTGCTACTTCGCTGGGCTTACCAAGGTATTCGCGTCCCTTAAGATGGGCTTTGGCGGCAGGATCAGGAGGCCACCGACCGACCCGGTTAATGCAGTTCTATCCTTCACCTATGTGCTTTTGACAGGACTGGTATCCTCGGCCCTGGAGGTGGAAGGGTTGGACCCTTTTTGTGGCGTCCTGCACAGTCCTAATCGCGCTGCCCCTGCCCTGGCGTTAGACATGCTCGAACAGTTCAGGCAACCCTTTGCAGACCGCTTCACCATGCTCTTATTCAACAAACGCATATTGGGGCCCGAGGACTTTTCTCCGGGGCCGATGCAGTCGGTCCGGCTGGTTCCGGCTGCCAAGCAAAGGCTACTAGTCGAATGGGAAAAGTTCCTCCTACTCGAACAAGGTCTGGGCGCTGGACCTGAAAAGACCTCCCCTATTCAGGTCTTAAGGCAGAAGGCTCACGAACTTCGCCAGGCCATCTTGGACGGGGCAGCGTACCAACACTTCCGCCTCGGAGGATGAGCCATGTTCGTTGTAATAGCTTACGACTGTACCGATGATTCCCGTCGGCTCCGCGTAGCGAAGGTACTGCTAGATTACGGTTACCGGGTCCAGTATAGCGTCTTCGAGGCCGACCTCGATGAGGACCTGCTCAAGGAGCTGATCAAGAGGCTTTCCTCGCAGATAGATCCTCGAGAGGACTCTGTACGGATCTACCGAATCTGTCAGCGGTGCCTAACCCAGATACATCTGGTTGGCCAGGCCCAACTGACGAATCAGGAGATCGTATTCATTGCCTGATCCAAGGCCGCCATGGATTATGAAAAACGCGTAAGTCTCGGATGATTTAGGGCTTACGTCTTCACAAGACCGATCGGCTATGCCTTTGGGTCGAGCATAGAGATAGCCTCTGACCCGGATGACGAATCCATTCGCTATAACGCCTTATGGGCCCTTGAGTTAGAAAGTAAACGGTTGCAGTCACTCCCTGATGAAGAAGGGATTGAGACTTTCACATCGACCACTCTCCGCCGCGGTATTCCGGACCGTTGCAGTCACTCCCTGATGAAGAAGGGATTGAGACCTCCCGAGGCCGCGCAGGTAACTCCGACCGAGCAGGTTGCAGTCACTCCCTGATGAAGAAGGGATTGAGACTCCCTCCGGTAGGCCCGTTTTTGTGACGATATCGATAGTTGCAGTCACTCCCTGATGAAGAAGGGATTGAGACGGCCTGGAATCCAATAGGCACGAGAGACGATATCCCACGTTGCAGTCACTCCCTGATGAAGAAGGGATTGAGACATCCAGGCCGGCCGCGACTGCCTGGAATCCAATAGGCTCTAGTTGCAGTCACTCCCTGATGAAGAAGGGATTGAGACAACCGCGGCCATCGCCAGGCAGATGGTCAGCCGTTGGTTGCAGTCACTCCCTGATGAAGAAGGGATTGAGACCCAATTACACGATATCGCCTCCACGGACGACCACGAAAGGTTGCAGTCACTCCCTGATGAAGAAGGGATTGAGACTCTGCTGAGCAGCCCGCAGCAACAGCAGTACAACCAACCGTTGCAGTCACTCCCTGATGAAGAAGGGATTGAGACTACCTCTGGATCGATGCCGATAGCGTCTACAAAATAGCCAGGTTGCAGTCACTCCCTGATGAAGAAGGGATTGAGACGAGATAATCCTCCGATACCTCTGGATCGACCCCGACGTTGCAGTCACTCCCTGATGAAGAAGGGATTGAGACGTCAATCTTTCCTTGATTGGCAAAGCTAGAGCCGTGTCGTTGCAGTCACTCCCTGATGAAGAAGGGATTGAGACGGAGATGGCCCAAATAAACGGGTCCTTGCTTGGTGGCAAGTTGCAGTCACTCCCTGATGAAGAAGGGATTGAGACGTATTCCGTATCGCGCACCACTGGCGCGCGATCTCCGCGTTGCAGTCACTCCCTGATGAAGAAGGGATTGAGACGGGCGGAGTCTCGCTGGCCAGTTGCGAGTTACGTATCTCGTTGCAGTCACTCCCTGATGAAGAAGGGATTGAGACCCATGTTGTCGGCTCACCTGGTCCGAGGGACTACCTGTCCAGTTGCAGTCACTCCCTGATGAAGAAGGGATTGAGACCGCCGATAGTGATTATGCTTAGTCACAGCAGCATCGAGTTGCAGTCACTCCCTGATGAAGAAGGGATTGAGACGCCCATTCGATCCCGATATCACGCAGCACACGCCAAGGTTGCAGTCACTCCCTGATGAAGAAGGGATTGAGACAGACCGGTTTCCCGTACTCTGTGTTCGTTGTTCCGATGGTTGCAGTCACTCCCTGATGAAGAAGGGATTGAGACACCCTGTTACTACTACCTTTTCCATATCTTTTTCCTCCGTGTTGCAGTCACTCCCTGATGAAGAAGGGATTGAGACTAGTCTTTTCCTTTCTGATCTAATATGAACTTGTCAGTTGCAGTCACTCCCTGATGAAGAAGGGATTGAGACACCATAGCGATCTCCTCTGGTGGTACGCCGGTTTGCTCCGCAAGTTGCAGTCACTCCCTGATGAAGAAGGGATTGAGACCAGCCATGGCAAGGAACCTTGGACCCAGGCGTCCTTCACGTTGCAGTCACTCCCTGATGAAGAAGGGATTGAGACGTAACCCTGCTGCCAGGACAGATCATAAGGCTGCCCCGTTGCAGTCACTCCCTGATGAAGAAGGGATTGAGACTTGCTGAGCTTATGGCACTCGGCCAGGTCATACGGCAGTTGCAGTCACTCCCTGATGAAGAAGGGATTGAGACTTTGCCACAATTTCGGCCACGAGGATTTACTCTTGCGGAGGTTGCAGTCACTCCCTGATGAAGAAGGGATTGAGACACGTATCAGCCTTTTGCTCTCGTAAAAGTGTAATCGTCACGTTGCAGTCACTCCCTGATGAAGAAGGGATTGAGACATGGCACATAGTTCTTCTCCTTCCATATGAAATTGTCAAGTTGCAGTCACTCCCTGATGAAGAAGGGATTGAGACGCCTCAAGCTGGGCATTGCGGAATCTACACCATTCCTCCGGTTGCAGTCACTCCCTGATGAAGAAGGGATTGAGACACCATAGCGATCTCCTCTGGTGGTACGCCGGTTTGCTCCGCAAGTTGCAGTCACTCCCTGATGAAGAAGGGATTGAGACTAGCCATGGCAAGGAACCTTGGACCCAGGCGTCCTTCACGTTGCAGTCACTCCCTGATGAAGAAGGGATTGAGACGTAACCCTGCTGCCAGGACAGATCATAAGGCTGCCCCGTTGCAGTCACTCCCTGATGAAGAAGGGATTGAGACAATACCCAAGCTGCTGTTCCTGGCACCGTACTGATACCTGAGTTGCAGTCACTCCCTGATGAAGAAGGGATTGAGACCCTGGTGATCGAAAATGACTTGTGTCAAATTCTCATTCGTTGCAGTCACTCCCTGATGAAGAAGGGATTGAGACAATACCCAAGCTGCTGTTCCTGGCACCGTACTGATACCTGAGTTGCAGTCACTCCCTGATGAAGAAGGGATTGAGACCCTGGTGATCGAAAATGACTTGTGTCAAATTCTCATTCGTTGCAGTCACTCCCTGATGAAGAAGGGATTGAGACTTGTTGGTGATCGAAAACTACCTGCTCCAAGTGGCTATTCGTTGCAGTCACTCCCTGATGAAGAAGGGATTGAGACCGTCCTCCTTTTGCCTTTTCACTTTTTACTTTTTACTTCAAGTTGCAGTGGCTCCCTGATGAAGAAGGGGAAGAAGGGATTAGGGTTGTGAAGGTCTTAACCTGGAAGGCCTTTTGTCCGAAGGGTATTAAGGAGGTAAGTATGTCGACCCTTGCGATCACAGTAGGTACGGGCAGGAACCGCAGCGATATTGCAGAGGCGATCCTCTTCAGTATCCGGACGCACAGGCCCTCGAAGGTTATCTTCTTGTGCTCGCAACTGACGAAAAGCCAGACGATGCCCATAATCCAGCAAGGACTTACCGGCATGGCGGTTCCATACGATGTGGTGATCTGCCACAATGAGAACGACGTCCAGGTCCTATATCTCGAATACATCGAACACCTCCGCCACTGCAGGTCACTGATGGTGGATTTCACCAGCGGCACGAAGGCCATGAGCGCTGCCTTGTTCGCTGCGGGGATCGCCTTGGGTGCAGAGCAGGTCAGCTACGTACTAGGACCTAGGGATGCCACCGGCAGGGTCGTTCAGTCACAAGAGGTCTTGACCTTCAAGCCAGATCTGGTGTTGGCAGAACGCCAGTTAGAGAAGGCTAGGGACCTGTTCAACCAGCTCGAGTTCCACGCGGCCTGGCAGTTGGCTGAAGCGTATGTGAAGGCCCCGCCAGGCCAGACCCGGCTGGTCGGCTTGGCAAAGGCCTTGTATCTGGTTGGCCAGGCCTACGAGGATTGGGAAAGATTTGATTGGGCAAAGGCGGCAAGGACACTCAGAAAGGCAACGAGCCCGCACGAAGGTGTTGCCCTTGCGAGCAGCGCGATGACCCAGATCAAGGCCAATATAACGTTCCTGCAGGCCATCGCCAAGGATGCCTATTCGAGTGAAAGGCTTTATGAATTGTACGCAAACGCAAAGAGGAGGTGGGAACAAGGTCGATACGACGATGCCCTCTCCAGGCTCTACAGGGCCTTCGAATACCTGATACAAGCCAGGCTCAAGCAATGGGATATCGACACATCCAAGGTCAAGCTGGACCTGCTAAAAGGAAAGGTCAGCGAGTCGACCATAAGGCGTCTTTGTTCAAAGGCAGATGACCCTTTGAGACTAGGTCTGCGAGATGCGATGGAGCTGGCTGCAGAACTGGCAGATGATGTGGCTCTTAAACTTGTACGTACGTACTGGCGAAGCCCCTGGCAGCCGGGCAAGAAGATGCAGGCAAAGGATGCTGGTCCGCTGCAGAACCTATTGAACCGCAGGAATCAGTCCTTTCTTGCGCATGGCACCAACCCTGTCAAACAGGAGGACGTCAAGCAACTACTGGACCTCTACAAGACAATCCTCAAAGAAGCACTCGGTCCCAAGTTCGATGACCTAGCGCAGGTCTCGAGGTTCATAACCCTGTAATATGCCTGACCAAAGCCCCAAAGGTGGTATCCCCCTAGCGTTCCGGTTCCCTTTCTGGTCTTAGGTCTATGTATGTAGGTTCGTTGGGGTCCTGGGCAAGGAGCTTGCCATCCTTGACGAATAGCTCGACTACATCGATCGCGGCACGCCGGCCCTTCTCGGTGAAATAGAACCACCAGGCCCTGTCGCCACTTACGACCGCGTCGCCATGCGCACGTGGTAAGGCCTCCTGTTGCAACCGCCAGTTGAGGCAGTCGTCCGAACTCCAGACCCGCATGCCATTGCGCCAACAATCGGCAATGAGCCAATATCTGCCCTTCCACCTGAAGACCTTGGGGCCCTCGCCGTTGAATTCAACAACCGCATTGCCCTTTGGCGTCCAGGTCATCAGGTCGGAGCTATCCGCATAACAGATGCTGGGGCTGCGGCGCTCGTCCTTGTACCACATCCGCCAGGTACCGTCAGGCAATCGTATGACGCATGCATCTATGACCCTATCGGATCTCAGGTCGATAGGGCCGATCGCGTCCCACTTGATGCCATCCTTGCTGGTCAGGTGCACGATCTGGCGCGGGTGGTTCCAATCGGTGAAGATCCCTGGCACAAAGGATAGGAACATGTGGTAAAGGCCATCTACCCAGATGACCTCAGGTGCCCAGTAGGTGTAGTCGTTGGGGTGCTGGTCCTTGCCGTAGTCGATCTGGGCAATGCCTCTGTAGGTCCAGGTGGCACCGCCATCTGCGGATTCTGCTATGCCGATGTTGGAGCCATGGACCCAACTGACCCCAGGTGCATCTTCGAGGTTGCCCCTGCGTGCGGTATAGTACATGAACCACCTTCCTGACTCTGCGTTGAAGCACAATACTGGATCGGTCGGGGCGTCAAATGGGGGATCCCGATACAGCGGCCGAGGCACCTGCCTCCCTGCAGGCCTGGCCTGCGACTGCGGTTGCGTCTCACTGCCAACTGCCTGAACCAAACTGCTGATAAACACATGATAGCGGCCGTCAGGCCCATTGACTATCTGGCCATCCCAATAGGACGACTGCTGAGGGCCTGAGGTTGGGATCCGCAGGTAATGATGGTCGATCAATGTCTTTGGATAGGCATGGGTGCCGGCGGCCATTGCGATCAAGGACATAAGCTGGCAGATTCGAGTTAGGCTCATAAAAGGTCTCCTTTTCTTGTCGGCAATGTCTGCATCATGGTGCAGTGATGATCCACCGCTGTTGGGCCAGTCTGGCAAATGGCTGCAATACCACAGGCCTTGTGGATTCATCCGTGGCAGAGGCGGTCATGGCAAGGCCGCTTGCCTTCGATACGATGCGGTACGTGCCGTCGGTCAATTGATCTATGCCCCAGACCTGCCGGTCATCGTCTTGTGGGTCTGCCAACCTCGCCCCAGGGCCATCCGCCTCCAATGCAAGGCCGGTAGCTGCTAATACGATCCTGTAAAGCCCCCCTGCCGTTTGGCTGATGATCCATTCTTGGTGATCTCGGACCAGGTACCTTGCGGTGTTGGGCCTGCTGCCCCTGGTGGCATTAGGGTCTACCTGCAGGACGGTACCTGCCCTGTAAGAGCGGATCTGGTATGTACCCTTGCGTATATCCTGGCCTGGCATCGGCCAGCCATCGACGGTCCAGATCAATGGCTTTGTGTCCAAGAAGGACCTGCCAGGTCGTTCCAGATCGCCCTCGTAATGGCAACTGAATCTCTCTACCCCATCGTCTATGACCAAAGGCCCGAGGTGGCCAGGCCCTATCTGGGTGCCTGAAGATGCTATAAAGAGTGTGCCTGCACCGCGGGCCAGGTCCTGGCCGAATCGGTCAAGATATGGGCCTGTGATCTTGGGCGATCGGCCCACGCGGATGTTGTATGTGCTGTTTGTGCCCTGGCAGCAGCTTCCGTGGTTCACGAACAGGTAGTATTCGCCATCGTGGAATATGATCTTTGCCGCCTCGCTCCTATTGGCAATGACGTAGACCGGCGAATCCGGTGCGATGCGAAGGCCTGTCTTCGGATCCAGTTCGACCAGCTCCACATTGCCATGATATGAGCCATAGCATAGCCATAGCCTGCCATCGGGCGATTGGATCACGCCAGGGTCTATGGCGTTCAGCTCCTGACCCTCTGTGGAATGGACTACCATGCCTCGGTCAGTCCAGAGGTAATTAGGGTCGTTAGGATCCAGTGTCGGATTGGTCACAAGCCCAACAGCAGAGACGTATTGGCCCCACGCAGATACCGAATAGTATAGATAGTAGAGGCCATTGATGCATATCACGTCAGGGGCCCAGACGGTATAGCCATCGTTCTTCGGCACATATGATCTCACGGATTCTGGGATCCTCTCGAATACCCTGCCTGCCCTTCGCCAGGTAAAAAGGTCGTCCGAGACGAGTATGGGGATCCCGCGGCCAGTCCCAAACACATAGTACCTGCCCTTGCACCTGATGATCGTAGATGGATCATGGATGCGGATGTCGCCTTCGAGGCCGCTGGTGCAAGGTGCATGCAGGACCAACGCAAGCAGCGTTGCCATAAGATGGGCTGGACGAACCGCCAATAATGTCGGTTCGGACCGTTCATTGGCCATGGCCGGTCTCCAAATAGTACCGCCGATATAAACCTGATCAGGACCTGATCTGCTCAGGCCCCAAGGACCACTTACTAGCCTATGGGCCTTGGCCAGTCAAGGAGGATCCATCTACCTTGTTGCCTTTTGAGGCTGGCGGGAATATCATAAATCCTAGGTAAGGCATCGGTGGAGGTGGACGGTGCCTGGTGGTGCCCCTGGTCTTCAAAACCAGCGCAGGGTCGAGAAGGCCCTGGGTGGGTTCGATTCCCATTCGCCTCCGCCATTTTGGTTATGGACAAGGCAAGGGTATACATCTGGTTGGCCTCTAGCACGGCAGGGCTGATACTGCTGGGCTATGGGATCTTTGCAAGGTCTGTGATGATCTATGAACCGCCCGCTGGGACCCATGTCGGTGGTATAATCCCTGCCTTCTCGGAACCTGCCCCATATGGGGCCGTACCTGAGACCCGCCTGATCCTGGAGGTGTCAAGGGGCGGCCTGACGCGGGACGATGCTGGCAGGTTGGTCAAGACCTACGAAGGTGACAGGCCTCCCAAGGCCTGCCCTACCTGAACGAGGTGAGCCGGTCGTGGTGTCCACGACATCTATCTTGATGGCATCGAGGCTGCCCAATGGCCAGGCCCAAAGGTAGGTTGGCCTTGTTCTTTGCCAGGTGGCTGCCGCACCGCATGTGGGTGCAGGCAGGTTTCCTGCTCATATGGTTGGACCTGCTGGGGTTTCGATACCATGGCATCTGCAGTCCTGTACTGCATTGTTATGCATGCCCGATGTCCGCCTTTGCATGTCCGATAGGCGTTGTCGCCAATTTCAGTGCGCTGCACCTGGTACCACTGGTCGCTATCGGGGTCCTGCTAGTCCTAGGAGGTCTGGTCGGCAGCCTCTGGTGCGGCTGGGCCTGCCCATTCGGCCTATTGCAGGATCTGGCCGCAAAGGCGTCAAGACGGACCTTCGAGCTACCGAGATGGTCCGGACACTTCAGGCTGGTGATCCTGATATTGGCGGTCGTGTTGGTGCCCTATCTATTTGGGGAGGCCCACCCTCTCTTTATCTGCCGCATCTGCCCTGCAGGTGGGATAGAGGCAGCGGTCCCATCGGTCCTAGGCCAACTTTTATCAGGCCAGAACGTCGCATGGCCAAGCCCTATCAAGATCGGGATCGTCCTGGCATTTCTCGTGGCGATATTCTTTTTCAGAAGGCCATGGTGTCGCACCCTCTGCCCATTGGGTTGGATACTGGCCATGCTCAACAAGATCTCCATGTTCTTCTTGCACCTAGACCGCGATGCCTGCACCGATTGCAAGGCCTGTCAGAGGCTTTGTAGGTACAACATAGAGCCCCAGAAGAGTCCCAACGACCTCCGCTGCATCCGCTGCCTGGAATGCACGAAGTGCCCCACAGGGGCGATACAGGTCCGTATGGCCTTGCAGATCCCAAGTCTGATCAAGCCCTCTAGGCCTCATGTGAATCCCGGCAAATCGGCTGGTCCGCAGTAGTGTCACTGCCTGACCAGGTCCCAACATTTGGCGATACGGCTGACCAGCCCAATCAAGACCAGCCAGTAGATAGCCGACACAGAGGCCAGAACCTGATGGAATGTGACTGGCTTAGCCCATTCCCATACGCAAAGACAGAATAGGCACGTGGCCAACCAAATAAGGAAGATTAATCCGAAGACGACCGCATTTATCGAAGTCTTGCGATAGAGCATGACTGTGTAGCGGAACGGGACTGCCATGACCGGCCAATACAGGATCCTATGGTCTAGCCTCTTGTACACCAGGGTCCACAAACCCAGGTTGACATCTGGCATGAACGTGGCCAGCAGCACCGATGTCGCTATCATGCAACTTAGTATTACCGTCAAGAACACTGCAGTCGTGATCGCTGCGGCAGCGGCCTCGATCTGCTCGGTGCTGAGGTCTCGGACGACTGCAACGATCATGTTGCTATCGCGTCTGGACTCGATTACGTTGGGTAGTGGTATCGATCCTGGCAGAGTGCCAGATACGCTGGTCATGCAAAGCCGCAGGTACCTTTCTCGCAGGTCGTCTAGACCTGCATCGCAGATGATCCTGCCTTTGTCCATGATCACCACATGATCCACAACCTTCTCGACATCGCTGAGGATGTGCGAAGAGATGACGATCGTGCGTTCCTGATCGTCTTGGATCATCTGAAGGATCAGGTTCAGGAACTGGGCGCGTGCCAGAGGGTCTAGGGCCGCGGCAGGTTCGTCGAGCAGCAGAAGCTCCGGGTCAAAACATACCGCCAGCAGGATGGCCAGACGCTGCCTAGCCCCAGGCGAAAGCGAGCCGACGCGGGCCTTCAATGGTATATCAAACTCCTTGATGTACCGGTCTTCGAGCTCGTGGTCCCATGTGTCATAGTAGGTACTGACATATCTAATAAGCTGTCTTACCGTCATCCAACCTATCAGCTCCCCTTCCTGATGCACATATCCGATCCTGGCAAGCTCGGCAGGACCCAGCTTGGATGCCTGCCGACCCAGTGTGATGCACTGGCCCTCGTCAGGCAGATACAAACCCACTACGTGCCGCAAAAGCGTACTCTTGCCAGCACCATTGGAGCCAAGTAGACCCACGATCCTGCCTCGCTGGACCTTCAGGTCTACCCTGTCCAAGGCCTGGACATGCTTGAACCTCTTGCTCACACGCCTAAGTTCGAAGATGGGATCACTGGTCATGGCTGTCGCTCCTGCCTATCGTACTTCTCGAACAACCTCGCGATCAGTTGCTGGAACTGCTCCTGGGGTATGCCCAACTGGATGGCGGTCGAGACCGCACGGTCGAGGATCTGCTGAACGATCCTGGTCTTGATCTCGGACTGTCGCTGTTTAGGAACCTTTGCGACGAACAACCCTATACCCCTTCTGCGCTCGACGAGCCCCTCCATCTCGAGCAGTGCATATGCCTTGCTGATCGTCATGGGGTTTACCTTCAGCTCAGAGGCCAGGTCCCTTACAGAGACCAACTGCTGGCCTTCAGACAGCTGACCGCTGACGATCTGTTGACGGAGCTGATCCAGGACCTGCCGGTATATCGGGACGCCATTGTGGTAGTCGATCTGGATCAACATATGCCCTTCCTACTGTATTATTGTAGTAATACACTATACGGATGCAGGCGGACTTGTCAACAGGGTTGACCTAGATTTTCGCGAGGGCTCGGCTGAGGATGGCCCTGCTGGTATGGAGGTGTGACCTTCGGCAGTTACATGCGGTTGGGCCTATTCTTGGCCCTTTCTGGCTCTGGCCATGCCCAGCCTATGTATCTGCCTGGCGCGGTGTAGTAGTCGATCTTGATCTGGGCCTTTCTGCGTACAGGGTCGGTCTCTACATGGATGACCTTGCCATCCCCGGTCGAGAGGGCCACATGGCCGTAAGGGAAGGCCTCGTAAAAGACCCAAGCACCCTTGGGCGGCGGGACGAACGGGCGGTTCCTCCTGGCATCCAGGGCCATGGCAGCACCGTGCGCGATCCCATAGTCGCCTCTAACCTGTGTACCGGTCTTGGCATACGCATCGTATACCAGACCCAGGCAGGCATAGTAATAGCCGCCCTTGTTGTACCGCTGCGTGTGGTCAAAAGTCCTTCCAAGCATGGACCTCGCCCATTCGATGGCCCTGTCGATCTGTTCGTCGGTCAGCCACGACTGAGGCGGGCTGGCAGGGGCATTGGGATCGTTAGGTTCATCTGCCTGGGTATCCAGCTCCCCTGGCCATGCATCGGACTCGAAGAGGAAGACCCCGGTATGGTTTGGATCCAACGACAAGAAATGACGGAACATGAGCACCGACATGGGCGGATGGCTATGGAAGAGAAAAGGCATGGGCCATATAGCGTACCTGTCCTGTGGTGGTACCGGAGCTATCGACCGCTGACGCTGGTTTGGAGCAGAGATACGTATCCGATCCCTGCCCGCGGGCGACTGCCTGGCCGTGGAAGGCGGTACGTGGACCCTGCGGAACCTGCCTGTCCCTGCATCTATGCCGTTTGCATCCTGGCCTGGTGCAACCGAGCAAATGGCCAAGAGGGTCATAGCCAGGCACACCGACGACAACCTCTCGATCTTCCCACCCATCTGAATGGCCTTCAATCCCAAGACCTCTTGCTCATCGAGCTACCACCGATGCCCTAGTCTATCCCTCCGAAGGTCCTGGTTGGCGTTCAAGTATTATATCCTGACGCTGATCTATCCAAAAGTCAATACGATCCTTGCGTGTGGCTGGATCGTGGACCTGCAGGAAAAGGCTTGCTTGGAGACGGGCTCGATGCTAACATCGTACTGGCCGTTGCAACCAGTCCAGTCTGTGGAGATAGTTGATCGGTACATTAGAAGGGAGACAACCATGGCTAGATGCAGATTGACGAGGTCCACTTGTGTTGTGCTCATCGTTCTCGGGGGTTTGTTGTCAGGTGCAACGGCAGGTGGTTCACCAGCGGAGGAGTTGACAAAGGTGATGCCGGATAACCTGCTTTTCTACGTAGCCACCAGCGGCAGCGATGCACTGAAGGCTGATTTCGACAAGACCACCTTGGGTAGGCTTTTCAACGATCCCAATCTCCAGGCCTTCTGCAAGGCCGTGTTCGCACAGCTCAGTTCCAAGATCCAGCAGGAAGCCAAAACGGATCAGCAGGCAAGCAAGGTCTTGGACATGGCGCTGCAGCATGGCAGGCTTTTCCTGAGCAGGCCTGTGGCCCTCGGCTTCTTTGATAGCAACACCACCCAAGGATGGCCTGTCTCGGCATTCATGATCGTCAATGCCGCAAACCACAGACAGGATCTGCAGGCAGCAATGAGCAAGATCGAGGGGATGTTCGGCGAGGATCGATTCGACGATTGCAAGATAGGCCAGACGAGGATGCGAGGGCCAAGGTCAGATATAGGGATCCCATTTTACTGGGGGTGGGTGCAGGATTACCTGATAATAGCGATCAACGATAGCCAAGGTGCAGCATTGAGGTATCTTACAAGGCCGCGAACTGCCTTGCCCGAGTATATCAAGAAGGTCCCAGGCCATGGGGATGCATTGGTCTTGTACCTCGACTATGCCAGGGTCATCAATAAGGTCCACGAGTTTCTCATTGAGCAGGCAGGCCGAGAGGATGAGGATATCGTCAGCAAGGAAGACGCGGGGATCTTCAAGGCCGTCATCAGCGAGCTTGGTCTTGGCAACATTGGGTTCTTCTTGTTCAGGGCCGGCTTTCTGGGGCCTGACATGACGATGGACATGTATCTGCATGCACCCCTACCGAGACGGGGCATAGTTGGTGCGTTCGGGCCTGTAGAGCCAGAGGCCTTTAGGCTGGTCGATCCCAGGGCGATGCAGGCTAGTACACTCAACTGCAACATCGGGGCCATCTACGACACGATCCTGAATGCCATCAAGGCCGTCCCACCAAGGCAGCTCTATGAGGAGGTTCAGAAGGAAGTAAGTTCGATCGAGTCAGAGCTGAATATCAAGATCCGCGACGGTCTGATTAAGAGCCTGGCCGGCCCGATGGTTTCCTATGTAATACCTGCAGGCACGGTCGCCGACGCGCCCAATGGTGGGTTTGTGGTCCTCTTGAAACTGAGTGACGCAGGCCTGTTCGAGAAGTGCATGACCAGCATCGGCGAATTTGCCAGCTCAAATAGCGATGGTATGCTGCAGATAAGCTCACAGACCCATGGCACTGGCTGCACATTGCACATCTGGGCATGTCCGCCCCTGGCCTTGATGCAACTGGTGCCTACCTGGGCCGTTGCAAATGGCTATGCGGTCATCGGTTCCAACACTCCACTGTGTAAGATGGGTATCGAGAAGGTCCTTGGCACGAATCAGAAGTCGCTGATCGACACAGAAGGATACAGGAAGGTCGCCGCCAGATTGCCAAGGCAGACGATCATGAGCCTGAGTTATACTGACTGCCAGACCCAATTCAGACAGATGATAAGGGAGGCCCAGCAGTTTTGGCCCATGGTAGTGATGTTCGCCAACCAGGCTGGGCTGAAGCTACCGGTGGTGTTCCCATCCCTTGACAGGTATATTGCAGATATGCAGCCCGCCCTTGCATACAGCTATGCAGACACCAGTGGCTTCTACTCCCATTATCAGGGCAATGCAGTCGAGCAGACTGTCTTGGCAGGTGGAGCAGTAGCGATTACCTCAGGCGTGATGTTACCCAGCTTGACACGCGCCCAGAGTCAGGTCCAACAGAAGGTAGCCATGACTAAGCTCCGGCAATTGATCATTACTTGCATAGTCTATGCCGATGAACATGACGGTAAGTTTCCCGAACAGTTGGAGCAACTGAAGGACCTTTTCCGCGATCAGGACGTATTTGATTCGCCCAGAAGGCCGAGGGACTTTCCAGGCCCCAGCTATGTCTATGTGCAAGGCCACTGCTTGAGACCAGGATACCTGCCTGCGACGAAGCTGGTCGTTATCTATGAGAACCCGGCCTACTGTAGTGATGGCGTAAACGTCGCATTTCTGGATGGGCATGTCGAGTTCCTCAGACCCCAGGAATTCCTCAAGGTCCTTGCAGAGACATACAGGCTCTTGGGCAGACAGATGCCAGAGGTGAGTTTCAAACGCTAGGATAGGTTGGCCATCTCTGCATCATGCCTGAGCCGTATTCCTGGCCATATCTGCCAACTAGAGGTAGACATAGGCACAAGGCCTTTCATCTCATGTGGACCAGTAAGCCCGTCAAAGGGTATGGCCTTGTGCTGGGCCTACTGCGGCAGTCTCATACCATGTTCCTACTGCTCGCCGATGGCCTAAACGTCTGCAAGGTCTTTATTTCGACCGAGGGCCTTCTTTTTCGCCATAGGTGCCCCCATGGTATGCCAGGGCAAAGGTCCCAACTGTCACGTATTCAACCGCTGCTTGTTTAACAATCCTAATAGATCCCTGTAGTCTTGGCAGATCTCCATGTCGCCGCCTTCTGAGCCATTCTACCGCCTCGATCCGCTCTTGAGGGGGTCTTGCTGAGCCAATACCCTAGGTCAAGCCTGGTCTATGCGGCCTCTTGTAGTGTCAACCTTCTGACTACCTTTTCTATCCTCATAGATCTCACAGGCATCCAGTAGCATCATTATAGCGTACCGTCAGAAAACAAGTCACTATCCTCTCGAGGGCTACTTGGAAAGGTCTGCAAGAAGCTGCCTGAATAGGGCCCGCTGGTCCTGGCCAAGGCCTCGGTCGGCTGCCGCTGCCGAGTAGACCTTCTTTGCAAGCTCAGACCTGCCCTGGGCCATGTAGAGCCTACCTAGCATGAGGTATGCTGGGGCATATGCAACCTCTGAATCGAAGAAGGCCTCGAGTACTTCTATAGCCTTCTCGACCTGCCCAACCTGTAGCAGGCAGTCTGCACAGGCACATACATATCTACCTTCTTGAGGCCTGAGCATTACGGCCTTGCCATAGAGCTGTAGGGCGCCATCAGGGTCATCCTGTTGGCGGATCGAGGCCAGGTTGTACAAGGCAACCGCGTTGTCAGGATCGAGGTCTAGCACGATCTGAAATTGCATGACAGCCTGATCGAGCTGGCCCAACTGTCCCAGCAAGAGGCCCAGATTGAGGTGGGCAGGGATGTTGTTAGGATCTGCACTTATGGCCCTTTGGAGCATGGACTGCGCCTCAGTTGACCTACCTAGCTGGTCCAGACAGAGTGCGGCATTGACCAATGCGGGCACGAAATCGGGGCGCAACTGGATGGCATAAAGGAAGTGTTGCAAGGCCTGCGTGTTTTCGCCTCTGTCCATGAAGATGTTCGCGAGGTTATACTGCGCGTCGTATCTGTGCGGTTGGCCCGCCAGACAAAGTATACATTCATCGATGGCCCTCTTTACAGCGGACCTGGACCCTGCCGGTATATCGGCCATCGGGACTCCTGAAAGGCCTTCTGCTGCCCTGATGCGGACGAGCCTGACCGGATCTGCTGTTGCCTTAGCAAGGCCCGATATGACGGTCTCAGACAGGTCTGAGGCCAAGACCCTTGCTATGCTGCTGCGTATAAGTGGTGATGGGTCGACCAGCAATCTCTTCAACAATACATGGACCTTCTGCGGATATGGGCAATTGACTAGCAGTCTCACGACCGAGTTGGCGAAGACCTCGTCGCGATCAGGGTCCTGGATGTAGTCGAGCATCTGTTGCAGTCTGTGCCAACGGCCCTTCCTGGCATCCGCGATCAGACCTGCCACAAATAGCGTCCTGGCTTGGTAGTCTCGTTCGTGCCAGGATCGGACCTGGGCGTCTGCCCAATTCGCATCCCTATCTGCATGGCATATGTTGCATGCATTTGGGCTGCCGAACGCAATGGTTGCTGCAGGCATCGGGGGCCGCATGGAGTGGTCGCTACGGCGGATGCGGGCGAATTCGGTGGTAGGCATATGGCACGAGGTACATGTAGGCCCACCTGGCCAGTCGTGGTGGGTATGCCGGTCTGGATGCTCGAGCTTGTCCTTGTGACAGGGCATACAGGCTTGATGGGCCTGTTCCTGCGACGGGAAGCGGTACCTGCCGCTTGGGGTGTGGCAATGCAGGCAGTCCAACCTGCCGGACCTAGCGCACGGGCTGATCAGCCACTGTGTATACGTGAAGTTCTCGCCTAGGTCCCTACCATCTGGCCAGAAGTCAGGGTCCTCTAGGGTGACAAGGTCGTAATGATCGAATATATCGTCGCCTACGCAAGGCCTACCAGTCAGTGGGATCGCCTTTGCATGGCATGGGGCACAACTGCTGTTGACCTGCAAGGCAGTATATCCGCGAGACTGGCTTAAGGTCGTTATGTGCAGGTCCACCTGGCCTCGAGCCTCGCTGCAGACCTCTATGTGCCGCGATCCAGGGCCATGGCAGGTTTGGCAACTGACGCCGCCATCGGACCACATCGTGCTGAAGGTATCTGTTCGAGGGTCATAGTTGACCTGGGCTTGACTGACGTGGCAATGGTAACAAGAGCTGTTGAATGTCAAGGCAGGATCCTGCCAGTCCAGAGCCGCATCCTCGAGGCCAGGTGCATGCCTAACCATGCTCTCAGTGGTAGGATACCATTGCCTACGCCTCACATCGTAGGCAACAGGCAGGACCTGGAGCCTGCCATTGTCCAGCTCCGTCAACAGATAGCATACGTCCTTGCCGCCAACGAGGTACCTGATCCTGTATACCTGCCTTCCTTTCGGTCCATCCTCTACGACATGGCCTGCATGGCGATCGTTTGGATCCGTGACCGCAAGATAGGAAACCTGGCCTACAAATATCGGCCTGTCTTGGGCCGTAAAGACCTGGCTGGCAGTGGCCGAGGTGTACTGCCGCAGCGAAAGACCATGATACGAGCTCGACCAGAGCTGGTAGAATTGCTGGTGGCACTGGCGGCAGGCATCAGATCCATTCTCGCGGATGGCCTGATGCCTAGGCCCGATCTTGGCAACGGTAAATACTATAGCCGTCGCCACAAGGGCCGCAGCAAAGACCACCCATCTCGACCTGTTCTCATCCATCAGGCCGATAGTATATCGGCTAGGCCTTCCTTAGCGTACCTCTAGCTCGAATCCCTCCGAATGGCTATTGAACTCGGGTGCATACATACACTCGATTAAGGCTATGCCTGCCTGGTACCTGCCCCTCAGTTGGACGTGTGTGCTGTACTCGAAGACATAGGTGCCCTTTGGCAGGTAATCAAAGAAGAAGTGCGTTGCTGTATCCTGTGTACTCTGGTAATAACATAGGCCATCCTGGAACCTATAGCCGCTCAACACCTCTACAGGTTCGCATCCGCTTGGCCTCTGGTCCTTCATGTGGACATACTCCATATCCCTATCTACTCGCACCTCGATCCTTACTACGAGTTGGTCCCCTACCGCCACTGGGCCCGCGACCGGCTGCAGGACAAAGCCGTCCTTGGTGTAATGCTTTGTGTATAGGTCCTTGCTTATCCGCAAGGGCGTCTGGTCATACACCCTGACCTTGGAGATATCCTCCAGGTATTGCCAATGGACTGCAGCCCAGCCTACGCCATCGTCGACCTTCTTGACGGTGATCTGGCCCATCTGTGCGGTGACCTGATCGGCCCAGTAACGCCTTTCGTAGAACCCAGTACCGGCCTCGACCCCGCTAGGCTGTATCCACTGACCTGCCAGCGAGATCTCCATGAGGGCGTTAGAGACCAGCAGGTCCTGGCCTCGCAGAAGGATGGCATATATTGCATCGGCAGTAGCACATGTCGTACCCCAATCCTGCGTCTGTTTCTGCTTGATGAGCCAGACCTTGCAATCCTCAACCGCATCTCGGTCGTTGGCCAGCTCTTCGAAGGCCTCTATCATCAGGGCCTGCGTCTGTATCGGGGCCCTATACCAATACCAGCTCCTCTCTGTATCCCGCCAGTACATCCCCAACTCCTCGCTGGTGACGCTGAACTCCTTTATGGACGCCAGGATCCTCAACGGCGTATCCGTGTCGCCAAAGCGGCTCAGTCCCAAGGCCAAGTGTGCCTGAGACTGACGCCACAGACTTGTCCAATAATGCCTTCCCTGGTCAAGCCAGTAGTCTATGGCTGGCCTGTAGACCTCCGGTACTGGCCTATCTTGGAGGAAGAAGCTGCGGGCGTACAGATAGAACGCCATGATGGGCGTCAGATGATTGTCTTGCGGGTCAGGACCTTTGATTATCTCCCGATACCGCCTATCCGCCCATGAATCCAGTGCGCTTATGGCCTTCAACGCCAGGCTCGTATCTATCTCGCTTGCGCCCATGTGCCTCAGCCTGCCGATACCAGCGACTATCAGCAACGTAATATACTCGTTGCCTGGACCGCCTTCGATCCATGGCCAGAGGCCATTTGCGTATTGAAGTTCGGCTAGCTTGGCGGTGAGCCTTTCGAGCTCATTATCCAGCCTGTTCTTGTCGAAAAGGATGCCTACGTTCCTTCGGGCCTGCGATTCGTCCCTTGCCTGCACGACCCACGGGGTCTCCTGCAACAATAGATCCTTCAGGTCCTGATCCTTCTCGAGCGGGCTATCCAGTGCATCGGTGCCCTTCCACAGGTCGAAGACCTGCCTTATCTTGGGATCGGAGTTCGCTATGTATCTGGCCAAGGCATTCGCATACAGACAATGGAACAGGCTAATTGTAAACACAGGACGGGTGTATGAAGGCTCCATGAGGTATGGCAAGGCCATGACCGCATACCATGCAGGCTGCGATGTGACCTGTACGGTCAGGGATTGGTGACGCAAGGTTTCGGATCGGCCTGCCTCGAGCAGGCTCGTGAACTCGAACTGCTTGGTCTGTGGCCCGCGCACGGGCAGTGTCATAGACTCCCTGACCAGTATCCTGCGGCTCAAGACAGGCAGATAACCTTCCTGGCCATCGCTTAGTGCGTCTGTGACCGCAATGGCCTTGTAGACCAGCACGCCGCAACCATCCGGTATGGAGATCCGCCACGATATCGAGCGGGATTGGCGGCTCGGTATCTCGAATGTCTGGACGCCAGATGTATTGCCCAATGCCTGGTCCATACTGGAGCCTGTGCAGGCATCCGTGAATGTTAGGCTGACACGGCCGGTCTGTGAGGTCGCGGATCGATTGCTGATCTTTACCGTAAACTCGATCGAATCCCCTTCCCTGACAAACCTAGGTGGGTTTGGCTGTACCATGAGGTCCTTGGCAGTGACTGCCGTATCGGTAAGGAATCCGCTACGCACCTGCCTATCATGCGCAAGGGCCATGAACCTCCACCGGGTAAGGGCCTCTGGCATGGTAAACTCGATACGCACTACGCCATCGCTATCCGATACCAGATGCGGGTAGAAGAATGCGGTCTCATTCAGGTCCTTGCGCACGGAGTACTGCGAGATATCGAGCGACTCGGAGCTAGCAGTGGGCCCTGTCGCGTCAGCAGTCTTCTCTGCCCCATTGGCGTCTGGGGCCGCTGCGTCACCGCCCCTAGCCGCCCCTACCCCGAGGATTAGCGGTGTTGCGTAGGCCCCAAGTTCCGGCACGAATTGGCGATACTGGAGGATTGCGGACTTGTAGTCTGTATACCAATGACCCAAACCCCACCCTAACCAGACGACCTTGTTATCGAAGATGCTCACGGTCGAGGCATACTCCTGGCGGAATACGGAACCTAGGGCGGTCCAGGAGTGCTTGACAAACTGATCGAGCGAGGCGTCGTACATGGCAGCCAACACCTCTGCCACCGCGGCCTTTGCATCCGGACCTTGCACCACCAATGACCATGTCTGGCGCTCCCCCGGGGCTAGTAGCGACCTGAAATGCTCCCATCTTATGGACAGGTTCTTGTTGGTCCAAGGTACGTCCACTACCCTCTGGAACAGATAGGCCCTGTTCTGACGCACATAGGTCAATCTGATCGTGAATCCTCCCCGCATCTGCTCGGTGACTGGCACACGAACCAGTTGTTGGGTCCGACCTGGATCCGTCCAACCTGCCTGTAACTGACTACCCTTGCACTCGACCTCCACGAAGGCCCTGCCAGTCTGGTAGCCAGTACCCCATAGGCATACAAACTCCTGACCAGGCTCGATGCTCCATCTAGGGGCCTGTACAAAGAACGGGATCTTGATCGGAAATCTATCGGCCTGAGGGTCGATCACATGGAAGGTCAACATGCCTGTGACAGGCATGCCGTACGGATCCTGCGTCGAGACCACAGCCCTATAGCTTCCAGGCCCCAATGGCACCTCTACCGAGGTCTGGCCAGTGCTATCGGTCTGGAATGGCCCCTCGTAGACCTCTTCTGCCAGGTCCCAGGTATTTGGATCAGATGGATCTCTTGCCTGTTGATCAGATGCGAAAAGGCTGGGTCTGACGACTTGTTCTGGTTGTTTGAGGCTATAGACCGCGAGGGTACCTGATGCAGGCTTGCCATCGCCAGCAAGGGATGTGGTCTTGATGGCTAGTTGCACAGGTCGATCTGGCGTGAGCCACTGGTCGGCCTGTATGTCGACCTCCAAGGCGGTATAGCCAATAGGTATACGTACAGACCTGGACCTGGTCTCGCCCGCCCTATCGGTTACGTCTGCATACACCATGAACTCAAAGACCGGCTGAGCCGATTCCGGTACAGACAGGTCTGGTTTTGCCTCGAACTCGATGGTGAAGACCCCCTCTGCATCCGTCCGTGCAGATCCATGTGCTATGGCCTGAGTATCCGCGTAAGGGATGTACCACCAATACCAGAATGGCAACCTGGTTCGCCTTTCGACCCTCCACCTGACCTGCGCCCCATCCACTGCAGCGCCTGTATAGGCCGTGGCCATACCGGAGATCGTCACTGGCCCTCCGAGGTGCGGGGGGACCGCAGGTTGGTCGAGCTGTACCATGAAGGTCGGCCGTTTGTATTCCTCGACACTAAACTTCGCGGTACCTTCTGGACCCGGCCACACCTCGATGGACATCTCACCGAGCAACCTGTCCTCAGGTGCGGTAAAGCTGCCGCTGAATGAACCGTACTCGTTTGTCAGGTGTTTCTGGGTGGCAATGACCTGGTAGTTGGTATCCCTCAGGGCAACCGTGATCTGCTTGCCACTTAGCGTCTTATAGTCATGCGAGTCGGGGTCGATGCTTATACAGATCCCCTTGTACATGATGGTCTGACCAGGACGATAGATGGCCCTGTCCGTAAATAGTATGGTTCGCTGATATCGGCCTGGGCGCCAATTGGAGGTATTGGTCATGCACGATGACGCTGTGACAAGGCATTGGCCATTGTACTCGACCGTGATCCAGTCATAGCCACTGGAGCCAGGAACCTCCCACTGTATCTTTGCAAGGCCATTGGCGTCGGTCTGGCCACTGCCTTGACGAATCCACCTCTGCTCGCTCCAACTCCACTGCCATACCGATACCATTGCCCCAGGGGCTGGCAGGCCCTCGCAGGCCTGAAGTACCAGGCACTCCAGATCCGGCCTGTATGCACGTACAACCAAGGCCAGGTCGGTGGCACAGATGGCAGTATAGCTGACCACGTTGTCGTCCTCTGTGAAGTCGGGATCGCTGCTGGCGATCAGCCAATAGAACCCGGGTTGCAATCTGAAGCCGGCGGTAAGATAGACCGTCCGCTGCCTGTAGTCAGGGGTCTCAGGCAGGGCCGATGACCAAGAATATGCAGGCTGCTGATCCAACAAGGCCCTCAGTTGGTCTCTACCTAGGTCCCATGGGTAGTGTGAGGTCAGCGTTTTCCAGTCGATACTGAAAGGCACCAGACGGAAGTGGATCTGTTTTATGTTCTTGTACCGGACCTGTATATGCGGCAGCGGCTCACTCCAGGTCCACTCCGTCTGGATCTCCAAGGACTTGGCCTGTATGTCTTGGATGAGATTATGGCAGCACCTTCCCCCGTAGCTTTCAGGGAATGCCTTTAGACCTTCTTGGGCGATCTGGCAGGCAGAAAGCGGATCACCTTGTGCATTGACCACAGCAGCCCAGTAGTATATGGCCGTGGCAGAGATCTCGTGGTCCTGCCATCGGTCTGCAAAGGCCCGAAGCGCGGCTATGTACCTTTGCTCCTTATCAGGTCCTACCGCCTTGTTATAGCCAAACTGCAGCCTGTGCAGATCGGCGTCTATGAAGGCCGTGGGATCAGGGTCATCCTGATGGAACCTCAGCAGATCCTGGTAAAGTTTTATGGCCTTGATCGTGACGGAATCCTGATCCATGGCCTGCAGCTGCCATGCCAAGAATTGGTCTACCGGATCGAAGATAGGGCTATCCGTGGTCATGTCATAGGCATCCATGGGCCTGACCAAGGCAAGTTCACCAACGCTGTAAAACGACAGGACCTCGAACACGACAAAGTCGTACAATGTGGGCCTGTATGTGTCAGGGACGGTACCCTTCAGCAGTAGGTCACTGAAGACCCCTACAGGCGTCGAACGCAGGAAGTCCTCTGCTGCGAGTGCCTTGGTATAGTGTCTGTCTATCTCCTTCAGGATCGTGGCCAGGTCCCATGTGGTGATATCCTGGCCAGGGGGTTGGGCCGTTGCGGTCCGCTGCATGAACCGCCAGCGGTTCGCCAGGAAGTACTGGGCATACCAATGGCCCAGGATCACCTCCATGCAAGGCCTCATGGGCTCTGGGACCGTCTCGATCAGGGGCTGCAACCTCCTGATCCCCTCCTCGATCATGTAGCCCTCGATCTGGCATTCGTAGACCACCTTCAGGCATATGGCCTTAGTGGCCTCGGCCCATGCCTGATCCTGTATGGCTGCGGGGATGATCTGTTCCAGGTAGCTGATCGCAGTCCTCGGCAGACCTTGGTCGCGGGCCTTGGAGACCTCCTGCCAAAGTTGATCCCTCGGGCCAGCCATACAGACGTGGAGATGGAAGAGTACGAGTGCGATGGTAGGCAGTAACCGTGTCATAGTCGGCCTCCCTGTGGACATCTTTTTAGGAGCTACAGCCAGGTTACCCAGACCAAACCCCCAAGTCAATCCGGATATTCTCTACTACTTGCTTGCATAGACCAGTATACTATTAACTCGGGAACGGATCTTCTTTGATACGAGGTGTAATATGTGTATGCACATCCACACGATCCTCTCGTTGCTTTTGACAACCCTTTCTGTACAGGTCCCTGCCCAAGATACATTGCCTATCGTGAGGTGGACAGGCCAGCGATCGCCACAATGGCAGAAGGTCAGGGCCTTAAAGGATGAGCAGAAGTATCAGGAGGCACTGAAGGTCGTCGAGCAGATACTCGAGCAGGCCCGCAAGGACCAGGACAGCCAGCAACAGACCCAGGCCATGATAGAGGCCGTCAGGCTCCAGACAGGCCTTCACGCGTACGAGACCGCTGTCAGGTGGTTCGCGGATCAGCCATGGCCCCAGGACCTGCTGGGTAGGACTGCTGTCCAGCTCTACTACTCAGGCCTACTCCAGAATTACCTGACCAGGTACATGTCCGAGATAGCACAGAGGCAGCCTGTCATTTCGCAGGGGCCCGTGGATCTTAAGGCCATGACCAAGGAGCAGATCATGGCTGCTGCCAGTGCGGCCTGCCTGGAGGCATTTCGATACCGCAGCCAATTGGGGGATCAGGATGCGGAACTCTTCTCTCCATACCTCTATACGCTTGGCTATCCCAGGCACATCATCCCCACCCTTAGGGACGTGGTCTGTTACTACTGGGTAGAACTGCTGGCAGATAAAAAGGGCTGGACCGGTAGTCAGGCCAACGATGTATACACCATAGACCTCCAGTCGCTCCTGGGCGCGGCGAGGCCTTTGGAGGGTGATACATGGTTGTCAGATCCTAACGTCCATCCGGTCCGGAAGGTCGCAGCGATACTTGCCGACCTGGAGTACTGGCACCTTCAGTCGAGACGGCTAGAGGCCGCACTCGAGGCCAGGTTCGCACTGCTCCGCAGGCTCTGGCAGTGGTACACCGTCGCCCAGGACCGGGACATGTTGAAGGCACATCTGCAAGACAGACTTGAATCCTCCAAGGGGCTCAGCTGGTGGGCAGTAGGGATCGCTCAGATGGCCCGTTGGGTCCAGGAGGAAGATGACCCCAATGCCCTCGTCCGCGCACGCCAGATCGCACTGGAAGGTATGCAGAGGTTCCCTGACTCTGTCGGAGGGCTCCAGTGCAGGTCAATTGTCGAGTCCATAGAGCAGCCTGCATACTCCATCGAGGCCATGGCAAGTGACGGACCTGGCAGGCCTTCGATCCTGGTAAGCCACAGGAATCTCAGGGCCCTGCACTTCAGGGCATACAAGCTGGATCTCGAGGAAACGATCCGTTCTGCAGACGACTATACGCTGCTGGCAGGTAGCAGGCAGGTGGAGGCACTGCTCAAGCAATCCCCCACGGCCACCTGGAGATGCGAGCTGCCCGAAACGCCTGACTACAGACAGAGGTTTACGCCCCTGACCCCTCCATTGCGCGAGCCTGGGCTGTATGTGATCGTCGCCTCAGGTAGGCCCGACTTTTCGGAATCCGAGAACTACCTGACCGCAGCGGCCATGGTCATCACGGACCTGGTCCTCGTTACCCGCAATCAACCAGGCGTCTTGGAGGCGATCGTACTTTCTGGCTCTACCGGTAGACCAGTGGCCTCAGTAGACGTGACCCTTTATCGATACGATTGGCGAAATGGCCACAAGGCCTCGGTCACGGTCAGGACGTCCGATGACGGCATTGCCAGGTTCGAGCGAACCGAGCCAAATGGGTACTTCCTGCTAGCCCGCAAGGGCAAGGATGCGGTCATCGATGCCAGCTATCTCTATCTCCATGGGCAATGGTCGGCAGGAATTCGTACTGGCAGCCTGATCTACACGGATAGGAGCATATACAGACCTGGCCAGACCATCATGTTCAAGACGATCGTCTATAGGGCCGGACCCTCGGATACCGACCGCCAACCCCTGCCTCGTAAACCAGTGACCGTCCGTCTATTCGATGCAAATAGACAAGAGGTTGCCAAGGCGGAGTTGATAACCAACGATCATGGAACCGCCTCAGGCACTCTCAAGATCCCCATGGGCAGGATGCTGGGCAGATGGTATCTGGAGGCGTCACATTACGGCCGGACCGAGATACTGATAGAGGAATACAAGCGGCCCACATTCGAGCTGACGATACTGGACCCAAATACACCATTGCGTTTGAATATGCCTGCTACCATTGAAGGCCAGGCCAAATATTACTTTGGCATGCCGGTTACCAGTGGCAAGGTCAGGTGGCGGGTGGAGCGGACGGCAGTACTGCCTTGGTGGTGGTGCTGGAGGCCAGGGGCTGGCTGGACACAGACACAGTTGGTGGCTGCAGGGAGCTGCGCGACTGCAGCAGATGGCTCTTTCCGGATCAAATTCATCCCAAAGGCTGACGAGAGACTGGGGCAGTCCCCTGAACTATATTACAACTACCTCCTGACGGTAGAGCTGACCGACGAGGGCGGCGAGACCAGGTCTGCCAGCAAGCAGTTCAAGGTGGGCTTTGCCACCGTTCAGGCGAGGATCTGGGGTTCCAAGGAGTTCTTTGTTACAGGTGAGCCGATCCGATTTACCATCGAGAGGACCAGCCTCGATAATGCCCCGATCGCCGGCGAGGGTACATGGCGGCTGATCAGGCTCCAACAGCCAGGCGAGACGCTGCTGCCTGCAGATCAGCCTTCAGCCCAACCTAGCAGGCCCTGGCTGCTAGGGCCGAGGACCAGGTGGAACCATGGCTTTGATCCCAGGGCGATCATGCGGCTCTGGGCCGATGGCCAGGAACTCGCCTCAGGCCAGCTGGCACACGGCAAGACCGGCAAGGCGGAGCTCGAACTCGGACCCCTGCCAGCAGGGGCCTACCGCCTCCGCTATGCCACAACCGATCCCTATGGCCGCCAGTGCCAGGCTAGCCATGAATTCCTCTGCGCTGGTACCGATATGCGGGTCGCACTGCCAGCGGTACTCTTGGTCGATAAGCAGACCGTCAAGGTGGGGCAGACCCTCAGGATCCTCGTACATTCGGGACTTGCAGATCAGGTATTGATCCTCGAGACCCAAAGGGACAGGAAGGTCATAGGGCGACAGTTCCTGCAGGCATCCAGGTCTAACCCAGTACTAGAGATACCTATAACCGAGGCCGATCGTGGCGGTTTCAGCCTGGTCCTGTTGGCGGTCCGCGACCATCAGGTAATGGAACTGATCCAACATGTACATGTCCCGTGGGATAATCGGACCTTGCAGGTCGCATTCTCCAGGTTCAGGGACTTGTTGCGGCCAGGCCAGAAAGAGACCTGGACCGTACGCGTGACTGGACCGGGGGACGTAAACGTCCCACTGACTGCCGTAGAGGTCCTGGCCTATATGTACGACAGGAGCCTCGATCTGTTTACACCGCATAGGCCGCCTGATCCGTTGTCTCTCTGGCCCGACCACAGGGGCACTACACAGGCCACTCGCAGTGTGAAGGCAGGGCCGAGGATATGGGTAAGATGTCAAGGCTTCAGGATTGTCACATCCTATCCGGCCCTTGTAGGTCCTGTACTGGCACTGGATCTCGAATATGGGATAGGCGGCCCTGGTGTGCGTGGGAGGTTGGTAGTCAAGGAGCCATGGCCAACAGCGATGGTCGCGCAGCAAGCGCGCGAGGTAGCTGATGCCGCTGACAGGTTGGAGGTGGGAGATGCCTCACCTAGGGCTATGCCTGAGAGAGAGGCCATGGCTGCGCCTACCGATCTGGGGCAGTCGCAGGCCCAGACCCCATTGCGTACAGACTTCTCGGAGACGGCCTTCTTCCAGCCACATCTGGTCACTGGCCCAGATGGCTGCGTCGAGATAGAGTTTCAGGTGCCGCAGTCGCTCACATCCTGGAGTGTCTGGGCCCATGCCATTGCTGCAGACCTTTCCAGTGGTTCAGCCAACCAGCAGGCCCGCACCGCAAAGGACCTGATGGTCAGGCCTTATCTACCCAGATTCCTCAGGGAGGGCGACCAGGCCCGGTTGCAGATAGTGATAAACAACGCCGGCGATGCAGAGCTGTCGGGCATGATCCAGTTCGACATAGTGGACCCAGAGACCGAGAAGAGTCTGCTCGAGGACTTCGGTCTTGGACCGCAGCAGGCCAATGCCCCCTTCACCGCACCTGCAGGTGGCAGTACGAGCGTCTCGTTCACGGTCAAGACCCCTGCCCGCGTGGGCCTGGTAGCAATAAAGGCCACTGCCAGCTCTGGCATCCTGTCAGATGGGGAGTTACGACCCATACCGATACTGCCTGGCAGGATGCACCTGATGCAGTCTCGTTTCGTGGCCCTCAAGGGAGCACAGAAGCGGACCATGACCTTCGAGGATATGTCGTCGCAAGACCCAACGAGGATCAACGAACAACTGGTAGTGACCGTGGATGCACAACTATTCTATTCGGTATTGGCGGCCATGCCATACCTACTTGAATACCCCTATGAGTGCACCGAACAGTTGTTCAACCGATACCTGGCTAGTGGGATACTCAGCTCCATGTACAACCGCTATCCCGAAATAGCCCAGATGGCCAGACAATTGTCGGTCAGGGACACGCCACTGGAGCGATTCGACCAGCCGGATGCAAATCGAAGGATGGCCTTGGAGGAGACCCCATGGCTCCGCCAGGCCATGGGCCAGACCAGCCAGCAGTTGCCGTGGTTCAACGTACTCAAGCCTGAGGTCGCAAAGGAGCAGATGGAGATCGCCCTGTCCAAACTCCAGCAGACCCAGACCTCATCGGGCGGGTTCCCCTGGTTCGCAGGCGGGCCGCCCAGCCCATACATCACCCTGTATATCCTGCACGGTTTCTCCAGGGCGCTGGAGTTCGGGATCCAAGTGCCCAGGCAGACGGTCGAGCGGGCCTGGCAATACATGCACAGGCACTACATAGACGAGATGGTCACGAACTACATCGAAGCAGATCGGTGTTGGGAGCTGGTCACATTCCTGAACTACATCCTGTCGAACTACCCCGACGTAACCTGGACCAAGGTCTTCACCGAGGCAGACCGAACAAAAATGCTGGACTTCTCATTCAGGCACTGGCAGGGACACAGCCCTATGCTCAAGGGCTATCTTGCACTTACACTCAACAGGGCAGGTCGCAAGGATGATGCACTGCTGGTCTGGCAAAGCGTGATGGACTCTGCCAAGACCGAACAGGACCTAGGCACGTTCTGGGCCCCTGAGGATCGGGCATGGCTTTGGTACAACGACACCATAGAGACCCATGCATTTGCCATAAGGACGCTGATGGAACTGGCCCCGCAGGACCAAAGGCTGGAGGGACTGGTAACCTGGCTGCTATTGAACAAGAAACTCAACCACTGGAAGTCCACGAAGGCGACCTCAGAGGTGGTGTATTCTCTGGCTAGGTACATGTCAGACCACAAGCTGCTGGGCATACGCGAGGCGGCCACGGTAAGGATAGGTCAATTCATGCACGAGTTTGTCTTTGAGCCCAACGTCTACACTGGCAGGTCCAATCAGATAGTCCTGCAAGGTCCGCAGATCGACCCTGTGGCCTCTGCCGGCATACAGATAGAAAAGTCTACTGATGGCATTATGTTTGCATCTGCCACCTGGCACTTTTCGACAGAGATGATGCCTCAAACCGACCGGGGGGATCTATTGTCCGTGGAACGGACCTTCTTTAAGGTCGCAAGGACGGGTAGGGGTACTGTCCTGGTTCCGCTGACCGATGGTGCTCGCATAGAGATCGGCGATCTGATCGAGGTACATATCTCGCTCAGATCCAAGCACCCAGTCGGTTACGTGCACCTGAGGGATCCGAGGCCTGCAGGTTGCGAGCCTATGTCGTTGACAAGCGGACATCGCTGGAACTTGGGTATATGCTGGTACGAGGAGGTACGCGACAGCGGCATGAACTTCTTCTTCGAGCAACTCCCGCAGGGCGACTACCCTCTTGTCCATAGGCTGCGGGCCAGCACAGCAGGCATGTTCAAGGTAGCACCTGCCACGGTCCAGCCCATGTATGCGCCCGAGTTCGCGGCCTACTCCTCAGGTGCCACCATATCGATATCTGAGCGGGCTAAGTAGGTCATCAAGGGCAGGCCTGCGCTTAGGACTACCTACTGCTTGCCGACCTATCTGGCCGGTATCTCGATGATCGAGAACTGGCTGGATAGGTCCAGGTTCAAAGACCTTATGCCTGCAAGCTGCTCGGTCGGCTGGGCACCGACCGAGGGGTCATACAAGCGGACCAGGCTATGGTTATCGCCAAAGATTATCGTCACCTCATCGTGACCGCCAGTGAACCTCTCCGACCAGAGCAATAGTTCGATCGTCCCGTCGGACTTGCTCAGTGGCATATGGTGCAACGTCTCCGGCTGATCCATCATTGCGTATTGGAACCTACAGGGCCTGGCCAAGTTTCGGTCCGCAAGGATGGTCGTCAGGTTATGCAGCCAGATCGCTGCTGGCCTTGGGCTATAGTCGGGCCTGTAGAAACCAAAGCCCTGATTGCCAGGCTCATCCGTACGGTCGCGCAGTAGATAGACGGCTGTGTAGCTCCAGTTACGCTTGAATTGCGATAGATACATGCCCACAAGCAGCCTGCCGTGGACCTGTTCAGTGACAGGCCCTGCTACCAAGACCCCTGTCTCTGTGGTCACCCTAGGAAGCATGGCAAGATCTGACTCGGTGTAACCCTTGAATCTATTCCGCCAGGTCAGACCATAATTGGCATAGAGGCCATCCACACGACATGCAGATGTAGGATCTGCAGCGAGCCAGCACTGGTTGTCATGCAGACCGGGCCAGGCTGGGTGTGTAATGTAGTTGTGACAGTTGGCATAGTCTGCATAGATAGTGCCGTCTGGCATCAGGCACCCTGCCGTCGGTGGGATGGTCAGGAACTGCAGGCCGCAATTATCGGTCTGGGCACCAGGTTCTGAGATATTCCAGACTGGATAGTACCTCAATACCGGATCGGCCTTGACCGCTGCATAGAGGTCTTTCTGCAACCTTGCGACAGGCAACCAGGATAGGTCCTTGCCACCCTTGCTGCCCTGGTATGTGACGGCCCAGTTGTTAGGCTCGTTGCAACCCTCTATGGCGAGCAAGGCACCTGCAGCTGCCAATCTCCTGGCAGCTTCCAAGAGCCTTTGGATGTCCGACCCGCCACTCATAAGACCATAGCTGAACAGCACACCAGTCTGCTGGTGCAGTTCGATCAGGTCATCTAACGGTATGTTGCTTTCGTAGCCGACCCTCAACCAGCCTAGCCCGAGGTACCGGACGGCCTCGATCGTCCTTGCCAGGTCCTCACCCCGCCTTGATACAGCCGAGCATGCCCCGATAGAGCCCAGAAAGGCCTTGGCAGGTACCGCGATACTGCCATCGGGCTCAGGGCCGGCCAAGATCCTAGACCTCGCAAGGACCGTGGTTGCAGCAAGGCATGCAAGATCCTTCAATAAACGCCTACGACCCTGTATGTATCCAAAGCCCTTCTCGGTCATCGCTCTATTGGCCATGCCCAAGATGAAGACCAGATTACCAGGTATAGTGGACCTTGTAATTGATGATCCTCTCCTGGCCTGCCGGTACCTGCACGCGGAACTCTATGGTCCTGCCGTCGACCTTCTCAAAGGGCAGTGCAGCCTGCACAGTGGTACTGACCTGATCAGGAGCGGTCTTGAACGAGACGGAGCTCTGGAGTATCTGCCAGGTATACCAGCGATATAGGTGCTCTACAACCCTGATCTCCACCGTATCCTTCTCCTTGCGGTTTCGCAGTTTGATCTGTAGCGCCTCGTCCATCATCCGACGCCCTACGTCAATGACGAAATCGGTCTGGATCCTCTCGCCAACCAGGTCGAATGCATCGCCAATGGCGACCCTTATGGTCTCGTCCTTCGGTGTATGGTCTATGACGTTTTCGCCCGTAAACTCGAGCTGGCCGTCCTCGTCCTTGCGGTAGAATCTCATGCGGCCCTTTGGCAGCGGTATGCCGAGGTGGTTCTCCTTTGAGTTCTTGAACTCCTTCATGACCCATACCTTCGGATTGCATTCTGTGCCATATCCGCGGTCTTGGATGACCTGATCGGACAGATAACGTCCATACCTGTCCGTACCGAGCTTGGCCCCATCGTAGACATATATCTTCTGGGCCTGCACACCTTCTGCTCGCAGGAACTCCACCTGCTTGGTCTGGCGGTCGAGTAACGTCACTGGCCGCGGCAACGTATAGAGGTGATACTCCTCAAACGCCTTCTCTGTCACGGCGGCTGTGGATTCGGCTGCATCCATACTTCGCATGAGGGCCCCTGTGGCCCGAGGTTGTTGGATCTTGCTCACATCGCCAGCCATCAGCTTTATCCTGGCGTCATGAAAGGACTTGCCTGTCTGATTGTCCATGGTCACCCAGCCGATCACATCTACGGTATCGCCTTCTGTGGGGGAGATCAGGTTGTAATCCGCATCCCAACTTATACCTGCGGTCACATAGCTTAGCTCGGCAGTCAATGCCCCGGCCCTGTCGCTGGCAAGGACCCATTGAAGCGTCGGTCTGAGGATTGCATCATCTGATAGGGCAGGAAACAAAGGCAGGCCAGGAAGGCCAAACCTGAGTCGTCCATCGATCTCTATGATAGGCTGACCCATGTCGCCTGTGCTATAGGCCATCTGCCTCATCGAGTAATCTTCACCATAACGGAGCATGCCAGCCCTATGTGGTACATATCCACTCCTTATGATCCTGCCACGCACGATCCTCTCTTTGTCCTCCCTGATCAAGAAGTCAATCTCCTTGCCCTCATACAGACTCAGCAGCAGCCCCTCTGAGACTGGATCGGCACGGTAACTCTGTTCTAGGATCTGGAGGTTGTGCCTACCGGTTGGATCCCGCAGGATCACGGAGTCTGGCTCCAGGTGCATCGTGATATCCGAGATGCTTATCTCGTTGAGACCCTTCTTGAGGTCCAACTTGACTAGCTGGCGTACGACCGCAAAGTGTTGGTTATAGATGGTCACTGACACCTGTGAGGATGCCACAGCTGCGATTGCCAAGAAGACCCCTGTCCATCCTAAGCTTAACCTATTACCACTCATAATAGACCTCCATTCTTGAAACTTCCACTTTGGACCTGGAATTCACACGCTTGTTCGAACATTCTCAACCGTCAATAGGCAAAGACAAAGTAAAAATACTGTAAAAAACCACGCCTCAGCAGACTATCAATAGCATGCACCTGAGGGCCCCTTTTTGGCTTGACTCGAGCCCATTGCCTCGGGATAATACCATGCGTTGGGGATGGAGTCCCCCATCAAGTGCTCGCATTGGGCTGATGACTCCTGTCGATATGCCTTACGGCAGGGGTCATAACGGTGCCCGGTACTCCTACTGCAAGGCAAGTGATGATATAAGCCGGGCACAGGAGGACTTCATGACCGACGCATTTGCTATAGCCGCGTGCTGGCTTGGTTTGGCCGTATTGGCCACTATCATTGCGAACCACCTTCGCCTTTCTGTCGCGCTAGTCGAGATCTGTGTCGGAATCGCTGCAGGTGCTATTGCCGAGCGATATCTCGGACCTGAGGGCCTCGGCTCCAATGCCCAATGGCTACGTTTCTTGGCCTCTGCTGGGGCCGTGATGCTGACCTTCCTCGCTGGCGCAGAGCTGCAAGTAGGCGAGCTCAAGGCAAGGTGGAAGGAGGTGACGGTCGTAGGGTTGGTCGGCTTCCTGGCACCATTTTTGGGTTGTGCCGCAGTGGCTAGATACCTGTTGAATTGGGATGCAAGGGCAAGCTGGCTCGCAGGGGTGGCCTTATCCACTACATCCATGGCAGTCGTATACGCAGTGATGTATGAGACCGGCCTCAACAAGACCGCGTTCGGCAAGGGCATACTTGGGGCATGCTTTGTCAATGACCTGGGCACGGTCATTGCGCTAGGTCTGATATTTGCGCCGTTCACGTACAAGACCTTGGTATTCATCGGCGCATCAGTTGTGGTATTGGCAGCCTTGCCCTCGTTGACCGACTGGATCGTGGCAAGGTATGCCACGGGTACTGCTTCTGTAAGGGCAAAGTGGGTCTTATTTGTATGCCTCGGGCTCGGGGCCATCGCGGTGTGGTCAGGTAGTGAGGCGGTCCTGCCTGCATACCTGATCGGCATGGCATTGGCAGGCGAGGTGGCCAGGGATCACCACTGGGCAAGGAGGATGCGTACACTGACGGTGGGCCTGCTCACGCCTTTCTACTTCATAAGGGCAGGCTCACTTGTTTCGGTGGCTGCGATCATTGGTGCACCCTTGGTCTTTCTGGTACTGCTAGGTGGCAAGGTCGCCACCAAGATCGCTGGGCTTAATCCGGTCATTGGGATCTTCCGCAGCGATCGGAAGGAGCGTTGGTATTATACACTCATGATGTCTACAGGTCTGACGTTCGGGACGATATCTGCCCTTTATGGCCTGACCCATGATATCGTTAACAGGCAGCAATATTCCTTCCTTGTCGCCGCTGTCATAGCCAGTGCGGTGGTGCCAACCCTCATAGCGAACCTGGCATTCCTACCCGAGCATATCCTCAGGACCGTCTCTATGTTGGACGAAGAGGACGGCGTCAGGCATGTAGAAGGCGGAGCTGCACCGCTTGAGGAAGAGAACGACAACGGTGGCAAGAGATGAAACGACCGAAAAGGCTAAGGTCGTTAGCCGCGACCACCTCGGCCCCATGCGAAGATATTAGGCCACCTGAAAGCGCAAGTCTTTCTGCCTCTGAGGTTCTGGGTAGCAATCTCCAGTCTCTCACTCAGTGCCCTCTTGGTTTCTGTTGAATTGAAAAACTTACCCCTTGACTAGTGGAAGTCCACCGTTATTCTCTATTTTGTTTTTGGGGCGACCCAGCCTGGCGGAATGACCAGAGAAAGGGCTGGGTCTAAAGCGCAACGGAGGCGCCCCATGGCTATTAGGCACGACAATATGCGGGGGGCAACGGTCGAGGCCATTAGGCTGAATGCCGACGCCAAAGGAGAGACTCCATATCTGCCTATAATCCCAAGGACGGAGGCTTGGAAGTTCCAGGCTGCTCCATTTACCGCATTTTTGCATAAGCAGAAAGGAGGCTGTGAACATGGCAAGACTGTTGTGCGGAGGCAGCAATGGTAGGTCACCATATGGGCACCAAGGAGGATCGATTAGGTTTCCCATCTTCATACTGGCTGGCTGGATTGTGATCCTGTCTTGTCAGTCAGCCTGGCCGCAGGGGCAAAGTGAACCTATCGTATCCGGACAGACCGTCTCTGCGGAGATCGTCGGAAGTGGGATCCGGTCGTACTGTTTTGATGCCAGTACAGGCCAAGGGGTCGTCATAGAGATGGCAGACCTGTCGCCATCCGGTAACCTAAAGCCGAGGCTTGTACTTTACGACCCAACAAGCTCACCAGTAGTGGACACCGGCCCAGCCCCTGATTGCGGCCGTGTAGTGATAGAGAACGTCCAGCTAGCAAAGAGCGGCAGGTACACCATCGTGGCCTCGGGCCTTACATCAGATTCGGTCAGCCGCAGGTTCGGCCTATCGCTTGTGCTCATACCGGGCCCAGCGGTGTCTAGGTCGGACCCAAATGGAGGCTTTGTTGCCTCTGGCCAGACTGCCTTGGGTACGATCGACCTAGGCGGCGACACGGACGTCTTCAAGTTCTATGGCCGGCCAGGCCAGGGCGTCGTCTTGGAGATGGTGGATCTGTCTACTAGCAAGGGCTTGGATCCCAGGATCCAGCTTTACGATCCATGTGGCATCCAGGTCGCAACTGCAGACGGTATGGACAGGGCCCTGATCGACAGATACAGGATTGCTATCGGCAGGGAAGGTTTCTACACGGCAGTCGTGTCAGACGCAGGCAAGGATATAGACACCGGTCAGTATGGCCTGACCCTGGTCCTTGCCCCTGGAGCAGCAGTCTGTACGACAGATCCGGATGGAGGAGATATCGCCTTGCCTATAGTATATCAAGGGGAACTATCCCCAGCGGGGGATGTCGACATCTTCAGGTTCTATGGACTTGCCGATCAGAGGGTCACCATATCCATGGAGGACCTGACCAGCAGGCTGGTCTTGGAACCAAGACTGCGGCTGTATGGCCCCAATGGCCTAGAGATCGCGCAGTCAGAGGCATGGGACTACGCCCTGATCTCGTACCGACTGACAGAGCCAGGGATCTACACGATACTGGCATCCGATGGATGGCTCGACGTGGATAGCGGGGTCTATGGTTTGACGGCCCATGCAGAACCTGCCACACCTGCCGGGGTGTGCCCTGGTCAAGCCGTCCCCAGCGACGGAAACTCTGTAAGCCAATGCAGCCAGACAATGATCGCCTGTAACCCAGTAGCAGGTGCAGACTCTTATGACCTTTACCTCTACCCACAGAACTGCCCTGCTATCCTCGTGGCCAAGGATAGCCTCCAACCGCACTGGACCATGCCAAGGAGACAGCGGCAGATCACCTATGAGTGGCTGGTGGTAGCGAACACGACACATGGACCCATCCAAGGGCCGGTCTGGACCTTCACGACCTTGGAATGTCCTGATCGCCTAATGCAAATCAGGGCCGTAGGCCAAGGCTCAGCCGCGCCAAAGCCAGGCCAGTACCCGTACAAGAAGGGTGAAACAGTCAAGATTTCCGCATTACCAGATCCATATTATGATTTTGTCAGGTGGGAATGGAAGCGTCTTTCAGAAGACCCCAATCTCGATCCGAACGTGGCAGCCACAATCGATGAGGTCTGGCCGAGGCAGGTCGAGCCCATCGATCCGATACCCGACCGCGATATGATAACCGTAGCGATGGATGATGACTACCTAGTGACTGCCATATTCGAGCAGATCATCCATCGATTCACTCTTGATACTGACCCAGGATGGAAAAGGACCGGTCTGTGGGCCTTTGGCCAACCAAAGGGCGCCAAGGCCTGCGCAAAGGTCGGTGGCGCAGATCCAAATACAGGCCATACTGGTAAGAATGTCTTTGGTGTCAATCTCGATGGCTGTTACAGCATCGCCGACCAGAATGAGTACGTCCTCACTGCTGGGCCGTTCGACCTAAGGGGCTATGTGGATGTCAAGCTACGGTTCTGGAGGTGGCTCAACAGCGACGAGGCCCTATATGTCAGCAACTCTATAGACTATTCGGCCGATGGAGGAACGACCTGGAAGAAAATATGGGAATACAAGGACCGCGGCCCAGTAAGCGACACTGTCTGGACCTATTGCGAGTACAGGCTCGGTCCGGATGCGGATGACAAAGACAAGGTATATGTGCGGTGGGCATATAAGGTCCTACGCCCAGATGCATACCCTGCGACTGGCTGGAACATCGACGATGTAGAGATATCTGGAAAACCAAAGGCGGGAAGATAAGGATTGGCCTTGAGCGGAGGGTTTTTCTGTCTGTCTTTGGTTGATAGGTAGTCTAGACGAAAGGAGGGCGGATATGGACGGATGATGGGTGATATGAGACTATCAGGCAATGCAGATGAGAGTATTGGTGGCAAAAGCAGGATGCAAAACGAAGGAGGTAAATATGAGACAAGGATGTCTTACAAGGATGCTCTTTGCAGTTTCGTGCCTGGTCCTTACCTGCTGGGGGATTGCCCATGCAGGGGGCAAGGTGAAACTCTTAGTGGACGGGCAAGGTACTGTGACCGTCGGTGGATTCAAGATGCAAAATGGACAGACCAAGGACTTCCCTGGCTCGTCGACCTTGATGATCAGTGCCACACCCAAGGATCCCAACTGGTTCTTTAACGGATGGTCGATCATTGCAGGGCCATCTACCCTGGACAACCCAGGCTTACCCTCAACGGAGATGAAATTGAAGGGCGACACCGTAGTGAAGGTCGAATTCTGCACGAAGGAAAACGCGACCTACAAGATCACCATTCAGGTAATAGGCAATGGTATGGTGGTGGCTGACCCATGCACCATATCTGGTCCATCCGGCACAGGTACGCTCGCATACAGCACACCGAAAAACCTGGTCATCGCCGCATACCCGAGTGGTGGCGCAGTATTCCTGGGTTGGACCGGCAGTGCAGTTGGCAATGGCAAGGTCAACGACCCATGCAGCGCGGTCACTACAGTCAGGGTCGATGGAGACTACTACCTGTATGCGAATTTCAAGGGTGGAAGCATCAGCCCTCCTGAGCCAAAGGTCGGCAAGACGCCAAGTGCGGTAGCTATGTATGCTGCACCTGTGGGCTGGTATAAGGTCAATGGACTTGACAAGATAGCGGCAACGCTATGGGGCATGGTACAGGAAGATGGTGGCAAGCCATGCGATTGGAGGTTCAAGTACAAGAGGCAGGCCGACCCAGATTGGGCATGGACATTCAGTGGCTGGTCTAGCTCGCCTCAGCGACGGACTGGGCAGGACTTCAACGAGGTCCTACCAGACCTCCGCCCCAACACTACTTATGTCTTTGCTGTACAGGTCAAGAATTCCGATGCCCAGAGTCAATGGAGCGAGATAAAGTCATTCACAACGCCAGCAGTGCCACCTGTTGTCTTGTATGTAGACGACGATGCAGCCTCTGATCCAGGTCCTGGCGATCCCAAGCAGAGTGACCCAATGGAGGATGGAAGTGTAGAACACCCATTCGACTCCATACAGGAGGCGATTAATGCTGCAAGTGGCACAACGATCATAGTCTGCCCAGGCATATACACCGAAACGATCGACCTAAAGGGCAAGAACGTGACGATAAAGGCACAGTGGCTAGAGGACAAGAAGGTCACTAAGCCCAGCATCATCGAGGGTGTAGATGGCGCGCCAGTAGTAACCTTTGCAAGCGGTGAGTCTGCAGAATGCGTGCTTGCAGGTCTGACCATCACAGGCGGTAGAGAAGCTCCTGGGGTCTGGATCAATGGCGCAAGCCCAACATTGAAGAATTGCCTGATCGTGGGCAATGGTTACAACGGCATCCTGTGCCAAGACAGCGCTGCCGCGATCCTTAACTGCACTATCGCTGGAAACAGGGCAGCAGGTCTTGCCTGTGTGGATAGCGCGGTGATGGTGCTCAATTCCATCATCTGGGGCAATGCATCGCAGGCCGTTGATGTCAGCGGTACTTTGGCCCCTGTTATCACTTACAGCGATATACAGGGCGGCTGGTCAGGTGATGGAAATATCGACTTGGATCCACGATTTGCAGATCCGGGCTACTGGCTCGATCTAGGCACGCCAATGGATCAGAGCGATGATATATGGGTCTACGGCGACTACCACCTCAGGAGCAGCGGCGGCAGGTTCTGGCCGATATTGGAGACATGGGTGCAGGACAAGGTGGATAGTCCATGCATCGATGCCGGATCGCCAGCATCTGATGCATCGAAGGAACCTGCACCTAGCGGAGGTGTGGTGAATATGGGCGCATATGGTGGAACATCGCAAGCAAGCAAGTCATAACCATGCACCATATTTGCCAAAAGAGGGCCAGCCTCATAAGGCTGGCCCTCTTTCTTTTGTCGAGACTGGCCAGCGAACGCTGAACCTTCACTTTGTGTGCGCCGTACATAAAATGTCTTGTGATCGTGGTAGGATAGGCAGGAGATGTAAGGCAATGGCAACAGACGTCAAACAGATCGGGCAGTTGGTACAGGAAAGGTCCCAATTCATCCGCGGGTTATTCTCGGAACTCGACAAGGTCATCATAGGCCAAAGGTACATGCTAGAGCGGATGGTCATAGGGCTGCTAGCCAATGGGCACATACTTCTGGAGGGTGTCCCTGGCCTGGCAAAGACCCTTGCAGTGACCGCACTTGCCAGGGCCATTGATGCGCAGTTCCGCCGGATCCAGTTTACCCCTGACCTGCTACCTGCTGACCTGATAGGCACGCAGATCTACCGGCCATCTGATGGCCAGTTCTATACCAAGAAAGGACCGATATTTGCAAACATCATCCTGGCAGACGAGATAAACAGGGCACCGGCAAAGGTACAGAGTGCCCTACTAGAGGCAATGCAAGAGCGACATGTGACCATAGGGGATCAGACCTACGATCTACCGGAGCCCTTCCTTGTCCTGGCCACACAGAACCCCATAGAACAGGAGGGCACATACCCATTGCCAGAGGCCCAGCTCGACCGATTCATGTTGAAGCTCAAGATCGATTATCCCTCAAAGGACCAGGAACGGATGATACTGGACCGACATGCGGTCACTCATGCGACCATGGATATCAGGCCGGTGGTAACGCCGAAGGATATAGCCGATGTCAGGGCCCTGGTAGACGAGATCTACATAGATGACAAGGTCAAGGACTACATCGTTGACATTGTATATGCAACTAGAAACCCAAAGGCCTTTGGCCTGGACATGGAGAACCTGATCAGTTTTGGGGCCTCCCCACGGGCCACCATATACCTGACCCTGGCCGCAAAGGCCCATGCCTTTATCCAGCAGCGAGGATATGTCACGCCTCAGGATGTAAAGACCATCGGTCTCGATGTACTGCGACACAGGGTGATCGTCAGTTATGAGGCAGAGGCAGAGGGCAAGACCGGTGAGGACATCATAAAGACCATCTTTGATACCGTGGAGGTTCCGTAGACCTCAATGTAATCCGAGGATGATCCCTGCAGACCTAGTAAAAAAGATAAGGGCCATTCAGATCTACACACGCAAGGCCGTGAATGCCAGCTTTGCCGGCCAATACGAGAGTGTGTTCAGAGGCAGGGGCATGCAATTCGACGAGGTAAGGCCTTATGTCCCTGGTGATGACATAAGGGACATTGACTGGAATGTGACTGCCAGGACTGGTAGACCCCACATAAAGAGATTCATCGAGGAGCGGGAGATGACGGTGGTCTTCGCAGTGGACCTATCCGGGTCAGGTCACTTTGGCACCGTCGGTAGACTCAAGAACGAGCTGGCAGCAGAATTCTGTGCAGTCTTGGCATTTGCAGCCGCAAGGAGCAATGACAAGTTGGGGCTACTGATATTCACCGATCGCGTCGAACTCTACATACCAGCGAAGAAGGGCTCAAGGCATATACTCAGGCTAATACGGGAACTATTATACTTCGGACCTACCCAGGCCAAGACCGATATAACCAAGGCCATAGACTATCTCGGCAAGGTGCTGACCAAGAGGGCCACCATCTTCCTGGTGAGCGACTTCCTGGATGGCGGCGATTTCCTGCGACCGGTCAGTCTGCTCAACAAACGACATGATGTCATTGCGGTAGGTGTCTGCGACAGGGCAGAATTGGGCCTGGATGGCGTAGGCCTGGTAGAGTTAGAGGATGCAGAGACGGCACAGACCGTCCTGGTGGATACCTCTAGCAAGGCATTTCAGGACCGCTATGCAAGGCTATGTACGCAGAGACAACAGGAATTGACCGCTGCCTTCAGGGCGATAAACGTAGATATGCTTTGGATATACACAGATAGGCCTTATACCCAGGACCTTATCAGGTTCTTCCACATCAGACATAGAAGGAGGTAGATAGGCAATGGAAAGGCTCGACCTGAGCTTGCCTGTTGCCAGCAAGAAGGGACCTGGTGGCAGGCTGATATACCTAGTCCTAGGGATCGTATTGGCAGCGATCCTGGCCAACACCGCCCTTCTTATTATCAATCGACCCAGGCAGATCCAACCGTCAGCAGGCCTCCAGCCCGACCAGTTGAAGGACCTGGCCACCAGGCTCTATCAGCGGAACCTCTATGACCAGGCCGCCAGGGCATGGCAGGAATATGCAGACAAGGCAGGGCATTGGCCGATAGAGCGGGCTAAGGCATTGTTCCAACAGGGTCTTTGCCTCGAGAAGGCAGGCAGATATGCCGATGCAGCAGAGGCATTCTACAGAAGCGAGACCGTGGCCAAGGTCGACGAGCTCAAGAGGCAGATAGAGACACACCTGAAGGATTGCCTCGAACGGCTCGGAAAGTTCTCGGCAGTACGATACGAACTCATGGCCAGGACCAGCTATCGCTCGCAGGAAGACACATCGGCTAGGGTAGTGGCAGAGATAGGCCCAGAAAAGATCACAGAGGCAGACCTTGCCGCTGCCATAGAGTCTGCGATAGAGGCCCAGCTTGGGCCAATTGCTACGCTCATGACCGCCGAGCAACTGAACGCCGAGAGGCAGAGGCTCCTGCAACGGTACAACTCGCCTGCAGGGAGGCTAGAGTTTCTCAGGTCTTGGATGGCCCAGGAGCTCCTGTACCGTCAGGCACTCGACCAGGGCCTAGGCCAGCAGGATAGGACCAGGCAGCTCTTAGAGCAACTGACAAGACAGGCCCTTGCCCAGCGGATGATGGACGAGGTACTTGCCTCAAGGATCCACATCACAGAGTCTGACCTCCAAATGTACTATCAGGCGAACAGACAGCGGTATGCCGAACCCAATGCCGACCCCAACCAACCACCAAGGACGAGGCCATTTGCCGATGTCAGGGATCAGGTATTGGCAGATCTGGCCGGGCAGAAGAGGCTGGAGGTGCAGTCTCAATACCTCCAGGAGCTTATGGATAGGTACCATGCAGTGATACACACCTCGGCATTCGGCGAACCCAATCAGGCAAGGTAGCTATGGCAGGCAAGGCGGTCCAGATATGTACGATTCTAGTGATCCTACTGAGTGCCGGTTGCAGGCACAAGGTAACGAACGAAATGCCCAGATCTTATGCCGTGGATAAGACCTATGAACGTGGGCCACTGACTGCCAGGCTGAGGATAGACCAGGACAAGATCAATATCGCCCAGACCCTCTTGCTGGAGCTGGAGGCGCAATTCCCAAGTCAATACAGGCCACAGATGCCAAGGATAGACCCGGTCCTAAATGACCTAGGGCTTGTGGACTGGGACAGCCCACCAGACAGGCTTGCTGATGATGGGCGTCTGATCAGGACCGTACGCTACAGGCTGGAGCCGATAGTCTCAGGGTCGTTCCAGATCCCTGCCTTCGAGTTTCGTTTCGTCGATGCAAATGATCCGAATGCGATCTACACGCTCCAGACCGAACCTGTGGAGATACATGTGGCCAGCCTGTTGCCGCAGGACAGGGAGAGACTCACCATCGACGATATAGAACCGGTCGTGGAGGTCAGGTCTGCATGGCGGTCATTATGGCTTGCCGCGATAATGCCTGTTGTATTGGCTGGCGGGCTGATCGCGTGGCTTTACCTTCGCAGGTCCAAGGCCAGGCCAGTAGTACCTATCCTCAGGCCCGCACACGAGCTTGCATACCAGCGGCTGCAGGCCCTGCTAGACCAACGCCTGCTCGATGCAGGGATGGTCAAGGAGTTTTACGAAGGGCTCAGTCATGTCCTACGGCATTACATAGAGGACCGCTTCCAGATCCATGCCCCTGAACAGACCACCGAGGAGTTCTTGCATAACCTGAGGCAGACCGAGCTTCTTGCAGCCCATGAGAGATCGCAGCTTGCCGAGTTCCTGAACCATTGCGACCTCGTGAAGTTCGCCAGGTTGCAGCCGACCACCGACCAGATCCAAAGGAGCTTCGACCTGGCCAAAGGATTCATCGAAAAGACCAGATCTGACCAGCATCTGGTAGAGGTCTGTGGAGAAGGCAGATGGTGAGCTTCTACTGGCCATGGATGCTCTTACTGTTACTAGCAGTGCCTGTATTGGGCTGGGTGATGGCCCGCAGGTCGCCCGCAGCCGTCAGGTTCTCCAGCATCGGCCTTGTAAAGGGCTGTCCCTTGTCGTGGAGGGTCAAGCTCCGGCCGGTCCTGATAGCAGCAAGGCTGGTATGCATATCCCTCATCATAGTGGCCCTGGCCAGGCCTAGGAGGGGCACGGTCATATCCGAGGTGTCCAAGGAGGGCATAGCCATAGAGGCAGTCATCGACCGGTCAGGTAGCATGCGGGCAGAGATGGCGTACGAGGGCCGCAAGCTCAGTAGGCTGGAGGTGGTAAAGGAGGTGCTGACCGCGTTCATAAAGGGGGACGGCAAGAGGTTCACGGGCAGGGATGGGGATCTTATAGGGCTGGTGACCTTTGCCAGGTATGCAGACACCGTCTGCCCTCTGGTCCATACGCACGATGCCCTGGTGCAATTCATCAGGCAGACAAAGAATGTGGAAGTCCAGTCCGAGGACGGGACTTCCATAGGTGATGCGGTCGCGCTCGCCGCTGCCAGGCTCAAGAAGGCAGAGGAGCAGATCACAGCCAGGCAGGTCAAAATGGGCCTAGCCGGCCAGGCTGGGGCTGCCGATTTTCATATAAGAAGCAAGGTGATACTACTATTGACCGACGGGCGCAACAACGCCGGCAGGTACCATCCCCTTGCCGCCGCTGACCTGGCCCAACGCTGGGGCATAAAGATCTATGCCATAGGCATAGGCTCGGGTCAGGCCTTTGCTACGATCCAGACCCTGGCAGGGACCATGCGGATTCCAGTATCGGCGGATCTGGACGAAGAGCTCTTGAAGGCCATGGCAGAAAGGACGGGCGGCTTCTATGCTAGGGCAGACGACGCGCAAGGATTGATCCAGATCGTACAAAGGATAAACCAGATGGAGAAGACCGCAGTCAAGACACAGGTGGTGCAATATGCAGAGGCGTTTCACTGGTGGGCCTGGCCCGCACTTGCCCTGCTAGTAGCGGAGGTCCTGGCAGGCTGTACGGTATTCAGGAAGGCACCATAGGCACAGGGACAGGGTCCATGATAGGTAACGTCAAGGCATTTTGGCTACTATTCCTCGTCCCAGCAGTGATACTACCTGCCTACGTCTGGTCGTTTATGGCCAAGGCACGGGCGCTGGCTGTCCTGGCACAAAGGCCGTTGCTCGCGCAAATAAATACCCGCGTGAGCAGGCCCAGGCAGGTGTTCAAGGCGGCGATCGTGACTGTGGCCTTCGTCTGCATAGTCATCGCCCTTGCGCAACCCAGGTGGAGCCCCAAACCCCAGGTCATACAGAGGCAAGGCAGGGACATATGCATCCTGTTGGACACCTCCAAGAGCATGCTCGCCGAGGACATAAGGCCAAATCGACTCGAGCGGGCCAAGTTGGCCATAAAGGACCTTCTCGAACAGCTCCAAGGCGACCGCGTGGCGATCGTGACATTTGCCGGTAACGCAGCCGTCAAGTGTCCGCTGACACAGGATTATGCATTCGTATGGATGGTACTGGCAGAGGTCGATACCGAGAGCAATACCAGGGGTGGGACGATGATCGGGGATGCGATAAGGCTGGCAACGGCGGAGGTCTTCGACCAGACCAGCCGCAACTACAAGGACATCATCCTGATCACCGATGGCGAGGATCATGGTAGTTTCGCCGAACAGGCGGCCCAGAAGGCTGGCCAGGAGGGGATAAGGATCATCGCCATAGGTCTAGGGGATGACCAGCAAGGTGCAAGGATCCCCATAATGGCAGAGGATGGGACCAAGAGATTCCTGACATACAAGGACCAGGAGCACTGGTCCAGGCTTGATAGCGACCTGCTCCGCAGGATCGCCTTTGCCACCGAGGATGGCAAGTATCTTCTGGTACGGCCAGGCACCACGCTCGATCTAGGCCAGGTCTACAAGGACCTGATCGCATCTGCTGCCAAGAGGGAGCTGGAGTCTACCACCATGACCGCCTATGATGAGAGATTCCAGGTCTTCCTGGGCCTTGCGTTGGTATTGTTGGTAGTAGAAGGCCTGCTCAGCGAAAGGAGATAGCTGATGAGCGTCTGGTTGGTATTGCTATTGAGCCTGGCATCTGGATCCGATCCAGCCGCCCTGGTCCGGTCAGGCAACGACCTGTACAACAAGGGCCAATTCGATAAGGCCATAACGGCATATGACAAGGCCATTTCAGACCGTCCAGACCTCTGGCAGGCCGTCTTCAACAAGGCCAATGCCTACTACCGCCTGGACGACCAAGCCAAGGCCGCAGAGCTCTACATGCAGGTGGCTGCCGGATCCAAGGATATGGATCTGGTGAAGAAGGCCAAATACAACCTTGGCAACACCCACTTCCAGATGGGCCTAAAACAGAGGGATTCGGATCTATCCAAGGCCCTGGAGCAGCTCAGGGCCAGCATAGGGTGTTGGCGTGCAGTACTGGATATCGATCCGAACTACGAGCCTGCAAAGAGGAACAAAGAGGTGGCTGGCCTGATCATAAGAGACATCTTGGATCAACTAAAAAGGCAGCAACAATCCGACCCGAACAAGCCCTCGCAAGGTCAGGACAAGAAGCAGCCCCAAGGATCGCAGCCATCCGGCTTGGGCGAACCAAATCAGCCGAACGAGCCTAACCAGCCGAGCCAGGCCATAGAGCCCAACCAACCCGATCAGACCGACCAGCAAGGCCAGATCGATACTGCCGAACAGATACCACAGGATACGACAGCACAGCAGATCATAGAGCAGGAGCACAGGCAAAGGATGGAGCGGCAGATGCTACTGCGGGGCATGCACACGCCAGTAGACAAGGATTGGTAGGAGGCATTCGGACATGATAAGCCTTGTCGTCGGGCTTGCGATCGTACTCGATACATACCAAGGTCTCGGCCTGGGCCAGCAGGTCTCTGTATATGCCCAGGTGGATCGATGGCAGAACATATACGCAGGCCAGCGATTCACGTATCAGATCGTGATCGATGGATATAACCAGCCAGGGCAGGTTGACCTGACGACCCTGGATCGGTTCAGGCCCATGCCTATGGGCAACCAAGACCTGTCACAGATATCGATACAGGTCATAAATGGAAGGACATATCAGCAATCGACCATCAGGTTGGTCATGAACTATTCGCTGATCGTCGAGCAGCCAGGTCATGTCACCATACCTCCAGTAGATGTGACCATAGAGGGCCGGACTTACCGGACAAATCCAGTTGAGATAGACGTGCTCGCGCCTGGTACCACGGACAAGCTGGCGCTCGAGGTCCTCATTAGCGACCCGAACTGCTATGTGGGTCAGCCTGTCATACTGACGGTACGACTATTCATCGCACAGGATGCAGAGGTCGGCGGTCTCGAATTCGAGATACCTGCCCTGCTCGATCAAAGACTGATCCGAGACGACCCACAGGATATCCCAGCCCATGCAAGGCCTGCCAAAGTGTATGGGAATGTCACCGCCTATGTCTGGCAAGAACAGGTGCAGTACAAGGGCAGGCCTTGGAATTGCGTGGCATTCAAGAAGGTACTGATACCCCAGCAGCCAGGTCTGTTGGATCTAGGCCAATGCACCGCCTCGGTTGCATTGGCAACTGGGGTCCAGGCACCGAGCTCGATCTTTGATAGTTTCGGCTTTTTTGGGGCAAGGACCAGATACGACCGATTTGGCCTCTTTTCAGGGCCGCTGGTGCTGAATGCCAGGCCCCTACCTCAAACAGGCAGGCCAGATGGCTTTTACGGCCTCGTTGGGGCATACAGGATCTCGGCCACTGCAAGCCCAACCGAGGTCTGCGTCGGCGACCCCATTACATTGACCATAACCATAACTGGCCCGTACCTAGCGCCAGTGCAATGGCCCCAGCTAGAGGCCATACCAGAGATGGCCCAGAACTTCAAGATCCCATCAGAGCGGGCCTGGCCAACTGTGTCTAATGGTCAGAAGGTCTTCACCCAGACCTTGAGGGCCACCAGTGAGCAGGTCACGATGATACCATCCATCCGGCTGCCATACTTCGATCCTGTCTCTGGCAGCTACCAGGTGGCCAAGACAGAGCCCATACCGTTGAAGGTCATGCCAACGAGGGTCCTAACCAGCAAGGATGTAGGTACCGCATCTGCAGGTCCGCCTAGGTCCAGTCAGATAGAGGCGATAAGGCAAGGTCTGGCGGCAAACTACGATGGCCCTGATGCCCTGGTAGACTGCAGGCAGCCAGGGATCGCAGCCTTCGTAAGGCCTGCGTACCTGGCGACCTGGGCAGGTCCATTGACGATAATGCTGTTTAGCCTGGGCCTCAAACTCGCCAGACAGGCCAGCCCAACGATCCGCGCTGCCAGCCGCAAGAGGCGTGCGGCGGCCCGTGCGGTCAAGGAACTGAGACGCGCAGCAGCCACAAAGGACCTCGGTGCTGCCACGGATGCACTCAAGAGATATGTCGCTGACCGTTTCGACCGAAAGGCCGGGGCCCTGACGCCTGCAGATTGTCACCAGATCGTATTGCAGTCTACCAATAGCCCTGACCTGGCTGGGCGATTCCATACCTTGATGTCACAACTTGATGCAACCAGGTATGGCTCACAAGGGTCGGACGCGATTGCCCAGGACTGGCTGGATCGCGCGATAGAGACCATAGAAAGGATAGACAGGGCCATAAGATGAACAGACTGCCGGCTGTCTTGGTGTTTACCTTCTGTCTATCCTGCGGATCCTCGGCAGCATCCAGCAGTCTCGACATAGCAGGGCTCTTCGACCAGGCAAACAAGACATTCAGCACCGCCAATCAGCAGCAAGACCCCGAAAGGCAGAAGGACCTCTACCGCCAGGCGGCCATGATCTATCAGAGGCTGATAGATGAAGGCCACATCAGCAACCCGAAACTGTATTACAACCTGGCCAATGCATACCTGCTCTGCGGAGACATCGGCAGGGCCATACTCAACTATCGCAGGGCAGAGGCGTTGGATCGCACGGACGCCAACATACAAAAAAACCTGGCATTTGCCAGGTCCAGACGTGCGGACGCGGTCCCGGTCAGGACCCAACAGCAGGTCCTTGGGGTACTGTTCTTCTGGCATTTTGACCTTGCTGCAGCCAACAGGGTATTGCTGGCCTGTGTGGGCCTCGGTGTGGCCTGCCTTGCCATGACGATCATGATATGGCTGGGTAGGTCCAGCCTCTGGTATGCCGTGGTGGCAGTCGGCCTGATCGTCTTCCTTGCCATGACAGGCTCGGTCTTGCTGGAACAGCATGAAAGATCCAGCCGCACCTTCGGTGTGATCGTCGCCGAGCAGACGGTTGCAAGGCAAGGCGACGGGCCTGCCTATCCTGAGGCCTTCAAGGGCCCATTGCATGCAGGAACGGAATTCGAGCTGATAGAGGCCAGGCCAGGTTGGCTGCACATCAGGCTGTCAGATGGGAGCGATGGGTGGATAGTCCAGGATGCTGCCGAGCTGATATAGCCTAGCGGCAATGGGCCAGCCTTGCCTGGGCAATCAGGTCCAACATCTGCCATGCCTGCCTGCTTATCGTCGTATCAGAGCTACGGGCCCTGGCATTCCAGCATGCATACTGTCGGTTGAGCTCGTGGCGCAATTGCTGTGCCGTCATGGCCTGCGTGATTCCCAATAGAAGTTCCGTGTCCTTTTCCTCGAGTTTGTCCAGGGGTATATACCTGTGCACCAGACTGCTCAGCAATCTAATATCCAGGCCGAGGGCCCAGCATATGGACTTCAGCGTCAAGACGACATCGCGACCGACCCTTGCGGTCTGGCCTGCAACTACAACACATAGTTCCATGACCTGGCCTCGAACCTCGACTGGGATATTGTCGACCAGTTCTTTGATTAGCCCCTGGATATCCCTATCGCCATTCTTGAGGACCTTTATGAGCCGCCTCAAGGACCTCTCGAACCTCAACCTGCCAGTCAAGGATACCGCTTGCAGGTCAATACCCCTCAGGGCCCAACCCCTGATATAGCCCAACTGCATGCCACCAGGCCCACCACCGGCGACCGCAACGGCAGTTGCCAGCGCAAGCCCGAGGCCGAGCCCATCCTTATCCATATATGGTCCAGATCCCCTCTTGCACATGCTATTGTATGTCCGCTGACTGGACCATCCTTGCCGGATCGTCCTGGGACTGCGATGTATCTAGCCGGTCAACTGGCAGGTCCACCTCGAGTACCTTGCCGGACTGGACGTCCTCGAACCTGCAATGCATACGCTGGTTCAGGTCGTAACTGTAAGTAACCTTCACAGGCATACCAGCAGGCCTGCCCGGCGGCAGTTCGAATCTATACGTTGCGATCTTGTTGACATATCTGGGGTCTATATCCTCGCCTTGGGTAATCGTCACCTCTATCTGAGACTGGCCCTCGTAGAGTGTGTAGAAGGTCTGGGTCTGCTGACAGGGCAGCGGCGTATTCTTCCTTATGATGATCTGGTTGACGACCGTCCTCTTTCCTGTGTTCTTGTCGATGGGCGCACAAAGGGTACCGTAGCTGTGGTTGCAAACATCGGTGTAACTGAGGTCCTTCAGCCCCCCTGCTATCGGCGCTGGAACCTCGGCAGGCCTGAGCCTCAACATAGTCAGACCCGCATGAATTGCAGCCCCGAGTGCTACGCACTCGTCCACATTGACCGCACAGATGGGCGGGAATCCAAACAACCGCTCGATCGAGCAACTGACAGCAGGGATCCTGCTGCTGCCGCCGACCAGCAGGACCTGGCCGATATCCGAAGGCTTCAGCCCAGCCTCTTCCAATGCCGCCTCTATCAGCATCTCCGTCCTGGCCAGGAATTTGGCTATGGCCTGTTCGAACTCGGACCTGGTGATCTCGAACCTGACGCTGCCTGCATGGCCGTACAGGATCTTCTTGACAGAAGGCCTCTTGGACAGCGTCTTCTTTATGTCCTCCGCCTCGTCCTCGCACCTAGCCCTATCCTCGTCCGAACAGATCAGCTCAGACCCTGTGGCCTGGCGGTATGCCTGTTCCATCAGCCTCAGTATCTGAAGGTCGAAGTCGAGGCCACCGAGATGCTGATCGCCATTGGAACAGATGATCTCCATATCCCTGGCCTTGACCTCCATGATCGTGACGTCGAATGTGCCGCCGCCAAGGTCGTAGACCATCACCTTGCCGGTAACTGGGCATGTGGTGGCATAGAACAATGCCGCCGCCACAGGCTCGTTCACGATACCTATCACATCAAGCCCGGCGGCCTTGCCAGCCTCCATGGTGGCCCTGCGCCTGGTCTCGTCGAAGTGTGCAGGCACACTGATAACTGCCTGGCCGATGGGTCCTATCTGGGCCTCCGCATCCTTCTTGATCTTCTTGAGTATCAGGGCCGAAAGTCCAACTGAGGTCCATTCCTGCCCATCTATCCTCTTGCAGAATGAAGGATCGCCCATATGCCTCTTTACCCAGCGGACGCACCGTTCTGGGTCTATATACCTGCAGTTGAGGGCTTCGGTGCCGACCCTGATCAGACCTGGGCTGTCCTTGTCGAAATAGATGACAGATGGGGTGAGCCTCTCTCCATCGGCGTTCGGTACTATCTGAGGCCTGCCGATGGCATTCAGGACCGCCAAGGCAGAGAAGGTAGTACCAAGGTCGATACCAACGATGTTGTTCGCTGGCCTATCCATACAGACGCACTCGTGCCATCCTGACCACCCTTGCCCGCTGGTGGTCGATCAGATACCTGTACCCCGGACGTAGGACCTGCGCTATCCTGCCGGTCAGGGCTGGATTGGGTGGGGCCTGCCTCTCCTTGGCTACCTCCACCTGGCCATGCAATCCTTCCATCGTCTGGCCGACCTGCGGCCTGAACTGCTCGAGGCCACTGGCCTCGAGCGCAAACAGTAGCTCGTCATGCACCTGCTCGAGCTGCTCTGTATCCAGCCCCCTGCTAGCGTCCTGGCAGATCCTATCCTCCAGATTGTCCATGCAGCGGATGATCTTAAGGCAGAAGGTCCGGATGATATTCCAGTCATAGCCGCTCTCCAGCCTTGCGACCCTTTGCTGTTGCTGGGCAGCATATTGTCTGATGGCCGATATCTGCTCGTTGAGTTGAGAGAGCGTCGAGATGATAGGACCTGACTCTACGGTCTTCTGCCCTACCATAGCCACGCTAGTAGCAGTCTGGCCGCCAGCAGACAGGCACGACCGATCTTCATCAGCCGCCAGCATTGTCCCAGGTGGGTCGGGCTCATCCCTAAGATACGGCAGTTGCTGATCCACAACCGGCCCTGCGGATACCGCCAGGCTGGGCCTGCCACTTGCAGTTGCAACCCTCGGCCTGCCTGGCACCTGTTTGGGCTGGGCTGGCCTTGGAGGCGGTGGCTGTTTCTTGACCGATGCCTGCCGCCACAGCCACCTAATGCCTGCCAACAGGACACGAGCCAGTGCCAGGGATGTGGAAAGGATCAATAGGCCGCCGCCGATCAGCAACCCCAGCAGCGAGGCACTGAGGATATACTCGTTCCTCTCCTTGGCAGCCTTGTACCTGGCCACCTTCTCCCTGAAGTCCGGTCCATAAAGGACCTCGGCCGATCCATCGTCTACTGGGACCTGGCCGCAGGCCAGTCTATGTATGTCGGCCTTCAGCCTTGCCTGTTGGTACGTCTGCAAGGCCTGCGGCGAGAGCCTCTTGAGGGCAGCGACCTGTTGGTTCACATCCTCAGGAAGCCCTGCAAGCAATGTGTCTGTCTGTTCGGCAATGTGGGTCCTGCCTTGCAGGTCTGCCGCCCTGCGACAAGGCAAGGTCCGGTATATGCCTATGGCACCTGCAACAGAGAGCAACAATCCGAGTATGGCCAGTCGCCCCAGCATCAAGTAAAGCATAGGAAACGCCGCGAAAGACCCAAAATCCACCCGGTCCAGGATGGTTGCATTTATTGGCCCGAAGGATTACAGTAGTCCAGCACGAACGATGAAAGAGCATAGACCATACCGATCTGCCATGACAGGACCTGGCCGGTGGCTGGTCCTTGTTGCATACCTGATGGTTGTTGGCTGCGAAAAGCCCTATAAGTCCTCCTTGAGCGAGGATGAGGCAAGGAGGATGGCTGCCAAACAGAAACCGCTATCGCAACTTACGCTGTCTGTATGTGGCGAGACCATCGGGTTCGATAATGTTTACAACGCGCCTATCGAACTGGCAGGTCGGAGGGTTGCACTGGGACCTTACCTGAGCTTTCTTGCAAAAGGCGTGGACCTGGAGACCTTCAAGACCAAGGCCTACAAGCAGGTGAGATCTGCGGTCGAGAACATGGTCTACGACACCTTGCTCTATCAGCAGGCCAAACGCGAGGGTGGGGATAAGCTCAACGAAGGCGTGCAGAGGGCCACGCAACATGTCTGGCGAGAGTTTGTCTTGGATAACGGAGGCAATGAGGCCGCTGCAGAGGAGACCCTGAAGAAGCAGGGTCTGGACCGGAAACAGTTCCTAGAGCAACAGAAACGCCAGATCCTCACACAATATCTGGTCTCGCTGAGACTGAAGGCAGATCAGGCCATCAGCCATAAGGAGCTCGTCGAGGCATACAATCGGATCAAGGACCAGGCATTCGTGATAAGGCCTCGCGTGACATTTAGGTCTATAGACATCCAGCCATCCAGGCTACAGCTTGTCGACCTTGGTACAGACCGACTCGAACAGGCCCGTGCCCTTGCCAAGCAACTGCTAGATCGTATAAGGCAAGGCGAGGACTTCGCCAGCCTGGCAAACCAGTATTCGCACGGACCAATGGCTGCAGAGGGAGGCCTCTGGGCGTCCGTGGATCCATGTGCGTTGGCCCAACCGTATGATCAGCTTGCCCAAATCGCTATGGACATGGAGGTAGGACAGGTCAAAGGCCCCATAGAAATCTCGGGTGAGGTATTCATAATCACATTGGAGTACAAGCAGCAACCAGGCTATCTGCCACTCGAACAGGTCCAAGAGCGGGTCCAACAACAGATCCTCAGGGAAAGGCGAAGGGCCGCACAGGAGCAGCTCCAGGCCGAGCTGGCCGAGCGGGCCAAGGTAGGCCAAATCGATGGTTTCGTACAGGGCTTTCTCTCGGAGTTGTACCGCCGCAGCCAGGGTAATTGATGATGGTCGTTAGCCACGGCATAGACCTCGTGGACTGCAACAGGATCGCACAAATGCTGGAAAGGCACGGAGATCGTTTCCTTCAGAGGGTCTTCACGCAGGCCGAGATAGAGTACGCCAGCGGCGGCAGGAACAAGGTGGAGCGCCTGGCAGGTAGGTTCGCAGCAAAGGAGGCGGTCATGAAGCTCATAGGTACTGGCTGGAATGCCGGCACCTCTTGGACCGAGATCGAGGTAGTCAATGACCCCATGGGCAGACCCCACATAAGGTTATCAGGTAGGGTGCAACAGATCGCTAAGAAAAAGGGTATAGGCCAGGTCCAGATAAGCATCACACACGCCGCCAACCTGGCCATTGCCTCTGCCGTTGCCTTATCGGAAGATGAGCAACAAGGAATATGACTGTATCGTCATAGGGGCTGGGCATGCCGGCGTAGAGGCTGCCCATGCTGCGGCCAGGATGGGGGCGAGGACCTGCCTTATCACCATGGACCTGCAGGCAGTGGCCAGGATGAGCTGCAATCCTGCCATAGGTGGCATAGGCAAAGGCCAGATCGTGCGGGAGGTCGACGCACTCGGCGGGCTGATGGGTCTGGCTGCAGATGCCACCGGTATCCAATTCAGGATGCTAAACCGATCAAAGGGCCCAGCAGTCCAATCGCCGAGGGCACAGACAGACAAACACCAGTATTCGATCTGGATCAGACAGGCCCTCTGCTCTACCACAAACCTGACGATACTGCAGTCGATGGTAGACCAGATCATCGTAGACTCGGGCCGTGTCAGGGCGGTACTGTGCCATGACGGCACCTCGATCAAGGCCGATGCCATCGTGCTCGCTCCAGGCACATTCCTGAGGGGACTGATCCACATAGGCGAGGAGCAATACCAAGGAGGTAGGCGGGATGAGCCCAGCGCAGAGCGGCTATCAGATTGTCTGGTTCGGCTCGGACTTCAACTGGGCAGGCTCAAGACGGGGACCCCCCCGCGATTGGATGCTGCAACTGTCGACCTCGACCAACTGGAGGTCCAGGCCGGGGATGATGACCCAGAACCCTTCTCATTCATGACCAAGAGGTTGGATGTGGCCCAGGTCCCATGCTGGATCACATGGACCAACCAGCAGATCCATCAACTGCTGCTGGATAACCTCCACAGGGCACCTTTGTACACAGGCCAGATCAAGTCCACCGGCCCACGGTATTGCCCGAGCCTCGAGGTCAAGGTCGTGAGGTTCCCGGACAAGTCTAGGCATCAGGTCTTCCTGGAACCCGAGGACCGGGCGATCACCACGATCTACTGCAACGGCATAAGTACCTCTGTGCCCAAGGATATCCAGCACCGGATCCTGCAACTGATGCCTGGCACACAAAGGGCGAGGATCATCCACTATGGCTATGCCATCGAGTACGACTATTGTCCGCCTACACAGTTGACTGCAGGCCTGCAGGTTAGGACGATACAAGGCCTATTCCTGGCCGGCCAGATCAATGGCACCAGCGGCTACGAGGAGGCTGCAGGCCAGGGCATAATGGCAGGCATAAACGCCGTCCTCTGGCTCAAGGGCAGGCCCCCACTGATACTGGGCCGCGACCAGGCATACATAGGTGTCATGATAGACGACCTGCTGACCAAGGAGATCACAGAGCCATACAGGGTCTTCACATCGCGGGCGGAGTATCGATTGTCGCTGCGGGCAGACAATGCCGATAGGCGCCTTACCCCCATCGGAAGGGAGATCGGTTTGGTGGATCAGACCAGGTGGGAGCAATTTCAGACAAAGCTCGGCCAAATAGACCGATTGAAGTCATATCTGCTAGGCACACGCATCAATGGCCTGAGCATATGGGAGCTATTAGCTAGGCCCCAACTCGACATGGCCTCAAGGATAAAGCAGGACCCATTCGTCAGGCAGTTTCCGAGGGATGTGGTACAGACCGTACTGACCGACGCCAGATACGAAGGCTATCTGGCCAAGCAGGAGCGTATGACCAGCCGATTGGCAAGCCTAGAACGCAGACCCATTCCAGAGGATCTGGACTACTCCCAGATCCAGCACCTCAGGTCAGAGGCACGCGAAAAGCTAAGCAGGTTCAGGCCAGCGACATTGGGCCAGGCCGCAAGGATAGATGGCGTCACACCTGCGGACCTGCTGGTGCTGCAGATACACCTCAAGACCAGGGGTTTATCCTGATTTTTTGACTTGCCAATAGGGCCAAATCCGTAAGATAATCTAGTAAACTGCACAAGGAGTCCCAGCTATGATCGGCAAGAAGATCAGGTTAGAAAGGATCATAGACCGCAACTCAGGCCGCACGGTCATTATACCCATGGACCATGGCGTTACCGTAGGGCCCATCGAGGGCCTGGTGGACATACGCAAGACGGTAAGTCAGATGGTCGCAGGTGGTGCCAACGCCATACTCATGCACAAGGGTATGGTCAGGGCAGGGCATAGGGGTACGGGCAGGGATGTAGGGCTGATCGTGCACCTATCCGCAGGCACATCTATAAGCCCAGACCCGAACGTAAAGGAATTGGTCTGCACCGTGGAGGAGGCCATAAGGCTCGGAGCGGATGCAGTCTCTGTGCACATAAACCTCGGTGCCGCCACAGACAGCCAGATGCTCCGCCAATTGGGCTCCGTTAGTCAGGATTGTGATAGGTGGCAGATGCCGCTGGTGGCGATGATGTATACTAGGGGCCCAAAGATCACCAACGAATACGACCCGGCCAACGTCAAGCTTGCGGCCAGGGTCGGGGCCGAGCTAGGGGCTGATATAGTGAAGGTGGTATATACAGGTAATCCTGAGACCTTTTCCGAGGTGGTCAGGGGTTGCCCAGTGCCAGTAGTCATAGCAGGCGGGCCAAAGATGGATAGCGACGAGGCGATATTCAGGATGGTAGAAGGTGCGCTAAAGGCCGGGGCAGCAGGGCTTTCAATAGGCAGGAATGCGTTTCAACACAGCAGGCCTCAATTGATGGTGCAGGCCCTGTGCGCGATGGTACACCGCGGGGCATCCGTTGAGCAGGCCGTATCCATACTGCGTTCCGGCAAGCCGGACCAGGTGGACTGCGATCGATCATGAAGAGATTCTGGGTAGATGTCAGGCCATTCAACAAGGACCTGGTCATTGCTGCCCTAGAGAGCGGGGCAGAGGCGGTCTTGATCCCTGACGGGGACAGCCCAAAGGTCAGGCAACTTGGAAGGATAAAGACCATAGAGAGGTACGGTGACCTGAGGCCTGGTGAGGACGTGGAGTTCATAGAGATCGCATCAAAGGCCGATGAGGAACGCGCAGCAGCCATACCCCAGCCAAAGGTGGTCGTCCTGTCTATGCTGGATTGGACCATCATCCCCATCGAGAATCTGCTCGCCAGCAGGGGCAGCAATATAATCGTCACGGTCAACTCCGCCCACCAGGCAAGATTGATGATCGAGGTATTGGAGCGAGGGGTAGATGGGGTCCTCATGGCCAGCGACCAGGTCGACCAGATCAAACAGACCGGCCAGGTCCTCAGGGATCTCGGCCAGCATGTACCGCTTCTGGAGGCCACCATAACCTCAGTAAGACAACTTGGGATGGGTGACAGGTCCTGCCTCGACACATGTACCCAGATGGGCCATGGACAGGGTATGCTCGTAGGCAATACTGCCAGGGGCTTCCTGTTGGTCCATTCAGAGAGCATAGAGAACCCATACGTGGCCACCAGGCCATTCCGTGTCAATGCAGGGGCAGTTCATGCCTATGTCCTAGCTCCATTGGGCAAGACTAGGTATCTGGCAGACCTAAAGGCAGGAGATCAAGTCTTGATCGTGGACCACACTGGCAAGGGAAGGGTGGCATACCTTGGCAGGAACAAGATCGAAAGCAGACCGCTAATACTCGTAGAGGCACAAGCCGAGCAGATGGCAATAGGTCTGATACTCCAGAATGCAGAGACCATATGCCTGGTTGCCCCAGGTGGGAAGGCCATATCGGTTACCCAATTGGCCCCAGGCCAGAAGGTACTGGCACACATCGAGAAGGCAGGCCGTCACTTCGGTATGGAGGTCCAGGAGACGCTTGTGGAGAGGTAGGTCAGTCCTCATACTGGGCTCGATCCTCGCCTGCTGCAGCCTCTGTTGTCAAAGACAAAGGCCCCAAGTCCCGGTCAGGTACACCTACCAGGTCGTTGGGGTCATACCACACCGACCCGATGCATTCACCCAGGGGCTCGCCATGGATCAAGGGGTCCTGTTCGAGGGCACAGGCCTTTACGGCCGTTCTTGCCTGTCCAAGCTCCGCCCTGATACGGGCGAGGTGATAGGATCGGTCCACCTGCCGGTGCAGTTCTTTGGCGAAGGTATCGCCATCCTCGCCGGCAAGCTGTACCAATTGACCTGGCAAGAGGGTAAGGCATTCGTCTACGATAGGGATACCCTGGACCTGATTGGCACCTTCCACTATCGCGGCGAGGGTTGGGGACTGACCAGCGATGGAAAGGTATTGATCCTAAGCGACGGTTCCAGCAACCTATCCCTTCTCGATCCAAACTCGTTCGAGGTCATAAAGACCATAGCAGTACATGACCATGAAGGCCCAGTTGCCAGGCTCAACGAGCTGGAGTCTGTCAACGGTTACATCCTGGCCAACATCTGGCAGGAGGCCCTCATTGCCGTGATAGACCCTCAGGAAGGCACTGTCATCGGGTACATAGATATCTCTGACCTCTGGTCGCAACAGCCCCCGGGCAGTGACGTGCCAAACGGCATCGCATATGACCTGAATACCGGCGAACTGCTGGTTACAGGCAAGCTTTGGCATTGGATATACCGGCTGCGAGTTGTGGGCCCCTGGCAGGATAGTCCCAAAAAGGTATTGAACTAGTCTCTTGTATGTGGTACGAATAGTGATAGGTCTTAGTGGGCTAGTCATTGGATACAGCAGCAGCGAATCGGAGGACGAATGGCTCCTGCACGCCGTTGTAATACATGCTGATATCGCCATAGAGACAGATACCAGATACCTTCAGAAGGAGGATTCAATATGATCAGCAAGAGCAAACTCGCATTGGTGGCAATCGTCTTGGCATTGGGCGTCACTATCCATGCGCAACCATTCAGCATCGCCCCTGTCCAGGATGGACACGTTTGTAACGATACCCAATATGGCCCTACCCAGGCCTATTCCTCCTCTGGGATACACATCCGCAACATTGCTGGCAGGCGGAGGGTCGGGTATGTCATGTACGACCTTTCTGGGGTCAAGGTAGCAGGAAGGCTCTTTCAGAACGTCACCCTTAGCGTAATGGGCTATGACCCAGGGGCGATCGTGGTCTACGGCATCAAGGAAGAACTTGATGACGCATTTGTAGGCCTGAACTTCAACCAACTTACCTGGGCCACGGTCCCAGCAGGGGTACCCAACAACCCCTCTCCTGCAGTGGATAGCCCGGTGCAACTGGATATGGATGACCTGGTAGGGCCGCTGTTGAACTTTACCGCACCTGCAAGGGGCGTGAGGGCATCCACAGATCCCAGTCAGGAGCTGGCAGACTTCTTGAATAAGGACACAGACGGCATCGTGGTCCTATTGCTGGCCCCTGCAGAGGGTGCAAATGCCATCATCAGGTCCATAGAATATGCAGGCGGCGAGCTGCGGCTCGAAGGAGAGCTGGGTGGCACTGCCTTGGCTGCAAGTGGACCAACACCAGCTGATAAGGCCACAGACGTACCTCGTGACGTAAGGCTCTCGTGGAAGCCTGGTGCCTATGCTGCAACGCACAACGTCTACCTCGGGACAAGCCTCTATGATGTAAACAATGCCTCAGTTGCACAGCCATTAGGGGTATTGGTCAGCAAGGGTCAGACAGGTACCACATTCGATCCGCCAAAGCTGAGCTACGGTCAGACCTATTATTGGAGGGTAGATGAGATCAATGGCGCCCCGGATTTCACCGTCATCAGAGGTCCTGTCTGGAGTTTCGAGGTAGAGCCGTATTCCTATGCAGTCAAGCCCATCTCTGCTACTGCCTCTAGTTCACACAATGCGGATATGGTTCCTGGGAAGACCATAGACGGCTCAGGGCTCGATGGCCAGGATAGGCATTCTACAGGTCAGGACCAGATGTGGCTCAGTAGCACCACAGGCCCAAAGCCTGACTGGATCCAATATGAGTTCGACAAGGTCTATAAGCTGGACAAGGTCTTGGTCTGGAACTCTAATCAGGCCGTAGAGTCTGTGATAGGCTTTGGTGCCAAGGATGTATTGATAGAGGTATCGACAGATGGCCAGCAGTGGAGTCAGTTAGGTAGATTCGAGTTTGGTCAGGCCCCTGGAGAGCCAACAGGGCCTACCAGTGTCATCAGTCTATCAGGTGCCATGGCCAGGTATGTGAGGTTTACCATAGAGGGCAACTGGGGTGCACCGAAGGGTCAGTCTGGTCTAAGCGAGGTTAGGTTCTATCAGGTGCCTGTGGTTGCATTCAATCCTGATCCTGCTGATGGTGCTAGTGGTGTGGCATTGGATGGGGTACTTAGCTGGAGGTCTGGCAGGCAGGTGGATAAGCACCATGTCTATCTTGGTACTGACCGGGCGGTAGTTGCTAGTGCCACTGTAGCTACTAAGGTGGTGGATAGGTCTGAGATGGGCCTTGGGCCGATGGGGTTGCAGTATGGTACTACGTATTATTGGCGTGTAGACGAGGTCAACCAGGCTGAGGCCGATTCGGTTTGGTCAGGTCCTGTATGGAGTTTTACCACCATTGATCATGCGGTGGTGGATGACTTCGAGGGGTATGACGATAGGTGCAACAGGGTGTACTTTGCCTGGATAGATAGTCTTGGTCCAGGTGATAAGCCTGAATGTGGTATAACTGGCATAGCTGGCAATGGGACAGGTGGTGTTGTTGGCAATGACAATGCCCCATTTGCAGAGCGGA
>Ga0078972_1001588_pt1 | contig 83886 bp, 61 predicted proteins | sample YelNatPaOPGAMG01_FD_67568 | JGI IMG/M metagenome (GOLD analysis project Ga0078972, IMG submission 67568) | Hot spring thermophilic microbial communities from Obsidian Pool, Yellowstone National Park, USA - OP-RAMG-01 (SPADES assembly) (version 2) | ecosystem: Environmental > Aquatic > Thermal...
ACCGCCAGCGCGGCCGGTCCGCCAAGGGCGGAGATGCTCCCCGACGCTATCATGCTCAATCCGCGTTGCGGGCGGCCGACGAGCAGGGCTGGCCCACGTCAACAACCATCCCGGAGCCCGCATACCGTCATCGAACTGTGTTGGTCTCTGTGACTCAATTATGCATCATGGTCTGATAATGTCAAAGAAATCAGTCAGCCTGGGGGGAGATTAGAACCTGTTCGGCTCATTGCTCCGAAGACGGCCGGGTTGGCGGAAAAACGCAAGACGTGAACGGCGTGCGTCCGATACTCACCGGGTGGATGCGAGGTTGGTGCAAGGGCGGCGAAGGTCGCTGTCGGGACTGTAGTATGGCTAACTCCATATACAGACTGCGTTTACAAGACGTACTGATGTTGGCGGTCGGCGCGCTGCTGTGTCTGGGCGTAGTGATGGTGAACTCAGCGGCAGCGACGGTCACGGGGCAGGAGGGTTTCAGCGTCACAAATCGCGGTCTGAGGCATCTGATTTATGCGGCGACAGCTTTTATAACTCTCCTGGCAGTGGGCAAAGTTGACTATCGCCGGGTCATCGGTCGAGACGGAGCCGAGCCGCCAGCGCAAGCAGGCTCAACCCGCTGGGCGATGTTTAAACGGTGCCTGCGCAAGTGTTTGAGCGCTCCGGCCTTCTGGTTCATGGTCGCGGCCATAATCGCCTGTGTCATGGTGCTCGTGCCGGGGATAGGCCGGCGCATCAACGGCGCCCGCCGATGGCTGTCGCTGGGCTTTACATACGTCCAGCCCTCGGAGATCGCGAAGTGGGCGACGGTTGTGTTTCTGGCATGGTGGTTTACGGCCAGACCTTTCGACATTCGACGGTTTTTCGGCGGTTTTGTGCTGACGTTTGTTCCGGTGGGCATTGTGTGCCTGCTGGTGGTGAAAGAGGATTTCGGCACGGCGGCGCTGATCGGGTTGTGCGCGCTGGCCATGTGTCTGGCGGGCGGGGTCAAGTGGTGGCATGTGGGCGTTGTGCTGCCGCCGGCCATCGCCGCAGGCGTGGTTTTCATATTGATCGAGAGCTATCGAATCGAACGGGTGCTGGCTTTCCTGGATCCCTGGAAAGATCCGCAGGGCGAAGGCTATCACATGATACAAAGCCTTCTGGCGTATTGCAGCGGCGGGCTGTTCGGCACGGGGCTGGGGCGCGGCATACAGAAGCTGGGCTATCTGCCTGAGGACACCACGGATTTCATCTTTGCTGTAATCTGCGAAGAGCTGGGGCTGATGGGGGCGCTGCTGACGACATGCCTGTATGTGGGGATACTGTATGTCGCGTGGCAGATAATACGGCGGTGCCGCGATCCGCTGGCCTGCCTTCTGGCATTCGGCACGGCGGCGATGACGGGTCTTCAGGCGCTGATCAACGTGGCTGTGGCGACGGTGAGCGTGCCGCCCAAGGGGTTGTCGCTGCCGCTGGTAAGCGCCGGCGGTTCGGGGCTGGTGATCACGTGCGCGACGCTGGGGCTGCTGCTGAACGTCGCGAAACAGGTGGATGCTCAGATCCTGGAAACCGCGACCGATGACGCTCGGCGCGATGCGGGACGAACCTCGGACGGCAACCCGGGCCCCCTGGCAGCGATTGAAAGTCAGCAGGCCGCCGGGATATAGAGATCGCGGCGCTTGCGGGCGGCGGCGTGGCATGGTGCGAGGTCGTGCCCGACCGGGTGAACGGTCGCGGCCGGTGTGTGCAGCGCCGCGGGCGGGCGGTTTTTTTCCAACCCCGAGGTCGGTGATGCTTACCAACCAGACGGTTGTTTTCGCGGGCGGTGGCACGGGCGGGCATCTGTTTCCCGGAATAGCCGTCGCAGAGGCGCTGCGGGCTGCGCACGCGGATATCAAGCCGCTGTTTCTCTGTACGACGCGGGAGATCGACAGGCTGATACTGGAGCCGACGGGGCTGGCGTTCATGGAACAGCCGATCGTGCCGCCGCAGCGCAGCATCGGGGGATTGCTGAGGTTCTGGCGGAGCTGGCGCGGCACGCGCGAGATGGTGAAGCGGATGCTGGACGAACGGCGGCCGGCGGTTGTAGTGGGACTTGGAGGATATGCGGCGGGGGTGGCGGTGAAGCTGGCCGCGGAGCGGAGGATTCCCACCGCGATCATAAATCCGGACGTGATACCCGGGCGTGCCAACCGCTATCTGATGCGCCATGTCGCGAAGGTATTCTGTCAGTTTCCGCAGACATCGCGCTATGTTTCGGCGGGCTATGGCGCGAAGCTGGTGGTGACGGGCTGTCCGATACGGCGGGAGCTGCGGCGTCTGCCCGAGCGCAGCGTGGCCGCGGCCGCGCTGGGACTGGAAAGCCATCTGCTGACTCTGGTGATAACGGGCGCCTCGCAGGGAGCGCAGACGGTGAATGAGGCGATGCTGGCCGTGCTGCCGAGGCTGAAGCTTCAGGGGTGGCAGGTGCTGCATCTGGCGGGACGTGATCACGCGGCGGCGGTATCGCGCGAGTATCACAGGCTGGGCATCGGCGCCCGGGTCATCGATTTCACGCCGCGGATGGAGCAGGTGTGGGCCGTAGCCGACCTGGCCGTGTGCCGCGCGGGGGCCAGCACTTGCGCCGAGCTGACGGCATGCGGCGTGCCGGCGATACTGATGCCTTATCCGTATCACCGGGACATGCATCAGCGTGCCAACGCGCTGGCGCTGGCGGAGGCGGGGGCGGCGATACATGTGGAGGACATGAAAGACGCGCAGCGCAATGCCGCGGCGCTGCATCCGCTGCTGGAGAGCCTTTTGCGCGACGCCGGACGACGCGAAGCGATGGCGAAGGCCGCGCGGGCGATGGGACATCCGGACGCAGCCGATCGCGTGGCCGAAGCGCTGGGGTCGCTGGCGTAGGGAACACAGGCGCGGAGGCGCGAAAATCCGCGACATGATGAAGCGGGGACCGATTCGACACGCCGTTCGGGCGCAAACCGCACACATTCCCGGCGCAACAAGTACGTTGACGACAGCCGCCGCGCGGGCGCCGGCTCATCGCGCGGAACAGGCATTGCCGGGGCGGCGGATGAGGTGTAACATATGCACCGTCATGATCCGTGCGCGATGCGTCTGTAGCAGCGGCCGCGAGTAGTCTCGCGCCGCTTCCCTTCTGCGCAGTTTCCCGAGAGTCTGGCGATTTTTCCCCTGGAGAGCGGCCCTGAAGACGGCCGCGATGCGTCATGGACAACAGAGCACTCAAGCAGCGTTTGCCGGAAATAGTGGATCTTCTTGTGCGGAGCGTTACGGCCGAGCCGCGGCTGAATCACCTGAACAGGGTGTATCTGCCGAGCCGCGACGTGATCATCGAGTGCATACTCCGTCTGCGGCAGCTGCTGTTTCCGGGCTATTTCGGCAAGCAGGGGCTGACGACAGAGAACGTGTCGTACCGCATCGGCGAACTGGTTATCGAGCTTACCGACATGCTGTATGACCAGGTGAGGTGCTGCCTGCGTTACAAGGCGCAGTTGCCGGAGTGCAACGGGGGCGTCGAGGAGTGCGAGGAATGCGACCGCCAGGCGGCCGAGATAGTCGATACCTTTTTCCGGCGGCTGCCGACACTGCGCGAGCTGCTGGCGGCGGACGTACAGGCGGCGTTTGATACGGACCCGGCGGCACAGTCAACCGATGAGACGATTTTCTGCTATCCGGGCATATTCGCCATCTCGGTGCAGCGCATGGCGCACGAGTTTTACGAGATGGGGGTTCCGCTGTTGCCGCGGATAATGACGGAATATGCCCACAGCGAGACCGGCGTGGATATCCATCCCGGGGCAAAGCTTGGCCGGAGTTTCTTCATAGACCACGGCACGGGAGTAGTGATCGGCGAGACGACGGAAATCGGCAACAACGTGAAGATATATCAGGGCGTTACGCTGGGGGCGCTGGCGCCGGCGGTAGGCCAGATGCTGCGCGGACGCAAGCGACACCCGACGATAGAGGACGACGTGACGATATATGCGGGGGCGACCATACTCGGAGGCGAGACGGTTATCGGACGCGGGGCGATAATCAACGGCAACGTGTTCATAACGTCGAGTGTGCCGCCGTACACGGTAGTCAGCATGGAGTCGCCTAAGTTGACATATCGTCAGCGTCGGGGGAAGCCGCCTGCTGCGCAGCAGAGTTGACGGCGAGGCACAATGCGGGCTGGGGCAACGTGCACGGCGGTAAACATCCGGCATAGACGGACATTGTCTTGAGGGCGTAACTATCGTCCTAAGCGCGTCTTATCGGCAGCATTCCGGCGCGGCGGCGCCGGCGGCACGGCGTTTGATGACTGTGAGCATGGCCGCGGCGGGCGCGGGCGTGTTCGGGCGGCCGGCTGGCTGGTACTGTCGAGAGGGACGGATGAAAAGAGCATGGGCGGCGCTGTCGCTGGTGATTGTGGCCGGTTGTGCGGTGTTGCCGCGGGATCGGTCCGCAGCGCCGGTGCGTGCTTACTACGAGGAGCAGGCGGCGGCAGCGCTGGCGTTTGCGCCGGTATGGGGAGAAGCATTGCCTGAGGCTGTTCTGGATCGGGAGTTGCGCGAGCCGGCGGCATTCGTGGGATTTGATGAACTGACGGCCACGTTCTTTTACGTGCGCAACGACGACCGCCAGATGGACGAGGGGTGGATATTCCGGCGGGCGGTTTCGGAGCGTGTGGGCGTAAGTTATCGCTGAATACGCATATTAGCGCTTGTGCGACGCCTCCGGGGGATTTATAATCTGTTTGACAAGCGGGATTTCAAGGTCGCGTTGTTGTGGGCTGTCGCGATGGACGGCGGTGCGCCGTCCCGGTGGTGTCGAGGATGTTCCCGGCATGTGGCCGGCGAACGGGTGGGTTTGGCTGAGTCGGTGACCTGTACGACACTGAAGGGCAATGTGCCCGTCGAGGTCACGGCACGTCGGACTTTATCAGCCTGTCAGGGAGCGCTATGGCCACCATTACCAAGAAAGAACTGATTGACCGCATTGCCGTGGGGATCAAGCAGCGCCGGGCGCAGGTCAAGCGCATCATCCAGATGTTTCTGGATGAGATAGTGGCAGAGATAGGCAAGGGCAACCGTCTGGAGTTCCGGGATTTCGGGGTGTTCGAGACGAAGCGCCGCAAGGCGCGGCGGGCGCAGAATCCCAAGACTCTTCAACCCGTACAGGTTCCGGAGAAGTGGACGGTGAAGTTCAAGATCGGGCGTCTGATGAAGCAGAAACTGGCGGAGATGAACGCGCGTGCCGGCGCAGAACCTCAGCAGCAGCAGCAGGAGCAGGGGTCCGCGCCGCCGGCGCCTCCGTCGGGACAGAACCAGTAGCCGGCGATGGAGCACTTGCTGTTCGATCGCCTCGCCGAAGAGAACCTGGGGGCGCTTGCCGCGGCTGGCAGGTATCGGCAGCGGCAGATATTCGAGAGCGTCGGGCCAGTGCGTCTGCGTGCGGGCGGACGGGTGCTGGTCAACTTCTCATCTAACAACTATCTGGGGCTGACGCATCATCCGGCCGTCATCGAGGCGGTCGTCGGGGCCGTACGGCGCAGCGGCTGCGGCGCGGGGGCATCGCCGCTGGTCAGCGGTTACTTCGAGGAGCACGCCTCGGCCGAACGCGCGCTTGCCAGATGGAAACACGCCGGCGCGGCGGTGCTGCTGCCGAGCGGATACCAGGCCGCGCATGCAGCGGTGCAGACCATTACCGCGCTGGCCGGCGGGCGGACGGTGCGTTTTTTCATCGACCGACTGATACATGCTTCGCTGATAGACGGCATTGCGGCGAGCCGGGCGCGATTCCGGGTGTTTCCGCATCTGGACATGGAAAGGCTGCGGCAGTTGCTGGAGGCGGCCCCGCCCGGCGAATTGAAGGTGGTGGTAACGGAGTCCGTTTTCAGCATGGACGGCGACAGCCCGGAGCTGGAGTCGCTGGCGGCACTCAAGGAAAGATACGGTTTTGCGCTGTTGCTGGATGAGGCGCACGCCAGCGGAGTGTATGGGCCTGAAGGGGCCGGTCTGATTGCGGAGAAGGGTCTTCACTCGCTGCCCGACGTCACCATCGTCACGCTTTCCAAGGGCATCGGGCTGTGCGGAGGGGCGGTGTGCGGCACGGCGCGATTCTGCGAGGCGCTGGTGAACTTCGGGCGGGCGATGATTTTTTCCACGAGCGTGCCGCCGATGATTCCGGCCGGCGTCGAGGCCGCCCTGACGGTGATGCGCACGGAGCCGGAGCGGCAGCTGCGCCTGCGCGGGATGGCGGCCGCGGCGCGCCGGCGACTGCGTGCTGCGGGCTACGAGGTGGCGCAAAGCGATTGTCCGATAATCCCCATCATCCTGGGCAGCGAGGAAAGTGCGCTGAGGGCTTCGGCGAAGTTGCGCGAAGCGGGGTTGCTGGCGGCGCCCATCCGGCCGCCGGCGGTGCCGCGCGGCACGAGCCGTCTGCGGATTACGCTTTCATGCGAGCACAGCGAAGAGGATGTGGAGTCCCTGTTGCGGGGGCTGGAGTCGCTCAGGAACGAGGGGATCTGACGGAACTCAGGTGCCAAGATAAATCAGACCCGCCGAGATGGATTCTCGGCGCGGTGGAAGAGGACGTCCCGGGGCTCTGCCGCCGATGGACGCGATGCGCCGGAGCGTTGCGGAAACGAGGTCGGGGGGCGGCTCCTGTGCGACAAGGTGAGCGAGTTGCGGGAGAGCCCGGCGGATGGCGCTGCGCGGAGGAAGGTCATCTGCCGTTGATGAATCCCCGCTGCTCTGGTGAATCGCGTCTGCTGGCAGCACGGAGAATTCGCCCTGGACACGACCGCCATCGTCGTTGGTGGAGACCATAGTTCGACCTGTTTTTGCAGATGACACCATCGTCATCCGCGATTGCCGGCATTATCGCAAATAAACAATAATGCCACGAGCATGAACCGGAGGCTGCGGCCGATTACTGCGTAGCCGGCCAACCTTCCGTTTCGCCCCGCCTGTAATACTACTCATCTCGGGGGCAGTTTGTTCTTGGAGATGTTGGCCCAGAGTTCGGCGAAACAGGCTACGGCTGCGTGGAGGCGCGATTTGACGGTTCCGAGGGGAACGCCGAGGATGTCAGCGATCTGCTTGTACGAGAACTCATGGAAATATGACAATATCAGGATTTCCCGAAGATGGCCGGGCATGTTCATGACCGCGGTCTGAACCATGCGCTGCATTTCGGTTTCTTCCATGCGGGTGTCGGCCGGCGGCGCGGAAGATGACATGAGTTGCAGGAAATCTCCGCCTTCGGGAGAGGCCGGGTCCACGGAGGCTTCCAGGGCGCTTGTGGCCCGTCGCGTCTGGGAGCGCAGAAGGTCTCGCGCCTTGTTGGCGGCTATAGTAAAAAGCCATGGTCGGAAGCGGCGGTCGGGGTCGAACTGGTCGGCCGACTGGTGTATTTGAAGGAATGTTTCCTGAAAGACATCTTCGGCGGCGGCGCGATCGCCGAGGAATCTGACAAGAAAGTGAAACAGTTCCCTCTCGTAGCGCTGAACAAGCAGTGCGAAACAGCCCGTATCGCCCTGTCTGTAGGCCGCGAGAAGCTGCTCATCCGACAGTTCGTGTCTGTCAGTGTGAGTCTGAGGCGGCGGGATAGAGGCCGCCCCGGAAGCAGCGGTGTCCGACGATGAGCAGAGGCCGGGGGCGGTTGCGGCCGCATCCGGCTGTTCTGCGGGCGTCGTGCCCTGCCGACGAAGATGTCCGCAAGGAGCGTTCATTTGTCGCCTCGTTTCGAGGCTGCTATGGTTTCTGCGTCAACTGAGGAGAGGTTTTCTCTCCCTCGCGTTCAGTCTGGCCTTGCGTCTCACGCCCTGGCGAAAGGCCTGTGTTATTCGCTCTACAAATTCTATGCCAGAACCTTCCGCTGAATCTTCAAATACCTGGTTTTTCGACATGTCGCCAACCGAGCTGCGGCAAACGGTGCTTAAGTGGGGTTGGCCGGCATATCGGGCGGATCAGGTCCTTAAATGGGTTTACGACAAGGGCGTTACCGATGTAAGGCGGATGACCGACCTGCCGCGCGCGGCACAGGAGATACTTGCGGGGAAAATCGACATCAGTTCTGGACAAATCCTTGCTAATCAACGGTCAAGCGACGGCACTGTTAAGATGCTGTTGGGCTGGCAGGATGGCACGACGGCGGAGACCGTCATGATACCGGAGGGCTCGCGGCGAACGGTATGCGTAAGCACCCAGTGCGGCTGTCCGGTAGGATGTCGGTTTTGCGCCAGCGGACTAAATGGCCTGACCGCGAACCTGTCGGCCGGACAGATTGTCGCTCAGGTTTTCGCGGTGAATCTGGCGCTGATGCCCGAGGGACGGCGCGTCAGCCACGTTGTATTCATGGGAATGGGGGAACCCCTTGCAAATTATGCAAACACCATGAAAGCGGTGCGAAATCTGCACGACGCGGCGGTTTTCGGGATAAGCGCCCGGCGCATCACTATTTCGACGGTGGGGATACCGGCGCGAATGAGGGAGCTGGCCGGCGAGGCGCTGCCTGTGAACCTGGCGCTGTCTCTCCATGCACCGACGGACGAGTTGCGGCGCGAGCTGATTCCGTGGGCGCAGTATTTCCCGATTTCGGAACTGGTCGATGCGCTGCGGTTCTACTTCGAGCGCACCGGGCGCGAGGTGACGCTGGAGTACATCCTGCTGGGCGGGGTGAACGACCGGCCGCAGCATGCGCGTTTGCTGGCGGTGCTGTGCAGGCAGGTGCGGTGCAACGTGAATCTGATTCTGTACAACGAAGTGTCGGGGCTGCCCTTTGCGCGGCCGTCGAAGAGCGATGCGGCAAAGTTTCAGAAGGTGCTGCGTGAGGAAGGGGTCAACGTTCACGTGCGCAGGTCGCGCGGTGCGGACATAGACGCGGCGTGCGGGCAATTGAGGCGGCGCAGCGCACAGACGGGCACGGTGGCAGGCGCGGCTCAGCGGGCGGAGGGCGAAGCAGCGTCGGACCGCAATCGCGCGACTTCCTGACAGTCCTTGTCGCCGCGTCCGGAGAGATTGACGATGATGATGCGATCGCGGTCCATCTGCGGAGCGAGTCTGACGGCATGGGCCACGGCGTGGGCGCTTTCGAGAGCGGGTATTATTCCTTCCAGGCGCGCCAGCAGTTCGAACGCATCGAGCGCCTCGTTGTCGGTGGCCGATACGTACTGAACTCTGCCGGTGTCTTTCCACCAGGCATGTTCGGGGCCAACTCCCGGGTAGTCGAGGCCGGCGGAGACCGAATGCACGGGAGCGGTCTGGCCGTCGTCGTCCTGAAGCACGTAGGACAGCGCGCCGTGGAGGATGCCGGGGCGGCCGTGGCAGAGCGTGGCGGCATGCTGGCCGAGCGACGAACCCCGCCCGCCGGCTTCGACGCCGATGAGCCTGACGTCGCTATCGGCGGCGAAGGCGTGGAATATTCCCGCGGCATTGGAGCCGCCGCCCACGCAGGCGATGACGGCGTCGGGGAGGCGTCCTTCGGCCAGGAGACACTGTTCGCGGGCTTCGCGTCCGATGCACGACTGGAAGTCGCGCACCATGGTGGGGAACGGATGCGGCCCGGCGACGGACCCGATGATGTAGTGGGTGTGGGCGACGGAGCCCATCCAGTCGCGCAGGGCCTCGTTGAGGGCGTCTTTGAGGGTGCGTGAACCGCTATAGACCTCTATGACGCGCGCCCCCAGCAGCCGCATGCGGAAGAGGTTGAGGGCCTGGCGGCGGGCGTCCTCGGCGCCCATGTACACATCGCATTCGAAGCCGAAGAGAGCGGCGACGGTGGCGGTGGCGACGCCGTGCTGCCCGGCGCCGGTTTCTGCGATGACGCGCCGCTTGCCCATGCGCTTGGTGAGCAGCGCCTGGCCGAGCGTGTTGTTGATCTTGTGCGATCCGGTGTGATTGAGGTCCTCGCGTTTGAGGTAGATGCGTGCGCCGCCGAGGTGTTCGCTGAGCCTGCGCGCATGGTAAAAGGCGCTGGGTCGGCCGGCGTATTCGCGGAGATAGAAATCGAGTTCGCGCTGGAAGGCGAGGTCGGCTCTGGCGGCCGCATAGGCATCGGCGAGCTGGTGCAGTGCGGCGACGAGGGTTTCGGGCACGAATATGCCGCCGTAGGGGCCGAAATGTCCCGGCGGGTCGGACGCGGAGCAGTCGCAACTGGAAACAGGGTTCATGCCGGGCGTATCGTAGAACCGTTGCCGCGGGCTATCAACGCGCTGCGCGGCGAGCGGGCGTTTTCAGCGCGGCACGCCGGGACGTGCGCCGATGTATGCGGGAAGCCAGATGAGCGCCAGGAGACCGAGTATCACGATCACCATGGCTATTTCCGCGGCGAACATGAGCCATCGCTTCACGGCAGCGCTTTTATCCGCGCCGGCGGCGGTGTCAAGTGCCCGGGCGCGGGGGAACGGCGGGGACGGACGGCGCGGGCATTTGCGATTGGCCGGGGCATTCCTACTATTACGGACCGGCTCGAAGATGCCGTAGAGGCCGGGTGACGTGTCGCTGCTGTATCTGCTTCTCATTTTCGTGGTGTGGCTGGGCGGGCCATCGCTGATGGTGGAGCCGCGCGTGAGCGCGGGCGTTTCGGCGGGGGTATTCGCGGGGGGATATGCGGCGCTGGTGCTGGGGGTGGCGGCGTGGTCGCGGGCGCTGGCGCGCGGGATGGAAAGGGGACGGCTGCACCGGAGCGTGGAACGATTCAACAGGATGCTGTCGCTGGCACGGCTGGCGGTGCCCGTGTGGCTGGCGGTGGCGGTTTTCACGCCGCTGGGATACGGGCGGCTGGTGCTGGAGGGGATGTCGTCGTGGGCGGTGGTGAGATTCAGCCACGGGGGCCAGACGATGGCGGTGGGATTGGCGCTGCCGGCGTTCATCGCGGGGACGCTGCCATCGCTGCTGACGTGGGTGGGGTTGTGGTGGGCGCAGTATCCGGCGGACCGGGCGATGCGCGAACAGAGCGTGATGGATCAGCTGGCGCTGAGCCTTCCGGTGCGCAGCGCCCCTGCTCTGGGGCAGTACCTGGCCATCAACGTGCGTCTGCAGCTGCTGTTTGCGCTGGTACCGCTGCTGCTGATGCTGCTGCTGCGTGACGGGGCGGTGATGGCGATGCGGGTGAGCGGGCTGTATCCGTGGCGGGCGTCGGCGGTGGAGGACTGGCTGCTGCTGCCGGCGGCGGCGCCGGTGCTGCTGCTGGGGCCGGAGATACTGCGGCGGATATGGCATACGGAGCCGCTGCCGCCATCGCCGCTGCGGCGCCGGCTGGAGCGGATGTGCCGCAGATACCGTCTGGGGTACCGGGATATTCTGCTGTGGCATACGCAGTTCATGACGGGCAATGCGGCGGTGATGGGGCTGGTGGGACCGCTGCGGTACATACTGCTGTCGGATCTGCTGCTGGAGACGCTGACGGACGAACAGATAGAGGCGGTGTTTGCGCACGAGATGGGGCATGTGGTGCATCGACACATGGCGTGGTACGCGCTGTTTTTCATTCTGGTGGGGTTGGCGGCGGCAGCGCTGGACGCGGCGGCGGCGCTGGTCGTGAAACCGGCGACGCTGAGCGGGCTGGCGGGATTGGCGGACATGGATGCGGCGGTACTGGCGCGGACGGTGCGTGAGGGGGTGGTGGTGTTGAGCATGGGAGCGATGGCGGTGGGTGGATTCGGTTTTATCGGGCGGCTTTTCGAGCGGCAGGCGGACGTTTTCGCGGCCCGGACGATGGGAGGCAGCGGCAATGCATTTGATGAGGGCGATGCGCCGGAGGCGGCGGACGGCGCGGCGGGTCGGGACAGCGCCCGCGTCACGTGGGGGCATGTGGGGCAGGAAGGCGCGATGGCGTTCATATCGGCGCTGAACCGCGTGGCGGCGATAAACAACATTCCGATGCGCGGGCGGAGCTGGCCTCACGGAAGCATCGCCTCGCGCATGGAGTATCTGATGCATCTGGCGGCGGACCCGGAGGCGACGGAGGAGTTCGACCGCGGTATGCGGCGACTGTACTGGGGATTACTGGCGGCGACGGTGGTATGTGCGGCGGCGGCGATTGCGCTGCCGTCGGGCTAAAGCGGGCGGCCGGAAAGTACGAAGACCGTATTGGCGAGGGCGTCCCGGGCGGCTACCTGACGGAAACGTCATGGCGGTCGGGACATGCGACTGGCAGAGGGTGCACCGGGCCCCGCGCAGCGAGCTGGCGGCGTCGGACTGCGGTTGCGGTTATCCGGACAGAGCCGTCCGATGGAACAGCGCCGCGATGCGCGACGGGCGAGCGCCGGTTGATGGTGCGGGCTTTGGCGCGCGGGCGAGGGTCCGTATAATGCGACGTCCCGTGGAGGCGGGAGGCACGGCCGGAGCGAGGGGCGGGCTGGAGGCTGCCGGCCAACAGAGGCGATGAGCACCATGCCAACAGTAGTACACATAACCCACGAGGCGATACAGAAGATAGGCGGCATCGGGGCTGTGCTGCACGGATTGTTTACGACGCCGGCCTATCTCGAGGCGATACAGCGGAACATATTGATCGGGCCATTCTGGCCCATGGACACCACCGGCGAGCAGAGGCTGGGGCCGCATGGAGAGGTGCTGTACAGTTCGCTGGACCAGTTGTACCGCTCGCCGCTGGCGTCGCGGTTCCGGGAGATAGAGCAGCAGTTCGGCGTGGGGCTGGTGTACGGGCGGACGCGTTTTACGGACAAGGCGACGGGTGTTACGAGCAGTCCGGAAGTGCTGCTGATAGACGTCAGCCGTTTCGACGAACAGAGGCTGGCGCAGTTCAAGTACGAGTTGTGGAAACGGTTCGGGATAGAGAGCTGGCGTTACGAGAACACGTGGGATTATGAGCAGTATGTGCGTCTGGGGCCGCCGGCGATAGCGGCGCTGCATGCGCTGGGCGCGTGCGGGCTGAGCGAACCATGCGTGATCATTTCGCATGAATACATGGGCGTGCCGACGGTGCTGGCGGCGATAATGGAGGCGGATCACGCGAACTTCCGGACGATTTTCTACGCGCACGAAGTGGCGACGATGCGGCGGCTGGTGGAGGGGCATCCCGGGCACGACACGATGTTCTACAACGTGCTGCGGGCGGCGATGGCGCAGGGGCTGTATGTGGAGGACGTGTTCGGCAGCCAGAGCGGTTTTTACAAGCACGCGCTGGTGCGGGCGACGCGCTTCTGCGACGTGATATTCGCGGTGGGCGATTACGTGCTGAAGGAGATCCGTTTTCTGGGTCCCGATTTCGTGCACGTCGATTCGCAGCTGGCGTACAACGGGGTGCCGTGCTGGAAGCTGACGCTGGCGGAGAAGATGGCCAGCCGACAGAAGCTGCGGACGTACTGCAACAATCTGCTGGGCTACGAGCCGGACTACGTTTTCACGCACGTGACGCGCATGGTGACGAGCAAGGCGATGTGGCGCGACATGCGCGTGCTGGAGCATCTGGAGCCGATACTGCGCCAGCGGAACGAGACGGCGGTGCTGTTCACGCTGTCAACGGAAGTGCCGGGACGGCGCGGGGACGACATACGGCGGATGGAGCAGCACTACCACTGGCCTGTGGTTCATCGCGAGGGGCTGCCGGACCTGTCGCACGGGGAAGCGATCTACTATCAGAGCGTGCAGGAATTCAACGCCCGCTCGCGCAACATCAAGGTGGTGTACATAAACCAGTTCGGCTTCGAGCCGAAGTTGTGCGGCCAGCGCATGCCCGCGGGGATGGAGTTCATGGACATCCGCAAGGGCTCGGATGTGGAGTTCGGGCAGAGCATATACGAGCCGTTCGGGATAGCGCCCGTGGAGCCGATCAGTTTCGGGGGGATATGCGTGCTGTCGTCGGTGTGCGGGTGCGCGGGGTTTGTGGAGAAGGTGACGGGCGGCGCGCCGACGCCCAACGTGATAATCGCCGACTACACGGAGCTGCCGCATCGGGATATGCGTCCGGAGCAGCTGCTTTCGATAGGCCAGGCGCAGCGCGAGGAAATCGAGCGGAAAGTGGCGGCGCGCGTGGCACAGGAGCTGATCAACCGGCTGCCGCGTACGCCGGAGGAGTTCGAGCAGTACATCGAGCGGGGCTATGCGCTGGCGTCGGGGATGTCATGGGACGCGGTGGTGCGGCAGTACGTGCTGCCGGGCATCGGGCGCGCGGCGCGGGCGCAGCGGCTGCGGCAGATAGCATGAGCGCGCACGGGGGCGTGCGGCGTCGGCAGCAGACGGACAGCGGCGGTTTTATTTTCTGCGCAGGCGGAGCGACTCGAGGTCGAAGTACGCTTCGCCCTTCTGTGCGCGGAGTTCACAGACGAGCACGACGTCGGCATCGGCGGCCTCGAACTCGAAGGCGCAGTCGCGCCACGGGGTATCGCCGGCCAGGCCGGCCGGGCGTCTGGCGCCGCTGATGCGCAGGCCGGCGCCGCTGTTTTCGCCGGGGTTTGCCGCGACGGCGGAAGTACGGCAGCGGCCTTCGAAGACGTATCTTCCCGGGGGCAGAACGACGCTGGTGCGGAATGAGGCCACACAGCCGCCGTTGCCGGCTCTGATGCGCAGCAAGCGTGTGGAGCCTTCGGCGACGATGTCGAGAGAGGTGCCCGGGCCGTGCTGTTCGCCCATGTGCGGCTGCCAGCCGGCGAGGCGCGCTATGCCGTGGGAATCGAACTTGAGATACTGCGTCGGGAGATTGAGCAGCCGATCGACGCCCCTTGCGCGGGCGACGATGCGTGCGCGCAGGCCGGCTGACTGAGCCAGGAACTCGCGCTCGGCGTGGGGGCCTATTTCGCGCATAAGCGGAAGGATGCGTTCGGTGAGCTGCTGAACGCGGGCGGTAAGTTTGTCGGGGTCGAAGATGGTCTGGCGCAGTTGTCTGACGCGTTCCAGATAGCGCTGGCGGTCTTCGGGGGCCTGCGTGACGGCGCGGGCCAGCAGACCGGCATCGCGTATGAGCGGGAAGTTGGGGTCGCCGAAAACCTGGTCCTTGCCGTGGGGCAGGAAGACGAACTTGCCGGCGGTGGGTTCGAAATAGAGCCTGGTGTTGTTGCGGTTGCCGCAATAGCCGTCCCAGTCGGCGATGAGGTGCTCGACGGCCATGAAGGAGAGGAAGCGGTCGAGGTCGAGGATTTTCTCGAGGGCCTCGCGGCGTTTGACGGGGTCGGTCTCTCTGGCCGCGGCGGCAAGCAGGCGGGTGTCGGCGCCCTTCTTGTCGGCGGTGGGCGTCATGGGGCGCAACTGCTGGTCAACGTCGGCGAAGTTGGCGTCGTAGATGACGCCGTCGTCGTCTTTGAAGAAGCGTTTGAGGAATACCCTGTTGAAGCCCTCGATGAGGACGTAGGGCCCCCAGTCGCGGCCGTTGATCCACACGCGGGTATTGGTGACGCGCGGAGCGGGAATGCCGGCTTCGCGGAAGAGCTCGCGGGCGATGGTTTCGTGCATGAAGGTGGGGTCCTGCACGGAATTGTTCAGATGGATTTTGGTAAGACCATGGAAGCGGCGGTTGGGCGTGAACTGATCGAACTTGAGCGTCAGGGCGGGTTTGTTGTCGAGGGGACGGGAGCTGCCCGGTCCGCCCTTCAGATGCACGCCGGTGTCGGGCCAGGCGGTATCCGGCCGGCCGGGATACATTTCGATCACGGTGGCACGGACGAACTTGCGGTTGTCGCGTTTGAGCTGTTCCCACTGGTCGGGGGCGATTTCGATTCTGAATCGCGGCAGCGGGCCGTCGAAGAAATCGTCGGCCTCGTCGCGTTTGTGTTTGAGGAGGACGGGCATGGTGGCCGGTCCGGTGGTCGGGGTGCGCGATTTCGGGTTCGCCTCAGCGGCCTGTGCTGGAGGCGGGACATGTAGCGCCAGCGAGCAGAGCAGCGGCAAGCACAGCAAAGCGGCGCCTGCTGCCGAGGTATGTGCAAATGCGTCGGACATAACGTTTTCCTGAGCCAATGTTACCCCAGTGCATATACACGAAACAGCGGGCGGCGTTATTTAACGCAAAGCGCGGAAGGGGGACATTCCACGTTTTCCAGGCCGCGGAAGCGGCACAAGCGTTAAAAGCCTCGCCATGGCGGGGAGCCGGCGTGGTTGACGCGGGCGCCGCAGGGCGCCGGCAGATGCGGGCAGAGAAATGCGGGTGAAAAGCGGGCGGGTCAGGGGCAGGCGGCGGCCTGCTGTTCCCAGGCCTCTATCCGTCCATCGAAGCAAAACAGGCGCGACTTCTTGAATTCGCGCGTGGAATACAGGCGGATGCAGCGCGTGATGCCCGTTTCGGCGGCAATGCGGTCGATGATGGCATCGCACTGCGGCCGGGAGGAAGCGTGAACCATGGTGAACACCGACCAGGGCCAGTCGTCGTACGTGGGTCGCTGATAGCAGTGGGTTACGGCGGGGAATGAGGCTGCCTTCCGGCCGAACTGATCGCGCTGGGCGGCCGGCACATCCCAGGCGACCATGCAGTTGGCGGAGATGCCGGCGCGGCGGTGGTGGAGGGCGGCGGCGAAACGCCGCATGATGCCGCGGTCGAGGAACATCCGCGCCGCCGCCAGAAGCGAGTCCACAGATTCGCCGATCTGGTCGGCCCAGACGTCGAAGGGAGCGGGAACGGCGGGCAGGTCCTGCTGGAGGACGCGCGCGAAGGTTCTGGCCGGGCCGCAAGCCGCGTCCGGGTCCGGCGGCGCAGCGACGGAAGTGGCGTTGTGCGCGTCGGCGGGAGAAGAAGCGGCGCCGTCGGGGGCGGTGAGGTCGAAGGCGACGCCGATCTTGTACACCTTGAGAGCGGGGAAAAGCAGCGTGAGGTCGGCCCCGCTGCGGCGATGAAGTATCCGGACCGTGCGTTCGATGCCGAGAATGCTGTCGGGCGGAACGGCCAGCGTGTACCAGAGGTTGTACTGGTGCTCGCGCTGGTAGCAGTGGGTGACGCCGGGATGAAGGGCTACGACGGCGGCGGCCTGCTCCAGCCGGTCGGCGGGCACCCTGGCGCCCACGAGCGTGCTGGAGTATCCGAGGGCGCGGGCATCGAAGATCGCGCCGATGTGGCGGACAAGCGCATCAGGCCCGCTGCGCAGGCGCTGCACTCTGGCAAGAACGTCGGCGGGAGCGGCGCCGAGAGCCTCGGCCATGGCATCCCAGGGACGACGGACGAGGGGAACAGCCCGCTGAAGCGCGGTCAGCAGGCGGCGGTCGAGTTCGTCAAGGCCGTGCATCATCTGCTGTATTATCGCAGACGCGCGGCTCTGACGGCATCGACAAAAGCCCTGATGTTGTCCCAGGGGACGTCCGGCTCCAGCACATGGGTGGGAGCGACGATGATGGATGCCCCCGCGCGCGCCCAGGCGGCGCAGCGGGCGACCTGCTGGCGGACGTCGTGCGGAGTGCCGAAAGGCATAGTGCTCTGGGTTCCCACCAGTCCCCAGAAGGCCAGCGCGTCTTTGTACTGGCGGACGATGTCGTCGGCGGGCATGCATTCGGGCTGGACGGGGTTGAGGATATCGATGCCCAGTTCGATGAGTTCGGGAATGATGGGGCGTATGTCGCCGTCGGAGTGGTAGCGGATGAAGATGTACTGGCGCTGATTGGCGCGTACGGAATCGATGACGCGTTTGAGGCGCGGTTTGAGGTGCCGGCGCCAGAAATCGACGGACATGAGCATGCCGCGCTGCGTGCCGACGTCGTCGCCAAGGGCGATGACATCGACGCCCGCGCGGGCGAGTTCGGCGGCAGCCCGCACGGAGCGCGCGGTGAACCAGTCGAGAAGCCAGTCGCCGAGGCCGTTGCCGTCGGCAAGGTCGGCGAAGAGGTTTTCCATGCCGCGGAGATACCACGCCGACTCGAAGACGGTGCAGGCCAGTTCGCCCACGACGGCGCGGCCTTCCTCGTCGTGGATGCGGCGGATCTGCGACTCCAGATGCTCGATGCGGGGGCGCGACAGATCGGGCCACGGCAGAGCCCTGAGCTGGTCCACGGTGCGCACGACGGACAGCGGATGAAGCAGGCGGCGCAGGTGCCAGGAGGCGCCCATGTCGGCGGCGGCAGGGACGGCGTGAGTTATGCCGGCGAAACCTATTTCGACCTTTTCGGGGAGGGCGAAACCGATGGCGGCGAAGGCGTTGCGCCATTGCGCGGGGTCGTCGGGAAAGCTCACGCTTACGGAGCGGAAATCGAGTTTGAAGGCCGCCACGAAGTCGCGCGTGGCGGCGTGGCGCTCGATGAGTTCGGCAACGGGGGGCGTAACGGGCAGTTCGGCGGGCAGCCAGAGGGGCCCTTCCCGTAACATCATACGGCGGAAGTTCTCCACAGCGCTGATGTAGGCCATGGACGCTCCTCGCACACGGACAGAACTGGCCGGCGTAAGCCGCGGCGCCGATGGCGAAGCGTGCCGGGGCGCAGCTGTCAGCCGGCGGTGCCGCTGTCGATCTGGTTTTTCACGGCTGCGGCCACGGCCGCGATGTGGTCCGGCGTGGTTCCGCAGCAGCCGCCGACTATGCGGACGCCCATATCGACCAGTCGCCGCGCCAGGCGGCCGAGGTCGTCGGGTGTGGCATCATAAACGGTTTTGTCGCCGACGAGGCGCGGCGGGCCGGCGTTGGGCTGGATGATCACCGGCCGGCCGGCGGCGACGGCGACTATGCGTTCCGCCAGGCGGGCGTAATCGTCGAGCGAGAGTTTCGTGCCGCAGTTGGCGCCGACGACGGCGGCGCCGGCGCGCAGGGCGGTGTCGATGGCATCCTCGACGGCGGCGCCGAAAGAGGTGCGGAAGGAATCGCCCTGGGCGCGACCGAAGGCATAGGAAGCGATGACCGGACAGGAGGCGACCTCGTGAACGGAATGGATGGCGATCATCATCTCGTTGGGGTCCTCCATGGTTTCGATGATGATGGCATCGGCGCCGCCTTCGAGAAGGGCGGCGGCCTGCTGGCGGAAATGCTCGGCGAGCATGCGCGGGCTCATGTCGCCGACGGGTTCGAGAAATGTGCCCGAGGGACCGATGTCGCCGAGCACCCAGGCGTCGTGTCCGGCGACGCGGGAGGCTATTTCGGCGCCGGCGCGGTTGATATCGCGGACCCTGTCGGCCAGACCGTGGCGTGCCAGCGCCGGTTCGCAGCCGCCGAAGGTGTTGGTGATGATCAGATCGCAGCCGGCCTGACGGTATGCGCGATGTATGGCCTCTACCTGTTCGGGGCGGTCGAGATTCCACTTTTCGCCGCAGACGCCCGGAGGCAGACCGCGCGCGATGAGTTGAGTACCCATGGCGCCGTCGCAGACCAGCGGACGTTTTTCGAGTGCTTCGAGCAGAGCTGCCGGATTCATGATGGGCTCCCGCAAGCGTTGCGCGGCGCGCACACGGCGCGGCGGGCCTTCACCGCGGCCCGCGGACATGACTATACCGCGCCACGTCGTCCAGGAAAGCCTGCGCCTGCGCGAGGCTGTCGAAAGGCTCCTGTACATCAAGCCATACGCCGCGCGGTCCCAGTTCGTTGAGAAGCGCGATGGCCTCGGCGTGCGACTGGCAGAAAATCTGCACGCTCTTGCCGGCGGCAAGACACCTGCGATAGACATCGAGCCATCTCGAGGCCGGCCCGGCGCCGGCGCCGTACACCCACTGGATGGCGTTCAGCTGAGGCAGGCGGAGCAGCAGGTCGAGATGTTTGAGAGCCGCCGGACCGTCGAGATGGAATATGCTGCGCTCGAGGGGGCGCATCTCGAAGACTATCTCGGGGAGGATGAGCTCTTCGGCCATCCGGGGAGAGACCATGCACCAGAAATCGCAGCTGGGAACGTACATGGGGCCGCCGTGCCAGGCGGGCGTCCAGGTGCTTGCGCCCATGCCGGCGGCGGCGAGTTTGGCCCAGCAGCGGTTGAAGCATTCGACATAGACCTGGGCGGCGCGATGGCCGGCGCGGGCGACGGCGTCGGGGCAGTCGAGAAGGTCCATGCACAGCGCTTCGGGATCGCGCAGGGCGGCGAGTATGTCGTAGTTGCCGTGGAGATCGGTCAGGCCCACGGCGAAGCGGCCGTCGCTGAGCTCGAGGGCGAGGTCGGTCATTTTTTCCATCGCCTGCCAGCACTCGACGGAGAAATCGGGCACGGCGGCGGCGACGCGCTGCCAGTCTTCGCAGCTATGCACGATCGGTATGGACCAGTGGGTGCGGTCGTCGTATTGCAGTTCGCAGCCGAAAAGGGCGGCAGTTATCTCGGGGCCGACGTTGGGCCAGAAAAGGGGAAAAGAGTCGCCGGCGTAGTCGCGCCGGGCCATTTCGGCAATGGCCGACTCGACGCGCCAGCGCGCATCGAGCCAGCGCTGGCGGGCGGTAAGGTGATGCGAGGGCGGGCCTTCATATGGCCGCGACGGGCGGATATGGAGCGTGACGGGCGGGCGATCGATGAGTTCGCCAAGCCACCACGCCTCGAAGCGCTCGACGGTCTGCTCGAAATCCGGTTTCCACTTCAATCGCGTGATCATGGCATTCCCGTTGCAGCGCCGGTGCGTCTGCGGGCATCGGACCGGCGGTCATTCCAGCATCGCCTCGACCTTGCGGCGAATGCTTGCGGCGCAGCCCTCGACGGCAAGGACGTCGCACTCGCTGCCGAGGATAAAGGGATGGCCGGTGGCGGCCATGCGCTCGACAAGGTCGCGTCTGATGCGCCGGACCTCTTCCACGCTCATGAGCTGGTCGCTGTAGAACTTGCGCGTGGGCATGTTGCCGTAAAGCACGACATGCGGCGGCACGAGTTTGGCGTCTTCCCACAGTCTGCGCGAGCTGCCGAGGCTGAGGATGACCGGCTCGAGCGAAGCGAAGCGGCGCACCATTTCATCGCACAGTTCGCCGCAGCAGTGGAAAAACAGGTCGGCCGAATGCTTCTGGAGCAGATCGCGTACGGCGCGGTTGGGCTGCACGACCAGACGATCGAAGACGTCGCCGGGGCCGGCGAGCTGATGGGGCGAAAAGTAGGCGGTGTTGGCCGCCGGCTCGGCGACGACGATGAGCCTGGCTCCGGCGTCGATCTGCATGGCCACGGAGCGCAGCACGACGGCCAGCGACATGTCCAGGACGCGAAGCAGACGCTGGACATCGGGGTCTTCCGCGGCGCCCGCGCCGAACAGGAAGGCCGGGGTTATGGGGTCGGCCAGCAGTTTTGTCGCCAGCGAGAACGGACCGATGGTCATGCCGCAGGGAACGAGCTCGGAGCAGGCCGCCACGTGGCGGATGGCATCGATGTTGGCCTTCAGGCGCGGGGTGAGAATGTCGGCACGGCCGCTGCGCAGCAAATGGAGGCTTTCCGCGGGCGGGAGGCTGTCGAAATGGAAGTTGCCGGCGTCGGCGGCAAGACGATGGCGCGGCGGAGCGCCGCCCTCCGGACCGACGGCATGAAGCAGGGCTTCTTTTTCGACGGTGAGGTCCATCAGATGAATGGCCAGCGGCGTGCGATAGCGCCGGGCGGCTTCGACGATGACCTGGCCGAGGCGATGTCCGTCGAGGAGGATGGCATGATGGTCGGGCTTTTCGCGCAGGACCAGGTCGGTGCCGATGGGCATGCGCAGACCGCGACGGGCCAGATCGATGTAGAACTGCCTGTTCATCTGCTGCCGTGCGCGGAGGAAGATGGCGGGCGCGGATTGATGCGCCCCATGGGTTTCAGATTAATCCCTTTGCCCCACACCCTGCGGACGGTTTCGAGATAGAAGATGTAGTTTTCGAGCGGCACATCGGGCGGGACGCGATGGTCGCAGAAGCCAATGTAGCCCCCCTCCTCGACCAGCGGTGCAAGGCGATAGATCTCCTTTTCGATGTCCGCTTTGGTTCTGGCGAGGATGTGCTTGTCGAAGCCGCCCATCATGAGCAGGCGTTTGCCGTATTGTCTGCGGTATTTCACGGGGTCGGCGCCCCATGTGCCGATTTCGACGGGGAACATGCAGTTGATGCCGGCGTCGAGCCACAGGGGCATGAGCAGTTCGATGTTGCCGTCGCAGTCGAGCCAGATGACGTCAACGCCGTGTTTGTTGAAGAGTTCGCTGATGCGGCGGTAATGGGGCACGAGGTATTTTTTGAAATGCTCGACGCCGAGAAGCGGCCCGGCGTTATAGCACATGTCCTCCCACATGGCGCCGGCGTCGAAGATGCCGCCGGTTTCCAGGGCGCGTGTGAGCGTGCCGATTATGCAGTCGGCGACGGTTTCGACCATTTCCTCGAAGAAGGCCGGGTCGTCGTAAACGACCAGCGAGAGGTTTTCCATGCCCATCCAGTCGCGGAGCCAGCCATAGAGGCTGCCGCCGCTGAGGGTTACGGGGTTGGGGCGATTGGGGTCTTTCCAGATTTTCACGGCCGCTTCCCAGTCGCGCGGGTAGCGGTCGGGATTGGAGGGGTCCAGACGGGGTTTGTAGTGTTTGCGGAAGCTCTCGCGGTCAACGAGCGTATGGCCGAGGTGCGTGGGGATGGAGCTCATGTACTTTTTCCGCAGGACTATTACGCCGTTGTCCTGCTGGACGACCTCGTGATCGCCTCGGTCTTCGAGGACTTTTGTGCCGAATCCCGGGCACAGGCCGACGTTGACGCCAGGGCCGCCGGCATATTTGTCCATGCCGAAGAACTCGTCGGTGTGGATGCCGTCGTAATTGTGGTAATGAACGTTTTCGGGCAGGCCCTGCTTGTGCCATTCGGCGATGGTTTCGGTCCAGAAGCCGAAGTCGCAGATGGGCGCGCGGTCTCTGGGCCTGTAGTGCATGGTGGCGTTGAAACGTTCGCGGTCGGTCATTGGCGGCACGGACATGGCGATTTTCCTTTCCCTCTGACAGCGATCACAGACCGTATTGTTCCGGCAGCCACACGCCGGGGTCCAGGGCGGCGGTCATCTGCCCGATGAAGGTCGTTTCGTCGTCGGGCATGGACTCGACGGCCGACTGCATGGCATCGAGCCAGGGCCTTTCGCGTTCGCTTATTGCAAGACGGCCTGCGGCAAGGCCCTGGCGCAACAGGGCTATGGCCGTAAGGGCGGCGGTCTTCCCGGCGCGGTAATGGTCGGGGGCTGAGACGATGGAACGGGCGACGGCGACGGCGCATTCCGGAGAAAGAATATACGCTTGCGGGTCGAGAGGTGCATCCGACTGAACGAGCCAGCGTTGCAGGGCGGCGGCGGCCTGGGGGCCTTCGGCCAGCGCCTGGTTCATAAGACGGCAGTCATAGATGAGCTGTTCGAGATAACACGTAGGCGCCATGCCGCCCAGGAGCCTGACGTTCTGGACGGACTCGTTGCTCCAGGTGTCGCAGGCGGCGGCGGCGATGTTGCCGAGGGGGCTGCGGTGGGCGCAGGCGGCGGTTTTGCCCTCCATGGCCATGGGGAAGCCGGTGATGGCCTTGAGTATGGGGTTTTCGTAGGCGCAGTCCTTGCCCGGTCCCACGGCGCCGCATTCGAAGGCGACCAGCGAGCGCACGGCCGAGACGGCGCGAACCACGGCCGCGAACACGCGCGGGATCATGTTCTGCTCGGCGAGGACCATGGCCGTATTGCCGAACCCGCAGGCGGAGTCGCCGGCGCAGATGGTGCCGGTGCGGGCGGCGATATCGCGCAGGGCTGTCCAGAGAAAGCGCATATCGCGCACGCCGAGAACGCACAGGGCGAAGATGACGGCGGGCAGGTCGGCCATGGTGAGGGCGTCGTCGTGTATTTCCTTGCCGCCGACGGATTCGATGCTCAGAAGTTCGGCACCCGCGCGTGCGCAGCCCTCGAAGGTGCGGAGCATGTTTTCCCAGTGTGCGCCGTGACGCAGAACGGGCGGACGGTCGAACTCGCGCGTGTCATTGGGGGTGATGCGGAGGGCGCTTTTGAGGCCGTGCCTGACAAAGGCCTGTTCCATGGCATCGTTGAGCACGGCGGTGATGTCGATGGCCCACTGCGGGTTGTCGGTCATAGGCGGGAGCGTTTCAAACTCCACGACGATGCCGGTCTGGTGGAGTTCGACGGCGCGGGCGAGGGCATCGGTGATGATCTGCCGGTACTGGTCGAGGATATGGGGCATGGTCGCGGCTTCGACCAGCATGGGGGGCAGGGTGAAGTTGAGCTCGGGCCAAACCGCCCCGCCGCCGATGACCAGGCCGCGGCGAGTGCGCAAGGGCACGGGGGCGCGGCCGAAGCAGAGATCGGTCGGTGCGCCGACGGCAAGGTCAGAAAAACTCGGCATGATGGTCCGGCAGGCGCATCCTCATGCGCCAAGGTTCATCATTTTGCGCACGGCGGCGACGGCGCTGGCGGCGTCGGGCGCAAAGCCGGTGGCGCCGATCTGGTCGGCATATTCCTGGGTGATGGGCGCGCCGCCGATTATGACTTTGACGTTGTTGAGACCCTCTTTGCGGAGGGCTTCGATGGTGGTCTTCATGGCGGGCATGGTGGTGGTCAGCAGGGCTGAAAGGCCCACTATGTCGGCGTTATTCTCTTTGGCCGCCTGAACGAACTTCTCGGGGGCTACGTTGGTGCCCAGGTCGATGACCTTGAAGTTGGCGCATTTCCACATGCCCGCGACGAGGTTCTTGCCGATGTCGTGCAGGTCGCCCTGGACGGTGCCGATAACGGCGGTGAGCAGGGGTTTTACGCCGGTGTCGCCGAGCAGTTCGAGGGCGCGTTCCATGGCCCGTTTGGCGATGAGCAGTTCGGGCACGAAAAGCTGGTTGCACTGGAACCTGCGGCCCACCTCGTCCATGGCCTTGACCATGGCGTCGGCGATGGCCTTGCGGTCGATGCCGGCGGCCAGCGCCTCGCGTGTCAGACGCAGCGCCTCGGGAAGAGAGTTACGGTCTGCCTTGATGATCGCGTCGCATAGAGCCTGAAGCTGGGACATTGCCAATATCCTTTCGCGAAGCCACGGTTCGAGTCTTCGGGCCGGCATTCCGTCGGCCAGACCTGCGCGGCAGACGTTATAAGCTGCCGGCGTTTTCGTCAAGCGCAGCGGCAGCGCGAGCGGGCGGGGGGCGGGCGGCGGGGTTCGGTCCGATAAAGACGGGCGGGATACGGCCACCGCGGAAGATTTACGGCAAAACTGGCGGGTTGAAGATTGACCGCGGGGCGGCGGAATAGTATGCTAACGGGGCTACGGTCGGCGCCTGGCCCAGCGCTGCGCCGCGGCGCAGTTCAAATAACGAAAGAGGAGCACGGTGGGCAGGACAAGAAGCAGCAAGTCGGGCGGTTCGAGCAGGACTCGCGGCGGTTCGCCGTCGAAGGCTCGGGGGAAGGCATCGGCCTCGTCTTCGCGCCGGGTTTCGCGAGGCGACGGCAAAGCGGCTGCAAAGCAGCGAAAGGCGGCCGTGCAGACCAAGGCCAGGCGGGAAGCGCGGCCGGCGGACGGCAAGCCTGCGGCGAAAGCGGCGGGAGGGGCGCGGAATCAGGCCGGACTTACGGCCAGGGAGCTGGAGCATTTCCGCGAGTTGCTGCTGGCCAAGAGGCGCGAGCTGCTGGGGGATGTGGTATCGATGGAGCAGGAAGCGCTGCGGACGGCCGGAGAAACGAACCTGTCGAACCTGCCGCTGCACATGGCGGACATGGGCACGGACAATTACGAGCAGGAGTTCACGCTGTCGCTGGTGGAGAACGACCGCAAGCTGCTGCATGAGATCAACGTGGCGCTGACCAAGATCCGCGACGGGACTTACGGTATCTGCGAAGGAACCGGCAAGCCCATAAGCAAGGCACGTCTGGAGGCCCAGCCGTGGGCCAGATACTCGATCGAGTACGCCCGGGAACTGGAAAGAAGGCGAATGGGGCGCTGAACTTGGCGTTCCCGATGGAAAACTTCCGCTCGCCGGGCGCGCTGGCGGCGCTGCTTGTGTCATTGTGCGCGGGCCTGGGCATCGATCTGTGGACCAAACAGATCGCCTTCAGCCAGCTGGTGATCTCCGTGACGATGCATCCCGACGGCGGGATAGGTCTGGCGGCGCGCCCGCCGGTGCGGTTTATCGAGGGGTTTGTCCACTTCGAGGCGACGGTAAATCAGGGGGCGGTTTTCGGAATAGGCCAGGGCAGGAGAACGCTGTTTGTGGCGGTGTCGCTGGCGGCGGTGGTGTTCCTGCTGTGGCTGTTTGCCCACAGCGGGCGGCAGCGATTCTATCAGGTGATACTGGGCATGCTGCTGGCGGGGGTGCTGGGGAATCTTTACGACAGACTTGCGCTGGGCTACGTGCGGGACATGATCCACATGCTGTTTTTCGGGCGCGACGTCTTCCCGTGGATATTCAACGTAGCCGATGTTCTGCTGTGCACGGGGGTATTCCTGATGCTGCTTCACAGTGTCTTCAGCAGGCCGGCCCATGCCTCGGCGGCGACGGCAACGGGCGGGGCGACGCCGGATGGTTGACAACTCTCGCCTCCGCGGCATGAAATAAAAAGAGGACCGCCGACGTGCCGCCTATCCCAGAAGATCTCTTAATGATGGCGCGGGCCCTCTACCTGGCACAGCAGGGGCGGGGCAGCGTTGAGCCGAACCCGATGGTCGGATGCGTCATAGTGCGCAGTGGCCAGATCATAGGCGAAGGCTGGCACCGAGCGGCCGGCATGCCGCATGCGGAGATCAACGCGCTTCAGAACCTCAACGATCTGGCAGACGGAGCTACCGCATATGTGACGCTGGAGCCCTGTTGCAGTTTTCAGGGCAAGCGTACAGGCTCGTGCGCCGAGGCACTTGTAAAAGCCCGCATAAGGCGCGTGGTCGTGCCATGCGAAGACCCGAACCCGAATGTCCGGGGGCAGGGGCTGGAGATTCTGCGGAAGGCAGGAGTGAACGTGGTGGTCGGCGTGCGGGACGTTCAGGCGCGCCAGGTGAACGCCGCTTTTTTCGCGCGTATGCTGCACAATCGACCGTACATAACTCTGAAATGGGCGCAGACGTCCGACGGCTATGTTGCCGGTCCTGGCGGAAAACGGCTGCGGATAACCAACGCCGCAGCGACGGCGGCAGTGCATCGTCTGCGCGGGCGTTGCGACGCGATAATAGTCGGCGTGAAAACGGCGAACAGGGACGATCCGCTGCTCACCGCGCGCGGGGTCCCGCTGAGCCGCAGGCCATTTCGCGTGATACTGGACTCTCACCTCAAGACGAATCTGAAGTTGAGGCTGGTGCGAGAGGCGCGCGATGGCGAAAGTCGGGGGGTGATCATCTACTGCCTCAAGAGCGCCTGGCGGCAACGGGCGCATGTTGTAAGGAAGCTCGAAGACCACGGCGTTAAGGTGGTGCCTGTCGATGCTGACGACGGACACGTATCGCTGAAGCGCGTGATAGCCGACCTGGGAAGCCGCGGGGCGTGTCATGTAATGGTGGAAGGCGGTCCGACGGTCGCCGGCGCGTTCATCAAGAGCAAACTCGCCGACCGGGCGTGGGTATTCACTTCGACCGAACCCGTGGAGAACCCCCAGGGCGCACCAGCGGCGCCTCTATTGAACGGCTGGAAGGTGGCCGGCGTAAGGTACTACGACAGACAGGTGCTCGAGGAGCTGTTAAACCCCGACAGCGATGTCTTTTATTCTGAAAGCCCGTCGGCAGACCTGTTCCTGTGAATAGAGATGAGGCGAGGCCATGGGGGATCGTGCCTGTGCCGCTCAGGCGATGCCGCAGTGCGGCAGGCGGTCGATGAGCATGTCTATTTCGGCTTCGGTGTTGTAGAAATGCGGCGAAGCCCGAAGCCGTCCGACGCGCAGGGCTATTTCGATGCTATGCGCTTTGCGCAGGTCGCGCACGAGGGCGGCGTGGTCGTGAACGAGCGTGGTGAAACTGATTATGCCGCTCCACGATTCGCCGGTGCGCGGACTGAGAACCTGGTATCCCTTGTCGCGCAGGCCCGATGCGAGCCTGTCGGTGAGGAGTTTTATACGGCGGCTGACGGCATCGATGCCCGCCGTCAGCAGGAGTTCGACGGAGGCTTTGAGACCGAGCAGGCCGGCCACGTTGTGCGTGCCGCATTCGAAGCGGCGGGCGTCGTCCTTGAGCGTGAGGTCGTAGTGTCCGTAATCCTCGGCGCGGGCGACGTTCATCCAGCCGATTATCAGGGGCCTGAGTTGTGCGAGGAGCTCGCGGCGGCAGTAGAAGATTCCGGCGCCTTCCGGGCCCAGAAGCCATTTGTGTCCGTCGGCGGAGAGAAAGTCGATGTTCATCTGCCGCACATCGAGCGGCATCGCCCCGAGGCTCTGGATGGCGTCAACGCAAAAGAGCGCTCCGTGCTGGCGGCATGAGCGGCCGATGGTCGCCAGATCGTGCCGCTGTCCGGAAGCGAACTCGACATGCGACAGGGCCACCAGGCGGGTGCGCGGATGGGATATTTCGCGTAGGATGTCTTCCAGCGGAACGCAAACCGTGCCGTCGTAGCGGGTGCGTTCGGGGATGGCGATGAGTTCCAGATTGAAGCGGCGCGAGATGTCCATCCACGGATACATGTTGGCGGGATATTCCACGGCGGTGGTCACGATGCGGTCGCCGGCGCGCCAGTCGAGACCGTTGGCGACGGTGGCGAGGCCTTCGCTGGTGTTTTTCACGAAGGCGATTTCCCCGGGGGAGGCGTTGATGAGGCGCGCGGCGAGTTCGCGAAGGGCTTCGATCCGGGCGTACCAGTCGGCTCGGAGATAGGCATCGGTTTCGGCGTGCGCCGCGTATGCGTTCATGGCCGCGGCCGTTCTGTGCGGCAGAGGACAGACGCCGGCGTGGTTGAAGAAGCGCCAGCGGCGAATAACCGGAAACTCGGCGTCGTTGCCGATGAGGGCGTCTATCGATAGAGCGGTCATGACGGCGACCGTAGCCGTCGTGGGGCGGGCGGTCAACGTCTGTACGGGCCGGCAGGCAGCTTCGCGGCGGAGATGGGCTGGCGGCCAGCGACGGGTGTTTCATGCGCCGCCGGAGGGCAGGGCGCGGCCTTATAATCAGCAGCCCGGGCGGAACTCCCGACGGTCCGGCGCATAGATAATGGATGAGCAAGAGGGCCTGTCGGCCAGCGGAGACCCGTCATGCGAAAGATCATATTTGCCGCGGTAGTTGGTCTGGGGGCAGCGATTCCCGCTGTTGCGCAGGAGATTGCCCGGGAGTCGGTACCGCACAGATGGATAGAGAAGTACGCGCTGGAGAGGCTGCCGGAGCTGAAGTATCCGGCGTATTACGACGAGCTGGACAAGGCTTCCGCGCAGGCATTTGCAGGCAGATACAAGCAGGCGCTGCTCACGCTGACCAGGGTAAAGAACGCGGATCCGGTGCGGGCGGCGCTGGTCAAGGCGACGGCACTGGCGGCCATCGGCCGCGAGGAGGAGGCGCTGGCCGCGCTTTCGGCGGAAGCGGTGGCGGGCGACCTGCGCGTGCGCGTGCTGCACGCGCGCATACTGGCGGACATGGGAAGATACGCGGCGGCAGTCGCGATGCTGAAGGACGCCGTGCAGCGCGACCCGCAGTCGCTGCGCGCGCGGTATTACCTGGGAGAGACGCTGGAGCGCACGGGCGACCTGGCTGGCGCAAAGGAACAGTATGAGTGGATCTACAAGACATGGTACGACCAGTGGATGGGGCTGGGGGCGAAGAACTTCGACGATGCGGAAGCGGTGACGCTGATGGCGCGGGCGTTCGACCGCTGGGCGACCCTCAACGGCGCGTACACGGGCAATGTGCCGCTGCACAAACTGATCCTGAAGATGTTCGTGCAGGCGTACGACGTGATAGACCGTTCGTACTGGCCGGCACACGTGGCGGCGGCGGAATATCTGATGGGCCACGGCAATTCGCCGGAGGCCCTGAAGGAGTTGCAGGCGGCTCTGGCGGGCAATCCCAACCATGTGCACACGCGCGTGCTGCTGGCGATGCTGGCGCTGGAGAAATGGAACTTCGACGCGGCCGAGAAGCAGCTTCAGGCCATACGGGCCGTGAACGAGGACGCGATCGAGGGACACATTCTCAAGACGCGGATACTGCTGCATGAGCGGCGGCCGGCGGAGGCGGAGAAGGCCATCGGGCGTGTGCTGGCAAGGCAGCCCGGGAACATCGAGGCGCTGGGACTGCTGGCGGCGGCGCATGCGCTGCAACTGAAGGAGGACGAGTGTCGGGCGACGCTGCGGAGGGTTGAGGAGCTGGACCCGGACAATGCGACCGCGCCGCTGGAGGTGGCGGCACAGCTGGCGGCGATGCGGCAGTATCCGCGCGCCGAGAAGATGTACGAACTGGCGATCGAGCGCGCGCCGTGGATGGTGGAGGCGCGCAACGGTCTGGGGCTGCTGCTGACGCAGAGCGGAGACGAGGAAAAGGCGAAGGTGGTGCTGGAGGCGGCATATACGGTGGATCCGTTCAACTACCGCACGACCAACTATCTGATTCTGCTGGACAAGATGCAGAAGATGGCGCGTGCCCAGACGCAGAACTTCGTGATCATGTACGATGCGGCGAGCGATCCGATCATACCGGAGTATTTCGCGGAGTATCTGGAGCAGATGCACGCGGCGGTATGCGACGTATTCGCCTTCAGGCCGCCGGTGAAGACATACATCGAGGTCTTCCCGAACCACGACGCCTTTTCCGCGCGCATCACCGGCTCGCCGTGGATCGGCACGGTGGGCGCGTGCACGGGCCGGGTGATAGCGCTGTGCTCGCCGCGGCGTGGTGAGAACACGCTGGGCAATTACAACTGGGCGCAGGTTCTGCGGCACGAATACACGCACACGGTGACGCTGACGGCGACGGAGAACCGCATATCGCACTGGATGACGGAGGGGCTGGCGGTGGCGCAGGAGGGCGTGCCGCTGCGATGGGAGTGGGCGCCGATGCTGCATGCGGCGGTTACGGGCAAGCGGCTGTTCAACATGGACGCGCTGACGTGGGCGTTTGTGCGGCCGCGTCGGCCGCAGGACCGCACGCTGGCATATGCACAATCGTACTGGGTGTGTCAGTTCATCAGGGAGAAATGGGGCGACAGCGCGATATCGGACATGATGAAGGCATATCGGGAGGGCAAGACGGAGCATCAGGTGTTCGCGGAAGTTCTGAAGACGACTCCCCATGCGTTGAGCAGGGATTTCTTCGCCTGGGCGGAGAAGCAGGTTGCCGGGTGGGGTTATGACGCCGGGACGACGAAGAAATACACGGAGCTGGCGAAAAAGGGCGAGGAGCTGATGAAGAAGCGCGCGTATCGGGAAGCCATCGGGGTATGGGAGGAAGCGATGCGCCTGCGCCCGATGGACCCCACGCCGTATCTGCGTCTGGCGGGAGCGTATCTGAGCCGCGAGGTCAACGAACCGCGCAAAGCGCTGCCGCTGCTGATCAGACTGCACCAGGGGTCGCTGAAGGATAACCGCATAGCGAAGCGCATATCGCGGTTGTACAGCGAGTTGGGGGATGTGCAGGGCGCCAGGCAATATGCGCTGGAAGCGGTGTACGTGGATCCGTACGACATGGATGCCCATGAACTGCTGCTGGCGGCGTGCGAGAAGGCCGGCGATCGGGAGGGCGTCGAGCGCGAAAAACGCGTGATACCCATTTTGGCACGGTGGATCGAGGAGAACCGCAGGAAGACGGAGGCCGCGGAAGAACAGGGCGCCGGCAGCGAACAATAGTTCGGCCCCCCCTTCTCACTACAGGTTTCCGGCAACGCGCAACAGATGCCAGCCCGATGCGCTTTGTTAATAACGCGCCTGCGGCGATCATGGCGGCAGGATGAACGGGTCGTTGGGATATGGGCGACGCGGACCGAATGCGACAGGCCGGTTTTTTCATCCATAAACGCGGTCAGCGTTCGGCGGTAGTAGTCGGTAACATCCGCAATTCGATGAGGAGGCACTGGATGCACCACTGGCGGTTTTTCGCTGTATTTGCGGCGTGCGTTGCGATGGGACAGCTGGGGGGAGCGGCGGACTGGCCGCAATGGCGCGGGCCGAACCGCGACGGGATTGCGCCGGAGAAGGGGTTGATGAAGAAGTGGCCCGCGGAGGGGCCGCCGCTGCTGTGGCAGATGCGGGGCGCCGGCACGGGGTATTCGAGCGTGAGCATCGTGGGCAACCGGTTGTTCACGATGGGCGATCTGCCGGATGGCGGGAAGAAATCGCAGTTCATCATTGCATTTGATCTGACCACGCAGCAGCGCGTGTGGACGGCGAAGGTGGGGCCGCCCCACAGCGACGGCTCGCGCTGCACGCCGACGGTGGTGGACGGTCTGGTTTACGCCATAGGGACGGACGGCGACCTGGTGTGTGTGCAGGCGGCCGACGGCAAGGAAGTGTGGCGGCGGCATTTTCAGAAGGATTTCGGGGGAAGGATGATGTCGGGATGGCGCTACAGCGAGTCGCCGCTGGTTGACGGGGAGCGGGTTATCTGCACGCCGGGCGGGCCGCAGGCCGCGCTGGCGGCGCTCAACCGGAAAACCGGCGAGATAGTGTGGAAATGCGCCCCCCCGCCGGGCAACGACATGGGCGGAGCGGGCTATGCGTCGGTCGTGATATCCAACGGCGGCGGAGTGAAACAATATGTGACCGTGATGGGGCGCGGAGCGATAGGGGCGGCGGCCGATGATGGTCGTTTCCTGTGGAAATACGGGCGGATAGCCAACGGCACGGCCAACATTCCCACGCCGGTGTGCGATGGCGATTATGTGTTCGTGTCCACGGCTTACAGAACGGGCGCGGCGTGTCTGAAGCTCTCGCGCGACGGCAACGGAGTGCGGGCGGAGGAGGTGTATTTCCTGGGACCTGATGTGTTTCAATGCCATCACGGCGGGTTCGTGCTGATAGGCAAGCACATATTCGGGTCACACGGGCACAACGCGGGAAATCCGATATGCGTGGAGCTGGCCACGGGCAAGGTGGTGTGGAAGGAAAAACAGCTGGGCCGCGGGTCAGGCGCGATGATGGCGGCAGACGGCTGTCTGTATTACCGGTATGAAGACAACACGGTAGCGCTGATCGAGGCCAACCCCGAGCGATATAACCTGCTCAGTTCCTTCAAGGCGCCGGCGTCGGCCAACGGGGGCGGGCCGGGCTGGCCGCACCTGGTGATACTGGATGGGCGGATGTATATGCGCCATAACGATGTGATTTCGTGCTTCGATTTGCGGGCGAAGTAGGAGCATCGGGCGTCTGTGTGCGACGCGGGGCCGGGGCGTGGGGGGCGGTGATGGATTCCCGCTTGCGCGAGAATGACGTGAGGGCGCGGCAGCGCGATGGCGCGAGACGGGGTGCGGTCCGCGGGGGTTTATCTGCCTATGCAGTAGAGGAACTTGTCGGAGCGGATGAAGATGCGCGAGCCGGCGACGGCCGGGCTGGCATTGAAGATGCTGCCGTCGGACAGGTTGTTGACGGCGAGTTGTTCGAATCGCGGCGCTGCCGGCAGGACATAGGTTATGCCGTTGCGCGTGGTGGCGTAGATGCGTCCCTCTGCCAGAAGAAGCGAAGCATACACCTGTCCGCCTCTTCCGAGTCGCTCGCGATAGACGAGCTGGCCGTTGTCGGCCCGGATGCAGCAGGCAAAGGCGTCCTGATGCATGTAGTAGAGATGGCCATCGTGATACACGGGCGATGAGACATTGGCGCCGTTTTCGCTGGTCCACAGCCGGTGGGTGGCGGTCACCTCGCCGCTGCCGCCCATGCGCACGGCGAGGGAGGCGATGCCCGACCGTCCGCCGATGCTGAAGACGACGCCGTTGCCGACGACCACGCTGGGGACCATGTACCATCTGATGTCGGTCCGGGAGGACCAGAGCGGTCTGCCCGAATCGGGATCGAACGCCAGCACGCTGCCCATGACGGCCAGGAGCAGTTCCTGACGGCCCGAGGGCGCTGTGGCGATTATCGGGGTGTTCCACGATTCGCGTATTCCGCCTGCGCGCCAGACTTCGCGGCCAGTGCGTCTGTCGAGGGCCACGAGCGAGTCGCTTTCGACGCTGGCATTTACGATCAGCAGGTCTTTGTAGATCACGGGCGAAGCGGCGGAACCCCATCCATTGGTCTTTGAGCCCACGTCGGCATGCCACAGTTGTTTGCCCGAACGATCGAACGCAAACACACCGGACTTGCCGAAAAAGACGTACACGCGTTCGGAGTCAACGGCCGGCGTGCTGGCGGCGTAGCCGTGATCGCGTATGCGCGGTTCCTCGGGAAGTTTCGCGGGAATGGCCTGATTCCACAGGATCGTGCCGTCGGCGCGCCGAACGGCGATCAGATGGCGTTTGAGCTGTTCGAGGCTGCCGCCGGGCTGCCCGGGGATGAAGTATCCGGTGTAGCAGGTGATGTAGATGCGGTCGCCGAAAACGACGGGACTGGAGGCGCCAGGCCCGGGCATGGGCAGTCTCCAGGCGATGTTCTCGGTCTGACTCCAGGAGAGGGGCAGCCCCCTGGCATCACTTATGCCCATGCCGGATGGACCGCGGAACCGCGGCCATTCGCCGCCCTGAGGGGCGGGAACCTGCCCCGCCGGCAACGGCAGCGCGGCCATGAGAAGGAACAGAGCAGCAGAAACACCATGGGCGAGCCGCCGTGTCATCAGACCTCCATTCCTGCGGACGGCGGTATGGTGTCCGCGGGCGTGGGAGTGCACAACGGCTTTTCCGTTCTTTATTACCTGGGCCGTGAACCCGGCGCGCAGACTCGAGCCGGCCGGAAAGGCCAGCGCCTTTTTGGGCGGCGGGAGTTGAGCGCACAGCAACAACGGCGTTCACCTGGCCAGCAGCGCCCGCACCGCATCGACTATGCGGTCTTCGAGCGGCGGCCGGAGAGTTTCCGGGCGGCCCCACGTGACCAGAGCGTTGAGCGAATTGTTCACCTCGTAACCGCCTTCCCGCACGAGACGTTCCGAGACCACGTACCACGATACCTCGTTGGCGTAGGCGTTGATCCACAGCCGGTCGCGGCCGAACTCGCGCCTCAGCCGGATGGCGTAATCGACAACCACCTCGTTGGCCAGGAAGATCATGGTCAGATCGTCGCCGAAGGACCAGGTGGCAATCTGATACGGCTGAACGGCCGGCGGTCTGGCGCCCTTTTCGAGCGACGCCAGCAGCTGTTTGAGGGGATAGGACTTTTCGGCCAGGGGCCTGAGGTCGTCGAGCGGGGGCGGCTCGCAGAACGGGATTTCCAGCACCTTCATCCGCGCAAGCAGCGGCGGCGCAAGCGGCTTGAGCGGCCCGGCAAGCAGCCTGCCCACCTCGTCGGCGACGGACCGGCCATGCCGGCGGCATAATTCGACGGTGCCATGCGGGTGAGGGTCGGCATCGGCGCCGCAGCCCAGCGTTACCATCGCCACGACGCCGGGGTGGTCGAGCTCGATGAACTCCTGAGCGCAGCCGGCCCAGTCGGCGTGGATCTGTCTGAAGTCGCCGCGGAGGGTGGTGTTATGGCAGGCGTAGTTGACGACGACTGCAAGCAGCCGGCCTTCGGCGTCGGTGGCGCGCAGGAGGCGCAGGCCGTGGTCAACAGGGGCGTCGGGGACAGCTCCGAAACCAGTCCATCGGCCGTCCTTGAGCACGCGGCGGTTGGCGGCAAAGCCGACCGTGCCCGTCGTCCAGGCGAGGCGTGCCATGCGGCGGGATTTCAGCGCATCGAGCACCACCTGTTCGAGCCGGTCGGCGAGCTGCGCGGCGTAGCGCGCGAGTCTTTCGTGCTCTTCGCCGGAGAGGGCGTGCATGCCGTGGAGGTCGGGTCCGGAATGGATGTGGGCGTTGCACAACATGAAGCGCTCGGGTTTCAGAGCGATCTTCGCCCGCACGCGGCGCAATACTTCATCCCGCAGCGATGTCGGAACAGCGCCGTTGTCAACGGTCAGGAGGACGGCCGGACCGTCGCCGTCGTCGGCGCCTATGGCCAGAGCCGAGGCTTTCAGCCGGCCGGCGACGCCCTCCGATTCGGTCTTCCGGAAGGCGTAACCGTACATGCGCACAGGCCATTCGGGAGTTATGTCCACCTTGGCGGCACCGACGGGAAGCATGTGCTTTTCCTCTGTATGGGGATCAGGCGCGGAGAGTGCGGCGGCGCCGAGCACGGCCAGAACCACGATCGCGAAACAAAATGCCGGGCGGCTGATGTTCATGGGTCCTCCATGGCGGGAGCTGGCGCCGGTTTCCGCAGACCGCGTGGAGAACTATACAGCGGCCGAATCGTGCGGAACAGCCGCCGCCGGATTACAATGATCGCGTCTGCTGACGCAACGAGAGAACCGCAGCGATTGCCCATCTTATCGCGGAGGCCCCAGATGAGTCTGCAAAAAGACAACAACACCCGGGCAGGGGTGGAGATCGACCGACGGCAGTTTCTGGCGCTTAGCGGGCTGGCGCTGTCGGCCGCGGGAGGCGTTCAGCCGGCCAATGCCGGCGAGGCGGGCGCGGCGGCAGACGTGCCCAATATCGACCCGGGCTACGTCGGGCCGCAGTTCTTCGACAAACGCGAGGAGGAAGCGCTGCTGGAGGTACTGCGCGAGGGTTCGCCTTTCCGCTACTGGGGTCCGGGCAGGCCGACGAAGGTGCGGCAGTTCGAGGAGGATTTTGCCAGATGCATGGGCGTGCCCTTTGCGCTGGGGGTTACGTCGGGGACGGCGGCGCTGGATTGCGCCATGGCGGCGCTGGGCATCGGGCCGGGCGACGAGGTGATAGTGCCCGCATACACGTGGTGGTCCGACTACACATGCGTGGTGCACGCGGGCGCACTGCCGGTGTTTGCCGACATCGACCGGACGCTGAATATCGATCCGCAGGATTTCGCGCGGCGTATCACGCCGCGGACGAAGGCGGTCATCGCGGTGCACCTGCTGGGCGGGCCGTGCGACATGGATGCGATAATGGAGATCGCCCGCGCGCGGAAGATCGCGGTGGTGGAGGACTGCGCGCAATGCGTTGGCGGCTCGTACCGCGGGAAGAGACTGGGAAGCATAGGAGATATCGGGATATACAGTTTTCAGATCAACAAGATGATCACCTCAGGCGAGGGCGGGGCGCTGGTGTGCAGGGATCCAGTGCTATACGAGCGCGCCGCCCGCTTCCACGATATGGGGCTGATACGGCAACTCTTTGTGGAGCGCGCTGGCTCCGTGCGGGAGCGGACCTTCGCCGGCGAGAATTTCCGCATGAGCGAGTTCACGGGCGCGGTGCTGGGGGCGCAGCTGACAAAACTCGACACGATGATCGCGCACATGCGCCGCAACGCGCAGGCGGTCATGGACGGGATACGCGATCTGCCGGGTATTCGTCTGCGCCGGCAGCCCGACCCGGCCGGCGATATCGGCTACGGCGTCTTTTTCGAGGCGGCAGACAGGGCCGCCCGCGACCGCTGGATACAGGAGTTGCGCCGGCGGAAGGTTCCGGCCTCGACGCTGAGCGGGTCGGTGCTGCTGCCGGTGGAGGAATCGGTCATCAACAAACGCACGCGCCATCCGGACTGGCCTTCGTTCAGCAGCCCGGAGGGCAGGGCCATCCGCTACGGTCCGGAATGCTGCCGGCAGACGCTGGAGGTCTTCGATCGCTTCGTTCAGGTGCGTATCGGCGCGAAGTACACGCAGCGGATCAACGAGTACATCATCAGCGCCATCCGCGAAGTGCATGCGATGGCATGAGGCGGCCCGCGCCGCCCGCCACATCGCGCAGGTCCGATCGGTCGTTGGCCCTGCGGCGCAGCGGAAGGCGCGCAATCGCCGGCGGCCGGTGCATGTCGGCGCGCCGGGAACGACGCCAGAGGTGCGCATGACCCCCGGAGACGTAAGTAAAACCGCCGCCCGAAGTTTGCTGCATTCCGCCGGCGGGCTATAATGGCGGCTCGGTCGGGCGACCAACGTGGGCTTTCGTGCCGCCCGGCGCAGCGGCGAGACGTTTTTTGTACACGCGAAAGGAGCGAATCCCCATGGCGGAGGAATCGCAATCGCAGACTATCCGGGCCATCAGCTGGCGGGAGGTCTTCCCGTTTACGCACATTTTCCGGGCGTTCCGTGTTGCCATACAGCCCTCGAAACTGACGTTGGCGCTGGCGGCGCTGCTGATCATGTACGTGGGCGGGCGGATACTCGATGCGTTGTGGCTCGATAAGTACCGGGCGGTGCAGGGTGAGATAGTGGCATATCAGGAAGGCAAACCGCTGGACGAATACCGCCAGCGGGTGCGCGAGCACGTGGCCCGCAGATATGAGCCGTTGCTGGAGAAGCTGAGCGTAAAGCCTGGCGAAGTGTACCGGAAACTGGCCGAAGACCGCGAGTTCCGCCGCGATGCAGCCCTCAAGGGCCTGTACACGAAACACGTACGGTACCGCATCCGGTGCGAACGGGATGAGGCGGTGCGGCTGGCGAACGAGGATTACGCGCGCTCCGACAAGGGAGAGCAGGCGCGCGAGGCGCGCGACCGCAGGATAAAGGAAGCCTACGAGAAATACCGCGAGGAGCTGGAGGTTATCGACAATGCGCGGGGAAGAGGATTGTTCATTTCGTTCGTGAATTACCAGAGCAGCCAGATGAACGCCGTGGTATCGGCGGTGGTTCGCGGCGACTGGCTGGGACCCGGCGGGGTGGTGGAGTCTGTCCAGCGGTTTTTCACGGTGGCGCCGGGCTGGGCGCTGTGGCACCATCCGTTGTATTTTGTGCTGTTCAGCGCGCTGTTCATTGTGGTGTGGGCGATATTCGGAGGCGCGATCGCGCGGATGGTGGCCGTGCAGATGGCCGATGAGGACGGCAAACTCACCATTTCCGTGCGGCAGGGTCTGTCTTTTGCCGCGTCCAAGTTCCTCAGCTTCCTTTCGGCGCCGCTGATTCCGCTGTTGATCATCGCGGTGGTGGGGCTGTTTACGGCGGTGGTGGCGTGGGTGCTGTTTGTGCTGAGGCTGGATGTGCTGGTGGGAATGCTTTTCTTCCTGCCCCTGGCGGCGGCGGCGGTGATGACGCTGGTGCTGCTGGGCACGGCGGGAGGATTCAGTTTGATGTATCCGGCGATTGCCGTGGAGGGGTCGGACAGCTTCGACGCCATCAGCCGGGCGTTCAGTTACGTGTTCATGCGCCCGTGGCGGCTGCTGTGGTATGCGACTGTGGGCGTGGCGTATGGCTCGGTAACTTATCTGTTCTGCCGGATTGTGGTATGGCTGATACTGCTGCTGACACACGTATTCGTGGGGCTGCTGGTTTTCCGCACGACTGACGCGGGCACGAATCTGTGGACGGCTCTGTTCCCGGCGCCGGCGATTTCGGGCTTGCGCTATCAGATCGACACGGCCACGCTGGGCGGATATGGACAGTTCACCGCGTGGTTCATAGCGCTGTGGACATATCTGCTGCTGGGGCTGCTCGGAGCGTTTGCGGTGAGCATGTATTTCTCGGTGAGCACTGTGATATATCTGCTGCTGCGGCGCGACCAGGATTCCACCGACATGCACGAGGTGTATCAGGAGCAGCCAGAGGAAGAAGTTACGGAGACGTCGGCCCCCCTGCCGCAACCTGCGCCCGCAGGCGGACAGGAAGCACAGGCGGGCACCGCTCAACCAACGGCGCCATCGGACACGCAGACTCCTGCGCCGCCGGCGCAGACTGCTCCGCAACCTGTGCCGGCCCAGACAGCACCAGCACAGCCGACATCGTCCACGACGGCCGGCGGGCCGGGCAGTCCGGAGGCGCCACCGGCGCAACAACAGCCGCCGCAACCGCCTGCTCCGGGCGCGCCGTCGGGAACGGCTTAATAGCGCTGGCGCGGCTGGGGTGTGGAGACCGGACCGGTTTACGGGCACGCGGCGGGCGGATTCGGGGGTTGTTTTCGGGAGAGATTTACCCGAGCCGCACGGGTTCGTAGCATGTATGCGCCGGTGCGGACATGGAGCGGGAGGGCTTGAATCAGCACCCGTAGCTCAACTGGATAGAGCATCGGTCTTCGGAACCGAGGGTTACAGGTTCGAGTCCTGTCGGGTGCGGTGCATGCGCGATGCGGGGCGGTCCACCAGGGAAAACGCAACCTCTGGCAGAATAACGCCGACCATCATATCGTCTCCGGCGATTTGCCGGTGGCGACCAGCGGCAGGGCGCGCGTAGAATCGGGGCGAATAGTTATGGATGTGTCGAGCATATTCGGCAAGGCTGTCGTTTTCTGCGTGGGCGCGGCGGCGCTGATGCTGGCGGCGGGCGGGTGCGACAGCCGGTCGGAGCCGCTGGCGGCGGCAAGCGATCGCAAGAACAACACCATGAAAACCGAAAAGGCCACCTTTGCGGCCGGTTGTTTCTGGGGCGTCGAGGCGGTGTTTCGCCGACTGCCCGGCGTGGTCAGCACACAGGTCGGTTATACGGGCGGCACCGTGCCCAATCCCACCTACAAACAGGTGTGCACCGGCAGAACCGGCCACGCCGAGGCGGTGGAGGTGGAATACGACCCGGAGAAGATCACCTATCAGAAGCTGCTGGAGGTTTTCTTCGACAACCACGATCCGACAACGCCCGACCGTCAGGGACCCGACGTGGGCAGCCAGTATCGCAGCGCCGTATTCTTTCATAATGAGCGGCAGCGCGAACTGGCCGAGGCGGAAAAGAACCGTCGCGACAGGTCGGGGGAATATGTCGGGCCGATAGTTACGGAGATAGTGCCGGCCGGTCCGTTCTACCGTGCGGAGGAGTACCACCAGAGGTATTTCGAGAAGAAGGGGATCAACTGGTCGTGCCATACGGGCAACGGCAAGAAACCCGCGCAGCAGCGCGGCGCAGCGCCGGCGACCATGCCGACGACGTGCGCGGCGGACGGGGCGGAGTGCGGCACATCGCACTGGCGGAATCTGACCGACGAGGAATGGCGTAAGCGGCTTACGCCCGAGCAATACCGCATCGCCCGCGAGGCCGGCACCGAGCGCGCTTTCACGGGCAAGTACTGGAACACGAAGACGCCGGGAATATATCGTTGTGCGGCGTGCGGCCAGCCGTTGTTTTCATCAGAGGCGAAATACGACTCGGGAACGGGCTGGCCGAGTTTCTATCAACCTGTGCGTCCTGACGCCGTATCGACCCGCCCGGACAATTCGCACGGCATGGTGCGCACGGAGGTGGTGTGTTCGCGTTGCGGGTCGCATCTGGGGCATGTTTTCAACGACGGTCCCCCGCCGACGGGTTTGCGCTACTGCATGAACTCGGCGGTGCTGGAGCTGGAGCCGCGCCGGCCATGACGCACGTTATGGCGGCGCGCGGCAGGCGGGAAGCGGGCCAGGCAAGAGCCCCCCATATGGCGGCGGAGGCGGCGGCAACGCCCATCAGGGCGGCGTCGCTAAGGCCGCGGCCGGCGGCATGGAGGATGGCTATCGCCGTCGAAGTTGCCCCCTTGCCGAAGCGATATGCGAAGACGTCGATGACCTCTTTGGCGCGATAGCGGGCGTCGAAGGGCAGGGGAATATAGAGCAGTTCCTTGGCCGCGCGGAACAGCGAATAGTCCAGCGATTTGAACGCCAGGAAAGCCGCGGCCGCGCTGCGCAGCGACGGCTGGAGCAGCGCCCACAGGCACATCGCCAGGTTGAGCAGCGGTATGGCGAGGTGCACAAACGGCAGAGGCAGCAGTTTCAGCGCCAGCGGGGCGACGATGAACTGCATGAAGGCGGCGCAGGCATTCAGCCACGCGAAGAAGGCTCCGGACCAGGATGTCTGCTGGTCGGGCGAGGCAAATGCGTCGTGCAGTCTGCTCTGAAAAGACAGGTCAAGACAGGTGGACAGCGCCTGCGTGAGGGTGATTATCGCCAGCAGCAGCACCAGGACGCGGTGTTGTCTGAACAGCGGCAGCGCGAGGGCTCCTGTGCGCCGGGCCGGGCGTTCGGGCGCTGGTTCGCCGCAGCGTCGATAGGCCAGGTGGGCCAGGACGGCGGCGGGGATCGTTGAGGCGGCGCCGATGAGCAGAAGCGCCGCGGTGCCGGTGCGCGTGGCGAGCAGCGCCACCAGCGAGGCGCCGGCGATAGCGCCCAGCGATGCCACGCCGCACACGGGGCCGTTGAGTTTTCTGGCCCAGTCGCTGCCGAGGGTGCTGTTGAGAAACGACCAGTACTGTTCGATGAGGAGCACGATGTACGCCTCGCGCACGACGAACAGGACGGCGGCGGCGGGGCGCCAGCTTGCGCGCAGCGCGGCGTAGCAGGCGGCGATGATGGCCGCCGACCCGAGCGTCGTCGCCAGAAGCGTTCGGCGCGGTCCGAGCCACGTGAGCAGCCGGCCGTAGGCATAGAGCATGAGGGCGACGCCCGCGGGCGTGACGGCCATGATCCAGGCCAGGCGCTGTTTGCCATAGGCCGTTCGGAACAGCGTGTTGGAGGAGCTGCGGACCAGTTCATAACCTGCCAGCGCGCACATGGCCGCCAGGCCGACGAGAACCGCCGCGGCTATTGCCTTGCGGCGGTGGATAAGTGCGGCAGGCGCGCCGCCGGCAGGGTTGCTGTCTGACGGGAGCGACGACATCTGCAATTGCGCGTGGCGATGGCGCGGTCAGAATCCGTCGGGCGGCACATCGGGCAGGTGGCGCGGAGGCAGCGGAGGAGCCGGTCCGGCATGCTGGTCGGCCGGCACATACTGCGTGCGCGAGCGGATGGCGTCGTTCTGGAACCACATCGCCAGCAGCTGGCCGGTGCGCTCGACTTCGGCGCGGCGTTGCATGATGGTGACGAGCAGCGGGTCCTCGGTGGCCGGGCGGGCGTCGGCCAGTTCCGCCACGACCACCGTGGCAGCCCTGGGCAGTTCGATGATATCCACGGGATGTTGCCGGCCGGTTTTCAGCCGCGTCTGCACAAGGGCGAATGCTCCCTCGATGAGTTTCGGATACGCCGCATCGGGCAACTTGTAGTTCTGGAGTTTGCCCTCGGGGTGATTGGCGAACAGTTCGGTGGTGATGACGGCAGCGCCCGCGGCGGCGGCGGCTTTTTCCAGTCCTTCGGAACGTGCTCTGGCGAGGAACTCCTGCGCGGCGTTCTTCGCTTTTGCGTAAGCCTGACTGGTGATGAAGGCTTCGCGGACGCGGTCCTCAAGAGGCCCTAATGAGTCGGCAGCACAGGCGCGTTCGGCGTGGACGATGCGGAAAAGATAGTAGTTGCCCTCGGCATCCTCCAGCAGCGGGGATGGCTGAAAGAGGCTCAGGGTGGGCACATGGCGTTCCTGCGCCATCTTGCGGCGTTCCGGCGACATCCACGGCTCAAAGAGGTCCATGGCCAGCGAGACGAAAGGCACATCTCCATCCTGCAAACGCAGGCGCGATTTGCCGATGCCCGGCAGGTCGGCCAGTTCTTTTGCCGAGAGCAGCCGGCCTTCTTCGACCGTGACGGGCATGACGCCGTGAGCGACGGCCATTTTCTGAACCGTTTCGCGGACCTTCACAAGATAGAGATAGTCATCGTAGCGCGGTCCGAGACGGGTTTCCGGAGCTTTGGCGGGAACAGTCGTGGGCGATTCTTTCATGGCCTGTTTGAAGGCCGGCCAGTCCTGGCTGAAGAGGCGTGATATTTCCCTGGCCATGGCGTAGGCGCGTTCGGCGGCGATGCGGTCGCGGACACGGTCCTTTTCCTGTTCGGTGAGCTGGGCCCAGGGGCGCGGTCCGGAGGGAGCGGTGGCGGGCTGGGAGGCGGCGGCGGCCGAAGGCGAAGTTGCCGGCGCGGTGGCCGGCGCAGTGGCTGGAAACAGAGCCTGAAAAGCCGCGGGACGGTCCTTGTAGGCTTTGTAAGTGTCCTCGGTCGAGACGGCGGCTTTGACTTTGTCGCGCGGGACCTTGACGTACTGTATGCGCACGCGGTCGGGATAGCGGAAGCCGAAGCCGAAGTCGTCCCTGTCGGGGTCGATGTTGCGGTATTTCTCGAAGAACTCGCGGAGTTGTTCGGGCGTTGGCTCGATGCCTTTTTTCCAGGAGTCGGCCTTGAACTCGACAAGGCGCAACTGAGCCTGCTGCTCGCGGTCGGCCATCATGTGAAAAGCCGCCGCGGGGCTTATGCGTGCTGCGCCGGCGACGCGGTCGAAGGCCTCCATAATCATGAGCCAGTGTCTGACGGCCTGTTCGGCGTGGATTTCGGCGACATCGCGCGGGAGGGGCGCGAGTTTTTCCATGGCGTCGCGTACGAGTTCTTCGGGCACGCGGGCGTCCATCTGCCGCGCTTCGCGGAGCAGGAGCATATACGAGAGGGCGTCGAGCTGGGCGGCGATGGCGCGCGCCTGAAAAGTTATCTGCGGCAGATAATAGGGCATGCCGCCCATGAGCCGCTGTTCGATCTGCTGCGCCGGCAGGGTCATGCGGGCGTCCTTGAATTGCGGATGCTGCATGAAGAGCCTGCGCGTGAGGAGGTCCCACTCGAAGGCCGCGGAATGATACTCGCGGCCATAGACCTTCTGGCCGCCGACGCGTGCTATGACGTCGCTGGCCCCGCCGCGCAGACGGGATTTGGTGACCGAGGGAACGATGAAGGCGATCATCAGAAAGACGCCGATGACCGCCAGAATCTTCTTGTTGTTGGCTCGGAGGTACTTGAGCATGATGATTCCGTACTTATCGATTCAGAAGAGCCCGCATCTGCCGGAGCACATCGACTGCCGGACGGGGCCGGCATCTCTGCGGCGGCATGGGGCGGACCGCGTATGCGGGGCCTGTTGTGCCGCCGACGGCGTTCACTTGCCTCTGGGCAGCTCCTTTTCCAGCCGGGCAAGTTCCTTTTCGGCCTCTGCCGCCGCCGGCTGACCTTTGTAATCGGCGGCGATCTGGCGATAAAGGTTCATGGCGGCGGGCTTGTCGTTGAGCGGCCCGGCCAGGATGGCGGCGGTTTTCAGCAGAGAACGCGCCGTCTCGGGGGCGGACGCCGGGGCGTTGGCCGCGACCCGCATGTAGCCGATGGCCACGTCCTTCCACACGCCGGCGTCGGCGCTGCCCTCGGCTTTGCCTGCGGCGGCTTCGGCGAGAATGAACAGGGCCTCGGCCTGCATGGCCGGCTCGACGATGTTGGCGGCGACCTCTCTGATGGCCTTCTCCGCCTCGTCGTATCTGCGGGCGGCGAGCGATGCGCGCGCCGTCTTGAGTTTGAGTTCGATATTGGCGGCTATGGCCTCGGGGCTGTTGGGATTCAGCCTCAGGAGCGCCTCGCGACGACGTGCGGAGGCCTTTTGCGCTTCGTCGGCCCGGCCGGCGGCGGTGTACACCTGCTGCAGCACCTTGAGCATGACGGCGATCGACGCATCGCTGCGCGTATCGTTTATGGCGGTTTCGAGGATCTTCGCCGCGTCGTCGAGGTATTTGGAGCCGGCCGGCGGCATGGTGAGTTTCTGGGTCATGTTCTCGGCCTGCTCGGGGGACTTTCTGGCGACATCGACGAAAGCCCTGATAACCAGGTCGAAGCGGGTAGCCGCAGCGCTGGTTTTCGCCATGCGTGCCGCGCACCAGTCGCGTATCCAGGCGCGTGTGCGGTCGGTGGGGGAGATGGCGTTCCGGGCCTTCTGATAGAGTTCGGTGGCCCGGTCCATATCCTTGCGGGCGAAAGCTTCTTCGGCCTCGTTGAGGAGCTTCTGGTCGGTGACTTCTATGCGCGTTATCTGCGCGATGTTGCGGGAGCTCGACACGCCGGCGGCGGTATCGAACAGCAGTTCCTCGCCGTTGCGGAAGCCCGTTATGCGGACCTCCATTTTGAGGTTGCCCAGCCAGACGGTGTCGGCCAGCGCCGCGCCGGACCATGCCAGCATCGCCGCCATTACATACAAGGGACCGTACAGTGCTGCGCGCGGTATGCTCATCGCCGCATTCTCCTCATATGCTGCGCCGGCCAAGACCCCGCCCAATGCAGGAGAGGGGAGTCGAACCCCCACACCTTTCGGTACAGGATCCTAAGTCCTGCGCGTCTGCCAGTTCCGCCACTCCTGCGCCGGCCGCGAAACCGGAAATCGTCATTTAGCGCCACATTGTATGCCTTGTCAATCGACGCGGCAGCATTGACAAGGCTGCGGAAATCACTGATGCTTGGCGTGGGCCGGCGCGCGGCGCGGAGCGGGCGCGCCGCGGCTGCCGGCGTATCTCATCAGGCGTCAAGCACAAGGAGACAGACATGCCTCGACCTGTTACGCTGTTCACCGGGCAATGGGCGGACCTGCCCTTCGAGAAGATCTGCGAAAAAGCGAAGGCCTTCGGTTACGACGGGCTGGAGCTGGCGTGCTGGGGCGACCACTTCGAGATAGAAAAAGCCCTGAAGGACAAGGATTACTGCAGGAAGAAATGGGAAGTCCTCCAGTCGTTCGGGCTGAAGTGTTTCGCGATATCCAACCACCTGATCGGGCAGGCGATCTGCGACAACATCGACGAGCGTCATAAGGCGATCCTGCCGCCGGACGTATGGGGCGACGGCGACCCGGAGGGCGTGCGCAAGCGGGCGGCGGCGCGCATGATCGACGCGGCCAAAGCATGTCGCAAACTGATGGACGCCTCGCCCGACAAGAAGCAGTCGAAGCAGCCGGGCGTGGTTAACGGCTTTACGGGCTCGAGCATCTGGCATTCGATATATGCTTTCCCGCCGACCGATCAGAGCTACTGGCAGAAGGGCTTCGACGACTTCGCCAGACGGTTCAAGCCCATACTGGACGAGTTCGACAAGGTGAACGTGAACTTCGCGCTGGAAGTGCACCCGACCGAAATAGCCTTCGACATTGCCAGCGCGCAGCGGGCGCTGGAGGCGGTGAAGAACCACAAGCGGTTCGGGTTCAACTACGACCCGTCGCACCTCGGCTATCAGGGCGTGGATTACGTGAAGTTCATCCGCATCTTCCGCGAGCGCATCTTCCATACCCACATGAAGGACGTATGGTGGGGGCACGGCGATGGAACCGTGGGAGTGTTCGGCGGGCACACGACGTTCGCCGATCCGCGCCGCTACTGGGATTTCCGCAGCCTCGGCCATGGCGACATAGATTTCGAGCAGATAATCGTGGCGCTCAACGACATCGGATATTCGGGTCCTCTGTCGGTGGAGTGGGAAGACAGCCGCATGGACCGCGAACACGGCGCCCGGGAGGCGTGCGAGTTCGTCAGGAAGATAGATTTCCCGCGTTCTGCGATAGCGTTCGACGCCCAGTTCGACCGCTGAACGACAAACCCGTCTCCGACGAAAATGCAGGCACAGGCGCCCGCCGGCGGACGGACAAACGGTGTCCGGGCCGCCGGCGAGCGCGCCGTGCGGCGCCGTATTGAATCATTGAATCGCCGTGCGCATCAGCGCGCCGGGGGCACGTTTCTGCCGGCCGTCCACAGCACGGCGTTGGCCAGCATGCGAAGGAATGATTCCTCGGCGAAATCCTCCGGATACCCGGCCGAGGTGTAGAACGCGCGGCCGTTGTTTTTCGCGTCATACACGCGCGCCCATGCCAGCGGCTGGGAGCCCTTCGCGCCCGCGACGGTCAGCAGAACGACGATGTCCGACGCCGGGGAAGGATTATTGTAGATCGTGCCGCGCCGCTCCCACGGGCGCACGCCCGCGAGAACGGGATGGGCGCTGTTCTTTTCCTCGACGGCGATTTTCCACTGTTCGCTCCCGCCGTGTCCGCGATAGTCGCCGCCGAGGACCTGTCTGTCGAACTCCAGCCACGTCTGAAACGCATGGCTGGCGGTGCGGATGCCGATGACGGGTCTGCCCGCGGCACACCATTTCTTTATGCGCTCCAGCTGATCATCGGGCAGTTTCATGCGCCGGCAGAAGACCACAAGCACGTCGGCCTGATCGAGGGCCTCGATGCCGGGGAGCGTGTTGCCGCCGTCCTCGCCGGCCGAGATGGTGCATGTCGCAATGCGCTCTTTTTCCAGATACTCCCTGAGGCGGGCCAGCGACTCGTGCGACCTGTACTCCTTCGAGCCGCTGATCATGTGAACTTTCAGCGGCGTTTCAGCCGCGCCGGCCGCCCAGCCTGCCGCGATGATCGCCGCGATTGCGGCGAAAAACGGTATGCGCGCGTTCATGGATTCCTCCTCGGCGATACCCTCTCCATATACCGCCCGACCGGCGCCGCGATGCACCGCAGACGCCGCGCGGCGACGGAATCGCCCGCGCGTCAGACAACCCTGTCAAGCAGTTGGCGTCCGTCCACGAAGCGCCGGAGATTCTCCAGGAAATGGTGCACTATGCGCTGGTGTTCATCGGCGTGGCCGCCGGCGGTATGGGGCGTGATGAAGCAGTTGGGCGCCGTCCAGAGCGGGTGATCCGCGGGCAACGGCTCGGGAGACATGACATCAAGATATGCGGCGGCGATGCGCCGGTCGTGCAGGGCGGCGGCGAGGGCGTCCTGATCGACGGTGCTGCCGCGGCCGACGTTGTAGAACACCGCCGTCGGCTTCATAAGGCTTATTCGTCGGGCCGACACGAAGTTGGCAGTTGCCGCTCCGCCGGGCAGCAGGTTTATGACGTGGTCGGCATGCGGCAGCAGCGCGTCCACGCCCTCCGGCGAAACCGTCTCGACGGGCTCATCGCCGGCCGGCTTTCTCCTGACGGCCACGATGCGCATGCGGAACGGAGCGAGCAGTTCCGCGAGGCGGCGGCCGATGGCGCCGAAGCCCAGCAGCAGCGCATGCTGGTGCGTCAGAAGATACGATCGGCGGCGCAGGTCGGCCGCCGGCCACTGGCGGAGTTGGCGCTGGTTGTCGAGAGACTCGGGCAGACGGCGGGCGATGGCGAGCATCATGGCCGCCACATGCTGGGCGCACGGTTCGCTGTACACCGTGCTGCTGGTGGTGAGCGCCCCATTGCGCCGGGCCAGGGCCGCGCGCATTTCGGGGGTATCGAAGCGTTCATAGCCGGCCGTGTTGAGATGCACCCAGCGCAGCCGGGGGCAGCGGATAACCGCCTGCGGGGGCGGCTGGCCGAATGCCGCGTCGCAGTTGTCGATGGCGGGGTCGTCTTCGCCGCAGTCGAGGTTTACGGCGATCGGTTGTCGGGCCATCACCAGGTTATGACCGGCGAGGGCCCGGCGCAGTTCATCGGCCAGCGGAGGGGCGTAAGAAACGTTGCACCATATGGAAAGCGGGCGCATGATTCTCCAATATCAGCGGCGTTGTGCCGATAGCTATAATAACCGGCGCCCGGGCCGAGCAAAGGATGCACGGGCGGCGACAGTGGAGGAAGCAATGCAGTTGATCAGCGCCGAGGAGAAGGCGGCACTCGAGGCCAGGCTCCAGGACCTGTACCGGCAGCAGATAGAGGTGCAGGAGCGCATGCGCAAGGCGGCCGCCCTCGGGGACATCAGCGACAACGCCGATTACCGCTGGGCGAAAGACGAGAATCAGCGGCTGCAACGCGAGGTCGCCGTCCTCGAAGAAAAGCTGCGCAACGTGGTGGTGGTTTCGGCGGAAGACGTGCCCGAAGGGATGGTGTTCGTCGGGCATACGGTGAAACTGCTGGACCTGAGCGATAATTCGGAGCAGACCGTGCGTATCGTGGGAGAGGCGCAGCACGACCCTGCGGCCGACAGCGACGTTCTGGAGGTTTCGGTGGGCAGCCCGATGGGCGAAGCGCTGGTCAAGGCGCGCGTGGGCGATACCGTGCGCGTGCGCGCTCCCGCGGGCGTCATGGAGTTCAAAATCCTCCAGATACTCTGACCGCAAGCCGCAGGGCACGGGCTGATGGACGGTCGCTGCCGCGGCAGTACGGCTCTGCGTGGAGCCGCACCGAACGGACATGAACGCGGCAGCTGCGCTGCTGTCGGGAAGGCATTCGGCGTGCGCGTTGCGGAATGCGCCGGGGTTTCAATGCGGTTGCGAATCGCGGTCATATGCGCTGTGGCGACGATGTGGGCCGTGCCCGCGTGGGCGGCGCAGCTGCCCATCAGCCCCGCCATGGTGCCCGCCACGCAGCGCGCCGACGCCGAGCGGCTGATAATCGCTGCACTGAGCGAGGACCCGCGCACCTGCACGGCCGCGATAGACGAACTGGAGAAACTCCGCACCCCCCTGCCGGTTCTGCGGCAGCTTGTGCGGCATATCCTCATCCGCGATCAGCAGACGGTGCTCGGCGCCAGGCTGCCGGTCGATGCCGCGGTCGTCGCGGGGATGGAACAGCGTCTGGCCGTACACCGCCGCGAGATGCGCGACCTGATAGCGCGGCTGGAAGATCCGGAGGCCGTGAAACTGGCCGAGGCGAAATACCAGGTCCTGATGAGCGCCTACGGCGAGCTTTGCCGCGTTTACCATGTGCGCTGGCAGGTGCTGGCGGCGATGCGGCGGCGGCAGCCGCTGCTGGAAATCTGGCGGCGCACAGCCGAGGCAGGCGACCGGTCGTTTCCGGCCGAGGCCGAGCAGAAACTGGTTGCGGCGGCCGAACGCATTGTGGGCATGCCTCAGAGCCGCTGGCCCGCCCTGCCGCTGATGAGCGCGCGTGTCGAGCGCGATCCTTCGGGGCTGGACGGTCTGGGGTTCTACATCGTCTGCCGCGAAATAGAGGCGTGGAATTGCGCGCTGGAACAGGTCAACAGCCCGCAGGAACTGATCAACACGATGATGGTCAACGCCTACCGCGAGGCGCTGGGCGTGCTGCCGTGCGAGATGGATGCGGCGCTGGTTCAGGCGGCGCGCCGCCACAGCAGGGAGATGATAGAACTGAAATACCACGGACACACCTCGCCGGATCCGGCCAACCGGACGGTAGCGCAGCGCATCAGAAACGCGGGCTATGCGGGAGCGGGCTGGGGCGAGAACTGCGGCATCAATTTCGCGACCGGCGAGCGCGTGTTCTGGGGATGGTTCCGCAGCGCGGCGCATCACCGCAACATGGTGGGCGAGCACTTTCACGCCATCGGCGTGGGGCGGTGGGATCACGCCTGGACGCAGAACTACGGCTGCGGCCCGCGGCTGATGCTGATGTCGGCGGAACAGCGCGCGCGACACGCCGTCGCCGGGCCCCTGCTGCCGCCTCAGCCCGATGACAAGGCGGCGCCTCCGGCAAGGCGCAGGATAACCACGACCGAGTGGCGGATTTACGATCCGAACAATCCCGGACGCTCGGAGCGCATCGGCGAGCGAACCGTGGTGGACCAGCCGTGAACGGACAGGCGATGCGGGGCGGATGACCGGTATCGCCAAGGCACACGCCGGCGCAGCAGAGGGCACGAGTCGGGAGAAGCGGGAGCCGTCCCCGCGAGCGCCGCCGGCGCCGCTCAGAAGTCGAAGATGGTCTTGCCGGTGGTCGGCGGACCCGACGGGTGGCGTGCGGCGGGCGGCCGGAGGCGCCGGTCGAGCGCTTCAAAGAACCACGCGGTGCCGGGGTCCTTCAGGGTGCCCATACCGCCGACGGTGAACAGGTTTTTGCGCAGGTCCATGCCGCCTTCGTGCCAGCCCTGGAAATGCGCGCAGAGGTGATCCCTGTCCGAGGCGAGGTACTTGTCGAGCATCTGGAAGAACTTTTCGCGCTCGGGCAGCGACCAGACGCCCTGCGGATTGCCGCGCCCGCCGGAATCGCGCCCGAGCATGCACACATTTATGGCCGGGCGTGCGGCAGTGAACTTCGGCGGAGCCGGCGTGCGCTCGTGATGGATTATGACCGTGGCCGCGTCGGAAGAAGCGACCGCCTCGTTAAAAACGTGTTCCTCGCCGCCGCAACCGCGGGGTATGTCGGCCACCGCGGCGATCGCCCGCAGGCATTCGATGGCGTCTTCGGGTGCGCATCTGAAAGGCGACGTGCTCCAGGCCGCGCGTCCGGCATCGTGAGCCACGCTCACGATAACGTTGTTGAAGGACTTGAGTTCGGCGGCGGCGGTTCTGGCCGCCTCGATATATGCCTGGCGCGATTCGAGGCGGGGGTCCTCCGAATCGACGCCCATTTTGCGGGGGACGAACAGCCCGACTATGACCACCATGTCGGCCGCGGCGGCGCTGGCGATTATGCGCCGCATGCGGTCGCGGATGCCTGCGTCGGCAAAGGTTCTGCCATCGGGAGAGAAAACGCGCCAGGTCTGGCCGCTGGAACCCTGGTAATAGACGACCAGCGCGTTTATGCCCTTGCTCCGGTAATACTCGAGGCTTTCGAGCAGTTGTGCGGTGTACTGCTCGCTTCCGGCCGCGCCGGCCACGCGCACGCCCCAGAGGCGCGTGGGCTTGCCGTTGACCAGTATTTTCGTTCCGTCAATCTTCAGCGACTTTATCTCGGCGCCGGCGCGATGCGGAACGCAGAGATGCACGAGAATCGCCGCCGCCAGTGCACGGATTATCGGAAATCGCACGTCACTCTCTCCACGACCATTGCCGCAATCTTATTCGGCCGCAGCGGGCCGCAGGATAACAGCGGACTGCCGAAGGTCAATCGCGTTTCAGCGAACGCATCTCGATTCAGGCGGCGCAACCCGCGCGGGCGGGCGGCCGCTGCGCATCATCTCCACGAACACGTCGAACAGATAGCCCGCATCGTGAGGTCCGGGCGAAGCTTCGGGGTGATACTGCACACAGAACAACGGCAGTTGCGTATGGCGAAAACCCTCGACGGTGCCGTCGTTGAGGTTGATATGCGTTATCACGGCGCCGCAGCCTTCCAGCGACCGCTGCTCGACGGCGAAGCCGTGGTTCTGGCTGGTGATTTCCACGCGGCCGCTGTCCAGATTCATCACCGGCTGATTGCCGCCGCGGTGGCCGAACTTGAGTTTGAAGGTGTTTGCGCCCAGGGCCCGTGCCAGAATCTGGTGCCCCAGACATATCCCGAATATGGGCAGTTTTCCGAGCAGGTCGCGCACGGGCTTCACAACGTAGTCGAGCGCGGCCGGGTCGCCGGGCCCGTTGGAAAGAAACAATCCGTCGGGACGATATCCGAGGATATCGTCGGCGCTGAGGTCGGGCGGCAGGACGGTTACATTCAGCCCGCGCTGGCGGAGATGGCGCAGTATGTTGTGTTTGGCGCCGCAATCCAGAGCGACCACCTTCAGCCCGGTGCCCCTTACGGCGGGCGCGGTCGCCCAGCATCCCTGATCATCGTGCCACGTGGAGGCTCTGTCGGGCTTCACGGCTTTCACCCAGTCGGCGCCGATCATGCCGGCCGCCGCCCGCGCCCGTTTCACGAGATCGGTGGGGTCGAGTATCTCGGTAGAGATGACGCCGCGCATGGCGCCAGTTACGCGCAGACGGCGTGTCAGGCAGCGGGTGTCGATGCCTTCGATGCCGATGATGCCGTGTCGGCGGAGGTACTCGTCCAGGCTCATGCACGCCCTGTAGTTGGAGACCAGCGGCGACAGCTCGCGTATGACGAAGCCCGCCACCTGAGGCGCGGCGCTTTCCTCGTCCACGCTGTTGATGCCGTAGTTGCCGATGAGCGGCCAGGTCATGGCGACGATCTGCCCCTTGTAGGAGGGATCGGTAAGCACCTCCTGATAGCCGGTCATGGAGGTATTGAAGACGACTTCGCCTTCCGATGTGCCCGCTGCGCCGAAAGAGCGGCCGAAGAACACGGTGCCGTCTTCGAGGGCGAGCATGGCTGTGGTGTGCGGAGCTACCATGGTCGCGGGATTATAGCCTGTCCGGAGACCGACATGCAGCACTGGGGCGCTGACGCGATTACCCGACTGTTTTAAAGGAATACGCCGCCGCTGCCTGGAGTCGGCATCGGCCCCGCCGTCATTCCCGCGCAGGCGGGAATCCAGACCCTGCCCTGCGAGCGCGGAAGGAGGAATGTCCCCCTTAAGGGCGGCATTAAAGTTCGGCGCGATTACATCCGATAAGATTTACGAGGCTGTGGGTCTCCGGCCGTGTCCGGCCGGGCAGCCTGAACAGTGAGACCGGTGTAACGGCGAGCACCGGTCTCTTTTTTTGTGCGCTCCGGCATGAGGGACGGGCCGCGGTCGCTGGCGGAGCGGTCGTTACGCGGAATGCAGGCCATCAGCCGCCGCTCGGACGGGTGTCAGCAGGCTTCTTGCGGAGGAGGGCCGGTTCTATCCAGTTGAAATGGTCCTGCGTGTCGTGGGCATCGCCGTAATCCACTTCCAGCGTGAGTTTTTTCGCCGTGCGCGGCAGGTCTATCAGCACCACGGGCGACAGCATGCCCGCGCGCACGTGCTGAGCCTCATGGACGACCGCGTCGTCCACTTTTATGCGCACGGTGACGTCGGCGTATTGATTGCGCACGTCGGTGGCGATGGCATACTGTGTGCGGAACGCCTCATATGAGCCGTCGAGCGAGTACTCCAGGCGCGAATAGGAATGGACTCCTATACCCCGGGTGTAGGTACGACCGCCGAACTGGATCGGCTTGCCGCTGGCCGTCAGATCCATGCGCGGAGGCCAGGTCATCCCGCCGAAGAAAGGCGTGTGTATGGCGACATCGGGCAGCCGGCTGGAAAGCCATGCCACCGGCCCGTTGAGCTGTTCCACCGACGTGACCGCGTCCATGGGCACCTCATGAACGCTGCCGGACAGCGCCGTCAGCCGGAGTTTGTTATCGCGGCTTTCGGCCGAGGCAAAAGTCATGATCGTTCCGTCGGTGAGACGTATGCGAAAGGCTCTGGCACTGGAAGCCGGCGGTCTGCCGGCCACGGCGAAGTAGAGCACATCCACGGAGTCCAGCGCCACGGTCACGGTGTCGGCGCCGACGTTGAGCATGAGGGTGTCGGACGTGATGTCGCTGACAATTCCGCGGGCGGTGTCGCCGTTGGTCATGAGCACGATATCGTCCGTGCGCGGCTGATCGATGGCATCGGCCGATCGGCCCGACCGCACCATGGCGCGCGCCAGTTTCACCGGAACCGCCAGTTCGCCGAGAGCGGCGCTGCGCCACACTATGTTTTCGTCCTTGTAGCCGACCGGTTTTCCGGGCACGCGCTGCCCGCCCGCCAGGTGCAGACAGAACCGGTCTTCGGGGGCGCGCTGCGGAGCGGCCCGGTCGATCTGAAGGAACGAATCGAAGCCGATCTTCACCGGTTGTGGAGAAGCGGGACGCGTTATCGTCACCCCATCGGTTTCCACGGCCACCAGCGCCACGGGCTCCTGGCGCAGGTCTGCGGTGGTGAGAACCCAGCCGGCGTCGGCCAGCGACGGCGCAGCGGCGGCCAGCGCGATAAGCAGCGACGACATGGCAACACGGAACATGCGCATCTGCGGAACAGGGCACATAGACATCAGGTTCCCGGGCCCTTGCCGTGAAATACGGGAAGATATCGGTTGGGCATCTGGAGTATAAGCAGGGCCATGGCGGTGGCGTAATCCTCGCCGGCCTCGCCCGACCATGCGCCGGTGGTTTTGTTCTGGCGTTCGCACAGCTGGTCGCGTATAGCGGGGTAATAGCCGGCCCAGTAGTCGCCGCCCGCGAGGAACATGGCCTGCGAGGCGTAGTAATGCCCGTAGAAATACATGCCTTCCATGCCGGTCATGCGGCCGGCGCTGGCGCCGCCCGAGAACTGTCTGAGGTAATCCAGTCCGCGCTTGATTTCATTGCCTTCGAAGACGCCCGCATAGTACAGCGACGCCACGCCGGCGGCCGAGCGTGCGAATCCGGAACCGGCCCCCTGCCCGGCCTGATAGCTGAATCCGCCGTCGGAACACTGACAGCGGCGGACGTACTGAATGGCCATATCGATGGTGTTCTTTTCCACCTTGATTCCGGCGTCGCGGGCGGCGCGAAGCGCCATCACCTGGCAGATCGTAACCGATATGTCGGCGTCCACGGGCGCGGGGGTGTAGCGCCAGCCGCCTTCGTGGTTCTGCGTTTTCTGGATGAGTTTGACGGCTTTCTGGAGTTTCTCCTTGATGCGGTCGTCGGGGCTCATGCCGTACACTTCCGCCAGGAAGAGAGTTGCGAAGCCGTGTCCGTACATCACTCCGTGCGTGTTGTCAGAGGCGATAACGCCGCTTTCCTGGCAGCTCGACAGGACGAACTCCATCGCCTTGCGGACGTTCTCTCCGTACCTGCCGCGCCCCGGAAGGTTGCCGGCCGACATGAAAGCCAGCCCCGCCAGGCCGGTTATGCCGGCATGCCCGCTGCTCGAGCCGTAGCCGGAGCCGAAACTGCCGTTGCGGGCCTGTTTGGCGGCCAGATAGGCCAGACCCTGTTCCACGGCCTTCTGCTGCCGGGGCGTCAGCTCATCGCCGCGAACCTGGCTGGGCCGGTCCAGCTTCGGAGAAGGCGTGCCCGCGGGCGTTTCCCTGTTCTTCTGTGCAGCGGGCTGCGCCGCAGCCGCGCACAGCAGCGCGGAAGCGACCAGGGCGGCACGCGCGGTCATGGCATGGGTCGAGCGCGTCATCGCGGATATCAACTCCCCGGTCCTTTGCCGTGAAATACCGGCAGATACCGGTTGGGCATCTGAAGGATGATCAGCGCCATGGCGGTGGCGTAGTCTTCGCCGCCTTCGCCGGTCCACGAACCGGTGGTGCGGTTCTGCCGCGCAAGCAGCACGTCGCGGATGCCCGGATAGTAGCGCGCCCAGTACTCGCCGCCGGCGAGGAACATGGCCTGGACGGCGTAGTAGTTGCCGTAGTAGAAGTAGCTCTCGTCCATGGGCGTGCCGCGGCCGGGGGCGAACTGTTTCAGATAATCCAGCCCGCGCTTCAGGTCGTTACCCTCGAACACGCCCGCGTAATAGAGCGAAGCCACGCCGGCCGCCGAGCGCGCAAAGCCCGAGCCGCTGCCCTGTCCGGCGACGTAGCTGAAGCCGCCGTCGGGGTTCTGACAGCGGCGGACGTATTGTATGGCGCGGTCGATGACGTCCTTTTCGACCTTTATTCCGGCGTCGCGGGCCGCCCGAAGCCCCATCACCGAGCATATCGTTACCGATATGTCGGCGTCGTAGGGAACGGGCTGGTAGCGCCAGCCGCCCTCGTGGTTCTGGCATTTCTGGAGCAGTTTCACAGCGCGCTGAAGCTTTTCCTTGATCTCGTCGTTGGGGGCCATGCCGTACACTTCGGCCAGGAAAAGCGTTGCAAACCCGTGGCCGTACATCGGGCCGTGGCTGTTATCGGAGGCGATCAGCCCGTTCTCGCGGGCGCTGGCGAGCACATATTCCAGACACTTGCGCACGTTGTCGCCGTAGCGTCCGCGTCCGGGCAGGTTCCCGGCGGACATGAACGCCAGCCCCGCCAGTGCGGTGATGCCCGCGTGGCCCTGCGACGAGCCGTACGCCCCGTAGGAGCCGTTGCGCTGCTGGCGCGCGGCAAGCCACGCCAGACCGCGCTCGACGGCCTGCTGCTGGGCGGGGGTGATCTCGTTGCCTATCACCTGGCTGGGACTGGTAGCCGGCGCAGCGCCACGGGCCGTCGTCGCCGCCAGCGCAATGAGGACGACCGCCGCAATGAGACGCGCCGGCATCCGCGCGTATCCGGAACGGGTTATGACAGAACGCATCATCAGTCGGCCTTGGAGCGTTTCCTGCTCATCATCTCATAGTATTCATCGATAAGGCGCTTGTACTTGGGTATGGCCTTGTCGTGCATGCCGTCGATGACGGCCTGTCGCTCCTTTGGGGTGAGCGTGCCCCATTCGGCGGCTTTTTCGCGGATGTCCTTCGAGAGGTCGGCATTGGTATCGCCGGTGCCGCCGCGGCGTTCGGAACTGGCGGGGGTTGAACCGCGATTGGGCTGCGGCTGTCCGGTCTGCTGCTGACCCATCTGGCCCTCGCCCGGCTGGGGCTGCTGGCCCGGCTGGGAGGGCTGCCCCTGGCGGCTGCTGGCCTGTGCCTGCTGCTGGCGGGCCATTTGGATGAGGTTGTCGAGATTCTGGATTATCCGTTCCTGTATCAGCTGGGTGGTCTTGCCGGGGTCGTGATTGAGCGCCAGGCGCTGGCGCGAGCGGCCCATGCGCTGACCGGCCTGTTTGACATCGTTGACGAGCTGGTCATCGCCGGACCTGCCGCCGCGCAGCCACTCGTCGAACTCCTGGTTATCGAGTTCCTCCCTGCCGGCTTCTTCGGGGAGCCGTTCGGCGGGGTCGGGTTCGGGGTCGAGTTTGACCATGCCGCGCGAGGCTTTCTGAAGCAGCTGATCCAGCACGCCGCGCAATTCGCCCTGCCGCCCGCCCAGCGCGACCAGTTTAGGTTTATCCTTGTCGGGCAGGGCATTGAGGACTTTGGTGGCCTTGTTGACGGCAAGTTGCAGGTCCTTCAGCAGGCGCAGTTCGACCTCCGACGGCAGTTGGGGGCGCGGCGGCTGGCCTCCCCCGCCGCCTCCGCCGCCCGGCGGGCTGTGGAAGTCGCTGCGTCGGGGAGGCCGCACCGCCAGGTTCTTTATCATGGCGTCCAGTTGCTCGAGTATGCGCTGCTGCTCGGTCTGGGTGGCGACGCCGGTTGACGGCCGGGCCAGTTCGCCCTTGACCTCGTTCATCGACTCGACGATGTCCTTATTGGCCCAGACGTAAACCACGCCGCCGAGATCGCGCAGCGGGTCTTCGAGTTTTCTGGTCTGTTCGGCAAGTTGGCCCTGCTGTCCGGGGAGGCGGGCGAGATTGACGGCATCCTCGCGGCGGAGAGTTCCGTCGGGAAGGCGCGGCGCGGAGTCTATGCGCGCCGTCTCCCTGTTTATCTTTTCCTGTTCGGCGCGGATTTTCTCGTAAGCCTCGCGGATGGTTTCGCGGTTGGCCTGGTCGAGCTGGTCGTTGACATCCCGCGCGGCCTCATCGGCCTTGGCCAGCGCCTCTTCGAGGGCGGCCAGCGAGCGGACCTGATGCGGGTCGTAGGCTTCGGGCAGCTGCTGGTTCTTTATGCCCACGACGGCGCGTTCCATGTGCCCTGCTGCGCGGGTGAGGGCGGCGGCGATCTCGGCGCCGCCACGGCGCAGCGCTTCCGCCGAGCGCGCCACGTCACGGGTGTTGCCCTCGGTCTGCGCCTGCGAATACATGAGCTGATCCGGCCGCGGCACGGGAGGCTGGCGGTCGGCCACGCGCTCGGCCTTGCGCAGCAATTCGTCGGTTATCTGTTTAAGCTTCTCCTGACCGCCCTGTATGCGCAGGTTGTCGATGTTATGGCCGGCCTGGCGACGGATGAGACCGGCGATGAGTTCCTGCATCTTTGCCAGCTCGCGCGCCAGCTGTTCCAGTTTGCGGCGCTCGGCCTCGCGGAGCGTGTCGAGCATCATCTGAAGGCCCAGTTCGGCCTGTCGCTGGCGCGCCTGCGCCTGGGCCTGCTGATTCTGCTGGGCGGCCTGAGCCGCCTGCGACTGGTTCGACGCCACCTGCTGCTGCTGCGCCTGCTGGGCGGCCTGCTGCATGGCCTGCGAGGAGGGCTGATCCGAGCGCTGCGTCTGCTCGGCGGCTTTCTGAAGATCGGCCGTGAGTTTCTCGGTGTTGCGCGCCTGGCGGCTCTGTTCGGCGGCGATATCGGCAAGACGTTTCTTCTCTTCGGGCGAGAGTTTATCGGGATCCTTGCCCAGCGTCTGTTTGCCGAGTTCGCCGAGCTGGCGGGAAAGCTCCTGCTGCCGCGCCAGCGCCTCGCGGACGCGCTGAAGCATCTGCTCGAAAGTGCCGAGCGTGCCCATTTTCTCAAGAACTCTGCCCAGCTGGTCCGACGATTCGCGCTGCCGGGCTTCGCTGTCGCTCATCGCCCGGTTGCGCTGTTCGGCGAGGGCCTGCTGCCGCTGCGGGTCGCCGCCGGCCTTTCTGGGATCGGCGTGCTGAGCGGCCTCGGAGAGCCTGTGCGCCGCCGAGGTCATGGGGTTTTCGGCGGTTTCGGTCAGTCCGCGGCGCACCTCGCGGGCGATGTCCCTGAGCTCCTGATTGTCGGAGCGGTTATCGTCCAGGCGCCGCTCGAGGTCGGCCATCTGGCCGGCGAGCTGGCGCGTCTGCGAGACCATCGTGCTCTGCTGCTCCGTGAGGCGATTCAGAGCCGTGCGCTCGCCGGCGTCGAGCGCGGGTTTGCCTTCGGTTTCCTTGCGCAGGCTCGCCGTTTCCTGCTGCGTGCGGTTCTGGGTGTTCTGGACCTGCCGCACGCGCTCGGCCAGGGCACGCATGGCGTCGGTTATCTGTATGCTCAGGGCCTCCTGGCTGATGATGTTTATCCTCAGCCGGCCGCTGACGGCCGGTTCGTGCCGGGCGCCGTTGAGGTCGTAGTTGTCGGTGACCTGCACGTGATACTCCAGCACGTCGCCGGGCTTGAGCGCGGCATCGGGCAACTGCGCGAGTTCCCAGTCGTATTTCACGCGGAACCGCCGCCGCTCGCCCCGCGCATCGACGCGCTGCCAGTTGCTCAGGGGTATTTCCCAGTGTTTCTTATCCGCCGGCCGATCGACCACCAGCGTCATGGTGCTGATGTCGAAATCGTCCTCGGCCAGCGCCTCGAGGCGCACGACGGCCACGGGGGTGCGGTCCTCGTTGCCGCGGGGTATCTCGATGATCACGCTGGGCAGCTGGTCCGGACGAACGGTTATCTCGTATTCCTCCAGACCGGTGTTTTCGAAATAGTCGGCGTCGATGGCGTGAACGCGGAACCTCATGGACTGGTCGGCCGCCCACGTGCCCACGGCCGTCGAGGGAGTCGGCTTAACCCATGATACAGGCGGCATCTTTCCATCGGGCCTGACGGATTCGAGCACGACGGGTTTGTCGGGCGCCAGCGGCTTATTGAAGTGCACGGTCATTTTCACCGTCGAGCCGACGGTTACGACGGCCGGCGCCTGGCTGAGGTTGTACACAACCGGTTCCATGCGGCAGTAGGCCGGCGGGGTAACCTCCAGTTCGACGCCGTTAATGGCCAGGCGCTGGACAACGGTGATGCGGCGGGGTTCGGTTTCGTCGTCGCCGGCAGCCATCCACACCTTCATCTGCTGTCCGCGGGCGTCTATGGCGGCGGTGTACACGCCGTCGTCGCCGCGGGTCATGAGCACCTGCTGAAGCGGGCCGTTGTCGTAACGGTAATAAAGAACGGGCTTTACGCCACGACGCTCGCCGCGCGCCAGCCGCATGCGGAAATCCACGCGCTGGCCGGCCGCAACCTTTTCGGGGATGGCGCGCACGACGTCTATCTGCACGCGCTTGGGCCAGTCCTCCGACTTAACCAGCAGTATGCGCGACAGGGCAATGCGGGCGTGTTCGCCCAGCAGGGCGGCCAGCAGAATCGCAATCCCCGCGGCAACCGCGGCAGCGCCCAGCGAATACCACACAGGTTTGGGATAAAGAACGCAGCTGAGGTCAAGCTGCGCCGCCAGACGCTGCGCTTCGCTGACCGTCCGCTGCTTCATGATTTCCGAGCCGGGCACCTCGCCGCCGACGAAATAGACGGTGCTGCGCAGACGGTCGTCGAACTGCGGGAAGACGTTCTCGACGTGTCCGGCCACATCTCCGAGCGACATGCGCGCCATAAGCGGCCGCAGCACACGTTCCCAGAAAAGATAGAGAAGTGCACCGAGGGCCGCGCCCACGCACAGCGCGCGTGTAAGCCATTGCAGACGGAGGAGATAATCAACCGCCGCAAGCAGCAGAAGCAGGCCCACCGCTGTTGCAAGCACGATGCCCAGTCCGCAGGCAACGCTCAGGAGCTTCGCGCGACGGCGCAGCGAAGCAAGGGACTTGAGCACTGCCAGATGCCCGGGATCGATAGGAGAGATGGCTGACATGGCACAAACCCCGCTGTCCTGCCTGCACCGTTCACAACATTCCGTACGCCTTACGTAATACCCACTCGGCCGTTATAAGTAGCACGAAAACGATCATCGCCAGGGGCGCATCCCACAGCAATCCGTTGGTATAAACAGGCACGACCATCGCGGCGCTGGGGATTTTCAGAAGTTCCGCCCGCACCTCGGCGGGGCTGGTCTGGCCGTCAAGACGAAGCCTGTCCACGTCGGGAGACGAGCCGTCGGCCGTCGAGGACTCCCTGAAGGCGAGTTTCGAGAGCAGATCGCGGTCCACCTGCACCTGGGACAGTTCGGCGCGCGGCACCTTGACCACTATCGGCACTTCGGTGGCGTCAACGTTGCCGCCGAGGGCGGGCAGGCGCAAGGAGAACTGCCCGGCCTTGTCGGCCGTCCACGAGGCAACGTACAGGTCGGGTTGCCCGGGTCGCTTTTCGAGGGTTTCCTGGCGGTCCGGCAGAGCGGGGGCGCCGTTTTTGCTCCTGTGGGCTATCACGACGGTTATCTGATCGGGAAGCTGCGCCAGCAGGTCGGGGTCGAGCACGCGCATGTGCACTTCCACCTGCTGTCCGAGCTCATACGAGGGCTTGAGGGCCGTTATGGTCAGCCGCCGCTGTCCGAGTTTCTTTTCCCGCGCCAGGTAGCGGAGCTGCTGGACCCAGTAGTTGCGGAAGATGTGTTCGCCGGTATAGAAGCGCCAGCGCCAGGAATCGTCGATGGCGGAAAACAGCGTGCGTCCGCCATATCGTCCGAGCACCAGCAGAGGCGCCTTGCGGCCGTCGGGAGCGGTATCCGTGGGATGTTCGGCGTAAACCTCGCCAACGTCGCGTTTGACCGTTATCCCGCGGCAATACCAGAACAGGGGCTGCCAGTCCTCCTTGAGGAACTTCTCATTGGCGGATTTGTCGGGCAGAAAACGGAAGATCATCGACTGCTGGCCGGCGCGCGTCAGAACGGGCCTGAAGCCCAGCGGTATGTTGATGCTCTCCTCGGGCTGCGTGCGCGAGATGTTCACGGGCAGAACCGGCTCTATGGGAGTGTTGCGGTATGAGTACGGCGCGTACTTGGGCCCGGCCACCATGCCGAAACCGCCGTTTTTCCTGAGCACGAAATCGGCCACAAGCTGAAGTTGCGCGTCGGTGAACTGGCGCGAATCCACGTCGCCGAAGAGCACAACGTCGTAATCCAGCAGTTCCGACATGCTTTCGGGGAAGCGCGTGATGGGGCGCGTGCCTTCCTGCGCGAAGCCCGCATCGGCCGAGAAAAGCAGGCAACTGACCTCGAAGCTCTTCTTGTCGCGGATGAGTTCGTCCTTGAGATACCGGTAATCCCAGCGCGGATAGCCTTCGCAGTAGAGCACGACGATTTTAGTGCTGAGGATTTCGATCTGTCTGGGGAAAGTGTTGTCTTCCTCGTCTATCTCGCCGGGCTGTCTGCTGACTTCCGCAACGATGTCGAGTGTGCCCTCGCGCGGGGGTTTGAAGTTCAGTTCGACGTCGTGGAGGCCGTCGCCCGGAAGAATGACAGTTTCCTCGGCGGGCTTGCCGTCGGCGCGCAGAAGAGGCTGGCCGCTGTTGCGCTCCTTGAGAACCACCACCGCGCGGTCGCCGGCGGAAAAGCCGCTGGCGCGCACCGACACGCGGGCGCTGACAAGGTCCTCGGCGAAGGCGGCTTCCTCCATGGCGACAGCCTCTATGGCAAGATTCCGCGGAGGCCGGTCGGACCCCACCGATACGGGGTACACGCGCATGGCGAACTCGCGCACCGCCGCAAGCCTGTCGGAGAGCGATTCGGCCGGGCTGGAACGCCCGTCGGTCAGCAGGACGATGCCCGCGACGCGCTGGCCCTGAAGCTCCTCCATTATCTGCCGCAGCGACGAAAGGACCTGCGTGGAACGGCCCTCGGGCCGCAAGTCATGGAGAAACCGCACATCGAGCTCGGCGGGCGCGGTCGCGGGCGGCGTGCCGGTGCCGGCGGGCGCCAGCACGGCCAGTTGCCGCGCTTCCCGATTGAAACGGTAGAACTTGAGAATGTGCTTCCTGGCCAGCTGGCGCAGAAGGCTCTGGTTCTCGCCGGCGAGCAGGTCCAGGGCGGCTTCCATGCGGCTGACGGAAGTGCCGCCGGCGGCAACGTCGCGCACGCCCATGCTGAGGCTGTCGTCGATGGCCACCGCCAGCACTGAGGGCTCGCTGCGGTTCTGGCTGAGGGTGATCGCAGGGCGATTGAGCATGACCAGGACGAACCCCAGAAGCATCAGGCGCACGCATCCGAGCAGTATTCTGGCGAAACGTCCGCGGCCCTCGCGCCGGTACACCCATATAACTATCGCCAGGCACAGCGCCCCCAGCACGATGTTCCATGTGGAAGCGCCGACAACCCGCTGAAAAGGCCAGTCGGGGTTGAACTGAAGGGAGAACTCCCCTTCGCGCCCCAGAAAGCCCCTGTCAAGGCCGAGAATGATTTCCCAGAACCGCTGCATGGGTAAGCCGCTGTCGTGCCGGCAGCGCCTGCGCGCCGGCCGACGTCACCTTTTTCTCTGATGTCCGAACTTCATGGCCATGAAACATTCCACGGCCGCCAGCGCCAGCACCACCGCCATTATGGACCATCCCAGGTCGCTGCCATCGTCGCGCGCCATTTCCGCTTCGGACAGCGAGTCGCCGAATACGGCAAGATCGATGTCGCCCAGGGCCTTGCGCACCGCTTCGACGGGCAGGACGCGCACATCTGCCTCGTCGGCCGGCACGTTCACGGCGATGGGCAGAACGGTCATGCCGGTGTTCAACTGATACAATCCCGGTTTGTCGATGGCCCGCGAGCGATAGAACACCCGGCCATCGTCGCCGGGAACGGCTTCCAGAGGAATCTGTTTCCCCGATGAGTCGGTGAGCACCGGCGCGGCGGTAAGTTTCAAATCTGGGGGCACATCCAGACACTGCCCGACCAGCAGGTTCATCCACCTGTCGCCGACGCTCACCGTGCCCGCGAGCAGCTCGTGCAGCAGTACCGGATACGCCGGCCGCTGCGGCAGGCTGTTCCATTCGGAACTGGCGGAGGTGGTTACCGTAACCACGCGCCCGCGGTCGAGGTTGTGGACGATGATGGCCGGATCGCCCGTGGGTTTTTCGCCGGACATATACCGCAGGACGACGTCCGGTTTCAGCTGCGGGTCGAGATCGATCTGCATGTAGGCTTCGATGGGCACGCTGTCCAGGCCGCACTGCTCTTCGCCCCTGAAGATGCTCAGCAGGGGATGCAGGGTCGGGCTGTTGGCGCGGAAATCGAAGGTGAAGGCCGTGCCGCCGGCGGTCATGGTCTTGCGCGCCACGAGTTTGCCGGGCAGCAGTTTGCGGGAATACAGCACGGAGTTCCACGCGTCGGTGGAGACCTGCTGGCCCATGAAGATCATGAGCGTGCCGCCGCGGGATACATACGCCAGGAGCTGGTCGGCCTGGGCGGGGTTTACGGCGCCCACGTTGGCGAGGATGACCGCGCGATAGTCGGCGAGCACCTTGTTGGCCAGTTCAAGGTCGCTTATGACCTGCGGCACCACGTAGCTGTCGGAGCGTATCGTCCCGGTGGGGCCTATCTCCGTGCGCGGGGCCAGCGCCAGTTCCAGCGACGCGGCGCCGCTGGCCCGGTCGCCTTCGACGATGAGCACCTTCATCTCCGAGGCGACTTCCACCACGCGATGGCGCGTGTTGTCCACGGGGAGGCGCTCGTCGTTCACGAGAGTGGCGCTGATGACGTGAATGCCCCCCTGCTGCACTTCCACGCGGCGCTGGCGCTGCGGCGGCGTTGAGGCATCGGGGCGCAGGCGCACGCTGTCGGGAAGCACCTTGTCGTCCCATTTCCAGCGCAGAACGCTGTCGGGACCGCTGCCGAAGCCCCTGACTTCCGCCAGAAACTCCGAATCAAGCTTCGCGCGCACCAGGGGGCTTTCGGGGCGCACATCGACGACGGCATAGTTGAACTGGTTCTCGCGCCCGAGATTGTACAGACGTATGCGCCGTCCGCCCCCGAACAGTTCGGAAAGATCTCTGCCCAGCTGAGCCAGCGCCTCGGCGCGTGCGCCCTCCAGCGCGCTGCGCGTGCAGTCGGTGAGGATGTGAAGATACCGCTGCGGCTGTTTCTTTTCCTCGCGGGCTATTTCGGCGGCGGCCTGAAGCGCACCGGCAAGGTCTGTGCCGCCGAACGACTGTTCTATGCGGTCAACGGCGGAGCGCGCCGCCTCCAGGTCGAACGTCGGCCGCAGAACCACCATGCCCGCGGTATGCGCGGCGGACTGCGCCTGCGCGCCCGGCGGCGCGGACGGACGGGCCGCCGTTACAATGGCGACCGATTCGCTGCCGGCGATCAGTTTCTCTATCTGCTGACGGGCGAGGAGTCTGGCCTGATCGAGATGGGTGCGGGCGCGCGGCCGTTCGACCTCGTAGGCCATGGAGTAACTGTTGTCGATGACGAACACGTGCAGAGCGGCGCGCTGGCCGGCAAAAGCGGCGATCGTGCTGCGCGAGCAGCCGCCGGGCCTGGCAAGCGCCAGCCCCAGAAGCGCCAGCAGCGAGCAGCGAGTGAGAAGCAGCAGCAGCTGCTCGAACTTGAGCCGGCGACGGTTCTTGCGCAGCGCCGCCAGCAGGTATTCCATCGCCGCCCAGCGCACGACCCTGAACCTTCTGCGATTGAGCAGGTGAATGATGACGGGTATGGCCGCCAGAGCCAGCCCGGCCCAGAAGAAGGACGGCGTGACGGCCCAGGCGATTATCAGAGGCGTGTTGCACACGACAACCGATCCCATTGCTTGCTTTGCCTGCCCCGCGGGCTGGAGAGCCTGCCCGACCGGGGACTGCGGGCGTTGCGCGCCCGCGCGACGGCCAGGCCGCGGTTCACTTTATGCTCGCCGCCCTGACGGCCAGGAACGTGCTGAGCGTTACGTCCAGCGGCTGGGAGCTGTCCATCCGCGTGTAATCTATATGCATGCCGCGGCACATGCGCTTGAGCTGGTCGGTGGCGGCGGCGAGCTGCTGGAGATATCCCTCGCGCAGAGCGCGCGGCTCCGTGAGCAGTTCGCCGGTCTCCTCCAGCCCCTTGAAGAGCGTGACGTCCTCGAAGGGGAAATTGATCTCCATCGGATCGAGTACCTGAAACACCATGACTTCGTGTTTCTTATAGCGCAGATGCCGCAGGCCTTTCTTTACGCCCTCGAGGTCGTCGAAAAAGTCGGAGAGAATGACGATCAGACTCCGGTGGGTGAGTTTTTCGGCTATCTGATCGAGAACCCTGCCCATGTCGGTCTTCCTGAGCCGCGGCGAAACGGAAAGCTCGCCGGTCACGATCTTCCATTGTGCCGGCGAGTTGCTGGGCTTCAGAAAGCGCCGCAATTCCGTATCGAAAACAGCCAGCCCGACCGAATCCTGCTGCTGTATGGCCATGTACGAGAGACTGGCGGCTATGGCGGTGGCGTGATCGAACTTGCTCCACGGGGCATCGGCGTCGCCCACCGAACCGTAGGACATGGATTCGCTGGCATCGACCACGCAGATCAGATGAAGATTGGTCTCTTCCTGATATTGCTTGAGGTAGATCTTGTCGGTGCGCCCGAAGACCTTCCAGTCCACGTGGCGTATGTCGTCGCCGGGGACGTAGGGCCGGTGCTGGGCGAACTCCACCGACACCCCCTGATAGGGCGAGCGGTGCATACCGGTCATGAGGCCTTCGACCACGAGGCGCGCGCGCAGGTCCAGGGAGCTGATGCGCGCCAGCACGCGCGGGTCGAGATACTTGCGGTAATCGGTCTCCTGTACGCCGCTGGTCATGGTAACGTGGTCTCCGCGGTGGTCTTCCGTCCGGGCCGGCGCGGCCGCGCCGCCGCCATCGGACGGCGCCCGGTCATTCAGGCGGCAGGTTCATTGCGCAGCACGGGAGCGATGGCCTTGTCCATTTCGTCGTATTGCTGGCGGGGGATGTATTCGATGAGTTTTTTGACGATGAAATCGCTCTTGATGCCCTCGGCCTCGGCGTTGAAGTTGGTGACGATGCGGTGGCGGAGCACGGGAAGAGCCACCTGCCGGATGTCCTCGGTGCTCACGTGATAGCGCCCGCGCAGAAGCGCCCGCGCCTTGCCGGCGAGGATCAGATACTGGCTGGCGCGCGGTCCGGCGCCCCATGCGACGTATTCGCTGACGAAATCGGGCACCGGCGTTCCTTCGGTGCGGCGCGTGAGCCGGCTGAACTGTAGAGCATACCTTATGACGTGGTCGGCCGCGGGCACCTTGCGTACGATCTCCTGAAGCATCAGCACCTCTTCGCCGCTGAGAACGTGCTGAAGGTCCGGAGGCCGGCCGGTGGTGGTCTTGCGGACGATCTGGAACTCCTCCTCCTCGCTGGGATAGCCCACGTATATGTTGAACATGAAGCGGTCGAGCTGCGCCTCGGGCAGCGGATAGGTGCCTTCCTGCTCGATGGGGTTCTGCGTGGCGAGCACGAAGAACGGCTGAGGAAGGCGATGCTGTTTGCCGCCGGCCGTAACCTGATGTTCCTGCATGGCTTCCAGGAGGGCGGCCTGGGTTTTCGGAGGGGTGCGGTTTATTTCGTCGGCGAGGATGACGTTGGCGAAGATCGGTCCGCGGACGAAGCGCATGGCGCGCCCGCCGGTGGTCTTGTCCTCCTCGATCACCTCCGTGCCGGTGATGTCGGAGGGCATCAGGTCGGGAGTGAACTGGATGCGATTGAAGCTCAGGCCGAGCGTCTTCGAAAGCGTGGAGATCATGAGGGTTTTGGCCAGCCCCGGCACGCCCACGAGCAGCGCATGGCCGCGGCAGAACAGGGCTATGAGCAGTTCGTCGATGACCGCGTCCTGGCCGACGATGACCTTGGCCATTTCGGTTTTCATGCGGCGATAGGCCTGCTGGAGTTTTTCAACGGCAGCAAGTTCGTCGGCGGCAAGGCTGGTGGGCTGTTCCTGAGCGATACCGATTTGCGGTTCCATGAGGCTCCTCATCAGAAACTTATGGCGGCGCATCGCCGGCGACGTGCCGCCGCCGATTTCCTTCCGGGCAGGCGGTTTCCGCACTGGCGGGAAACGCGCCGCCGGATGTATTGTTCTATCCGCCGATAGAATGCGCGTTGGCAGGGAAAGTTGCATGCCCGAACTGCCCGAAGTTGAAACGGTCGTGCGGACGCTCAGAAACCGGCTGACCGGCGCGAGCATAAAGGGCGTGACCGTGCGCCACGCCGGCATAATCCGCTGCGCTGATGCGCCGTTGCCGGCGGCGCTGCCGGGACTCATGATCGCCGCGGTGCGCCGGCGCGGCAAACGGATAGAAATCGACCTCTCCGACGGCCGGGTGCTGCGTTTTCACCTGGGAATGACCGGCCAGCTGCGCCTTCAGAAACCAGCCGAACCCGCGCCCGTTCACACACATCTGGTGCTGCATCTGGCGGGAGAAGGCGATGATGTTTCGGAGCTGCGCTTCGCGGACGCCCGCCGCATAGGCGGGGTGTGGCTGCTGCGGCGGGAGCAGGCGTCGTGCGAAGACCTCGGTCCCGAGGCGTGCGATATCAGCGCCGCCGTGCTCGCCCGGCGGCTCGCCCGCACGCGAAGGCCGGTGAAAACGGTTCTGCTGGACCAGCGCGTCATCGCGGGCCTCGGCAATATCTACGCCGACGAGTCGCTGCATGCGGCGGGAATACACCCGCGCGCGCCGGCCAACCGTCTGTCGCCCGCGCAGATAGCGCGCCTGGCGGCGGCCATACGGCGCATTGTGCATCTGGCCATCCGGCATCGCGGCAGCAGCGTGCGCGATTACGTGGACGGCGACGGACTCCCGGGAACGTTTCAGAAGCTCCACCGCGTTTACGGTCGCGAGAACCAGCCCTGCCGCAGATGCGGAACGCCCGTGAAGCGCATTGTGCTGGGTGGCCGGTCGGCACATTTCTGCCCGAAATGCCAGCCATCTCACAGGCGATGCGCGACGACGGCGCCGCCAGGTAGGAGCGGCGTCAATCCGTAGCTTCATACGGAAGCGTCGTCTGCGATCTCCATACGAGTCATCCCGCGGTCTGCCTGCCCGCACCGCCGCGCCGGAGCGCAGCGGCTTGGAGAGGCAGGCGCCGCGGTGTATATTCCCGTTTGAGGGCAGGTCGCCGCCGGCGCTGTCTTCTACGCGATGGTGCTTCATATTCTACGTGCCCTGTTCGTGCTGCTGATGGCCGCCGTGGGGTGGTTTTTCGTAAACCACCGCGCCCAGCCATTCGGCGAATACACGTGGCTGGCCATGGCGGGCACGCTGACGATCGCGGTGTTTTTCATCTGCATAGACATCCTGTCGCCGCGAAAGAAACTGGCGGTTTTTTCGGGGACTTTTTTCGGCCTGATAGTGGGCATAGCCGTGGCATGGGGGCTGAGTTTCGTGGTGCGGCTGCTGGTGGACCAGTATCTGCCGCGGCTCGACCCGCAGGACATCAGCTATCGCCGCCTCGCCGAACAGCAGGAAGCCATGGTGCAGTTCCTGAACATGGTGGTGGGGATAGTGTGCGTATATCTGGCCATCAGTTTCATACTTCAGACCAAGGACGATTTCCGGTTCATAATCCCCTATGTGGAGTTCACCAAACAGCTGCGCGGGGCGCGCCCGTTCGTCGTGGATACCAGCGCGATAATCGACGGGCGGCTGGTGGATATCGCCGCGACGGGAATCATAGACAGCCGGCTCATCGTGCCCAGATTCGTGCTGGACGAGCTCCAGCTGGTCGCCGACAGCCCCGACAAGCTGAAGCGCAACCGCGGCCGGCGTGGTCTGGAGATGCTCAACAAACTCCAGTCCAACCGCAAGGTCGAGACGATAATCTACGACTGGCACGGTACGATGGATGCCGACAGCACCGACCAGAAGCTGCTGGCGCTGGCGAGGGAACTCAACGGGCGGCTGCTGACGACCGACTACAACCTGACCAGAGTGGGACAGGTGCGCGGGGTGGATATCGTCAACATCAACGAGCTGGCCGGTGCGCTCAAGCCCGTGGTGCTCCCGGGCGAAACGCTGCGGCTGCGCCTGATAAAGCCCGGCGAAGAGGCGGCACAGGCGGTCGGCTATCTTGACGACGGCACCATGGTGGTAGTGGAGCAGGGCCGCTCCCACATAAACGAGGAAGTCGAGCTGGTGGTGACCAACGTGATCCAGACCTCGACCGGCCGGCTGGTATTCGCGCGGCTCGGGGGAGATGCCCCGCCTACGGTCCGGAACCGCAGTACCGAACGCGTGGAGGACAAGCCGTGAGCCGTGCGCATGTGATCTTTCGGACCGTCTGCCGGCCGGCCGGCGTCTCCGATCGACCTTGTCGATGACAGTCGCAGCACGTACGCCTTCGCTAGCCGTCATTCTGCCCGCCGCGGGCAGATCCAGCCGGTTTGGTGGAGGCAACAAGCTTTTCCAGCCGTTGTGCGGCGTGCCGGTGCTGGCAAGGGCGCTGGCGCCGTTTCTGGCCATGCCGGAGGTGCGGCAGGTGGTGATAGCCACCGGCGAGGAAGCGGCCGTGCGCCGGATGCTCGAGGCAGCGCACATCGACGCGCGCGGGAAATTGACGTTCTGTGCCGGCGGTCCGACCAGAGCGCACAGCGTGCGCAATGCTCTTGCGTGCGTGGAGGCCGGCATCGAGTGGATAGCCGTCCACGACGCGGCGCGCCCGCTGGTAACGGTTGAACTCATACAGCGCACGTTGCGGGCCGCCATCGAACACGGTGCGGCGGCGCCCGCCCTGCCGGTCGATCAGACGATCAAGCAGGCGAACGGTCCGCTGCCGGCCTGCGTGCTGCGGACCGTCCCGCGCCAGAGCCTGTGGGCCATGCAGACGCCGCAGATCATGCGCCGCGCCGACCTCGAGAGCGCTTTTGCGCGGTGCGGCATGCCGCTGGAACACATCACCGACGACATCCAGCTGCTGGAAATCTCGGGGCACAGCGTGTGGCTGGTGGCGGGCGAGACATCGAATATCAAGATAACCACGGCAATCGATCTGAAGATCGCGGAAATGCTGCTGACGGAAGGGCTTGTCGGCAACTCCGGACAGCGGCAGCCCACCGGCGACGCGACGCCGGCAGGCGCCTGAGAAACGGCCGTCGGCGCGCGATCAGCGGCGGTCAACGATGCGGCCAGTGGCCGGGCAGCGGGCGACATCCGGCGCAACAGCGCAGGTATAATGCCGCAGCGCACACGGGCCCCCGTGGCGGAAAGGCAGACGCAGCGGACTTAAAATCCGCAGGGCCGCAAGGCCCGTGTGGGTTCGATTCCCACCGGGGGCATTCAGGCGGAAGCGGGAGGCCGGGGGGCAACGATATCCGCCTGCGGGTAACCGGCGCGGCGCGCAAGCCACGCCGAAGCGGACACCAGATAGTCAACTGCCGACCCCGCCAGAAGCGATGCGAGAGCCTGTGCCATCGGCGCGATGTGCTCTGCCACGAACCTCTGCGCTATGCGGCGTGCCAGCTCAGCCCGCTCGGTATCGTCAAGGGCCATGGCGTAAGCGTGCTTCAACCACAGGAAGGCGACGAAACCGCTCTCCACGGCGATGTGATCGGGAGGCTCGGCGATTTGCGGCCGATATGCGAAAGCCTCATAACAGGCCTGCAATTCAGCGAGTATCGTCGCGGGCATGATAGTACGACGATAAGCCACCTCGCGCAGGCTCACGGGCCCTCCGGGCCCGAATGTGGAATGATACCACCCCACGTCGGCCTGGCGAACGGCGAGGTGTGCCGCCTGCGCCAGGTCCGCGTCGTCCATCTCATCGGCGAGGGGCGGAAGAATGCCTGGCCAGTCGTCGCGCGGCGGTGCGAACAGCAGGCTGAGCAGATGCCAGCAGGCCGCCTCGCGAAGCGATCCGCGGTATCGGTCTGCGCCGGATGGTGCCGCGTTATCCATGGGGTTTTCCTGTTCTCAGAGGAATCCATGCGGACCGCATCTTGCGGGAGCCGACCTCGTGACGCGCTCCATCCCAGACGGCAAACGCGACATGCGTGCTTCTGTCGGCGGAAAGTCCGCGCGGCAGGTCCCGGACGATGACGACGACCCAGCCGTCGGAAGTGCGACGACCGAGGCCGCTGGCAGTGCCCGCGGCATTGGGCGCGATGGTTCCCGGGCCTTCGGCTATCAGGTCCTGCACGGGTTGGCGGCGCGGGCCGGCCGCGGCATTTCCCAGCGCCCGGGCCGGAGCATAGCGAAGCGCCATCTCCTGGCGGTCGGGCGACTCGCGATCCAGCGCGGGGGATTCGAACGGATAATGGTCCACCGCGGCGTTGGGGTAGATGTCGCGTATGGACTGCGGGGGGTTGTCGGTTTCCGCCTGCCAGCGCGCGCTCCACATGGTGATTTCGACCGGTCTGCCTGGCTGTCCCATCTGCGGATCGGGGACACTCGTATCGATGGCGACTGGCAGCTGCACCGCGCAGGCATCGCTGAAGACGGCCGCACCGGTAAGGTCGTCTTTCGTGGCGTCGGACCATGCGATACGAAAGGCGATACGGCGCCCGTCGGTGAGGGCACGAACGCGCAGCAGCGGCGTCGAGGGAGACACAAGCCGCGGCTCGACCATATCCTGTGGGAGAAGCGCCGCCTGATGTTCGGGGGCGCTCGCCCAGGCGGCGTCGTCGGGCGAAAGTGGAATCCTCGGGACGGCGATGGCCAGAACGTCGGCAACGACCGCCGGCGAGGACCGTTTGCGGCAGCCGTACACAACGACGCCCGCAATCACAGCTATCACGATGCAGAGTCTGTCGGGGCGCATGGGCAGGTGCTCCTTACGGACAGTTGGTGCGAACCGCCTGGCGTTGCGGATCGAGAGCCTCACGGATGTAAACCGGCTCTTTGAGGGGAACGTGAACTATCTCGCGGCCGTCTTCCTCAAGAGCTGTCACCTGCTGGCCGGCAATCCGCCAGCGCGGTACCAACCGCTCAGTGCAGCCGAACAGCTCCAGAATTCCTGCCAGCGCCGGATCGTCGGGCGCGCTGCGGTAAGCGCTGATCGCCGCCTGCACGCCGGGACCGAACAACTGGGCGAGAAAGGCCGCTGGGGCATGTATGGGAGGGATGTAATACACGTTGGGCTCGAGGCCGAACTGCGGAAACAGCGGCAGCGCGACCTTGCGCACGTGAACGAGGTAGTCGATGGGGTTCTCCGGGCGTGCCGCCTGCGGGGTCGATATCCAGCCGGCCAGACGGATCTTGCCGATGCAGTTGACAAAACACTGCGGCTGAAGGTGGTTTTCGATCTTCGGAAAACACCCGATGCACTTTTCCGACGTCCCGGTGAGGGTATTGAAGAATGTCTTCTTATAGGGGCAGGCCCGGACGCATTCGCGATACCCGCGGCAGCGTTTCTGGTCGATGAGCACGATGCCATCTTCGGGACGCTTGTAGATGGAACCCCTGGGACACGAAGCCAGACACGCCGGATAGGTGCAGTGATTGCATATCCGTGCCAGGTAGAAGAACCAGTTGGCATGCGGAAGTGTCATGGCGGCGCCGCGATCGACGCGGCCGGCACAGTCGTCCTCTCCGACGTTCGGAGAAGCGTAGTCGATGTCCGCCGGACGCCAGCCCAGCACGCGCTCGCCGGCCGGGGCCGCCTCGAAGAGTGTTCTGCCGGCGTACACGCCATCGCGCCACTGCTGGGGCCCCAGCAGCCGCAACAGATTCAGATCCCAGGCCAGCGGATAGCAGCCGTAGGGCTTGGTCTCGACGTTGTTCCACAGCATGTACTCCTGTCCTCTGCCCGAGGTCCAGGTGGTCTTGCAGGCGAGCGTACAGGTCTGACACGCGATGCACTTGTTGATATCGAAGACGGCGGCGAACTGCCGTACCGGTCTGCTTTCGGGATACCAGTACGACATGGTGCGACCGATCTGCCAGTTGAACACCACTGCCATTTCTAGCCTTCCTTTCCCGGGTCCTGCATGGCGCCCGCGATGTGCAGGAACGCTCCGGAGAGATATCTGGCCATGTCTTCGGACTCGTAGGACGGACGAATGCCCAGCGCGGCGGGGCGCCACAGCCCCGAGGCGTCCGCACCTCCCGGCTCAGCGCGGGTGATCTTCACGATGGCCTCGCGGGGCGCGCCGGTCGGACAGTGGACATCGGGGAGAAAGCCCACGCCTATGCTCTGTCCGAAGAGCGTCTTGCGCACGAGCGAGTCCGTCATCCAGGTCGGTTTGAGCCAGCCGCGCGTGGCCGACTGATGAGATCCCGAGCGGAACATGGCCTGATAGAGAGTGCGCGGGTTCTTCGCCAGACCATCCGGCCGGCTTCTGTGGCCCATGCAGGAGCCGGGCGTGGCGCCGTACATGTTGAACCACATGCGTGTGACGCCGCGCGGCGTGCCCGGGTAGTAGCGTGCGCGGCACAGCAGCCGCGAGAATTCGTAATCGCGCGGATTCTTCTGCCATCCGCGGAACGGCCGGTCCTCGGGGTCGGGGTCTATCCACACGTAATCGCCGTCTTCGATGCCGAGTTCCCTGGCGTCGGCAGGGTTGATGTCAACATAGCCCTCTGCGACGAAGGGGCTGCGTTTGTCGTGACGATACACGTCGCCGAACGGTCCGAAGAGCATGGCGATCATGTCGGTGTCGATGGGAGTAGTATGGGCGCCGTGGCGGTATTTGGGCGTGTGGAAGATGAAGCGATAGCCGGCCTTGACGAGGGGATGCGGCGACTGCGCGGCTTCCGCCCACGATTTGACCACGTTGCGGCCGCAGCGAACCTCGCACGAGAGGTCTTCGCGGGGCACGCCATACTGCTCGGGACCGGCGGGGCGAATGGCCTCGTGTCTGCCGGCCACTATCACGTTGGGCTCGTAGAAGGTCGAATCGACGGGCTCGCGGTGCACGGGCAGGTTCTCGCCGGCCTCGATGAACTCGTCCTCCTCGCGGTAGAACTCAAGGCGTCCGGTCTTGGTGTACCAGGGACGCGAGTCGGCGGTCTGCTCGTAGCCCACGACTTTCGGCGTGGTGCGGCTCTGGATGATGGCCGGCACCCCCTCGCGGGCACGGGCTTCGAGCTCCGGGAAACCGAATCCTCTGGTATTGGAGGAGTGGTCGATTATTCTCTGGAGATACACATCGGTGCGTCCCTCGCGGACGAACTTCCAGTAGTCGTTGAAGCGCGCATCGCCGGTGAGCGCGGCCAGTTTCGAAGCCACCAGCGCCAGCACCTCGATATCGCCGATGGTGCGGAAGATGCGCGGCAGCGGCGTCCTGGGAAATACGGAAAGGAACGGATTCGTCACCGACGCGGTGATGTCCGGGTGCTTGAGTTCGGCCCATGAATCGACCCCGAAAACAACGTCCGCCCATTCGCAGGAGGTGGACCACCACCATTCGTTGACGCAGATCATCTCTATCCGCGGCAGTACGTTGACCACCGTGTTGTAATGCCACTTGACGTTGCCGAGGATCGAGTTGGCGTTGGCGAACCACAGGGCTTTGGTGGGCGCAGGCATGTGGGTCGAACCGGTAAGCAGCCGATTGCCGACGCGGAGGGGATGATCTTCGTGGTTGTAGTAATGGGCCGATTCGGGCCTCCAGTACTGCCGCAGGCGCGCCGGCCTGGCCGGATCAAGCTCGATATCGAAGGGGTTCTCATTGATGTACTGCGGCGCGCCGTTGAACAGCGCCACGCGGTAGTTGCCGGCGTATGATCCGACGTTGCCGGTGATCCTGCCCACGTTGCCGGTGAGCGCAGCTACGAGAAATATGGCGCGATCCTTGTTGTCGTTGTTGAAGAACTGGTTGGGCCCCATACCCACGGCAAACAGCGTTGTGCCCGGCGCGGCGGCCAGATGTCTGGCCAGCCGTTCGACAGCGCCGGCTGGCGCCCAGGTAATCTGTTCGACCGTGCGGGGATCGAAGTGGGCCACGTAATCCCGCAGCAGATCGAAAACTGGCCGGCAGCGCACCGTTTTGCCATTGGCAAGTCTGACATCGACAGCGCCTTCGAGCAGCGCCTTGCCGATATCGGAACGTTCTCCGACGCGGTCGCGCGTGGTGGCGCGAGGCTGTCCGGATTCCATGTCCCACCACACGCTGTCACCCCAGTCGCGCCGCAGGCTTTCGGGAATGAGCATCTCGCGTTGCTGGCCTGGAGGCGGCTCCTTCTCTCCATTGCGCATGACGCGCGACTGGTTGGCGAGTTCGGCGGGATCGCCGCCGAACACCTCCGCGGCGCGCAGTCGTTTCAGGGTATCCATGCGCACCAGCAGCGGCAGGTCGGTCCAGCGGCGCAGATAGTCCATGTCGTACAGTCTCTCGCGGAACAGCACATGCGCCAGACCCAGCGCCAGAGCCGCGGTGGTGCCGGGCCTGACGATGATGGCCTCGTCGGCCTTGCTGGAGGTGGCGGAGTATTCGCAGGCGATCACGACGACGCGCGTTCCCTTCAGGCGCGCTTCGGTAAGCCAGTGGGCGTCTGGCATCTTGGTGGTGATCCAGTTCATGCCCCAGACAACCACCGTCCTGCTGTGTTCCACGGCCGACAGATCAAACTCTACGGTCTGCTGCCCGGTGACCATCGGATGCCCCGGCGGCAGGTCGGTGTGCCAGCTGTAATTGTCGAAGCCGCGCGCCCCCATCGCCCTGTCGGGGGGAACTTTCCTTATGGCTGCGTCCAGCAGCGCCAGCGAGTTGGCGAAACGGTACAGCCCGAATATCCGCGTCATGCCCAGCAGCGGCATGCCTCCGCGGAACTTCAACACCTGCGTCCCGGCGCCGGCAACGGCAGCGATGGTGGCCGGGTCGTAACGCTGCGCCTCGAGCCGTTTGCGGCCGGCCTCGCCGGAGTAAGTCTCGGCAATGTTCTTCAGCGCCGCGGCGACGATGGCAGCGCCTTCGTCGTGGGAGACGCGCACCCACGCATCTCTGGCGCGCTGAAAGTACTGTTCCGGAGGACGACCGTCCTCGCGCCGCGGAAATCCCGCCTCGCACCAGCGTTTGAAACCTTCGCGCACCATGCACTCCTGCACGCGGCGATCCCCGTAGAACCGCCGCGTCAGCGCCAGACCCTTCTGACACACGCGCGGATCCCACCGGTGCGTGCAGCGGTTGCCGTCCAGGTCCTGCGCTTCGCCATACCGCATGGTCGGACCTATGCGCGTGATAACGCCCGAGCGCACGTAAGCGCGCAGAAGGCAGTTGTGAGTGTCGTTGGGGGCGCACAGGAACGTGAACGACGAGTCGTATTTCCACAGATCGCGATAAGCGCTTTCCCACTGGCGATCGGGATAGACGGCCAGCGGATTGGCAACGGCCTCCAGCCCCCACGTACTGCGGGCGGCGGCGATGAAGGCTCCGAAGCCGGCTGCGCTGGCAGCCGCCAGAAAGTCACGACGGGAAATGACATGGTTATCCATCAGCGCCTCTCCAGTGTGCGAAGGTGAGCCACGATTTCCTGAATCTGACTGTCCGAGAGCGTCGGGTGAACCACCGAGGCTTCGCGGAATCCGTGCATCGCGGTCATGCGCCGGCCGCGACGGATCGTCTCGAAGAAGTAGTCGTCGCCGGCCGTTGCAAGCAGAACAGGGTTGTTCAGCGCAGGCGCGTCGGTGCCTTCGCCATCGACGCCGTGACAGCCGGCGCAATACCGGGAATAGAGGGCCCGCCCGGACGCCGCGTCGGCCCGGATCCACCGCGCGGCGGAATTAGTCGGCCGAGGCTCGGCAACGGATGCCCTCCCCCGCAGAAAGCCCGTGATGGCCGCGATTTCGTCGCCGCGCAGTCCGCCCGCCGATTCGTCGAAAGCCGGCATGCGCCGGCCCGGCCTGCCGCGGCGGATGGTTTCGGCGATGAACGCGTCGGTGGCAACGGCCAGAAAATCGGGGTTGCCTATGGCGGGAAAAGGCGGCGACCCGGGAAACCTCATTCCCTGCCCGCGATCCCCGTGACACGCGCTGCAGAAGGCCGCAAACAGGTCGCCGCCGTCGCCGCCGACCTCGCGGTGGCCGATGGCACGCACGAGCGTCCGATCCCGGGGCCACTGATCGCCGGGGAAATCGCGCCCCCGCAGCGAAAGCAGATAACAGGTGAGAAGATCGATCTGCGCTTCGCTGAGCATCTGCTTCGGCATTCTCGATCCGGGCACGACGCGTGCCGGATCGCGGGTGTGCGCCGACAGCCACGCGGCGAGAGTGCGCTTGCCGGGCACGTGCGTGAAATCGAGCTGTCCCGGATCGCGGGCGCCAATCATGGTGAGGTCCGGACCGTCGTCTCCTCCTGCGCCGTTGACCTTGTGGCACCCCCTGCACCCCAGAGAATGAAACAGCGCCTTGGCTTCCATCAGTCGCGGGGCACCGACCCGCGAATCCAGAAAGAGGCCTATCGCCTCGAGGTCGGCACTTCCAAGCGGCGGGATCGCCCCCCGCCAGACGACGTCGTCGGCCGAACGGGCCCGCTGAAGGTGCTTCTCGTACCAGGCGCGGTCGTAGCCGCGCAGACCCACGCGCGACAGGTCAGGGCCTTCCATACCTCCGCGGCCGCCGGGCCTGACCGTTCCTCCGCGCCCGTCGATGCGGTGGCATGAGAGGCAGTCGCTGCGTTCGACCACATTGCGCGCTTCCTCCAGACGGCGCAGTTGCGGCACGCGCGGATGGATGTGGCAGGTCCCGCAGCCGGCATAAGCGCTGCCCAGCGGGATCATGGGTTGCGGCCAGTGCGGCACGTCGCCGTGCGCATCGGCCGCCTCGGTGGCGCGTCCCTGCCCGCCGTGGCACACGGTGCAGCCGAACTCCGCAGGGTCGTGCACCACGGGAGGATGCGCCCCGGCAAGCCGGTCGCCGGACGATGTCCGCCCGGGCAGAACCATGCCCAGGTGGCAGGAGACGCAGCGGTCGGTAACGCCGAATCGGGGCACGACCACTTGCCGCAGCCGCACGTCCACCGGCTGTCCGTCGAGGCGAACACGCGACTGAATGCGCCGCCAGTCGCGGAGAAAGTTCTCCTGGACGGCCGCCACGATCAGCAGAGCGAGCGCCCCGAGACTGGACCACAGAAGCAGATGTCTGTTGGCGTTCATCGGTATGCGTATCAGTGCCCGGGCCACTCGGCCGGCGACCAGTAGAAGGCCCAGTTGGGTCCGCGGAAGTGAACCCCGATTACCGTGAGAACCACGAAACCGCAGACAAAGCACGTGAACAGCGCAACGGCCCCGGCCCTGGCCGACGCATAGTGCTTGACGACGCGGAGCGAGTAAACGGCGTATATCAGTGCGATGACGGTGCCGGGATTGATCGCCGTTATGACCGGCTGCGGCATGTGTGCATACCACTGGCGCAACCATCCGAAGCGTATGGCGAAAGCCTCAACCGCCAGCACGGCCGCCAGGCCGAACACGGCGGAACCGAGCACCAGCCTTCCGCCGCCGGGTCCGCCGAACCATGTGCCGCTGCCCGCGTGTTCGCGGTCGAGAAAGGGGATAAGCCCCAGACCGAGCACCACTATGCCCGGGACGATCATTCCGCCGGCCAGAGCCGAGTAGGAAACCAGCTCCTGGAGTCCGAGAAAGTACCAGGGCGCTTTGGCGGGGTTCTCGGGAACGTTTGGATTGGCCAGTTCCTTCAAAGGCGCGTCGGACACCAGCGACAGGGCCAGACAGATGAACACGGTGAGCATAAGGACGGCGCATTCCGCGATGAAAAGGTGCGGCATGGAGGGGACGGTGTTCTCAGGCCCCTGTCCGACGGCCGGAGTGCGCCCTTCAACCACCGCGGCCAGATGGTAGGTTTTCACCGGACCGGCGGTGAACACGGGGCTGATTCCGGCCGCGTTCCCGAGGCGCTGGTCGGCATCGGCAGGTCTGGCCAGCCCGCCGTCCTTGCGGATGCGCCAGAAATGCACGGCCAGCAGAGCAAGCAGCGCCAGGGGCAGGATCATGACATGAAGGACGTAGAAACGTATGAGCGCCTCTTCGCCCACAGTGTCTGAACCCAGAAGCAGTTCGCGCAGGAAGCCGCCCGGGTCGAATACATGCGTGATGCCCAGGGCGTCGGTGAGCTCGCGGGGCGACTGAGCGATGTTGGCACCGATGGTAATGGCCCAGTACGCCAGCTGATCCCAGGGGAGCAGATAGCCGGTGAAGGACAGTGCCAGCGTCACCACCAGAAGCGCCAGGCCGATAAGCCAGTTGAATTCGCGCGGCGGGCGGTAAGCGGCCGTATAGAAAACCCGCGCCATGTGTGCGAGGACCGCGATAACCATCACGTTGGCAGCCCAGCGATGCAGGTTGCGGATGAAGCGGCCCGTGGGCACGACGTAATGAATGTCCTTGATGGAATGGTAGGCGACGTCCGGATACGGCTTGTAATAGAACATCAACAACACGCCGGTAACCAGCGTGATGATGAATGCGGCGGCGGCGGCCACGCCGAGTCCCAGCGTCGTGGTCCAGCGCAGGCTCCAGCGGTGGGTGCGAACCGGATGAATGTGCAGAAAGACATTCCCGAAAACAAAGCTCGACCGGGCGCGGTCTGTGACGGGAGCCCCCGTCCGGAACGCGGCAGCGGCAATACGGCGCGGAGCGGCGCGGAGGTTGTTCCACAGGTCCCGCAGAGCGGTTCGATCGCCGTGGGTCGTGCTCATGCCTTCACCTTCGTGCCCGGCGGCACCGTCGCGTCGTCGTCGATGATCAGATCGTTGCCGTCCATAGAGACAGCCCGCCACGGCAGCCCCCTGGGAGCAGGCCCGCCCAGTACGCTTCCGTCCGGACCGAAGTGCGAACCATGACAGGGACACTCGAACCCCTGCGGGCCGGGCTTGACGATGCATCCGAGATGGGTACACACCAGCGAGATGGCATATACCCCGCCGGCATCCTGGAAAACGGCTACATTCCGGCCGGGGGGCACGTACGCCTCGCCGGCGGAAAGCGACCGGGGAAGCGATATGCGGAACTTTTTCGAGCGCGAGGCCACCACCGCCGCCTTCGGCAGCCGCAGCATGCCTATGCTGGCGAACAGCAGCGACCCGAAGAACGCGCTCCACGCCGCCATTCCGAGAAGATCGCGGCGCGGTACCGGTTCGGGGGCAAGCCGTGAACGAGCTGGTTGCGATTGTCCGCTCATGAGGCTCTCCATTCGCTGAAACAGGTCACGCGCTCCATGGTTATGGCGTCGACCGGGCACCGCATGGCGCACAACGCACAGCGTATGCAGCGGTCTTCGTCCTTTATGATCGCACTGTGGGCGGTCGGGTCCGCTCCGTCGCCCAGCAGCGCGCGGGCAACCGCGGCAAGCCCGGGCGTCGGCTCAAGATCGCTGAGGGCGACCAGCTTCAGACACTCTGTCGGGCAAACGTCGGCACAGCCGCCGCACAGCACGCACCGGCTGCCGTCGAAGACGGGACTGACCGCGCAATCCAGACAGCGCGAGGACTCGCGCTGCGCCTGCCGATCGGTGTAGCCCAGCTCCACGGGGGCGTCCGGACGCCGGAGACGCTCGACGGGCTGCGCGGCGGTTACGGGCTGTCGGCCAATGGCCTCGTAACCCCTCTCGCGACGATAGCGGTCCAGGGCAAGATGCAGCGTGGTCGCGTCGGCGGCGAGCGACCGTCCTGTAAGGTGCTGATAGACGGACCTGGCCGCCTTCTTCCCCGACGCCACCGCGTCGATGAGCAGCTTCGTCCCGTGCGCGAGATCGCCGGCCGCGAAAACCCCGCGCGCGGTGGTGGCGAGTGTGTCGGAATCGACCTTCGGCCAGCCCGGACGGATCAGTTCCACATCACCGCCGCCATCCTCGAGAAACGCCAGATTCGGGCTCTGACCCACGGCCAGCAGAACCGTATCGCACGGAATGGTCATACGGTCCGCGTCGTCGAACAGCGGCGCGAAACGGCGGTTCTCGTCATACACGCGGAGGCATCTGCGAACGACGACGCCGGCGACCTGGCCGCGGGAATCGCGCTCGATGGATACAGGCCCCCACCCGTTGAGACGCTCGACACCCTCTTCGTCGCCTTCGATGATCTCCAGGGTGTCGGCGGGCATTTCCTCCAGAGTCTCCAGCGAAACCAGCTGCACGCGCCCCACCGAGGCAAGCCGGGCCGCCGTGCGCGCGGTGTCGGAGGCGATCTGGCGGAGAACCGTTCGGGCAACGTCGTAAGCAACGTTTCCGCCTCCCAGCACCACCACGCGCCTGCCGAGCGGCAGCGACTCGCCCAGCGCCGCCGCGCGCAGCAGATCCACGCCGCCGTACACGCCTGGCCCGTGCTCGCCAGGCAGATTCAGACGCCGCGGACTCTTGGCGCCGACGGCAATGATCACCGCGGCAAACTCGCGGCGGAGCGCGGCGAACGAAACATCTTTACCGACCACCGCGCCGCATCTGATCGTCGCGCCCAGTGCCTCGATGACGGCGATCTCGCGGCGTACCAGCTCGCGGGGCAGACGGTACTGAGGAACACCTGTGGCCAGCATCCCGCCGGCGACAGGCTCGGCCTCGAAAACAACCGGGCGAAACCCCATCAGCGCCAGGTCGTGAGCCGCAGCAAGCCCCGCAGGACCAGAGCCCACGATGGCAACGGGCTGCCCGGAAGCGGGAACGACGCGTCCGGCCGCCGCAGCGCGAACCCACGCCGCCATTTCTTCGGCGTCGGCGGATACCCCAGGTACGTATTCGCGAACGCGCCGCAGCACCTCCTCGGGCGGCCACATCTCCGCACCCGACCGCTCGCAGGCGAAACGCTTGAGAACGCGAATGGCAACGGCCCGGTCTGTGGAGACGAAATGACCGTCGGCGTCCACGCGAGGCACCCTGCCCCGCCGGCATGCCGCCTCGCACGGCGCGCCGCAGATCCGTCCGCATATCGACGCCAGGGGATTGGGGCCGCGGGCGATCAGATACGCTTCCTCCCACCGTCCCTCGGCGATCGCCCGAACGTAACCCCGTGCATCCGTGTGCACCGGGCACGCTACCTGACACGAGATCAGCTCGCGATGGTAATTCCTGCCCGGAACCTCGGCGCGAATAGGCGGACGGCGAAGCATTAACGTGCATCTCCTGAACTGCCCACCGCAACAGCGCAGCCGCATACCGGCACACGCGGGCCGCCTGTCGCCCGCTCGCCTCTTGCAGCAACGGACCCCTGCAACCCGGGGCACACCGCTGTGGCGCGGCTGAAGCGTTCGGCACGGTCTGACCATGAATTGCCGGGGCAGCGCTGAACACGACAGTCCAATCCCACGGCAGCGCGCCGCCGAAAAACTATATCAGACCAGAATAGTCTGTATTAGAAAGGCTCGCCTGTGTCAACCTGTTTTTTCGGCGCTCTGCTGACGTGCCGAGTCGTCGGTTGTCGCACGCCCGCCGGACCCAATTGCCATGCTCTCCGCCCGCAGTCCGCCTCCGGCCCGCGCCTGCGCGCGGTGGTGCCGGGCAGTTTGCCCGCGGCAGCGGCGGGTTGTAGGATGTTGACATGACGCCGCCGCCCGGTTCTTCTACGGGGAACCGGGCACGTGGCGGCATGCAGCAGTACGCCGGCCGGAGGCGGGGCATAT
>Ga0078972_1001251_pt2 | contig 83865 bp, 78 predicted proteins | sample YelNatPaOPGAMG01_FD_67568 | JGI IMG/M metagenome (GOLD analysis project Ga0078972, IMG submission 67568) | Hot spring thermophilic microbial communities from Obsidian Pool, Yellowstone National Park, USA - OP-RAMG-01 (SPADES assembly) (version 2) | ecosystem: Environmental > Aquatic > Thermal...
AGAACTCCGCCCGCAACCAATGCAATCGGCGGACCGCGCACGGCGAGCGACTAAAGCTTTCTTGCACCTGCCCGAAGAGCTCGAACAGGGGGGCTTGCGGGCGTCAAAATCCGGTCACGCCAGCGCCCGCGACGAACTCTTGCACGCCGGCTCGCCTCCAACTCTTTGAAATCTGGTCACCGCGCCACGGCACTTCGCCTGCACCGAGCGCTGGCGTGAGCGATCTGGCCGCCATGGTTGTGGCGCTTCCGAACTTGGACCTGGCGCCGATTGCGCCGTTTGCTGCCGGCGGCGTGGCGGGGTTCGATCAGGAAGCCGCGGCGGTTTTGATGGCTGATGCCGGCGACACCGTGCCACAACCCGGCCAGCCTGTGATTGGCTTCGTGGCTTTGCTCAACGAGCTGGCCGGCGCATCTTCGACGCAACTAGCGCCTGCCGAAGCAGGCCGGCGCCAGCCGCAGGATCCAACCAAGCAAGACAGCGACGAAGACACCGACAAGGCGGCCATAGTCGCAACGCCCATCTGGCTGGTGGAGTCGCCACTGCCGCCGTTGGCGCTGCGCCTGGACGAGCCGGTGAGCGCCCAAGCGCCGCCCGACGTTGCGGTCGAGGCCGTGTCGCTCGCAGCGGACCTGGTCCCCGCCCCAACGGTCCCGACTGCACCGGAGCCGCTTCCGGCAGCCACAGCACGCATCGAGGCCGAGCCGGTTCCGATGAGCGACCCCGAGGCGCTGCCTCGCATTGAGCCGCCTCCGGGCATCCGCTTGAGCGAGGAACCGCAGAACGCTGCGGCAGGACGCATGGCGCCGGCTTTCGGTCTCGCCCTCGAACCGCGGCCTGAATCCGCGACGCCTGGGCGAGCCGAGCCTGCGATCGCCCGTCCTGTCGAGAGTTCGCCGCGAAGCGAGGCGCCCGGGCAAACAATCCCTGCAGCGCTGGAGAAAAAACCGCCCGCGGCGGAGCAGGCCCGCAACGAACCGGTTGCGCCGGACGAACCGCAGGTCGTTGAGGCCGGACGTGCCGTGGCCCGCCCGCAGGAAAAGCGTCCGGCGGCGGAGGGATCGCAGGCTGGCGCATGGCATCGGGACAGCGAACCGTCAGTCCGCATGCGGAACCCGGAAGCGGCTGAGCGGCTTCAAGCCCTCGAGCGCGAACCGCGCGTCTCGAGCGAGATCCCGAGCCACTCCAGCCCGCTGGCTGCCGCGCCTCCGCGCGCCGCCGATGGCGTGGAGATGAACGGTACCACCAGGACGGAACCAGTGCCGCCGCCTTCCGAGCCCGCCATCGTGGAGCCGCGCCGGCCCGAGCCCGCGACCCGCGAGATTTCGCTGCGCGTGGAAGCCGAACCCGGCACGGGACGCGCGCGAACCCCGGTGGCCGTTCACGTGGTGGAGCGAGCGGGCCGCATTGAAATCCGCGTGCGCAGCGCTGATCCGCAGCTCAGCCAGTGGCTGGGCCGGGAAGTGCCGGCTCTCGTGGACCGGCTGGAAGCAGAGGGATACCGAAGCGAGATCCTGTCGGTGCCGGCAGAGAGCGGGACAGCCGCGACCCGGCAATCCCTCCCCATCGAGCCGCAGGCGTGGATGTCGCCGGAGCGCGAGTCCTCGCATCAGGGCGGCGCGCATCCTGATTCCCAGCAGCACCGGCCGCGGCCCCACGGCAACGCGCCTGAGGACGAGGCCGGGCCGGGCGAAATCTCAGCCTTTCGGAGGTTGCACGATGGCTTCCTCGGTTAGCCCCGTAACGGCGAACGCGGCGGCCGATTCGTCCGTGGTCAAGACGGCGGCCGACGCGCTGGCGCAGAAGGAAACCTTCCTGAAACTGCTGGTGGCGCAGATCCGCAATCAGAATCCGCTCCAGCCGGCTGACGCCATCGAGTTCGTGACGCAACTGGCGCAGTTCAGCCAGCTCGAGCAACTGATCGCCATCCGCGCCGAGATCGCGGAGCTTCGCGGCGCGCTGGCGCCGGATCAGGGAAAGCAAGGGGAGCAGAATTCCAAACAAACAAGGAGTTGAAGATATGTTTCAGGCGTTCAACACCGCGCTTTCGGCTCTGGCCGCTCACGCCACGGCGGTGGACGTGGTGGGCAACAACCTGGCCAACCTGAACACCCCGGGCTACAAAGCCAGTTCGGTGTCCTTCCGCGATCTGGTCACGCAATCGGTGGGCACCGGGCTGGGGGAAACCCAGGTGGGATTCGGCACCGGACGTCCATTCACGCTGCGGCTGTTCTCGCAAGGCGCCATCCAGACCAGCCTGGATCCGCTGGACGCGGCCATCCAGGGCGACGGTTTCTTTGTGCTTCGCAACAGCCACGGAGCGATGCTGTTCACGCGCGCCGGCAACTTCCAGGTGGACGTGAACGGCTATCTGATGACGCCTTCGGGCGAGCGGGTCCAAGGCTGGATGGAAGGCCCCGACGGCACGGTGAACACCAACAGCGCCATCGGGGACATCCGGATTCCGGTGGGCACCCTGAAGACGCCCGTGGCCACAAGCCAGTTTTCGCTCGACCTGAACCTGGACGCGGGCGCCGTGGCGGGACAGCCGAGCGGCGTCTTCTCGACCGCCGTCGAGGTCATTGATTCCCTTGGTGTGACGCACACTCTGACCATCACGTTCACCAAGACCGAGAACCCTGGCGAGTGGAGCTACCGCATCGAGATTCCCGGGGCCGACGTCGGCTCGGACCACGCCACGGAAGAGTTGGCCCACGGAACCCTCAGCTTCGATTCCAGCGGACGGCTGACCAGCCCGGCTCCGGATTCGCCTACCGTGAATTTCCAGATCACCCATCTGGCCAGCGGCGCGGCGGACATGGATCTGAACTGGTTCCTTTACACCCCTAACGGCATCCCGCGGCTGACGCAGTACCGCCATCCCTCGGCGCTTTCGGCCATCGAGCAGAACGGCGTGGCGCCGGCGGCGCTGATCCGCGTGGCGGTGGGCGATGGCGGGCGCATTCTGGCCCAGTACTCCAACGGGCAGCAGCGGGTGGTGGGCCAGCTCGCCCTGGCTTCGATCCGCAACCCGGACTCCCTGATTGCCGTGGGCAACAACAACTTCCAGGTCAGTGCCCGCACGGCGTTGCCGGCCATCGGCTTGCCCGACACGGCCGGGCGCGGCCAGGTGGTGGGAGGCGCGCTGGAAAGCTCGACCGTGGAGATCGCGCGCGAGTTCACCAACCTGATCGTTTACCAGCGCGGCTTCCAGGCCAATGCCCGCGTGGTGGTGACCGCGGACGAGCTGAGCCAGGAAACGATCAACCTGAAGCGCTGAGACCGCCTGAAGGAAGATGTCGCCGCTCGAGGAAATCGCGTTCTACGCCGACGTGCCCATGCCGGTCGAGCTGGTTCTGGACCGCATGCAGATGACGGTGGCCCAACTGCTGGAGCTGGAGGAAGGCAGCCTGGTGCGTTTGACGCGTTCGGCCGGGGAAAACATAGACGTTTACGTCGGCGAGGCGCTGCTGGCTTACGGCGAAGTGGTGGTGATCGAATCGGCGATCGGGGTCCGGCTGACGGACTTCCCGCACGAGGAATGAAAGGGAACCGGACGGTGAGCGAACGGTTGCGCGCACGCAGGGACTGGCGTACGGCCAGGGGCGCAAACCGAAGGGGGAAGACACCGTGATCGAGTGGGTGCGAGCGCTGGTTTCCATCGCTGTGGTGCTGGGCCTTGCCCTGGCGTTGCGGCACTGGGCCGGACGCGGGCTGAGGCCGCTGGCGCTCGGGCGCGGGCGGAGCCGGCAGCGGAACCTGGAAGCGCTGGACCGACTGGCACTCTCGCCCCAGCACACGCTTCACTTGGTGCGGGTGGGCCACCGCGCGCTGTTGATCGGCGCCCATCCGGGCGGTTGCACCGTGCTCGAATCGCTGCCCGCCGGCTCGTTCGTGATGGCCGAACCCGGCCGCAACACGCGGGAGGGAGCATGATCGCGCTGTGGGCCGCCAATCCGCTGGTCCCGTGGATCATGGGGCGGGACGGCACGCTGAGCCTGCCCATGCAGATCGTGCTGCTGCTGACGCTGCTCGCCCTGCTGCCCGCCATCGTGGTCTCGCTGACCCCGTTCCTGCGTATCGTGGTCGTGCTGCACTTCTTGCGGCAGGCTCTGGGCACGCAGTCCACTCCGTCCAATCAAGTCCTCGTGGGACTGTCCCTGTTCCTGACGCTGCTGATCATGCAACCGGTGGCGGTGGAAATGTACGAGCGGGGCTGGGCGCCGCTGGCCAAGGGGCAAATGACGGCCGAGCAGGCATTCCGCGAAGGAACCCAGCCGCTCAAGAATTTTTTGCTGCGTTTTGCGCGGGAAAAGGAGCTGAGGCTCGCGCTGGAGATTGCGCGGGCGCCGGCGCCGCGCACTCCGGCCGATGTCGAGCTGCGCGTGCTCATTCCGGCCTACATCCTTTCCGAGCTGCGGGTGGCGTTCCAGATTGGGGCCGTCTTGTTCCTGCCCTTTCTGGTGATTGACCTGGTGGTGGCGTCGGTGACGCTTTCCATCGGCATGATCCAGTTGCCGCCGGTGATGATCTCAGCGCCGTTCAAGGTTCTGCTGTTCGTGCTGGTGGATGGCTGGACGCTCGTGGTGGGGTCGTTGATGCGGAGTTTTTACTGAGCGAGGGAAAGCATGAGTCCGGAAGCTGCGATTCATCTGGTGCGCCAGGCTCTGATGGCGGCGTTTTGGGTGAGCGCGCCGCTGCTGGCGCTGGGATTTCTGGTGGGCGTGGTGGTGAGCCTGATCCAGGTGCTGACTTCCATGCAGGATACCGCCTTCAACACGGTGCCGCGCCTGGGGGCGTTTCTGGTCGGTTTCCTGCTCTTGCTGCCCTGGATGATGCGGTACATGACCTCGTACACGCTGGCGCTGCTCCATGATTTCGCGCGTTACGCGCGCTGAGGGCACAGTGCGGCCATGGGAGGCGAGTTACAGGCGTTGGTGTTGAGTTTCCTGCTCGTGCTGGCGCGCGTGGGCGGGGCGCTGGTGTTCGTGCCGCTGCCGGGGATCCGACAGGGACCGCAGGTGGCGCGCGTGCTTCTGGCCGTCAGTCTCGCGCTGGCGATGTACCCGGCGTGGCCTGAGCCGCCGGAGCCCGCGCCCGATGCGGCCCGCATGGCCGCCTGGCTGCTGGCTGAAGCTGCCTTCGGACTCAGCGTGGGCCTGGCAGTGGCGTTCCTGAATGAAACCTTCGCTGTGGCGGCGCAGATCTTCGGCTTGCCTGCCGGCTACTCCTACGCGGCCACGATTGATCCGGCGACCGAGGCGGACAGCGCAGTGTTGCTGGTGATGGCGCAGTTTCTGGCTAGCCTGCTGTTCTTTGCGCTGGGGTTGCACCTGGAGACGATCCGCATCTTCGCCTCGAGCTATCGCTGGTGGCCGCCGGGCGCCTGGATGGCGAGCGCGACCAGCGCGCAGGGCGTAATCGGGCTGGGAGCGGGCATGTTCTCGCTCGGGCTGCGGCTGGCGTTGCCCGTCGTGGGCCTGCTGCTGCTGGCCGATGTCGCCCTGTCGCTGCTGGGACGGATTCACTCGCACCTGCAACTGCTCCTGCTGGCTTTTCCCGTGAAGATGCTGGGCGCACTGGCCATGCTGGCCGGGGTGCTCGGCCTGTATCTGAAGCTGTACCGCGGGGCGGCGGAGCATACCTTCCGCGTGCTCTGGGAGGCGATGGCGAGCCGTGGCGGATAAATCGCAGCGCACCGAGCAGCCCACGCCGCGGCGCATCGAAAAGGCGCGACGGGAAGGACGCTTCCCGACCAGCCGCGAATTCGTCGCCGCCGTGCAGTTCCTGGTCTTTGTGATTGCGGCGGCAGCGTTCGGCAAATCCATGGTGGCGGGCCTGCTGGAAGGCACGCGTCGCGGGCTGGCGCAGGCCTTTCAAGGCGAGCTGACGGCCTCACGCTTTTCCGGCCTGCTGGGCATGATTGCGGCGCGGGAGCTGGTCCCGCTGGCGTGGCTGGGTTCGCTGCTGGTGGCGGTGACCCTGGGGACGCAACTTGCGGTCACGCGCTTCGGCTTCGCCGTGAAGCGGCTGCGGCCGGATCCGCAGCGGCTGAATCCCGTGGCGCGGCTCCGTGACCTGCCCAGACAAAACGTGCCTCTTTTGTTTCAGTCCATCTTGCTTTTGCCGCTGTTCGGACTGGCGCTCTACCTGATCCTCAAGGCCCATTGGCCCACGCTGGTGATGATGCCCTTGGAGGCGCCGGGGCGGGGCGCGGCCCGGTTGGGGGAGATCCTGCTCGAGCTGCTCTGGCGCGCGGCGCTGGTTTTGGTGGCGCTGGGGGCTTGGGATCTGTGGCGGCAGCGCCGGCGTTACATGGCGGACCTGCGGATGACCAAGCAGGAAGTCCGCGACGAGGCCAAGGAAGTGGAAGGCAACCCGCAGGTGCGGGCGCGGATCCGGCGGCTGCAACGCGAACTGCTGCGCCGGCGGATGATGCAGCAGGTGCCCAAGGCCACGGCCGTGGTGGTCAATCCCACGCATTATGCGGTGGCCCTTCGTTACCAGATGGACGAGATGCCGGCGCCCGTCGTGGTGGCCAAGGGCAAGAACTACCTGGCGTTGCGCATCCGCCAGGTGGCGGTGGAAAACCAGGTGCCGGTGGTGGAGAACCCTCCGCTGGCGCAGGCGCTTTATCAGAGCTGCGACGTGGGTCAGCCCATCCCCGTGCACCTGTACCGAGCAGTGGCGGAAGTGCTGGCGTACATCTACCGGCTGATGAACGGGCGACTGCCCGGATAGCGGGAGCGATCCAGGATGGCGGAAGGCAGAGTGAACGCGCTGGGCAACGCGAGGGTGAACCCGGGCGAGGGACTGCTGGCGCGAGCCAATCTGGCCGAATTGAGCGTGCCGCTGGGCGTGCTGGCCATTCTGCTGGCCATGCTGACGCCCGTGCCGCCGTGGCTGATGGACGTGCTCATCGTCCTCAACATCACGCTGTCGGTCATCGTGCTGCTGGTGTCGCTTTACATCCTGCGCCCCATCGAGTTCAACGTCTTCCCGACCACCCTGCTGCTGATGACGCTGTTCCGGCTGGCGCTGAACGTGTCCTCCTCGAGGCTCATCCTGCTCAACGGGCACACGGGCACGGCCGCGGCAGGTCACGTGATCGAGGCCTTCGGCCAGTTCGTGGTCGGCGGCAGCTACATCATCGGCGTGGTGATCTTCCTGGTGCTGATCGCCATCCAGTACGTGGTGATCAACCACGGCGCAGTGCGCATTTCCGAGGTCACCGCGCGCTTCACGCTGGACGCGCTGCCGGGCAAGCAAATGTCCATTGACTCGGATCTGAACGCCGGTCTGATTGACGAGGCCGAGGCGCGGCGCCGGCGCAAGCAACTGGCGGCGGAGGCCGAATTTTACGGGGCCATGGACGGCGCCTCGCGCTTCACCCAGCGCGACGCGGTGGCCAGCATCCTGATCACGGGCATCAACATCATCGCCGGTTTCCTGGTAGGAGTGCTCCAGCACGGCATGGAATTGCGGCAGGCGCTGGCCACCTACACCGTGCTTACCATCGGCGACGGGCTGGTGACGGTCATACCCGCGCTGATGATCTCGATCTCGGGCGGCCTGATCGTCACCAGGGCCAGCTCGGACGTCAGGCTGGGAGCGGAGTTCCGCCGGCAGGTTTTCGGCAATGCGCAGCCGCTGATGCTGGCGGGCGGCGTCCTGCTGGCCATGGCAGCCTTTCCGGGCCTGCCCAAGCTCCCTTTCCTCGTGCTGGGCGTGGGACTGGGGGCAGTGGCGTGGCGCATGAGCCGCGCTCCGGCAACCGCGCAGCCAGAACCGGCAGCGCCTCCACCGGCGCCCCGCGAAAACCTGGAAGCGCTGCTGCGCGTCGAGCCGATCGGCATCGAGCTGGGCCTGGGTCTGGTGCGGCTAGTCGAGGGCGGCCAGAACTCGCCCCTGCTGCGGCGCATCGCGGCCATCCGCCGGCAACTGGTTCTCGATCTGGGCTTCGTGCTGCCGGCCGTACGCGTCACCGACAATCTCTCGCTTCGCTCACGCGAGTACGTGATCCTGATCAAGGGCGCCGAAGTGGCGCGGTACGAAATGCGCCAGGGAATGGAGCTGGCGCTGCACAGCGGCCAGCCGAGCGCCCCGATCGAGGGCGAGGCCACGCGCGAGCCGGCCTTCGGACTGCCCGCGCTGTGGATCCGTCCCGAACAGGCGGAGGCCGCGCGCGCCGCAGGCTACACGGTGGTGGATGCAGTGGCCATCATCGGTACCCACCTCAGCGAGATCGTACGCCGCTACGCGCACGAGCTGTTTTCGCGACAGGACGCCAAGCGGGTGCTCGACCGGGTGGCGGAGGAAAATCCCAAGGTCGTCGAAGATCTGGTGCCCAAGCTGCTGCCGCTGGCCACCGTGCAAAGGGTGCTTCAGAACCTGCTGCGGGAGCACGTCTCGATTCGCGACGCGGTAACGATCCTGGAAGCGCTGGGCGAAGCCGCCCAGATCACGCGCAACCCCGTTCTGCTCACCGAATTCGTGCGGCAGGCGATCCGCCGCACGGTCGTGAAACCTTATCTGAACCGCAACGGGGACTTGCCCGCTTATCTGCTCGATCCGGCGATCGAGCAGGAAATCGAAGCGGCCGTGGAGCATGGCGAGCACGCCAGTCATCTGGGGCTTTCGCCACAGCGCATGCGCGCCATCGTGGACAAGATCCGGCAGGCAGTGGGCAGCCTGCAAGGGCCGGCAGTCCTGATCACCAGCTCGGGCGCCCGGTATTTCCTGCGGCAGATGCTCGAGCAGGCGATGCCGCGACTCTACGTGCTGGCGCATAACGAGATTCCGCCGGAGACCCGCGTGGTCTCCCTGAAGCTCATCCAATAGGAGCGATCCGGCAATGAAAGTGAAATCCTACTTTGTCCCCAATGTGGCGGCGGCCCTGGCGCTGGCGCGCCAGGAACTGGGACCGGAAGCGGTTCTGCTGGAGACCCGGACCGCGCCGCCGGAAGCAGCGCACCTGGGCCGCTACGAGGTGGTTTTCGGCACCCCGCCTCCGAATGGAAACGGCAACGGAACCTCGGCAGGGGATGCAGCCGCGCCGGGCGTAGTGACGCTGATGCGCGAGGTCGAGCGGCTGCGTCGCGAGATCGAGCGGGTCAATGCCGCGGTGGCGCGCTCGACGTTGACGGCGGCCTTGCAGTCCATGCCCTGCGAAGAGGAGGCCCGGGTGATGTCGCGGCTGCTCGAGGCCGAGCTGGATCCCGAGCTGGCCCGGCAGATTCTGGAATCGGCCCGCAATCGGCTTGGGGCAGCAAAAGGGTGCTGGGCGGAAGCAGTGGCGGCGGAGCTGGCGGCGCGCTGCCGTACCGACTCGCGGCTGGGCCGGCGGGTGGAGGGTCCGCGCGTGGCAGCCTTCGTTGGCCCCAGCGGATCGGGCAAGACGAGCCTGATCGCCAAGCTGGCGGTGCGCGAAGGGCTGTTGCGACGCCAGTCCGTGCAGTTGCTGAGTCTGGATTTCTACCGTGTGGGCGGCGCCGAGCAGTTGCGCCATTACGCCACGATCCTGGGCGTTCCCTTCCAGGCGGTGGAGACCAGGCACGCTTTCGAACAAGCCCTTCGGGAGAGCGGGCGCAAGGACCTTGTGTTGATTGACACCCCTGGCCTGGATGCTGCCGAGGAAGCGGAAGCCGCCGAGCTGGCCGGCTGGCTGGGTGGGGTGGAGGAGGCGCAGTGCCACCTGGTCCTAACGGCTTCGATGCGATCTGCCGATTTATGGCGTGTAGCCGAGCGGTTCGAACGGTTCCGGCCGAGCAGGCTGGTTTTCACCCGGCTGGACGAGAGCTCGGTGTGCGGGCCGCTGTGGAGCCTGGCGCTGCGGCTGGATCGGCCCATATCGTTCCTGGCGGTGGGCCAGCGCGTTCCGGAGGACGTTGAGCCAGCGACGGTGGAGCGTCTGGTGGAGCTGCTGGGACTGGAAGTGGCGCGCAGGGCCGTGGGTGCGGCAGCCTGAGTCACTCGGCGGAGCGCCCGTGGAGCCTGGGGATCCCGAGCCCGCGCCGTTCGGCCGCGCGGCAGGGAAGGTGAGCGGCATGGCCTCGTATCAAGCCAGTCCGGAAACCAGCGCCGATGAACGCGAGCGGCTCATCCTGGAACATCTGCCGCAGGTCCGCCTCATCGCCCGGCGCATCCACGAGAGGCTCCCGGAAAGCGTCAGCCTGGAGGATCTGATTTCGACCGGGATTCTGGGCCTGATCTCGGCGATTGACAACTTCGACCCGCGCCTCAATGTCAAGCTCAAGACCTACGCCGAATACAAGATCCGGGGCGCGATCCTGGATTCCCTGCGCGGCATGGACTGGGCGCCGCGGCAAAAGCGCAAGAAGGCCAAGCAAATCGAAGCCGCCATTGCCTCAGCGGAGCAGAAGCTGCACCGGGCGCCCGACGAAGAGGAAATCGCGCGTGAGCTGGGGCTGAGCCTGGAGGAATACCATGACTGGCTGCTGGAAGTGCGGGGCGTCAACCTCGGGCGTCTGGAGCAGAGCCGTCGAGACGAGGAAGGTCGGGACCTTCTGAAATATATCGCCGACAGCGAAGAAGGCTGGCCCTCCCGGGTCCTCGAGCGGGCCGAACTGGAGCGTCTGCTGGCTGAAGGAATCGAACAGATGCCTGAGATCGAGCGCACCGTGCTGAGCCTGTATTACTACGAAGAGCTGACGCTGCGCGAAATCGCCGCCATTGTCAACCTGCACGAATCCCGGATTTCCCAACTGAAATCGCAGGCGATTCTGAGGCTGCGCGTCTGGCTGGAAAAGCGCTGGCCGATCCAGCGTCGTAGCGAGCGTTAAAGCCGAGGGAGGCAACCTTGCAAGCCAGCCACCTGGACTGGTTAACGGAAACGCTGGCCCAGCATCTGGCGGAAGCCTTGGAGTTGATGACCGGCGAAGCTCCCCAGGTGGCCTGGACCACTTCGGAGACGCCGACCAGCGCGGAGCCGCTCGCCTGGTGGGGCCAGAGCTTCAATCTCCGGCCCGGTGCCGCGCTGTGGATCGGGGCGCCCGAAACGAGCTGGCGCAGGATCGGCGAGCACGTGCTCGCCGCTGCGGGCATCTCACCGGGCGGCGACGACGAGATCAAAAACACGTACCAGGAAATCCTGGGTCAGGCCGTGGCCAGCGTGGCCCGCAGTCTGGGCACGCGACTGAACCGGGAAGTCGGCTGCGAGGAAACCGGGGAACAGCCGCCACCAGACGACGTTCCCGTTCAGGCTCTCGTGGACCTGACGCTGGGCGAGAGCGCGAAGCTGTCGCTGTGGGTGGCTTTCTCACCCGAGCTGCTCCGTGCACTGGAATTGCCCGCGGATTCGCCCTCGACCGAGCAGCCCGAAAGCAAAGCTGAGACCGCAGAAGCAGCGCCCGCCTTGCCGGAGCCAGCGCCGCGACCCTCACTGCCCGCCGGCGCCCGAACCCTGGATCTGTTGCTCGAAGTGGAGATGCCCGTCTCGGTCTCCTTCGGGCGCACGCAGTTGCCCTTGCGCGACCTGCTCAAGCTGACGACGGGCTCCATCATCGAACTGAACCGAACCGTGAACGAGCCTGTGGAGGTGATCGTGAACAATTGCGTGATTGCGCGCGGCGAAGTCGTGGTGGTGGAGGGCAACTACGGGATCCGCATCAAGGAAATCATCAGCCGGCAGGAGCGCCTGCGAACTCTCCGATAGAAAGGGAAGCCAGAACCATGCCTGTGGTCGCGACGCTGGGGTTGGTGGCCGCGGGGATTCTGCTGTGCCTGGTCTTGTTCCTGTTCGCCAAGGTCGAGATCTGGCGACTTTCACGGCGCACGGAAAGCGGGCAACAGCGGATGCAAGCGTGCCTCGACGAGCTGCGGCAGACCTTGGAGGAAATGCGCGTGGCTCTGCGCGATCTCGAAGAACGCACGGGCGTATTGGTCCCTCCCACTCCGCCTCGCTCGGGCCTGAATCTGACCACGCGCGCCCAGGCGCTAAGGATGCTTCGGCGAGGCGAAACCACGGAACGGATCGCCGCTGCGCTGCACGTTCCTGAGAGCGAAGTCCGCCTGCTGATCAAGGTTCACCAGTTGACTTCAGCTCAGGGTCAGGCCGAGACGTGAGCGGCCGGGATCACGCCCGGCGTTTCCAGTCTTCCAGCGTGGCGCCAGCCACGGAAGCAGCGCGGCGTCTGAGCTCGGCCATTTGCTCGGGCGAGAGAGGACGGAAACGCTGCGCGATGCGAACGTCGTCCTCGATCTGACCCAGCGTGATCGCGCCCACGATGACGATGCTGATGGGCAAACTGAGGGCGTATTCCAGGCATTCCCGCGCGCTTAACACGCTCATCAGGCGCGCGTTACCGAACGTTTTCATGGCCTGAACGGCAAGGCCCTGCTCGAGAGCCAGCGGCAGGACCTTCTGCTCGAAGCTCAGGTATGCAGGATCGGCCGCATGCAAGGGCATGAACACGGAATCGAAGCCCTTGTAGCGCCGGAGCATCTCGGCCAGCACGTCCGGGTCGTGGTGAGCGGTGACGCCGATGAACCGGCACTTGCCCGCCTTCTTGGCCGCCTCGAAAGCCTCCATCGCTCCGCCAGGCGCCAGGATCTGCTCGATCTCTTTCATCTCGCTCAGACCATGGATCTGCCAAAGGTCCACGTAGTCGGTGCGCAAGGCGCGCAAGGAAGCCTCCAGATCGGCTTCAGCGCCTTTGCGCGTGCGCGCGGTGGTCTTGGTAGTCAAGAAGATTTCTTTCCGGACGGGCGCCAGCACCTCTCCAAAGACTTCCTCGGAGTGCCCGTCCCAGTAGGAGCGGGCATTGTCAAAAAAGTTGATTCCGAGCTCGTAGGCGCGGCGCACTACGGCCCGTGCTTCCTCATGGCTGATCATGGACAGACGGCCGCCCGCCTGTCCGATGATCGTCACCTCCACGCCCGTCTTGCCGAATTTGCGTTTGGGGATATCGCCGGGCTTGAGTCCTTGGGCGCGCAAGGCGCCGAGGCCGGCGAGTCCACCGAAGATCCTGCTGACGAAGCTCCTGCGTCGCATAGCCCTCCGCCACCATTATCGCAGGCGGGAGCGGGCGAGCTGGCGAGAAAGGGTGGGTCAAATCGCACCAACACGCGGGTGGGTGCGCGATGGGGTGATTTCACCCAGTGCGCGCACGGGGGCGGCGCAAAAAGTCTTTTACTTTCAGTAGGGAGAGTTTGGAAAATCGTGTGCACTATATATGGGCGAAACTCGGAGCACTCTCGAAGTGGAGCAGCGGCCAGCCCTCCTCCTGACCCCCCATGGACTGATGCCCCCCCAGGCCGCTGCTCCCACCTTTTGCCCGCACGCACGACGGGCACGGTTGGCGCCGGGATTCTTGCTCATGCCCTGCGGAGAAAGACCATGACCGAGCCGGCAGCCCAGCCGAGCGGCGCAGTATGGCTAACGAGGGAGGGGCTGAATCAACTGCTCGGAGCCTTGAGAGCACAAGGCTACGAGGTCATCGGCCCTCGACTCGGCGAAGGCGCCATCATCTACGATCGAATCCAGACGATCGAGGACCTTCCGGCGGGCTGGACCGAAGAGCAAGAAGCTGGCAGGTACCGTCTGCGCCAGCGACAGGACGATGCTCTGTTCGGTTATAACCTCGGGCCACAAAGCTGGAAGAAGTTTCTGCACCCGCCGGTGCTGCGGCTGCTCGCGGCCGAGAAAAACAACGGAGAGTTCCGCATTCTGCCACCCGATGGCGAATCGCCTCGTTACGCCTTTGTCGGCGTGCGGGCGTGTGAGCTGGCGGCCATCGCGGTCCAGGACCGAGTGCTGCTCGGCGACCAGTTTGTCGAGCCCAACTACGAGGCCCGCCGCAAGGAGCTGTTCATCGTTGCGGTCCAGTGCACACGCGCGGCCCCGACCTGCTTCTGCAGCTCGATGGGTACCGGCCCACAGGTTCAAGGCGGGGCCGACCTGGTACTGACCGAGCTCTCGGAAGGCTTCGTGGCGCGGGCGGCAAGCGCACGGGGCGCCGAAGTGCTGGCCGCCATCGAACGCCGGCCCGCCAGCGCCGAGGAATGCCGGCAAGCAGAAGAAGCGGTCGCAGCCGCCGCCGCGCAAATCGTCAGGCGCCTGGACACGCGCGATCTGGTCCGGCGTCTCTACGAGGCGTGCGAAAGCCCGCATTGGGACGACGTGGCGCGGCGTTGTCTGGCCTGCGCCAACTGCACCATGGTCTGCCCCACCTGCTTCTGCACGACCGTCGAAGACACCTCCACCGTGACCGGCGATCGGGCCGAGCGCTGGCGCAAGTGGGATTCCTGCTTTACCGAGAGCTTTTCCTACATTCACGGGGGTAGCGTGCGCACGTCGGTGCGCTCGCGTTACCGACAATGGTTGACCCACAAGCTGGCCTCGTGGGTGGACCAGTTTGATATGTTCGGATGCGTGGGTTGCGGGCGGTGCATCACCTGGTGCCCCGCCGGGATTGACCTGACGGAAGAAGTGAAAAAGTTGCTCGCTCCGGTCTGAGACCCGGGGAACGCGAGCAACGAAGGAGTGGGCGGATGGAACACAAGTCCCTGGAAGAGACCCTGCGCGAGCACCCCTTCCTGGAAGGTTTCAAGCCCGAGCACATCCGCAAGATGGCCGAAATGGCCCTGGAGGTCCAGTTCGGCCGCGACCAGATCATCTTCCGCGAAGGGCAGGAGAGCGGCCTGTTCTTCCTGATCCTTTCGGGCAAGGTGGCTCTTGAGATATCCGCGCCCGGGCGGATCCTGCGAGTGCAGACTCTGGGTCCCGGGGAGGAGCTGGGCTGGTCGAGCGTGCTGGGCGAAGGCGGCAAGCATTTCCAGGCGCGCTCTTTGGAAACGGTCCGCGCTCTGGCCTTTGAAGGCGCACGCTTGCGACAGGCCTGTGAGCAGGACCCGTCGTTTGGCTACGCACTCATGCGCCAGCTTTTGAAAGTGGTTGCCGAGCGGCTTCAGGCCACGCGTCTGCAACTGCTCGATCTCTACGCTCCGCGGGCGGCGAAACTCATATGAGCGAAGTGGCGCAAGCGACCCTGACCATGACCCGGGCGCGCGTGCTCGCGGTCGAAAAAGAGACTCACGATACCTTTACCCTCACGGTGGCCTCGGCGGACCCTGATCCCTTGCCGCCGTTCGAGCCCGGCCAGTTCAGCATGCTTTACGTGTTTGGGGTCGGGGAGTTGCCCATCTCGATCAGCGGCGATCCAGGGGAGCCGGAACGGCAGGTTTACACCATCCGCTCGGTGGGCCAGGCCACGCACACGCTGGTCAGTCAGCGGCCCGGCAACATGATCGGCGTGCGCGGCCCCTTCGGAACGAGCTGGCCCGTCAAGGCTGCCCGCGGCAAGGACGTGCTGATCGTTGCGGGCGGCATCGGACTGGCGCCTTTGCGTCCCGTGATCTATCACGTGCTGAGGCACCGCGACGATTACGTCCGCCTGCTGGTGCTGTACGGGGCCCGCAGCCCGCGCGATCTGCTGTACCGCAGGCAGCTTGCCGAGTGGGGGCGGGCGCCCGACACCCAGGTGCTGGTCACGGTGGATTACGGCGGCCTGAGCTGGCGTGGTCACGTGGGCGTGGTCACGACTCTGTTCCGCCAGGTACGACTCCACCCTTCGGAGACCGTGGCGTTCATTTGTGGCCCGGAAATCATGATGCGCTATGTGGTACGGCAACTGGAAGCGCGGGGGCTGGCGCCCGAAGACATCTACATTTCCATGGAGCGCAACATGAAATGCGGCGTCGGCTTCTGCGGCCACTGCCAGCTCGGCCCCTATTTCGTGTGCAAGGACGGGCCGGTGTTCTCCTATCGCCAGATGCAACCGTGGATGGACATCCACGAGCTGTGAGGCCGTTATGCTTCGTGGTCTTCCTCGCAAACCGCGCATCGCAGTCTTCAAGTTCGCCTCCTGCGATGGCTGCCAGTTGAGCCTGCTGGACGCCGAGGACGAACTGCTGGCCGTCGCCGACGCCGTCGAGATTGCTTATTTCCCGGAAGCCTCGCGGCGCATGTTGAAGGGGCCCTATGACATCGGCCTGGTGGAAGGCTCCATCACCACGCATCACGACGCCGAACGGATCCAGCAGGTACGCCGGCAGTGTCGGACCCTGATCACCATCGGAGCCTGCGCCACGGCGGGCGGCATCCAGGCGCTGCGCAACTGGAAGGACGCCAACGAGTTCGTGCGGCACGTGTACGCGCGCCCGGACTTCATCCAGACCCTGAAGATGTCCACGCCCATCGCCGAACATGTGCCCGTGGACGGCGAGCTGCGCGGCTGCCCGATCAACAAGAACCAACTGGTGGAGCTGGTCTCGGCGCTGGTGGCGGGACGCAAACCCAACATTCCCACCCACAGCGTCTGCATGGAATGCAAGCGGCAGGGTACGGTCTGCCTGCTTGTGGCCCGGGGCGTTGCGTGCCTCGGTCCGGTAACGCAGGCCGGCTGCGGCGCTTTGTGCCCCCGCTACGGCAGAGGCTGCTACGGTTGCTTCGGTCCGATGGAGGCCGCCAATCCGGCCTCGCTGAGCGAGATTTTCCGTGCACAGGGCCGTCCCAACGACGCCATCGTACGCGACTTTCGAAATTTCAACGCCTGGGCCTGGCAGTTCCGGCAAGCCAGTGAGGAGGCCGAGCGGGCATGAACTGGGTACGGCCCGCGCCGCCCAGCGAGGACAAGCGCTGGAAGATCGTTGACGCGGCGATGCGGCGCATGGGCTACCGTCGCGACGCCCTGATCGAAGCGCTGCACAGCGTCCAGGAAACGTTCGGCTATCTGGATGACGACAGTCTGCGCTATGTGGCCCAGTCACTGCGGCTGCCGCTGAGCGCGGTCTACGGGGTCGCGACCTTCTATCACTTCTTCACGCTCAAGCCGCCCGGCAAACATACCTGTGTGGTGTGCACGGGAACGGCCTGCCACATCAAAGGCGCTCCCCAACTGCTGGAGATGATGGAGCGCGAGTACCAACTCAAACCCGGCGAGACCACCGCCGACGGCAGGCTGTCGCTGCTGACGGCGCGCTGCGTGGGCTCGTGCGGGCTGGCGCCAGTGGTCGTGCTGGATCGGGAACTGGGCGGCAAGCTCACGCCCGAGCAGTTGCGCCACTGGCTAGAGAAGCGCCTCGCCTATGACGCTTGAAGAGCTGCAACGCACGGCGCAGGAGGAACGCGCCAGCCAGAGCAAGGTGGCTTGTCACCTGCACGTGTGCACGGCGGCCAGTTGCCTGTCGGCAGGAAGCGCGCAGGTCAAGCAGGCGCTCGAGCAGGAGCTGGCCGAGCGGGGCATGCGCAGCTTCTGCCGGGTGAAGGGTGTGGGTTGCATGGGACTGTGCTCGGCCGGGCCGCTGGTAGCAGCCCATCCGGAGGGCTTCCTCTACGGGCGCGTCACTCCCGAGGACGCGCCTGACATCACCCGCAGCCTGGTGGAAGGACGCCCGGTGCGCCGCCTCTCCGTACCCACCGATCAACCGTTCTTCCGGCGCCAGCGCAAGCTGGTGCTGGAGAACGCGGGCCTGGTGGATCCGGAACGCCTGGAAGAATACATTGCCGCGGGCGGCTACGCATCGCTGCTGAAAGCCCTCACCGAGATGACCCCGCAGGATGTGATCCGCGAAGTCACTATCAGCGGCCTGCGGGGCCGGGGCGGCGCCGGCTATCCGACCGGATTGAAGTGGAGCACGGTCGCCAAATCCACGGACGCGGAAAAATACGTGGTCTGCAACGCGGACGAAGGCGATCCCGGCGCCTTTATGGATCGCGCTGTGCTGGAAAGCGATCCGCATCGCGTGCTGGAAGGCATGACGATTGCGGCCTACGCAGTCGGCGCGCGCCACGGGTTCATTTACGTGCGTGCCGAGTACCCTCTGGCGGTGGCGCGGCTGCGCACGGCAATCCGCCAGGCCGAGCGCGCAGGCTTGCTAGGCAACCGCATCGCGGGCACGCCCTTCAGCTTCCACATCGAGGTGCGGCTGGGTGCGGGCGCTTTCGTGTGCGGCGAAGAAACTGCGCTCATGGCCTCGATCGAGGGACGCAGAGGAACGCCGCGCCCGCGACCGCCCTACCCGGCAGAGTACGGCCTGTGGGGACACTCCACGCTCATCAACAACGTGGAGACTTTCGCCAACATCCCCGTGATCGTGCGCGAGGGCGGCCAGTGGTTCGCGCGCATCGGCACCGCCACCAGTAAGGGGACGAAGGTTTTTGCGCTCGCCGGGCGCGTGGTCAATACCGGGCTGATCGAAGTGCCCATGGGCATCTCGCTGCGCGAGATCATCTTCGAAATCGGCGGCGGCATCCCCGACGGCCGGCGCTTCAAGGCCGTCCAAACCGGCGGCCCCTCAGGCGGCTGCATTCCCGAAGAACACTTGGATACGCCGGTGGATTACGAGTCGCTGGCCGCGCTCGGCTCCATGATGGGATCCGGCGGGCTGATCGTCATGGACGACACCACCTGCATGGTGGATCTGGCCCGGTTCTTCCTCGAGTTTTCCAAGGGGGAATCCTGCGGCAAGTGTGTTCCCTGCCGGGTGGGGACAGCGCATCTGTACGAGTTGCTGGATCGCCTGGTCAAGGGAGAAGCCAACGGTGAAAGCCTCCGCATGCTGGAGGAACTTTCGGACCTGCTGCGCCACACCAGTCTGTGCGGGTTGGGCCAGTCGGCGCCCAATCCTGTGTTGAGCACCCTGCGTTACTTCCGTGAGGAGTACGAAGCCCACCTTGCCGGGCGCTGCCTCGCTGGAACCTGCCGAGTGGGGGCGAACCGATGAACGCGGGCATCAAGACGCTGCGCATTGACGGTCGCGACGTGAGCGCGCGCGCCGACCAGACCATTCTGCAAGTGGCGCGGGAAAATGACATCTTCATCCCCTCGCTGTGCTATCTGGAGGGACTTTCGCCGGTGGGAGCTTGCCGGCTGTGTCTGGTGGAGGTCAAAGGCGTCTCCCGGCTGCTGCCTGCCTGCGTCACGCGCGTGGAAGAAGGCATGGAGGTCAGCACGCGCTCGGAGCGGCTGGATGCCTACCGGCGGATGATCCTGGAGTTGCTGTTCTCGGAACGCAACCACATCTGCTCGGTCTGCGTCTCCAACGGGCACTGCGAGCTTCAGAGCCTGGCCGAACGTCTCAACCTCACGCACGTGCACTTCCCGTATCGCTACCCGCGCTTGCCTGTGGACGCCTCGCATCCGCGCTTCGTGGCGGACCATAACCGTTGCATCCTCTGCACGCGCTGCGTGCGCGTGTGCGATGAGATCGAAGGCGCCCACACTTGGGACGTCATGGGCCGGGGCATCGAAGCGCGCGTCATCACGGATCTCAACCAGCCGTGGGGCGAATCGGAAAGTTGCACTTCCTGCGGCAAGTGCGTGCACGTCTGCCCGACGGGCGCGCTCAGCGAAAAAGGCCGCTCCGTGGCGGAGATGGCCAAACGGCGGCAATTTCTGCCGTACCTGACGATGATGAGGACGCAAGCGCGATGAGCCGAATGCGCCTGGCCACGATCTGGCTGGACGGATGCTCGGGCTGCCACATGTCCTTTCTGGACATGGACGAGCGGCTTATCGAACTGGCCGGCCAGCTCGAGCTGGTCTACAGCCCGCTGGTGGACCTCAAGGAGTTCCCCGAGCAGGTGGACGTGACCCTGGTCGAGGGCGCCGTGGGGACCTCGGAAGACGAAAAAAAGCTCCGGCACATCCGGGCGCGCACGCGCATCCTGGTGGCCCTGGGCGACTGCGCGGTGACGGCCAACGTGCCGGCCATGCGCAACCCTTTCGGTCCCCAAGCCTGCCTGGCCCGCGCCTATCAGGAGAACGCGACGCGCAATCCGGGCGCGCCGCAGAACGAGGTGCCGCGGCTCCAGACGCGCGTGCGTCCCTTGCACGAAGTTGTGCCGGTGGATGTGTTCGTGCCCGGTTGCCCGCCCTCGGCGGACGTGATCTTTTACGTGTTGCAGGAACTGCTGGCCGGGCGCGTGCCGGATCTGGCGGGGCGGTCGCGTTTTGGAGCTTGAAACCATGAGCGAGCGCCGCATTGTCATAGACCCGGTGACCCGCATCGAGGGCCACGCACGCATCACGCTCTATCTGAACGCCGACGGCCAGGTGGAAAACGCCCGCTTCCACGTCACCCAGTTCCGCGCGTTTGAAAAGCTGTGCGAGGGCCGACCGTTCAGCGAGATGCCCGCCCTGATGGCGCGCATCTGCGGCATCTGCCCCGTCAGCCACCTGATTGCCTCGGCCAAGGCTTGCGACCAGATTCTGGGCACGCGAATCCCGCCCGTAGCGGTCCAACTGCGCCGGTTGCTCAATCTGGCCCAGATCGTTCAGTCCCACGCCCTGAGCTTCTTCCACCTCTCGGCGCCCGATTTTCTGCTGGGCATGGACTCGGATCCGGCGCGCCGCAATCTGTTCGGGCTGATCGAGAAGCACCCGGAAATGGCCCGCGACGGCATCCGGCTGCGCAAGTTCGGCCAGCAGGTGATCGAGCGTCTGGCGGGCAAGCGGATCCACCCGGCGTGGGTCGTTCCGGGCGGCGTCAGCGAACCGCTGGCGCCGGCGGCCCGGGAAGCGATCCTGGCCGGGCTGCCCGAGATGAGGGCGATCGCGCAACGCACGCTGGTGTGGTTCAAGAGCGTGCTCCACGAATTCCGTGAAGAAGCGGCGACGTTCGCCAACTTCCCCACCCTGTTCCTCGGGCTGGTGGGACCGGACGGTGAGCTGGAACACTACGACGGCCAGATCCGCGTGGTGGACGCCGCCGGCCGCATTGTGGCTGACCGTCTGGAGCCGGAGCGTTACCGCGACTACCTGGGCGAATCCGTCGAGCCGGATTCTTACCTGAAGTCCCCCTACTACAAGCCGGAGGGCTACCCCGACGGCATTTACCGGGTGGGGCCCCTGGCGCGCCTGAATATCGCCGACCGTTGCGGGACCCACGCCGCCGATCAGGAATGGGCTGAGTTCCGGCAACTGGAGCGGGGCGCGGTGTTGAGTTCCTTCTACTATCACTACGCGCGGCTGGTGGAAATCCTTTACGCCTTGGAACGTATCGAGCAGATCCTGGCCGAACCGCAGATTCTGGGCCGGCACGTACGAGCCCAGGCGGCCGCCAATCATCCGGAAGGGATCGGCGTGGCGGAGGCGCCGCGTGGCACGCTGATTCACCACTACCGCGTGGACGAAGCAGGCGTCATCCAGTGGGCCAACCTGATCATCGCCACGGGACACAACAATCTGGCGATGAATCGCGGGATTTTGCAGGCCGCGCGGCGTTTCGTAGATGGAAACCGGCTGAGCGAAGGAGCGTTGAATCGCGTGGAAGCAGTGATTCGCGCCTTCGATCCGTGCCTGAGCTGCTCGACGCACGCGGTTGGCCAAATGGCACTGCGGATCGAGCTGCGCGGTCCCGAGGGAGAGTTGCTGGACGAAATGAGCCGGGGCGCATGAGCGTGCTAATTCTGGGATATGGAAACCCGCTCGCGGGTGATGACGGCGCGGGCTGGCGCGCCGCGGAGACTCTGGCTTCGTCGCTCGAGCAGCCGGGCGTGCGCGTTCTGACGTGTCGCCAGTTGACGCCTGAGCTGGCCGCCGAGGCTGCGGAGGCAAGCCTGGTGATCTTCCTGGACGCCAGCGTCGAGCTCCCGCCGGGCAAGGTCAGTTGCCGGCGCGTAACGCCGCAGCCGGCGACGGCGCCGTTCTCGCACCAGTTCACGCCGGCGGCGCTGCTGTCGCTCGTCGAGCAGCTTTACGGGCGGCGCCCCGAGGCGGTTTTGTTCAGTGTCGGAGCGCGAAGCTTTGTTGGCGAGAATCTTTCGAGCGAGGTCGAACAAGCCTTGCCGGCCTTGCTCGAACAAGTCAAGGAGTTGGTGGCGCGGGTGATGCAGGCCGGCAAACCGGCTGATGAGCCTGCACGGTCTGCGCCGAGCGATGATTTTTTCTCCGTGATGCACTGAAGCCGAGGCGGAAAACAGCAGCCCGGCTCTGGAAAGGAAGGAACAACCATGACCCCTCCGATGAAAAAGCTCAAGCAACCCAGCGTTGATTCCGCTCAAGACATCCTGCGACTGCGCGAACACCCCCTGGACGTGTTTTTCCGCCCCGAATCCGTCGCCGTGATCGGGGCAACCGAAACGCCCGGCAGCGTGGGACGCACGCTGCTTTGGAATTTGATGACCAGCCCCTTCGGGGGAACCGTCTATCCCGTCAATCCCCGACGCGCGAGCGTGCTGGGCATCAAGGCCTACCCCAACATCAAGGCCGTGCCCGAGAAGGTGGATCTGGCAGTGGTCGTGACGCCGGCCCCGACGATCCCCGGGATCATTCGGGAATGCGGCGAGGCCGGCGTGCGCGCGGCCATCGTGATTTCCGCCGGTTTCAAGGAGGTGGGGCCGCAAGGTGCGGAGCTCGAGCGCCAGGTCGTCGAAGAGGCGCGCAAGGCTCGCATGCGCATCATCGGTCCCAACTGCCTGGGCGTCATGAGCCCGGTCACGGGCCTGAACGCCACTTTCGCCCGCTCCATGGCCTTGCCAGGCAACGTGGGCTTCATCAGCCAGAGCGGCGCTCTGTGCACGGCGGTGCTCGACTGGAGCCTGCGCGAGCAGGTGGGATTCTCGGCATTCATTTCCATAGGCTCGATGGCGGATGTGGGCTGGGGTGACCTGATTGACTATCTGGGCAACGACCCCCGGACCCACAGCATCCTGCTCTACATGGAAACGATCGGCGACGCGCGTTCCTTCATCTCGGCAGCGCGCGAAGTGGCGCTCTCCAAGCCCATCATCGTGATCAAGCCGGGACGCACGGAAGCAGCAGCACGCGCGGCCGCCTCGCACACCGGCTCGCTGGCGGGCAGTGACGAAGTTCTGGAAGCGGCCTTCCGGCGCAGTGGCGTGTTGCGCGTGAGCACGATCGCTGACCTCTTCTATATGGCGGAAGTGCTGGCCAAGCAGCCGCGTCCCGCCGGCCCGCGCCTGACCATCGTCGCCAACGCCGGCGGCCCTGCGGTACTGGCCACCGACGCCCTGGTTTTGAACGGCGCCGAGGTCGCCCAACTGGCGCCCGAAACCATCGAGGCGCTCAACAAGGTGCTGCCGCCCACCTGGAGCCGCAACAACCCGATTGACATCATCGGCGACGCACCGCCCGAGCGCTACGCCAAGGCGCTGGAAATCGTGGCCAAGGATCCCAACTCGGACGGCTTCCTCGTGATCCTGACGCCACAAGCCATGACCGACCCGACGCGCACTGCCGAGCTGGTGCGCACCTACGCCCGCGTGGACAACAAACCCATCCTGGCGAGCTGGATGGGGGGCGTGGAGGTCGCAGCGGGCGAGGAGATCCTCAACCGCGCCGGCATCCCCACCTTCCCTTATCCCGACACCGCGGCCCGCGCCTTCGTCTACATGTGGCGACTGTCCTACAACCTGCGCGGGCTTTACGAAACCCCCGTGGCGGTCGAGGATCCCAAGTCCGAAGCCGACCGGCTCGAAGCCGAGAAACTCGTCCAGCACGTGCGCCAGCAAGGCCGGACGATCCTCACCGAGTACGAGTCCAAGCGGCTGCTCTCGGTCTACGGCATCCCCACGGTGGAAACCCGCATCGCTACTACGGAAGACGAGGCCGTGCAGCATGCTGAGCAGATCGGCTACCCGGTGGTGGTCAAGCTGCACTCGGAGACCATCACTCACAAGACCGATGTCGGCGGTGTGGCGCTGAATCTGGAGAACGCGGATGCCGTGCGCGCCGCGTGGCGCAGGATTCAGTCCTCGGTAACCCAACGGGCGGGCGCGCAGCACTTCCTGGGCGTTACCGTGCAGCCCATGGTGAAGCTCGAGGGCTACGAACTCATCATCGGTTCCTCGATTGATCCGCAGTTCGGGCCCGTCGTGCTGTTCGGCACCGGCGGGCAGTTGGTGGAAGTCTACCGGGACCGCGCCCTGGCCCTGCCGCCCCTGAACACGACCCTGGCGCGACGCCTCATGGAGCAAACCAAGATCTACACCGCGCTCAAAGGCGTGCGCGGGCGCAAGCCGGTAGATCTGGCAGCGCTGGAACAGCTGCTGGTGCGCTTCAGCCAACTGGTCGTCGAGCAGCGCTGGATCAAGGAGATTGATATCAACCCGCTGCTGGCTTCCCCCGAGCGGATCATCGCCCTGGATGCGCGCGTGGTCGTACACGAGCCGGGAGTGACGGCGGAACAGCTTCCCAAGCTGGCCATCCGTCCCTACCCGACGCGCTACGTCAGCGAGTGGACGATGAAAGACGGCCAGAAGGTGACGATTCGTCCCATCCGGCCCGAAGACGAGCCGCTCATGGTGAAGTTTCACCAGATGCTTTCCGACCGCTCGGTTTACATGCGATACCTGCACACCCTGCCTTTGAGCCAGCGCATCGCGCACGAGCGCCTCACCCGGATCTGCTTCATTGACTACGACCGGGAGATGGCGCTGGTGGCCGAGCGGCGCGACCCGGAAACCGGCGAACCCCAGATCCTGGGCGTAGGCCGGCTCAAGAAAGTTCACGGCGCCAACGAAGCCGAGTTCGCCGTGCTGATCGCGGATCCCTTCCAGGGCAAAGGTCTGGGAGCGGAGCTGACGCGTCGCCTGATCCAGGTGGCACGCGACGAAAAGATCGAGAGGATCGTGGGTGACGTTCTGCCCGACAACGTCGTGATGCTCAAGCTCTGCGAACGCTTGGGGTTCAAGCTCACGCGCACCGTGGAAGACCCCGTGGTCAAAGCCAGCTACGAAGTGGCGGCCTGAAGGCCGTAGACGGGCGGGCTGCGCAGGGGCGCGGCCCGCCTCCCGAGGAGGTTGCCGATGAACAAGACCGTCGCGAAAACGACCCGGACGATCAAGGTGGACTATCTGGCCCGAGTCGAGGGCGAGGGAGCCCTGTTCGTCAAGCTGCGCGGCGACCGCGTCGAAGACGTCAAGCTGAAGATCTTCGAACCGCCGCGGCTGTTCGAGGCCTTCCTGCGCGGGCGGCACTTCATGGAGGCGCCCGACATCACGGCGCGCATCTGCGGGATCTGTCCCATCGCGTACCAGATGAGCGCCGTGCACGCTATCGAACGGGCGCTGGGCGTGACTGTCCCACCCGCCATCCGCGCGCTAAGGCGGCTGTTTTACTGCGGCGAATGGATCGAAAGCCACGCCCTCCATGTCTTCCTGCTGCACGCGCCCGATTTCCTCGGCTACGAGGATGCGATCCAAATGGCGCGACAGCATCGCCAGATCGTCGAGCAGGGGCTGCGACTGAAGAAAATCGGCAACCACCTGGTCAGCGTCATGGGCGGGCGCGAGATCCATCCCATCTCGGCTTGCGTCGGCGGCTTCTACCGGGCGCCTACCAGGCAAGAACTGGAAGCCATCAAGCCGGATCTGGAATGGGCGCTCGACGCCTCCCTCGCCACCATGCGCTGGACCGCCACGCTCGAGTACCCCGATTTCGAACAAGACTACGAATTCGTCTCCCTGCGACACCCGGAAGAGTATCCCTTGAATGAAGGCCGCCTGGTTTCCAATCGCGGTCTGGACATTGAGGCGAGCGAATTCGAAGATCACTTCCTCGAGCAGCACGTCAAGCATTCCAATGCGCTGCAATGCGTGCTGCGGGAACGCGGTTCCTACATGGTGGGGCCGCTGGCGCGGGTCAACCTGAATTTCGACCTGCTGCCCGAGGTCGCGCGACAAGCCGCGGCCGAGTGCGGCTTCGAGGTTCCCTGCCGCAACCCGTTCCGCTCGATCCAGGCGCGGGTGCTCGAGATCATCTTCGCCTGCTGGGAAGCGCTGCGCATCATCCGCGAGTACGAGCCGCCGGCCCAGCCGCGCGTGGAGGTCGAGCCGCGCGACGCCAAAGGGTGTGCCGCCACGGAAGCCCCGCGCGGGGTCCTGTACCACCGCTATTCGATCGCGGGCGACGGCCGCATTCTTTCGGCGCGCATCGTGCCGCCGACCTCGCAGAACCAGCGCCGCATCGAAGACGACCTGCGAGCGCTGGTCCCGTCCCTGATCGCGGAACCTGAGGACCGCCTGACCTGGCGGTGCGAACAGGCGGTTCGCAACTACGACCCGTGCATTTCCTGCGCGACGCATTTCCTGCGCTTGCACCTGGAGCGCGAGTAGGCGTTGCGGGAACGCCCCTGCGATGCTCATCATCGGTTGCGGTCATCCCGATTGCGGCGATGACGCTGCCGGTCTGCTGGTGGCCCGGCGCTTGCGCGAGCTGGGCTTGCGAGCCGTGGAGGCCTCGGGCGAAGCGACCGCGCTGATGAGCTGCTGGGAGGGTGAGACGGACGTCATTGTGGTGGACGCGACATCAAGCGGCGCGCCTCCCGGCACGGTTCAGGTGTGGGACGCGGGGCAAGCCCCGTTCGTGCGCGAACGCTTCCGCTGCTCCACCCACGGGCTGGGCGTAGCCGAGGCCATCGAACTGTCACGCGCCTTGGGCAGCCTGCCGCCGCGCCTGCGCATCTACGGAATCGAGGGGAGGCAATTTGCGCCGGGCGGCAGCCCGTCGCCTGAGGTCCTGGAAGCCGTGGAGCAAGTCGTGCAAAGAATCCGGGAGGAGGTCCAATGCATGAAACAGGACTGATCGAAGATCTCATCCGCAAGGTAGAATCGTTGGTGCGGGAGCACTCCGGTCGGCGGGCAGTGGCGATCCGGCTGCGCGTCGGAGCGCTGGCGGCAGCCGATCCGGATCATTTGCGCGAGCATTTTGAAACGGCCGCGCTGGGAACTGTGGCCGAGGGGGCGCGCCTCGAGATCGAGGTCTCGGAGGATCTGCTGAGTCCCGACCCCGGCGCCATCATTCTTGAGTCGGTCGAAATCGAGACCGGGTAAATGAAGCTCACGGCGGTCAGCGGCACGCGAGCCTCGGAAATTTGCCGGCTGCGCCTGGTGCTGCACGGCGCAGTGCAGGGAGTGGGCTTCCGCCCGTTCGTTTATCGGCTCGCGACCGAAATGGGTCTGGCCGGCACGGTGTTGAACTCGAGCGCGGGCCTGGTAATCGAGGTCGAGGGTACAGCCGAGCAGCTCGAACGTTTCCAGGCGCGGGTCGAGGCCGAGCGCCCGCCGGCGTCCGTGATCCTGGCGCGGGAAGCGAGCTGGCTGCCCCCGAAAGGCTACGCCGACTTTCGCATCCTGGCCAGCGACGAGAGCGCCGAGAAGACCGCGGCCGTGCTGCCCGACCTGGCCACCTGCCCCGAATGCCTGGCCGAGCTTCTGGATCCCGCCAATCGCCGCTACCTCTACCCGTTCACCAATTGCACGCGCTGCGGCCCGCGCTACACCATCATCCTGGACATACCCTACGACCGCCCGCGCACCACGATGCGCGACTTCGTGCTCTGTGAAGACTGCCGCCGCGAGTACACCGATCCTGCCGACCGGCGTTTCCACGCACAGCCTAACGCCTGCCCGCGCTGCGGCCCGCGGTTGAGCGCTCCTCTGGCCGAGGCGGTTCGCGAACTGGAGGCCGGGCGCATCGTCGCGCTGAAGGGCATCGGCGGCTTCCAGCTTCTGGTGGACGCACGGAACGAAGAGGCCGTCCAGCGCTTGCGCCAGCGGAAGCGTCGCGAGGAAAAGCCGTTCGCGCTGATGATGCCGTCGCTCGAAGTCGTGCGCCAGTATTGCCACGTCTCCGAAGCCGAGGCCGCGTTGTTGAGTTCGCCCGCCGCGCCCATCGTGCTGCTGCGGCCCAACGGGCGGCCCGGCATCGCGCCCTCGGTGGCGCGCAGCTCGCCCTATCTCGGCGTCATGCTGCCGTACTCGCCGCTTCACCATCTGCTGATGCGCGAATTCCCGCATCCCATCGTCGCCACCAGCGGCAACCTGAGCGACGAGCCGATCGCGATTGACAACGACGAGGCCCTCGAACGTTTGCGCGGGGTAGCGGACTTCTTTCTGATGCACAACCGCCCGATCGCGCGACCGTGTGATGACTCGGTGGCGCGCGTGGTGCGGGGAAGACCGAGTCTGGTGCGACGCGCGCGCGGCTATGCGCCGCTGCCTGTGCGCCTGGATCGCGACCTGCCGCCCGTGCTGGCCGTGGGCGGCCACCTCAAGAATACCGTGGCCATCGCGCTCGGCCGTCAGGTCATCCTCAGCCAGCACGTAGGCGACCTCGATACGCTGGAGGCCCGTCGCGCTTTTGAACGCGCCATCGAAGATCTCTGCCGGCTGTACCGCTTCCGCCCGCAACTGGTGGCCTGCGACATGCACCCCGATTACGCCTCGACGCAGTGGGCGTGGCGCTCGGGCCTGCCGGTGATTGCCGTCCAGCATCATCAGGCCCACGCCGTTGCCTGCGCGGCGGAAAACGAAGTGCGCGAACCCTACCTGGGCGTGGCATGGGACGGCACCGGTTACGGTTTGGACGGCACGATTTGGGGCGGCGAGTTCTTCCTTGCCGAACGCGGGCGGCTCGAGCGCATCGCGCACCTGCGTCCCTTCCGGTTGCCGGGCGGCGAGGTCGCGATCCGTGAGGGATGGCGCGTCGCTGCGTCCCTGCGGTTTGAGACTTTCGGGCGGGAGGCCGTGCCCGAGCCGGCGCTCAGGCGCATGCTGGAAGCCGGGGTCAATTCTCCATGGAGCACCAGCGTAGGCCGCCTCTTCGACGCCGTGGCAGCCATGGCGGGAGTGGCGCGCGAGAACCGCTTCGAAGGACAGGCCGCCATGATGCTGGAACGCGCCATCGGGGGCTTGACCAGCGACGAAGCCTACCCGTTGCCGGGCGGCGACTGGCGCCCGCTGATCGAAGCGGTGGCGAGGGATTTGGAACGTGGCGAACCGGCAGCTTGCATCGCGGTGCGCTTCCACAATGCGCTGGCCAACTGGATCGTGGAGGTCGCCGGACAGGCGGGCGTGCGGGACGTCTGCCTGAGCGGCGGGGTGTTCCAGAACGGCTACCTGGTCGAGCGCACCGCCGCGTTGCTCGAAGGCCGCGGCTTTCGGGTCTGGACGCACCAGCGCGTTCCGCCCAACGATGGCGGCATCGCCTTGGGACAAGCCGTGCTCGCTGCGGAAAGGAGTTAGACGATGTGCCTGGCAGTACCGGGCAAGGTGATAAGCATTCTGGAGGAAGGCGACAGCAGCCTGCGCCGCGCGGTCGTGGACTTTGCCGGCGTGCGTCGCGAAGTTTCGCTGGCCTTTACGCCCGAAGCAAAACCGGGCGATTATGTCATGGTGCACGTCGGCTTCGCACTCAGTGTGGTGGATGAGGCCGAGGCGCAGAAGATTTTCGAATACCTGAGGGAAATTGGCGAGCAAGTCGAAACCGACTCGGAGAACGGGCCGTGAAGTTCGTGGACGAATATCGTGACGAGCAAGCCGCGGCGCGCCTGGCCGAGTTGATCCGGCGGCGGGTGAGCCGACCGTGGACCGTGATGGAGATCTGCGGCGGCCAGACTCACACGATCCTCAAGAGCGGCCTCCAGGATCTGCTGCCGCCCGAAATCACGCTGGTGCACGGACCCGGCTGCCCGGTCTGCGTGACGCCGATCGAGTTGATTGACCACGCCGTGAGCATCGCCGAAACGCCCGGCGTCATCTTCTGCTCGTTCGGCGACATGCTGCGCGTGCCCGGCTCGCGGCGCAGTCTGCTGGAGGCCAAGGCGCGCGGCGCCGACGTGCGCATCGTCTACTCGCCGCTCGACGCGGTCAAGCTGGCGCAGGCCAACCCCGCTCGCCAGGTGGTCTTCTTCGCGGTGGGTTTCGAGACCACGGCGCCGGCCAACGCCATGGCCGTCTGGCAGGCGCGGCAACTGGGCCTCGACAACTTCTCGATCCTGGTGGCACACGTGCTGGTGCCGCCCGCCATCGAAGCCATTCTCAACTCGCCCGGATGCCGCATCCGCGGATTCCTGGCCCCGGGGCACGTGTGCACGGTAGCAGGTTACGAAGACTACGAGAAGCTGGCAGCGCGCTATCGGGTCCCCATCGTGGTCACCGGCTTCGAGCCCGTGGACATTCTGGAAGGCCTGCTCATGGTGATCACGCAGCTCGAGGAGGGACGCGCCGAAGTCGAAAACCAGTACCGGCGGTCGGTGCGTCGCGAGGGCAATCGTCAGGCGCAGCAGATCGTGCGCGAGGTCTTCCAAGTCAGCGATCGCGCCTGGCGCGGGATCGGGACCATCCCTCTGAGCGGGCTGGCGTTGCGCGAACCGTACCGCCGCTACGACGCGCTGGAGCGTTTCCCGCCAACCCAGGCGCCGGGCGAGGAATCGGCTGAGTGCATCGCTGGCCTGATCCTCCAGGGCTTGAAAAAACCGCCCGAGTGCAGCGCCTTTGCCGTGCGGTGCACGCCGGAGACACCACTGGGAGCGCCGATGGTTTCCAGCGAAGGGGCCTGCGCAGCCTATTACCTTTACGGTCGCAAGGAAGTGGCGTCATGAACGAGTTCACGTTGAGCTGCCCGGCGCCGATCCTCAGCGAAGAACGCATCCTTCTGGCGCACGGCGGCGGCGGGCGTCTGATGCACCAGTTGCTTGAGCGCGTGTTCCTGCCCGCTTTCCGCGATCCCGCGCTCGAGGCGCGCCACGACGGCGCTGCGCTGGAAATTCAAGGGGTGCGGCTGGCCTTCACCACCGACTCTTATGTGGTGCGCCCGCTGTTCTTCCCCGGCGGCAACATCGGCGATCTGGCCATCAACGGTACGGTGAACGATCTGGCCATGTGCGGGGCGCGCCCGCTGTATCTGAGCGCGGGATTCATTCTCGAGGAGGGCCTCGCCATGGAGACCTTGCGGCGCGTGACGGATTCGATGCGCGCCGCGGCCGAGCGCGCCGGCGTCCGCCTGGTCACCGGAGACACCAAGGTGGTGGATCAGGGGCACGGCGACGGCATCTACATCAACACCGCGGGCATCGGCGTGATCGAAGCGCCCGGGGAAATCGGGCCGCAGCGCGTAGAGCCGGGCGACGCGGTGCTGGTGAGTGGCGATCTGGGCGCGCACGGCGTGGCGATTCTTTCGGTGCGCGAGGGACTCGAGTTCGAGGCCCCGATTGCAAGCGACACAGCGCCGCTGTGGGAGCCGGTGGCGGCGCTGCTTGCGGCCGGAATCGAGGTCCACTGTCTGCGCGACCTGACGCGCGGCGGGTTGGCTTCGGCGCTGAACGAAATTGCGCAAGCACGCGGTCTGCTGATCAGCCTGGAGGAGGCCGCGATCCCGGTCTCCGAGCCGGTGAAGGGAGCGTGCGAGATTTTGGGTCTGGATCCGCTCTACGTGGCCAATGAAGGGCGCTTCGTGGCGTTCGTTCCGCAAAGCCAGGCGGAGCGGGCGCTGGAAGCGCTGAGGTCGGTTCCGGTGAGCGCCGGCGCGGTGCAAGTGGGCTCGGTGCTGGAGGAAAAGACCGCCGCGGTTGTGCTGCGCAGTCGCGTGGGCGGTCGCCGCGTGGTGGACATGCTCAGCGGTGAGCAACTGCCGCGCATCTGCTGACGGCCTGCGGGTGCCGCCTCAGGATTCGCGCGAGCCTCGGCCCCGGCTCGCTAGCTCTTCGATCGTTCGGCAAAAGAGCTGGAAGCTCCGCGATTTGTTCCGCGTGGGTTCCATGTGCTGCGCGATCTCCCGCGCAACCTCGATTTTCGGCAGACCTGTGGGGAAATATCCTGCCGCTTTTAAGCAACGCTCGAGGGCTTCCGCGGTTCCCCCGCGTATGGCATCCGGGTCGCGATACTTTCTCTTTGCCGGGACGTTGCGGTCGACGCGAGGGTACGCCTGAAGCACAGCCTCCCAATCTCCGAAAAACCATGCTTCCAGCTCCTCCACCGCGATGCGATTCACCACCCGCCAGCCTCCACTGCTTGCCATGCTCTTCGTGCCCAGGCCCGCTTGCTTGGCTGCGTGTTCCAGTCTTGCCTTGAGTCGGCGGCAGTCGTCGCTGTCGCGGTCCACAAGCACCATCACGTATTGACCGGGTTGCAGAATGCTTGCGTAACCTGTCAGGCGATCTTTCAATTTCTTGAGTAGCCGATTCTTGGAACCGAACCGATAGACCTGGAAGGATAAGCCCGGAGCGATCTTGGGTACTAACTCTCTGAGAGCAGCCTCGGTTGACTCGTCTTCGACCAGAATGTCGACGTGCGTGACTCTCAAGGGTGCTTCCGCCGCATGGCTGGTTTGGATACCGGCGCACCTGCATTCACCAGCGGATCGCCGATCTGAAAGCGGCCCTCTAGCCAAAGCTCGCCCAATGTGGCGCCGGCCTTTAGAAACTCTTGGATACCCTCGATGTCCGCAACCCGCTTCACCTGAGTATGGCCGTGCTCATCGCGGTACAGCACACGCACTTCCTCGGGGCGCATGCTGTCTACGAAGTAGGGTGAGTGCGTGGTGATCAGCAGTTGGGCACGTCCCGCGGCCTTCCGACACTCCTCGGCCAGCCCGGGCAGGAGTCTCGGGTGCAAGAAGTTTTCGGGCTCCTCGATCCCGATGAATTGCGGCGGTTCAGGGTCGTAAAGGAGAACAAGGTAACACAACATCTTCAGAGTGCCGTCTGATGCGAAACGTGAAAGAATCGGCTGTTTGAAGGGCGCGTCTTTGATTTGCAGCAGCAGACGGCCGTCGGGCATCGTTTCCGCAATGACTTTTTCCAGACGGGGCACGCGCCGCCGGAGAATTTCGAATATGGATTCGAGGCGTTCTGGGTGATTCTCAGCGAGATATTGGATTACGTTCGGCAGGTTATCACCGGTCTTGCTGAGTCGTTCCTGAGGTCCGGCCTCGGGCTGACCGCGCGTATCGTCAATGGACAGATAGGACACGTACCAGTCCGTGATGAACTCCCGCAAAGCGGCCACCCGAGGGTGATCGGCAAACTGCCCCAGCGCGTTTACTGCGATAAGATCCCTGGATTTGAGCGGTATTTCTATGCGGCGGTCGCTTTCGTCGGGCTCCTCACCGCTCACGGCTCGACCCCGGCCTTCACGATAGTCGAGAAACTTGAAAGGCTTGCCCCGAATACCGCGCCGCCACTGGAGCCATTCCTCAGCGACGTAAACACCGCTGCCGTCCTCGTCTATCGCCAGGTGGTAGGTGATCAACGGTTGATCAGGCCGCTCCCGGTATTTCAGCTCGATCGTCAATGGACCCTTAGCGCCACGGGTTTTCAATTCCCTCGCCCGGCCGCGCCGGTCCCAGGCGTGACGTAAACCGAACTGGAAGCACTCGGAAAGGAAGTTAAAGACGTCGAACAACGTGGACTTGCCGCTGCCATTCGGACCCAACAGAACCGTCAACGGCGTGAGCTGTTTGAGTTCCACGAAGCGCAGGGCCCGGTAGTTTTCGACCTTGAGAGCTTCGATTCGTGCCGGCGCTTGATCTCGACGTTGGATCACGAGTTTACCCGGCTGCCCGTAGGGTGGACGCTCAACCTGATTTTAACTCGCCGGCGTTAAGGTTAGACGCGGTCGTCGGCCAGAAGCTCGATGGGCCAAGCCGCTCCGACGCGCATCGTCCGCGTGCCAGCGGTGAGCAACTGCCGCGGATCTGCTGACGGCCTGCGGGTGCCGCCTCAGGATTCGCGCTCGACCACCAGTTCCGTGAGAGCCGACAGCGCGCGCTGATAAGGCGACGGCGGGAATTGCTCGATCATCCGCCGCGCCGTTTCGGCAAATTCCTCCGCCCGAAGGCGCGCCCGGCGAATCCCGCCGAGCGATTCCGCCAGCTCGAGTACGGCGCGGAAAGGAACACGCTCATAGCTGCGGTCGGCAAGAACGGTTTCCACCATCACGCGATCCGCCGGGGAGGCGTGCTCCAAGGCATAGATCAGAGGCAGCGTGAGCTTGCCTTCTTTGAGATCACTGCCGACCGGCTTGCCCAGCACCTCTTCGGCCGCGGTGAAATCCAGCACATCGTCCACCAACTGGAAGGCCATCCCGAGGTTCCAGGCGTACTCGCCCAGCCGCTGCTCGTCGCGCTCCGTGGCGCCCGCGCACACGGCGCCCAGCCGGGCGCAGGCCGAGAAAAGGGCCGCGGTCTTGCGACTCACCAGATCCAGATAATCGCTCTCGCTGACCCGGATCGAACCCAGTCGTTCAAGCTGGATCAGTTCGCCTTCCACCATCAATTGGGTCACGGCGATCAGCAAGTCGAGGATATGGAAGTTGGCCTCGCGCAGGGCGATCTGGAAGGCCTTCATGTAGAGCCAGTCCCCGGCTAGCACCGAACGGTGATTGCCCCACTTGACGTTGGGCGACGGGCGTCCGCGCCGGGTGTCGGCGCCATCAATGACGTCGTCGTGCACCAAGGTCGCGGTGTGGATCAGCTCCACCACCGCCGCCAAACGGATCACGCTCGCCCCACCGTCACCGATCAGCCGCGAACTCAGCAGCAGCAGCACCGGCCGCAGCCGTTTCCCGCCGCTGGCGTGCAAGTACCGCCCGATGGCAGTGATCGCCTCGACCGGGGCCTCGCTTTCCTCCCTCAGGTACTCCTCCACCTGGGCCAGCTCGTCCCCGATGAGAGCAATGATCTCCCCAGCCGTTGAGGCCCTCCCTGCTTTGCCCAGCGCCATGCGGACAATCCCAGTCTAACTGCGCCGGCGAAGCTCAGGCAAACCGGCCTCAGTTCACTCCGGCCATCCGAAAACGCGGCGGAAGTTGGCGGTCGTCGCCGCGGCCAGCTCCTCGGCGGACTCGCCGCGCAGTTCGGCCAGCCGCCTCAGCGTGTGCACGACGTAAGCGGGTTCGTTGCGCCGCCCGCGCATGGGCACGGGCGCCAGATAGGGTGCGTCCGTCTCAATCAACAGCCGGTCGCGCGGCGTCAGACGCGCCGCCTCCTGTACGCGCAGCGCCTTCGGGAAGGTCACTACGCCAGCGAAACTCAGATAGAAACCCAGCTCCAAACACTGGCTCGCCTCTTCCGGACCGCCCGAAAAGCAATGCATGACGCAAGGGAGACCGCTGCCAACCCAATGCTCGCGCAGAAGGGAAAGCGTGTCCGGCCAGGCTTCCCGCGTGTGAATCACCACGGGTTTTCGCGCCTGCCGGGCCAGGTCGAGCTGCCTTGCGAAAACCTGCCTCTGCGTCTCCGGCGGAGAGAAATTGTAATGGTAGTCCAGCCCGATCTCGCCCAAAGCCAGGACCTTGGGATGATCGAGCAACGCCCGCAACGCCGCGAAGGTCTCCTCGCTCGCTTCGGCGGCATCGTGGGGGTGAACGCCTACGGTCGCGCGGATCGCCGGGTGCGCCTCCGCGAGCCGCACGGCGCATTCCAGATCCGGCGGGCCGTCTCCGGAACCGATGGCGAGCATGCACTCCACGCCGGCCTCCAGCGCCCTGCGGATAACCTCGTCGCGGTCCTGATCGAACTGCCGGTCGTCCAGGTGGCAGTGCGAGTCCACCAACCTCACGTCAGGCGCGCTCCCACGGGCACATCCTCCCAAGGCCCGATCAGCACGGGCAGGCCGCCTTCGGGCGTAGCTGCCACCACCATGCCGTTGGATTCGATTCCGCGCAGCTTGCGCGGCTGAAGGTTGGCGACGATCACCACCTTACGCCCGATCAATTGTTCAGGCTGGTAAGCCTCGGCAATGCCCGCCACGATCGTGCGCGGCTTGCCTTCCCCGATGTCCACTTCCAACCGCAGCAGCTTGTCCGCCCCTTTGACCCGTTCAGCGGCCAGCACCTGGCCGACCCTCATGTCCACCTTGGCGAAATCTTCGATGCTGATGCGCGGCGCAGAGGGCTGTTCTGCGGGGGCAGCCGCTGGCACCGTGACCTGCGTCTTGCCCGCCTCGGCGGGTTTGCCTTCCAGCAAGGCCTTCTGCCTGGCGGCCTCTTCGACCTCCAGCGCGCGCATGCGTTCGATGGCCTGGCGCGGCTCCACGCGCGGGAACAGCGGCTGAACCTCACCGATGCGCTGGCCGGGCTGAAGCCCGCCCCAAGCGAGATCGTCGAATCTCATGGCCTCCAGGTCGCCCGTCATGCCGAGCTGGCGCCACAAAGCGGCTGCGGATGTAGGCATGACCGGAGCCAGGAGCACTGCAGCCACGCGAAGAATTTCCGCCACCGTGTAGAGCGTCTCGGCGAGCTGACTCCGCGCCGCCGGATCCTGGCTGCGCGCCAGAGTCCACGGAGCGCGCTCCACCAGGTACTTGTCCGCTGCCGAGAACATGGCCCAGATGGCCTCGAGGCCGCGCGAAAACTCGAAGTTATCGAACGCGGTCAGAGCGTTCCGGATGGTCTCCGTGGCCACCTCTGCCAGAGCCTGGGAACCGGGCCGTCCGTCGGGAATGGCGCCATCCGCGTACTGCCGGATCATGGTCAGCGTCCGGCTGGCGAGGTTGCCGAGGCCGTTGGCCAGATCCGAGTTGTAGCGCGTGACCAGAGCGTCGTAGCTGAAGCTGCCGTCCTGGCCGAACGTAATCTCGCGCAACAGGAAGTAGCGAAGCCCGTCCACGCCGAGCACCTGGCGGATCGGATCGGGGCGCACGATGTTACCCCGCGACTTGGACATTTTATCCTGCTCGACCAGGATCCAGCCGTGTGCAAAAATCTGCTTGGGGAGCGGCATCTCGGCCGCCATCAGAAAGGCCGGCCAGTAAACAGCGTGGAAGCGGAGAATGTCCTTGCCAATCAGGTGCAAGTCGGCAGGCCACAAGTCTTCGCCTTCTACAGCGCTCATGTAAGCGATCAAGGCGTCGAACCAGACGTAGAAAACGTGATGGCCCTCGACCGGCGCTGGAATGCCCCACTGGATGTTGGTCCGCGTGATGGAGAGATCGTTCAGGCCCTGGCTGACGAAAGCCACCACTTCGTTGCGCCGGAATTCGGGGCGAATGAAATCGGGCTGCGTGCGGTAGAGCTCGAGCAGGCGGTCCTGGAAAGCGGAGAGCCGGAAGAAATAATTCTCTTCCGTGACGGTTTCCGTGGGCCGCCGGCAATCGGGGCAGAGCGCGCCCGGCTCGGCTTCGCCGACATACAGCTCGCAGCGAAAACAGTACTGGCCGGTATAGGCGCCCTTGTAGATATAGCCATTCTTGCGGCAGCGTTCGAACAAGTCAATGACCGCGCGGTGATGCTTGGGATCGGACGTGCGCTCGAAGCGGTCAATGTGCAGGCCCAACCGCTCCCATTGCCGTCGGAACTCCTCCTGGATCAGGGTGGCGTAATCGTAGGGGGACATGCCGGCGGCGCGGGCCGCGCGTTCGACGTTTTGGCCATGCTCGTCGCTGCCCGTGGTGAGCACGGCGTAGTAGCCTTGCATGCGTTTGAAGTTGCGGATGGTATCCGCGGCGATAGTGGTGTACGCAGTGCCCAGGTGCGGCGCCGCGTTGACGTAGTAAATCGGAGTAGTCAGGTAGTACTTCTTCATCGGTTCTTCCAGTAAGCCAGCGTAGCCTCCATCAGGATATCGCGCAAGGGCTTGCCCGAGGCCTGCGCCAGGCGGCGGCAGTCCTCGTACTCGGGCGCGAAATGTCCGTCCTCAGATACCTTGATGCGGACCTTGCCTTCGGGGATCTCAACCTCAACCGTGGATCGCGTCCGCACGCGGCGCTCGGCCCGGTACACCCTCAGGCCCAGCGTGGACGTCTCCGCAAAGACGAGTTCCGCCAGGCGTTCCTGATCCTCGGGGCGCGCGATCACGCGCAGCAGCAGACCGGGGCGGCCCTTCTTCATGTAAATCGGCTCCAGCGTGGCATCCAGCGCGCCCGCTTCGAGCAATCGCTCCAGGGCGTAGCCCAGCACTTCGGGCGTGGAATCATCCACGTTGGCTTCCAGCACCGAGACCAGCGTAGCCTCGGGCGCCCGCGAGTCCTCCCCGATCAGCACGCGCAGCACGTTGGGGCGCCCGGGCAGCTCGCGCGTTCCGGCGCCGTAGCCGATGGCCTTCAGCGTCATGGCAGGCAACGGCCCGAAGGCGGACGCCAGGGTCGAAACGAGCGCCGCGCCGGTAGGCGTGGTCAACTCGACGGCGGGACCTTCGGAATACACCGGGCGGCCTTCCAGCAGGGCAGCCGTGGCAGGAGCGGGAACAGGCAGCACCCCATGCTCGGTGGAAGCCGTGCCGCCGCCCAGGTTCACGGGCGAGCAGAGGACCTGCTCGATGCCGAGCAGCTCCAGCGCCAGGCAGGCGCCCAGCACGTCGGCGATGGAATCCACCGCGCCCACCTCATGGAAGTGGACGCGCTCCACCGGGACCTCATGAATCGCCGCTTCCACCTGACCCAGGCGTTCGAACACTTTCGTCGCATTTTGTTTCACTCGGTCCGGCACGCCCGACGCCGCAATGACTTCGAGAATATCCTTCAGATGGCGCCGCGGACCCGGACCCTCGGCCTCCACGTGGAACTTGGTTGCCGCAATCCCGCCCCGAATCACGCGTTCGAACCGGACGCGCGCCCCGATCCCGAGCGCCTCGAGGGCTTCGCAAATCGCCTTCTGGTCCGCCCCGGCGTCGGCCAGAGCGCCGACCAGCATGTCACCACTGACTCCGGAAAAAGCATCAACGTAGCAAAGGCGCATGGAAGATCATCCCGGGAGCGGACCGCGCACTAAAACGGACACTCTTCAACCAGTTTGCACGTTCGGCTCGGAGGGAATCAAGGCGGGCAGGATCTCGCCCGCCGGACCGCGCAGCGAGCAATCCAGGCGCGCCGACATGGGCGTTTCTTGCGGGTTGACCTCGATGACGCGAGCGCCACAAGCCTGCGCCAGCGGGATCAGCCCAGCGGCGGGATAGACTACCGCCGAGGTTCCTACTACCAGCAGAACCTCGGCCTCCCGCACCGCCTGTTCCGCCGCCTCCCAGGCGCCCGGCGGCAGCGCCTCGCCAAACCAGACCACGCCCGGCCGCAGCAGTCCGCCACAGGCGCAACGCGGCGGCAACTCGGGCAACGGCACGCGCTCGTCGCGCTGCTCGCGACCGCAAACCACGCAGCGCACCAGCCAGATATCCCCGTGCAGCTTGATCACGCGGCGACTGCCGGCGCGCTCGTGCAAACCGTCCACGTTCTGCGTGATCAGCCAGAAGCGCGGCTTGGAGCGCTCCAGCCGGACCAGCGCCTCATGCCCCGCATTGGGACGCGCCTGCGCGATCCGTTGCCTTCGCCAGTCGTACCACTCCCACACCAGCCGCGGGTCGCGACGAAAAGCTTTCGGCGTAGCCAGATCCTCGGGCCGGTACTGTCGCCACAGCCCGCCCGGGCCACGGAAGGTGGGGACTCCACTCTCGGCGGAGATGCCCGCACCGGTCAGCACGGCGACAGAGCGAGCCTCCCGGATCCACTCGCGCGCTTTTTCCAGCAACCTTCCATTATCCTGAGAGGAAAGGCGCCACGGATCGCCGCGCGCTGGTCGTTCAAGGAGCACCCATGAAGCTCATGAAAGCCTTGGTGAAGAGTCGCCCGGAGCCGGGTCTCTGGCTGGAAGAGGTGCCGGTGCCGGAAATCGGCATCAACGATGTGCTGATCCGCGTGGATCGCACCTCGATCTGCGGCACCGACGTCCACATCTGGAACTGGGACGAATGGGCCCGCAAAACCATCCCGGTGCCCATGGTGGTGGGACACGAATTTGTGGGCGAGATCGTCGAGGTAGGCTCCAACGTGGCCGACTTCACGCCGGGCATGATCGTGGGTGGCGAAGGACACGTGGTCTGCGGGCGCTGCCGCAACTGCCTGGCGGGACGGCGCCACCTGTGCGCCCACACCCAAGGCGTCGGCGTCAACCGTCCCGGGGCTTTCGCCGAGTACATCGCACTGCCCATGACCAACGTCTGGCATCACCGCGAGTGGGTGGACCTGGACATCGCCTGCATTTTCGATCCGTTCGGCAATGCCGTCCATACTGCGCTGTCGTTCCCCGTGCTGGGCGAGGACGTGCTCGTGACGGGCGCGGGGCCGATCGGCATCATGAGCGCGGCTGTGGCCCGGCACGCGGGCGCGCGCTTCGTCGTCATCACCGACCCCAACCCCTACCGCCGCGAACTGGCGAAAAAAGTTGGCGTCACCCTGGCGGTGGATCCCACCACAACGCGCCTGGCCGACGTGCAGAAGCAGCTCGGCATGCTGGAAGGCTTTGACGTCGGCTTCGAAATGTCGGGCAACCCCGACGCCTTTCGCGAGATGCTCGCCAACATGTGCCATGGCGGCAAGATTGCCCTGCTGGGCATCCCGGAGCGCGAGATGGCGATTGACTGGCACACGGTCATCTTCAACGGCCTGACTATCAAAGGGATTTACGGGCGCGAGATGTACGAGACCTGGTACAAGATGACCATCATGCTCCAGTGCGGGCTGGACATCCGGCCCGTGATCACCCACCACTTCCACTACACCGAATACCGGGAAGCGTTCGAGGTGATGCGCTCCGGGCAGTCGGGCAAAGTCATCCTGCACTGGCGCGACTGAGCGCCGTCAGTGGACGGACTGCTCGAGCACCTTGGCCGCCTGTTCCTCGCGGAATTCGCGGAGCTTCTGACGCAGCTCAGGACGCTGCCCGGCGAGGATGGCCACCGCCAGCAGCGCTGCGTTGATCGCGCCCGCCTTGCCGATGCCCAGCGTGCCCACGGGCACGCCCGCCGGCATTTGCACGATGGAAAGCAGCGAATCTAAGCCGCGCAGGGCCGGACTCTCGATCGGCACGCCGAGCACGGGGATGAGGGTGTGCGCGGCGATGACGCCGGGCAGGTGCGCCGCGCCGCCCGCCCCGGCGATGATCACTTCGATGCCCCGGTCGTGTGCTGCGCCGGCGTATTGCATGGTCTGCTCCGGGGTGCGATGCGCCGACAAAACGCGACACTCGTGCGGCACGCCGAACGAGGTCAGCATTTCGCTGGCATGCCGCATGGTTTCCCAATCGGACTTGCTGCCCATGACGATGGCCACCAGAGGTCGTGGGTCTTGCGCCATAGAAGATCAGGTTAGCAGCGAGCAAATGTTGTCCGGAGGGACTCATCGCCTCAGACGCCCGCGGCCACAGCAATAGTAGGAACGCGCAGGAGCTCAGTCCTATGCCCAATCCCGCGCCCAGCGATCCACGGCGACCCGGTCCCAGGGCGGCAGGTCACTTATGTAACCTGCCACCGCATCCGCAGGCAGACGCGCCCCAAGCCCGGAGAAGCGGAGCAAAGCGATCCCGATCTGAAAGGGGTCGGGGGAATGCTGCGCCAGTTGTCTGGCGATATCGAAGGACTGAAAGGCGGCCGCCACGGAAGCGAGGAGCGCAACGGCGGCCACAACACGCACTCTGGCAGCGCGAGACTGACTCTGATCCGAGCCGCGGCGCAACTCTCACTCCGGCACGATGAGCAGTTTGCCGCTGGTGGCGCGGGACTCCAGCGCGCGATGGGCTTCGGCCGCTTCCTCGAGCTTGTAAACCCGCTCGATGCGCAGTTTCAAACGCCCGTCCTGCACCCACCCAAGCACGTCGCCTGCCCGCCAGAGCAGTTCTTCGCGGGTCGCTGTGTAATGCCCCAGCGTCGGACGAGTCAGGAAGAGCGATCCTTTCTGGCTCAGGATGAGAGGCTGGAACGGCGGCACCGGGCCACTGGCGTTGCCGAACGACACCATCATGCCGCGCGGCCGCAGACAATCCAGGCTCTTCTCCCACGTAGCCGCGCCCACCGAGTCATAAACCACGTCCACGCCACGCCCGTTCGTCTCCCGGCGCACCACCTCGAGGAAATCCTGCTCGGTATAGAGAATCACCACGTCGGCGCCGGCCTGGCGCGCCAGCTCGGCCTTGGCCGGCGTAGACACCGTCCCGAACACACGCGCCCCGCGCATCTTGGCCATCTGGACCAGGAGGAGGCCCACGCCGCCCGCGGCTGCGTGGATCAGGCAGGAATCGCCCGCCTTGAGCGGGTAGGTGGAGTGCGTGAGATAGTGCGCGGTCATGCCTTGGAGCATCGCAGCCGCGGCGGACTGGAAGTCGAGCGCGGGCGGCAGCTTGACGAGCATCCAGGCAGGCACCACGGCGTACTCGGCATAGGAGCCGCGCGCCATGGCGTACGCAACGCGGTCGCCGGGCGCCACTTCCGTAACTCCCCCGCCTACCGCCTCGACCACCCCGGCTCCCTCCATGCCCAGCGTGATGGGCGGGTCCACTTTGTAGAGTCCCGTCCGGTGATAGATGTCAATGAAGTTGACGCCGGCGGCGGCGATCTTCACCAGCGCCTGGCCTGGGGCCGGCTCCGGCTTGGGCATCTCCACGATCCGCAGTTGCTCGGGCCCTCCCGGTTGTTCGACCACTACGACTCTCATGGATGCACTCTCCTGAAGCGAAGGTTCCATTGGCGGCGCGCGTGAGCCAGCGCGGCGTACGCGAGCAAGTACAGCAAGGTCAGGGGGAAAAGCAACAGCCGGGACAGCGCCGGCGCCGCCTTGGCGCCTCCCATGTCCGCACGGTGGGCGATGAAGCGGGCCATGGTGTGGAACTGCGTGCGGTCCAGCCAGAAGAAATCGCAGTTTTCGTTGACGATGAACACTTTGGCCGGAACACGCAGCGCCAGCGCCCACTTCCATTTCGTCATGATGGGCTCGCCGGTGCAGAGAATGCCCATGATGTCGTAGCCGCGACGCCTCAGCTCGGCGTAAAGACGCTTGCGACCAGCGCGGCCCTGAAAGTCGGCCACGTGGAAGACCTCGGTGGAAGCCTCCGACGCCAGCACCGCAGGCAACCCCGCATAGCAGGTCACCAGACCGATGGGCGCTTCCGGCCAGTACTGGCGCAGAATGGGAACCAACTGCTCGATCAAGTGGCGCGAGCCGCTCTCGACGAGCAGAATCCGGCGCACTTGCGGAAAACGCAGGCTGAAAAAGTAGCGCACCGCCGAAGCTACGAATATACAACGCAGCTTTGCCCGGGCGCGCAAAAGTTGCGCGGTCACCGGGCTGGCGCCTGCAAGAGATGCGCGGGGTTGGGCGCGGGGCGGCGCTAACTGCAAGATTCTGCGAAGCGGTCCGCCTGGCAACCGGCTTGTACCGAAAGAGGGCGAAGCACGTCAATCCCTGATGGAGGAAAAGGCAATGAAAAAGCTACTCACAGTTTCACTGGCGGGAATGCTACTCGCAGGAGCAGCGGCTGCGCAGTGGGGCCGCGGATGGCGCGGTGGCAGCGCAACCGGCGCCGCCCCGACGGTCCAGGAGCGCCTGGAGCGGCGACTGGACTTCCTGGCTACCTACCTCAACCTGAGTGAGGGCCAGAAAGCCCAGTTCAAGTCCGCCCTGGAGGCCCTTCAGGCCAGGATTCAGGCAACCTGGCAGAAGGAGGTCGAAATTCGCACCAAGCTCCAGGAGGCAGTACGCTCCGGCGCTTCCGCCCAAACCATCCAGCAGCTCGCCCAGAGCCTGAGTACGCTGCACGCCGAACGGATCACCGCGCAGGCCCAAACCATGGCCCAGCTCCGTAGTCTGCTCACCCAGGAACAGCGCGACAAGCTGGACAAGCTTTGCCCGCGCGGCTGCGGCCTGGGTCTGGGCTTCGGAATGGGCGCTTTCGGCCGCGGCGGGTTCGGCCACGGCCGAAGGGCAACGATCTGACTCTGACGGCTGGCGGGAGAGTTCGAGGGATCTCCCCGCCAGCCTTTTGTTTTCAGACGCCCCAGCAGTAATCCTCGACCACCTTTTCGATGGTCTCGTCCTGCTCACTCAATCGCATCAGCTCCAGGCGGATGGCATCCACCAGGGCTCGCCAGCTCGCCTCGATGATGTTGTCGGAAACGCCCACCGTCGTCCAGCTCCGCCGGTTATCCGACCACTCGATGAGGACGCGGACCCGAGCCGCGGTTCCCTTTTTCGAATCGAGCACGCGCACCTTATAGTCGGTCAGGCGGACCTGTGCGATGGAGGGGTAAACAGTGGACAGGCACTGACGCAAGCACAGGTCGAGGGCGTGGACCGGACCGTGGCCGCTGGCCGTGGCCGAATGCACGCCATCCTTGGTCTTGACGGTGACAGTCGCCACGGTGCGCGAATGCCGGTCGTCCTCCATCCTGGTGGTCACTTCGAAGCTGACCAGATCGAAGAAGCGCACTCCGGGATGGAGCGCTTCACGGACCAGGAGTTCAAACGTACCTTCGGCGGCTTCCAGTTCGTAGCCCCGGTATTCCAGGTGCTTGATGCGCTCCAGCAATTCCCGGCGCGCCTCTTCCGGCAGCCGGTCGGCCAGGCCGTGTTGCTTGAGCTTGTAAAGGATGTTCCCGCGCCCCGACAGATCGGAAAGCAGGACGCGCTGGCGATTGCCCACCAGCGCCGGCGGAATGTGTTCGTAGGTGGCTGAATCCTTCAGCACCGCGCTGACGTGAACGCCTCCCTTGTGGGCGAAGGCGCTGCGACCGACGTAAGGCTGGTCGGCGCGCAGAGGCAGGTTGGCCAGCTCGGCCACGAACCGCGCCACCGAGGTGAGATTCGCCAGCCGCTCGCGCCCGATCGTGGTGTGTCCCATCTTCAGCTCGAGGTTGGCGATGATCGAGCAGAGGTTGGCGTTGCCGCAGCGTTCCCCGTAGCCGTTGATGGTGCCCTGCACGTGCGTGCAACCCTGTTCGACGGCAGCCAGGGTGTTGGCCACCGCCAGGTCGGCGTCGTTGTGGCAGTGGATGCCGAGCGTCCCGTCAAAGCGACGGCGCACTTCGGCCACGATGCTCGCCACCTCCGAAGTCAGGGTTCCACCATTGGTGTCGCACAAGCAAAGCACGTCGGCCCCGGCCTGTTTGGCGGCCTCCAGGCAGCGCAGGGCGAAGTCGGGATTGGCCTTGTAGCCATCGAAGAAGTGCTCGGCGTCGAAGATGACCTCGCGACCGTGGTCCTTGAGGTAGCGCACGGTCTCCGAGATCAGCTTGAGATTCTCCTCTTCGGTGATGCCGAGGGCGCGTCGGGCATGGAAGTCCCAGGTCTTGCCAAAGATGGCGACCGCGGGAGTCTGGGCCTCGATCAAGGCGCGCACATTGGGATCCCGGTCCACGCGGTTCCTGGCGAAGCGCGTGGAGCCAAAAGCGGTCAGGCGGGCGTGGTTGAGCTTGAGGTCGCGGGCCCGCGCAAAGAACTCCTTGTCGCGCGGATTGGATCCCGGCCAGCCGCCCTCGATGTAGTCAATGCCCAGCTCATCGAGTTTCTGGGCGATCATGAGCTTGTCTTCCACCGTGAAAGAGACGGCTTCGCCCTGGGTACCATCACGCAACGTGGTGTCGAAGGTATAGATCCTCATAGACTGCCTCGAAAAACAAAAAGCGGCGGGCCGCAGCCCGCCGCAGTCCTCAGGCGCCGGCAGCGCTCGGCTGGTCTACCGGTACGCCGGCTTCTTTTTCTTTCTTGAGGAACGGCATCATGCGGCGCAGCTCCCGACCCACGATCTCGATGGGCTGGTTGCGAGCCGCCTCGCGCATGGCCAGAAAGTTCTTGAGCCCGTTCTTGGTGTACTCCTCGATCCACTCACGGGCGAACTGCCCGGACTGGACCTCGGCCAGAATCTTGCGCATTTCCTCGCGCACCGCCTGGTTGATGACGCGCGGGCCACGAGTGTAGTCGCCGTACTCGGCAGTGTCGGATACCGAGTAGCGCATGTAGCTGAGGCCACCTTCCTGGATCAGGTCCACGATGAGCTTCAGCTCATGCAAGCACTCGAAGTAGGCGATCTCGGGCGCGTAACCGGCTTCCACCAAAGTCTCGAACCCGGCGCGAATCAGCTCGCTGACCCCGCCGCACAGAACCGCCTGTTCGCCGAACAGATCGCTCTCGGTTTCTTCCTTGAACGTGGTTTCGATCACGCCGGCCTTCAGGCAGCCCAAGGCGCGCGCGTAGGCCAGGGCGCGCTGGAGCGCCAGCCCGGAGGGATTCTGGTGCACGGCCACCAGCGCCGGCACTCCCACCCCTTCCTTGAACAGCTCACGCACGCGGTGGCCGGGCGCCTTGGGGGCAATCATGGACACGTCCACATCGGGCGGGGGAACGATCTGCCCGTAGTGGATGTTGAAGCCGTGCGCAAACATCAACGTCTTGCCCGGCTTGAGTTGCGGCGCGATCTCGTCGCGGTAGAGGGCGGGCTGCAACATGTCCGGCACCAGGATCATGATGATGTCGCCCAGGCGGGTGGCTTCGGCGGCAGAAACCACCTGGAAGCCCGCCGCTTTGGCTTTGTCCCAGTTGGCCGTGCCGGCCTTCTCGGCCACCACCACCCGGATGCCGGAATCGCGCAGGTTGAGGGCGTGGGCGTGACCCTGGCTGCCGTATCCGATCACCGCCACGGTCAGGCCCTCCAGATACTTCAGATCTCCGTCTTGTTCGTAGTAGCGTTTCGCCATGTCTGCTCCAGTTCTGGGATTCAAGAACTCGATACGTCGCCCAGCCGCGAGGCAGCCTCTTCGCGCTCGGCCCTGCCGGTGGGCACCGGCGGGGAGAGGCGCAACCGACGCGGCTCCAGCGATACCGCCACGATGCCCGAGCGCGTCACCTCGATCTCTCCGTAAGCGCGCATGACGTCAATGAATTCGTCCAGTTTTTCGGGATCGCCCGAGGCCTCCAGCACGAAGCCTTCGACCGAGGAATCCACCACGCGGGCGGAGAAAATCTCGGCTTCCTTGAGGATCGCGGTGCGGCTCTCTAGCGGAGCGCGCACGCGCAGCAGAACCATCTCGCGGGCTACGGCGCGTTCCTCGGTCAGATCGCTGGCTTGCAGGACGTTGACCAGGCGGTTCATCTGCTTGATCACCTGGCGGCGGAGCGCCGGGTCCACATCCACGACGATGGTCATGCGCGATAGCGTGGGATCCAGGGTTCGCGCCACCGTGAGGCTCTCGATGTTGTAACCCCGCGCGCTCAGCACTCCGGTAACGCGCATCAGGGCGCCCGGCTTGTTTTCCACCAGCAGCGAAATCACTTGCAGCATAAGCAGCTCCTACTTGGGAACAGGCACAGGGCGCGGCGGCCCCAGGACCATTTCGTTGAGCGCGGCGCCGGCCGGCACCATGGGGTAGACATTCTCCTCGGGCGAGACGCGCACATCGAGCAGATAAGGACCGGGCTCACGGAACGCCTCTTCCAGGGCCCGGCTGAGCTGCTCGGGACGCTCGACGATGCGACCCGGAATCCCGTAGGCAGCCCCCAGCTTCTCGATGTCAGGGAAGCCTTCCATGGCCACTGCACACAGGCGGTTGTTGTAGAACAGGGTCTGCCATTGCCGAACCATGCCCAGGTAGCCGTTGTTGCAAATGACGACCTTGATGGGCAGGCGGTTGGAGGCGATGGTGGCCAGCTCGGGAATGGACATCTGAAAACCGCCATCGCCGACCACCGCGACCACAAGCTTGTCGGGCCAGGCAAACTGCGCTCCGATGGCCGCGGGCAACCCGAAGCCCATCGAGCCCAAGCCGCCTGAGCACAGCCAGTGCCGGGGCTTCTTGAAACGGATGAACTGGGCAGCCCACATCTGGTGCTGGCCGACGTCGGCGGTGATGATCGCCTCGCCATTGGTCAGACGGTCAATCTCCACCATCAAGTGCTGCGGCTTGATCTCGGTATCGGAGAACACCGGCTCCAACGGGTGCTCTCGCTGCCAGGCACGGATTTGCCGCCACCACGCCCTGCGCGCTTCGGCCTTGCGCTCGCGTTCGCCCAGCGTATCGCGCAGCACCTTGAGCAGCTTGGCCAGAACGCGCCTGGCGTCGCCCACGATGGGCAGATCGGCTGCCCGGTTCTTGCCGATCTCCACGGGATCAATGTCCACGTGAATGACCTTGGCGTGCGGCGCGAACGCCGACAGGCGCCCGGTGACGCGGTCGTCGAAGCGCACGCCCAGCGCGATCAGCAGGTCGGCATGCGTCATGCTCATGTTCGCCGCATAGGAGCCATGCATGCCAGGCATGGAAATGAAATTGGGATGATCGCCGGGCAAAGCACCCAGTCCCATCAGGGTCAGCACGGCAGGCGCGTCTATCAGCTCGACCAGCTCGCGCAGCTCCTGATGAGCGCCCGAGCTGATGATGCCGCCGCCGGCGTAAACCAGCGGACGCTCGGCTTCCCAGATCATCTGCGCGGCGCGGCGGATCTGCCCGGTGTGGCCTTCCGTGATCACCTTGTAGCCGGGCAGGTGAATGGCCGAAACGGGAGTGTAATGGGCCTGCCCTTGCAGCACGTCCTTGGGAATATCAATGAGCACCGGCCCCGGCCGCCCCGTGGAAGCAATGTAAAAGGCCTCGTGCACCACGGCCGGCAGATCCTTGAGATTCTTCACCAGGTAGTTGTGCTTGGTGCAGGAGCGCGTGATCCCGAAGGTGTCGGCCTCCTGGAAGGCATCGCTGCCAATGGCCTTGGTGCTCACTTGTCCGGTGATGGCCACGATCGGGACCGAGTCCATCAGCGCATCCACCAGGCCGGTGACCAGGTTGGTCGAGCCCGGCCCGGAAGTGGCGCAACATACGCCCACCCGGCCCGTGGAACGGGCATAGCCCGAGGCAGCGAAAGCCGCGTTCTCTTCGTGCCGCATGAGCACGTGACGGATCGGGTGGTCGTAAAGTACGTCATAGACCGGCAGAGTCACACCGCCGGGATAGCCGAAAATGCAATCCACACCTTCGCGCACCAGGCATTCCACCAGAATGCGCGCGCCGCTCATCAGGTTCGGCATGGCGTCTCGCTAACTCCTTCTTTCGGGAATTCTGCGCCAAACAAAAAAGGCCATCGCGCTGGGCTTCCCGCCCCGCCCGATGGCCTGGGAACTACTCCGCAAGCCGTATCAGGCGGGGCCAGCTACGATGACCCCGACGCTAATGATAATGATGACGATCGCGAGGGCCAGCGGAGACACGACGAGGGCGCCTGCGCGGGAACCAGAGCGGAGCGGCGACCTCATCGTTACTCCTCAGGATAGCCTAAAAGCGGCTCAAATGCAAGGGCCGATTTTCATAAAAAGAATCAATGCAAGAATAAGCGCTCCGCTCCGCCCTCCTCAACGCGTAAAGCCGATCCCGAACTCGAGCTGGTTCCGGGGCGAGCGCGTGGTGCCGGCGGCGAACGTCGCCCCGCTCCAGCGGGTAAACCTGACCTCGGGGGTGATCTTGATATTGAAATCGTCTACGATGCGCAAACCGAAAGACACCACAACCCCGGCCAGGTTGCGGCGCGAAGGAGTGACCGAATGATAGTCCACCCTTTCCGATCCGTCGGGACTCTTGATTTGGGCCCGAGTGCGCACATCGGATACGGTGCGAGCCGCCACCCCGGCGCCGAACCAGACGTGGGACAGCGGACCGGAAGCGCGCAGACCGCGGCGATGGAGCATGACGGGGAAGTCCCAAAGTCGGCCCTTGCTCTGCTCGGTCACGCTGGATTGAGTGCGTTCGTCGTTGCCCGTGGCGGGATCATCGCGACCCCAAAACGTGGCCGCAGAGGAATCGTAGCGCAGGCGGTGGAACAACAGGTCGGCGGTGAGCCGCCAGCGGGGCGCGAGTCGGAACTCCAGCTCGAGGCCGCCACCCACCACCGGGGACTTGGACGTCGTGCTGGCGTTGAAGTCATAGGCCGTGCCGCCCTGGAAGGTGGTCTGCATGGCGGTGGCCTCACGCATGACGCTGAGGCGTTCGAAGGGCAACGTTCGAAGACGAAAACCGAAAGCGAATCGCTCCAGCCTCGCAGGTGCGGCAGCGGCAGGCTGCTGGACTTCGGCGGGCTGGCCGGGCGGCTGCTGCTGGGCGGTCTGCTGGCCCAGGGCGCAGAGGGGTAATAGCCAGAGAGCCGCCAACAGCAACCGGGTCCTGCGGTTCGGTGCGTTCATGAGAGCCGCTAAGCTCAGGATGCCAATTCGCTCGGGGTCGGGTCAACCCGGCGTCGCCCCCGCACGAACGGCTATATTGGTGAGTTGATGCCCGGGGCCGGTGTCTCGCCTTGAAGGTCGGCTCTTTCCGGGTGCATCCCGCTCGCAGGCCGGCGCGGGCAATCCCGATTGGTGAGGTTTCATGTCCTTGAGATTCGCCGCAGCCGCGTGCTTGTTCGTGTTGCTTGGCGGGCCACTGTGGCCACAGTCCGAGATGGGCACGCTATGGGGCGTGGTGCAGGACTCCGAGGGCAAGCCGCTGGAAGGCATGACGGTCTACGTGGCCGACGTGATCACCAACGTGGTGGTGCGCCGCTGCGTGACCGATTCGGCCGGTCGCTACGAAGCCCCCTACCTGAGACCCGGCCTCTACTACATCCTCATTGAAGAGACCGGCTATCAGGCCTTCGAGGCTGACGGCATCCGACTGGAGCCGGGCGAAGTCCGCCGCTTCGACGCGCGCCTGACCCCGGGCGATCCCGCCCAAAGCAACCGCATCCGCCCGCAGAATCCTCCGATCCGCTTCTTCGGCAACCACACGGGCAGCGTGGTCGAGTACAAGGGCCGGTGGAACGATGCACCGCAGGCGGATCGCCATCCCAGCCTGTTTCCGCTGCTCTCCACCGCGCCCGGCGTGCAGGGAGTGCCGGGCGGCGCCGTGATCGGAGGAATTTCCTCGCGCCGCCAGCAATCCTGGGCACTGGACGGAGCCCCGGACAACGCCAGCAACCAAAGCATGAATCCGCTGGTGACGGACGTGGTCGAGGTCCGACTGGCCAACCCCGACGTAACCTCCGCCCTGCCCGTCAGCCTCGCCATGGTCTCCAAGCGCGGTTCCGAGACCATGCACGGCATGATGTTCTACAAACACAGCTCGCCCTCGTTCAACGCCCGCTCGTTTTTCGATACCCAGGACGCCAGCTATCGCATGCGCGAGGCGGGCGGCGAGCTGGCGTGGGACCTCATCCCGGACTGGACCTGGCTCTACGGCGGCGGCATGTACCAGCGGCTTCTCTATCAGCAGACGTTCTCGGCCACGGTGCCCACCAGCAAGATGCGCGATGGCGATCTGGGATTGTACCTGGACCCTGAAACGGCCCCGAACGGAAAGGTGGTGGTCGTCCGCGATCCACGCACCGGGCTGCCGTTCCCGCGCAACCTGATCCCCATCACGCGCATCCAGACCGTCTCCCGCAACTACGTCCTCAACTATTACCCGCTGCCCAATGCCGGCGAGCGGTTGCCGGACAACTACCTGTGGCTGCACCGCTTCGGCCCCGACACCTACAACGGCAACTGGCCGATGGGACGCTGGGACCAGCGGGTGACCTCGCAACATACGTTCTACATGCGCTGGCTCCAGAACCAGACGGCATCCGTGGTTCCGGGCAGCATCGGCCGCCCGCTCGACGCCACGCGCACCTGGCGCTACCGCAGCCTCGTCTTCTCCGACGTGCACGCCTTCAGCTCGAACCTGGTCAACCACCTGACCATGGCGCGCAACCGCCTGCGCATCAAACAGGGCGAGAGCGAGGCGGACGTGGATCCCCCACGCGGCAATTCGGTGGTCACCACGCTCAATCTGCAAGGCGTCAATCCCCAGGGCTTTGAAGCCATGGGCTTCCCGAACGTGACCATCCCGGGCCTCACCGGCCTCATCATGGCGCACGGCGGCGGGGAAAAGAAAGACATTGCGCACAGCGACGGTTCCTTCGTTTTCCGCGATTCGCTGAGCTGGATCCGCGGGCGTCACACCATCAAGGGCGGAATTGATTACACGCGGTATTTCTTCCAGAACGGCGAAGTGCCTCTGACCGTTTACGGCGCCTTCACCTTCAGCGGCGCTTACACGGGCCTGCCCTACGCGGATTTTCTATTGGGCTACCCTGCAACCAGTTCGCGCCAGGTGGCGCAAGTCAATCGCCTGATCCGTCAGCACCAGATCGGGCTGTATCTGGCCGATTCCTTCCGCGTCAACTCCCGGCTCACGGTGGATTACGGGCTGCGGTGGGATTACTACGGCACCCCGGTGTACAAGGACGGCAAGATGGCCAACTGGGATCCGGTCTCAGGCAACGTAGTCGTGGCGCCGGGCACGTACACGCTGGTCAGCCTCTACTATCCGAAAAACATCAACGTGGTGGTGGGAGACGTAGTTCCCAAGCCCAAGCGCGACAACGTTCGTCCCCGGCTGGGTTTGGCTTACCGGCTTACGGCCAACACGGCGCTGCGCGCGGGCTACGGCGAATTCACCGAGAATCCGGGCTATGGCGAGGATGGGCGGCTGCCCAGCACGAATCCGTTCTGGCTGAAAGAAACCTACACGAACTGGATTCCGACTACGCTGCCCGCCCTCTCTTTCCCCAGGCCGTTCCCCACCAATCCGCTCCTCGTGCCTTTCCCCGCCCAGAGCGTGACGGCCGTGCCAATGAAAACCGAGGAAGGGCGGATCCGGCAACTGAACGTGACGCTGGAACGGCTGTTGGGGCCTGCGGCGGTGAACGTCTCTTACGTGGGGTTCCGCGGCCTGAACATGAATTACCTGCTGGACGTAAACAAGCCCCCGGCCAGCACGATCCCGTTCCGGAACGAGCGCAAACCTTACCCCCAGTTCGGCAGCGCCTATCGCTACCGCAACGACGGGCGGTGGAACTATGACTCGCTCGTGGTGCGGGTTCGCAATGCTCGCGGCCCGGTGCAGTTCGATTCCGCCTTCACCTGGGCGAACAACATCGCCAACTACCTCAACACCCTGGATCCTTACAACGTGACCAATCAATGGACGCGGGATGGCGCCACGCGTCGGCTTTACTCGGTAACGACGGCTTCGTGGCCGCTGCCCGTGGGACGCGGGCGCAAGCTGCTGGGCAAGGCCGGGCGCTGGACCAACCTGGCCGTGGGTAACTGGACAATCCACGCCATTGCGACGTTTGCCAGCGGCCAGTATTACTCGCCGTGGTTCACCGGCCCCGATCCGGCCAACGCCAGCCCCGGCTACGTCACGCTGCTGCCGGATTGCGTGGGCAACCCGAACGCAGGGGCGCGCAACAAGAACCTGTGGTTCAACCCCGCGGCCTTCGCCATACCGCCGGCGGGGGCCGGCCGCTACGGGACCTGCGGAATGAACGTGCTCGAAGGTTACCCGGTCCACGTGGCGCACGTGAGCTTCGCCAAGCAGATTCCGCTGGGAGAAACGCTGCGGGCGGTCTTCACGGCGCACATCTCCAACATCACCAACACCCCGCACTTCAACTTTCCGCAGAACAACCTGAGCGAACCCAATCCGGGCCGGTTCACCGCCTCGTCGCGCGCCACGGACGCCAGCCCCCTTCAGCAAGGGCCGCGCCAGATCATGCTCAAGCTGCGGATCGAATTCTGAGGCAGGCTATTCGATGGGGCCGCGAAGGCCGCCGCGCCCCAGGACTCTTCTCATCACCGCGAGCGCGGGCAGGGCCAGCAACGCGCCCAGCGCCAGCCACCTCCACGCATCCACGTACGCGCTCAGGTGGGCCTGCTGCAAAACGACCCGGTACAGTGCGGCGTACGCCCTGGCGTCAGCCTGCGGGCCGCCCACCAGCGAACCCAGAGCCGCCCTCATGCGCGCCATTCGCTGCTGGTAAGCCGCGTCATAAGGGGTCAGATGAGCCACCAGGAAGACCTGGTGGCGCTGCGCGCTGCGCACGATAAACGTCGTAGTCGCCGAAATGCCGATCCCGCCCGCCACGTTGCGCACCAGATTAAACAAGCCGCTGGCGTTACCCATCTGTTCGTTGCGCAGCGTGGCCATGGCCAGAGTGGTCAGCGGTGCAAAAATGAAGCCCATGCCGAACCCCTGGATCACGTTGGCCCACACGATGTTGCCCATTCCGATCTCCAGGCTGATGTTGCCGAACATGTAATTGCTTACGGCCATGAGGCAGAAGCCGAACGCCGCCAGCTTGCGCGCATCCACCCGCGAGATCAGCGTTCCGGCCAGCGGCGTAGCCAGCAGCACTCCCAGGCCGCGCGGGCTGCTCGCCCAGCCGCTCAGTTCCGCGGTGTAGCCCATCAGCATCTGGAGAAACTGGGGCAACATCGCGCCGGTGGCCAGCATGACCCAGCTCAGCACGGCCAGCGCCAGCGTACCGGCGCCAAAATTGCGATCAGCAAAGACGCGCAAGTCTACCATCGGCTGGCCCGCCCGGAGCTCGCGCACCACGAAGGCGATCGCTCCGGCCACGGAGACTGCCGTCAAAGCGGTGATCCAGCGGCTGGCGAACCAATCGGCATCCTGCCCCTTGTCCAGCACCACCTGTAGCGCGCCAATCCAGAGGATCAGGAACGCCAGCCCCATGCCGTCGAGTTGCCCCGCCCTCTCCCTGCGGATCCACGGCGGGTCCTCCAGGTAGCGGGCCATCAACAAGAGCGCCAGCAAGCCCACCGGCACGTTGATGTAAAACGCCCAGCGCCACGAGTACGCATCCGTCAACCAGCCGCCCAGCGTGGGGCCGATGATCGGGGCCAGGACCACCACAAGCCCGAAGGCCGCCATGGCCATGCCCCGCTTCGCCAAAGGGAAGCTTTCCAGCAACACCGCCTGGGCCGCGGGGACCATGGCGCCGCTGCCTGCGCCCTGAAAGATGCGTGCCAGCACGAGCACCGTCAGGTTGGGCGCCAGGCCACAAACCATGGAAGAAACGACGAACAGGGCCGTACACGCCATGATCAGGCGCTTGCGTCCAAAGCGGAGCGCGAGCCAGCCGCTCAGCGGGACCACGATGCCGTTGGCCACCAGATAACTGGTCAGAGTCCACGTCGCTTCGGTGTTGGTGGCGGCCATGCTGCCAGCGATGTGAGGCAACGCGACCATCACCACGGTCACGTCCAGCACCTGCATGAAGGTCGCCAGCACGACGCTGGCGGCGATGAGCCAGGGGCTGACGCGCGGCTGCCAGGCCACTGGCGACGCTGCCGACACGTTCCCGGGACCCGAGTCCATGGCGGAATGCTCCTCAGTTTAGCAGCGATTGTTTCAGGCCTTGGGGTGGGCCTTGTCGTACACGCGGATCAGGTCAGTCAGGGAGACCTGGGTGTACCTCTGGGTCGTGGAAAGTCGGGCGTGGCCGAGCAGCTCCTGAATGGCACGCAGATCGGCGCCGTCGGCCAGCAGGTGGGTGGCGAAGGCGTGCCGCAAAGTGTGCGGGTGAAGCGAGGGATCGCCGGCCAGAATCTCGGCATAGAACTTCACGATGCGACGTACGCTGCGGTCGCTGAGGCGCGTGCCCCGGCAATTGACCAGCAGCGCGTGCTCACCGGGCCGCGCCCTGCGCACCGCCAGATAGTTCTCCAGCGCTTCGGCAGCCTTGGTCGTGAAAGGCGCCTGCCGCTCCTTGCGGCCCTTGCCGCGCACGCGCAGCCAGCGCTCCTGCACGTCCACGTCGGCCACGTCCAACCCCACCAGCTCGCTGACGCGGAGACCGCAGCCGTACAGCAGCTCGAAAATGAGGCGGTCGCGGGCGGGGAACGGTCGCTCGACGCGCCCGTCCCCGATCTGGTCAATCAGCGCATTGGTTCGCTCGGCGTCAGGAACGCGCGGCAACGTTTTGGGCGCCCGCGGGCTGCGAATAAGCCGGGCCACGTTGGTCTCCGCCAGGCCCTCGCGCACCAGGAAGCGGAAGAACGATCGGACCGCGGCCAGCTTGCGTCGCAAGGTGACCGGATTGAGTCGCTGCCGGTAAAGGTGACCGAGCCACTCGCGGATCACCAGCGCGTCCACTCGATCGGGCGAAGGAGGTTCGAGGCCGGGCGGAGACAGGTAGTCGAGGAACTGGCGCAGATCCGTGGCGTAGGCGCGCACGGTATGCGGGGAGGCGTTCTCGCGGCGCAGCTCTTCCAGAAACCGCTCAACCTGCCGTGCCAGCTCGCTCACAGTCCTGCATCCATTGCTCGAAGACCTCCTGCGCCCTACGGCAAAGCTCGCGATGACGCGCGCGGCGATCGTGCGCCAGCTTGCGACGCAGATCCTCGGGGAGCGGGGGCAGGAGGTCGAAGGTGATGTTGGCCGGCTGGTAGTCGCGGGGATCGGCGCCCGAGATGTACCGGCAAAGCGCGCCCAGAGCCGTCTCGGGGGGAGGCGCCAGGGCGGGCAAACCGCGCGCCAGGCGGGCAGCGTTTCGTCCCGCCAGCAAGCCGGTGGCGATAGCCTCCACGTATCCCTCCACGCCGGAGATCTGGCCTGCAAACAATATGGCAGGATTCTGTTTCAATTGCAAGGTCGGCTCCAGCAACGCCGGCGCATTGATGTAGGTGTTGCGGTGTATCTGGCCGAAACGGACGAATTCGGCCTGCTCCAACCCAGGGATCAGGCGCAGCACACGCTCCTGCTCGCTGAAGCGCAAATGGTTCTGGAAGCCGACCAGATTGTAGCTGTCGGCGCGCAGGTTTTCCTGGCGGAGCTGCACGACGGCCCAGGGCCGTCGCCCGGTCCGCGGGTCCACCAAACCGGTCGGCTTCATGGGACCGAAGCGCAGGGCGTCCCGCCCGCGCCGGGCCAGCTCCTCGATGGGAAGGCAGGCCTCGAAATAACGGATGTTGTCCTCGGGGATGTGCGGGGTCACCGTTTGCGCCGCCAGGAGCGCATCCACAAACCGCTCGTACTCCTCCCGGGTCAGCGGGCAGTTCAGATAATCCGCGCTTCCTTCCAGCGACTTGCCGTAGCGCGAGGCGCGAAAAATCTTGCTGTAATCGAGCGAGTCGGCGTAGACGATGGGGCTGATGGCATCGTAGAAATACAGGCGTTCGGATCCCGTCAGGCGCGTGATCTCGGCCGCCAGGGCGTCGGACGTGAGGGGTCCGGTGGCCACGATCACAATTCCGTCCTCAGGCAGTCGCGTGACCTCCTCGCGCCGGATCTCGACGAGGTCGAGCGACTCGATGGCCTCGGTAACGCGCCGGGCGAAAGCCTCGCGGTCCACCGCCAGAGCGTGCCCCGCGGGCACGCGCACCTCATCGGCAAGGCGCAACAGGAGCGAGCCGAGCCGGCGCAACTCCTGCTTGAGCAGCCAGGGCGCGGTGAACTCCTGCTCGCTTTTGAGCGAATTCGAGCAAACCAGCTCGGCCAGCCAGCCCGTCTGATGGGCGGGAGTCATCCGCGCCGGTCGCATCTCGTAGAGAATCACGCGGCACCCCGCGCTGGCTGCCTGCCACGCTGCTTCGGAACCGGCCAGTCCTCCGCCCAGGATGTGAATGACGGGAGAGTTGCCCACTGAATCCCATTCTACCGGCGCTTCTGTGGCAGCCGCGCGTTTGACGCATCGAAGCGCGGATCATCTCGACCCCGGGCTACACTGAGTGTTGCGCTTCTCCGACGTCATGGCCCGCGACTTCTACCTGAGCCTCGCCGCTCGCGGCGTGCGCTTTCCCATCGGGGCCGATCTGGTGCTGGCCGAACAGCCCGATCCGGAGGCCGTGCGGCACGACGGCGAGCGACTGGGGCGCGTCATCGAGGAAGCCGCGCGTCGCTACCGTACTCCGCTGGCCATCCCCCTGATGGACTTACGGCTGGAGAAATCCGACCTGCTGCGATTGCTCGGCGTCCCGACGCTCGAACGGGACAGCTTTCACTTCGAGGCGCCCCCGCCGCCGGATGCTTTGGCGCGGATCGAAGCCGCTTTCGATGCCCCGTTCGAGCAACGCAACCAAGCGCACATCGAATCGGTCGGCTACATCGCAACGCGCACCAATCTGTGGCCGGTGGGCATGGTGATCGGTCCGTTCTCGCTCGCCACCAAGCTGGTGGCCGACCCGATCACGGCGATCGCGCTGGCGGGCCGAGGCCTCACCGCCGAGGACGATCCTCTCGTGTGCGCTTTCGAGCGTTCACTGGCGCTGGCCGAACGGGCGGTGGCGCGCTCCGCCGTGGCCCAGATCCGCGCGGGCGCCCGCGCTCTGATGGTGGCCGAACCGGCAGCCAGCGTGACTTATCTTTCGCCGAAGCAGATCGCCGCCGGCTCGCCGATTCTGGAGCGCTACGTGATCGAACCGCACTTGCGCCTGAAGGCGCGGCTGGATGCCGCCGGCGTGGATCTGATCTTTCATGACTGCGGCCAGGTGACGCTGGAGATGATCGGGCAGTTTGCGCAACGGCTGCATCCGGTGATCCTGAGCCTGGGCAGTAGCGTCAAGCTCTGGGAGGCGGCGCGGGTGACGCCGGGTGACGTGGTTCTCTACGGCAACCTTCCGACGAAGAGCTTCTATTCGGATGGCGTGATGCCGGTGGAACGCGTCGTCGAGCTGGCGGGCGAACTGCACCGCAAAATGCGCGAGGCTGGTCACCCCTACATTCTCGGCTCGGAGTGCGACGTGCTGGACGTGCCCGAAGCGCGCGAGGCGATTCGGCGAAAGATCCAGGCGATGCTGGAAGTCGAGCCGTGAGGGGGACAACCCTATCGAAAAGCCGTTTTCTGACCGATAGGTTGAGTGAGACGACAAGCGTGGCAGCCGATACCAGCGAGCGAGCCTTGGGACACGGGCCGGTCACCCGGCGGATTCAGCCGGTTCGCGAGAGCTTATGGGCGCGCCAGAACGAGGAAATGGCGAATCCGCCCATGACCACGAGGAAGATAGCCGAGAGCACGACCTCGAAGAAGCTGCGCATGTCGCCGTCGAACTCGCGCACCGCGCGCACCAGCCGGGGCGCAGCCATCAGTGCCAGGACCAGAAAGAGAAATCCGATGATCTGGTTCCAAAGCACGCGGAGGGGGCGCGCCACAGCGGGAAGGATGTGGGCGAGGAACTGCCGCAGCAAGGCGCGCATGGGGATGCCGTGCTTTTTCATGGTAGCAGAGCGGGCGGGGACGGGAAGTGCTAATCTGGAAGTTCCATGGAATTGGCGCGACGTGATGAGGTGGCTGGCAAATTCCTCTTGCCGCCGACCTTCTGGTCGCTTACAATCAGGGCGGGAGGTGGTGGTCGAGCGAGCTCCCGAATCCGGAAACGGCGGGAGCCGGGAGAACATCACACTGACTGGGGCTGGTCCGACGGGCAGTCCTGCCGAAGGGCCGCGGGCGCCGGAGGCCGGCGAGCGCGGGCCTGAAGGAAGGGGCATATGGACGAGAAGCTGAAAGCGCTGATGCAGGAACTCGGGAACGCGATCAATGAATCGCTTTCCGAGTCCGAACAAATCGCGGCCGCGATCGCCGAGATCCGCCGCGCTGGTTACGACGTCTTCCTGATCCTGGAAGCGACCATCGGCTTCAACCGCCGCGAGCCAGAGGCCGAGCCGAACAAACCGGCGACTTCCAGCACGGAACGCCGGCGCACGCGCGAATCCGATTCGCACCCCAAGATCAAGTGGACGTCCCAGGACCAGAAGTTCCTGCGCGCCTTGAAGATCAGCGTAGACGACGACTGAGCGCGGCGGGCCGGGGTCTCACATCTCCGTGACCTCGCGGTAGACCTGCCAGGTCCGATCCACAGCATCCTCCCACCGGAAGCGGGCGGCTCTCTGGCGGCCCAAGCGAACGTAGTGATCGCGCAAACTCGCATCCGCTGCGAGCCCTCGTAACGCACTGGTCAGCTCTTCCACGTCGTACGGATCCACCAGCCACGCCGCATCCCCTGCGACTTCGGGCAGAGCAGATGCGCGCGAGGCGATCACCGGGACACCCCAGGCCATCGCTTCCAGCACCGGCATGCCAAAGCCTTCGTCCAGTGAGGCGAAGGCAAAGATGCGCGCACGCGCGTACCAGCGGTCCCGCTCAGCGGCGCTGACGTAGCCCAGAACCTGGATGTCGGCCCGGCGCGGACTCTCTTCGATCCTGCGCAGGATCTCCGCGGCGCCGTATCCCGTCGAGCCAATCAACACCAGTCGCCAGCCGGCATCCATCCGCTCGAAAGCTTCCACCAAGCGCAACAGATTCTTCCGCACCTGGATGGCGCCCACGTGCAGCACCACGTTCTCCCGTTCCGCGTCGGAGGGAACCGTCGGGGGCAATCGCACGCCGTGATGGATCACACGCAGCCTGGACCACTCCACGCCGAGCAGCTCGGCCACCTGCCGGGCCGTGAACTCGGAAACTGCGATGATCCGTTCGGATCGTTCCGCCGCCTCGAGCGCCTGGCGCCGGAATCTGGCGCGGAACTCAGGCGTCGAGTACTCGCCCGTGATCACGAACAGGTCGTGAAACGTGGTGACGGCGTGGCGCAGCGGGGCGCGAGGCAACCGCTGGTTAAGACCGTGGAAGATTTCCGCCCGTTGGGGCACGCGCTCCTCGGTGATCAGGCGGCGATGCGCATTGGCCGGCAAGCGGTCCAACCAGGAACGCCACCAGCGGTGGGGGCGATAGCAGAACAGGAATTCCGCTTCCGGATGAGCCTGCGCGAGGCCGAAGGCGATCTCGCGCGAATATACGCCCACCCCCGTCAGATTCTTCCCGAGGCTGTAGGTGGCGTCCAGGGCGATGATCATCGTCCCTCGACGGAGGGAACGCGAGGCGGTCGCTGAAACGCGATCCCGTACTGGCGGATCTTGCGGTACAAAGTGGTGCGCCCGATGCCGAGCAAGCGCGCCGCCTTGACGTGATCGCCCTGCGTGAAGGCCAGTGCGTCCACGATGGCGCGCTTTTCGATTTCCTCCAGGGAGAGCACGGGAGCAGCAGTCGGTTCGGCGCAGCTCGCGGCAGCGGCAGCAGCGGCCACTTGCGAGGCGCGCCCGTACCAATGATTCATCAGGCCCGTGGGCAGGTCAGCCAGATGGAGTATGGGGCCGGAATTCAGCGCCACCAGACGCTCGATGCAGTTCTCCAGCTCGCGTACGTTGCCCGGCCACGGATAACTGAGCATGGCCTGCTCGAGTTCGGGCGACAGACGGCGGTCACCGCCGTAGCGGGCCAAAAAATGCGCGATGAGCGCGGGGATGTCCTCACGACGATCGCGCAAAGGCGGCAGACGCAACGTGACGACATTCAGCCGGTAGTACAGATCGCGGCGAAAGCTGCCGCGCTCGACTTCGGCGGCAAGATCGCGGTTGGTGGCGGCGATGATGCGAAAATCCGCCTGGCGCCACTCGAGCGATCCCACAGGGCGGATCCGTCGGTCCTGCAACACGCGCAGGAGCTTGACCTGCATCTCCAGGGGCAACTCGCCGATCTCGTCGAAGAAAGCTGTCCCCCCGTGAGCCAGTTCCAGCAATCCGATCTTGCGGGAGGCCGCCCCGGTGAACGCGCCCTTGACGTGCCCGAACAACTCGCTTTCCAGCAACGCCGGATTCATCGCCGAGCAGTCTATGGGGACGAAGTTGCCCTGCCCGCTCGCGGCGTGAATCAGGCGCGCGACCACCTCCTTGCCGGTTCCGGTCTCACCCAGCAGCAGAACCGGGCAGCGCGAACGCCCCAGCTTTTCGATCTTGCGCCGGATCTCACGGATCGCGGCGGACTCGCCCACCAGCACAGGCGGTGCGTCAGCGAGGTCTCGGGACACGACGGCTCCAATTATAAGTGGTCGCCCGGCGGCTCATCTAGTCTCACCACAAAGGCCTCTCCCACCTCCGCCCGCAGCCTTTCGGCCAGCGCCGCCGCCTGCTCGGGAGTGGGCTCGCGTCCCACCAGAACGCGCCAGAGCACGGGATCCCCATCGCGCGGAATGATCCGCACCTCGCCGTAGCGTCGCTGGAGGTCGCGCCGCTGGCGCTCGGCATTGGCGCGCTCGCGGAAAGCGCCGGTCTGAACCGCGAAGTAACCGCCCTCGGTCTTCTCTGGCAATCCGATCAGCACCAGCCGGACGCGCGCCGTGCCCGGCCCGAGCATTCCCAGCGCGCGCGCCGCCGCACGGGAAAGATCAATGATGCGACCCTCGACGAACGGACCGCGGTCGTTGATGCGAACCTGGACGCGCCGCCCGTTCTCCAGATTCTCGACGCGCACCAGCGAACCGAACGGCAGCGTGCGGTGAGCCGCAGTGAGCTTCTCCATGTCGTAGATCTCGCCGCTGGCTGCGCGCCGGCCGTGGTAGGGATAGCCGTACCAGCTCGCCACTCCGATCTCGGTGTAGCCGACGGTCAGCGGGCGCACCGCAGGCACGCGACGCCGGCGCGCGCATCCCGCGATCGCCGCCGCCGCCAGTGCACAGAACGCGCGCCGCCTCACGAACCCGATCCTAACCTTGCCGCGCAGGCGCTCGCAAGCGCTCTGCGAACCCCGATTCCCCCTCCCGGAGAGCGAAACAAAACCCTTCTCGGACGTTTTTTCGCCCGGAGACCCTCCTTCCGTGCATTTTTCTCTTGACTTTCTGCTCAAAGCACTTTATATCTGAATCAAACCGCGATCTTTGCGATCGCACAAATTCGACGTCAAGGGAGAATCGAGCGATGAAGAACGCAACCAAAAAGAAGGCTGCCAAGGCCACGAAGAAAGCCGCTGCCAAAAAGAAGAAGAAGTAGCGGCCACCCAACAGGCAGGCAGTTCTGATCAGGTTCGCTCAGGCCCCGAGTCCATCGGGGCCTTTTTCATTTTCCGGGGGCGCCCGCCTTGCCCAGCACCAGGATCCGGAAGCGCTCGCCGAACAGCAACAGCAGCGTCTTCAACTGGAGTCGCCGGCGCACTCGCTCCGCTTCGCTCTCCGCGGAAAGCAGCGATTCCAGACCCGCCCCCTCGCCCACCTCGAGCAGGAACGGACCCAGACGCTGGAAGCGCACCGCATCGAAGCCGTAGCGGGCGCCGAAGTGCTGGAGTGCGGAGAAGGGAACCTGGGCGGTGATGTCGCGACGGCCCGGCTCCGCGAGCACATCCTCGCAGGCCCGATGGCGGCGATAGCTCATGAGCGTGCCGCGCGGAAACAGAACCGATTCCTGCCGGGTGTAGCCGTAATCCACGATGACGAGGAAGCCTCGCCGGAGCGCACCCGCGATGCGCCGGAGCCACGCCAGCGCTTCCAGATGGACTTCCGCCACCACGCCCTCCTCGGGCGCGCCCACGGATTGCTCCAGAAATTCCTCGCTCGCTTCGTCCGCTGCCTCGCCCTCCACCCAGCAGAAGCGATCTCCGCTCCAGCCGACGCGCATCATCCGCCAGCGACCGTCACGCCGCACCGCCACGTCCACCGGCAACGCGTCAAAGAACTCGTTCGCGAAAGCAACCCCGGTGAAAGCCTCCGGCAACGGGTTGGCCCCGAACTCCACCGGCACGTAACGCCAGCAGGAGAACGCCTCCGCCATCTCACCGCGTCCCGCGCCCAGCTCCACGATGGAAAAATCCGCCGGCTCGCCCAGCTCGCGGAACCACCGGCGCATCGCCGCGGCCATCAGCGCTCCGTAGACCGGCTGAAGTTGCTCGGCGGTGAAGAAATCACCTTCGCGTCCGAAGGGATCGTGACCGCAACGGTAATAGCCGTGCTCCGGGTGATAGAGCGCGAGTTCCATGAAGCGGCGGAAGCGGATGGGACCTTCGCTGCGGATGAGGTCGCGCAGGATTTCCTCCAGCGGGTTCATCTGGGCTACGATCATAGCCGTGGGGCTACCCTCCATCGTACGTGTCAAGTTGAGTTCGGAGGAGGCCGGCTACCTTTCCATGACCCCGGTGGTGGTCCAGGAGATGACGCCGGGCCAGCTCATCGAGCTCGTGGTGGCCGTGGCGGGCAAGGATCCAGAGCGCGTCGCTGATCTGCTGCTGCGCGGATCGCTGGTGAGCGGCGCCACACGCTTTCGCTGGGAAGGCTTTCAGGCGGACCCCGCGGAGCTGGCGGAGCTATTGGCGGGATTGCCCGACGCTGAACCTTCCCGTCCCTTTGTCGCCGCCCGCTGCGTGCGCGTGGTGTTGAGCGGTCCATACTGCCGCATCGAAATCTCCCGCCAGGCCGGCATGCGCCGTCGCTGGTTGCAACGCCGGAGCTTCTGGGACGCCCTCATGGAAGAAGCCGCCGATCCGGCGCTCCGCTACCGTGAATACTCATACAAGGAGCGGGCGGATTGTTACCTGCTCGCCCTCAGCCCCGCCGCGGCGCGCCGGTTGCGCGAGCAGGCCGGTCTGCTGCGCTACAGCGTGCTGCAAGATCGCGTGCGCGCGGGCGGCTTCGAACAGATCGAATATTACGTCACGCGCTGAGTCGCGTTCGGACAGCCTCCCTGGCAAAGCCGGGCGCTAGCGGGAACGCGCTCGCGATCGCTTCCATCGCGTCTTGAGCACGATGGGCGTTCCCTGGAAACCGAATCGTTCCCGGATCTCGTTGATCAGGTAACGCTCGCGCGAGAAGTGCAGCGGCTCGGGCCGGTCCGTGAACAGCAGGAAGGTCGGCGGTCGCACGCCCGTCTGGGTCATATAAAGGATGCGAGGCTCCACCTGGACCTTCAGGTCAGCCAGCATGCGGTTGAGCTCGCCCGTGGGGATCCTCCGCGAGGCCGACTCATAGACCTGGCGCACCAGGCCGAACAAGGCGGGCACTCCGGCGCCGGTCAGCGCGGAGACGAACGCCACCGGGGCGTAGTCCAGGAACTTCAACTCCGAGCGGACGTGCTGCTCGAAGCTCTCCCGCTCCCGAGCCTTTCTCAAGTCCCACTTGTTGACGCAGCAAATGATCGCGCGTCCTTCCTCATGGGCGTAGCCGCCGATGGTGGCGTCCAGGCCCACGACGCCCTCTCCGGCGTCCAGCACGAGCAGGGCGACGTCGCACAGGCGAATGTGGCGTCGCGCCATCACCACGCTCAGTTTTTCCGCCTTCAGACGGGTCTTGCCCTTGCGGCGGATACCCGCCGTATCCACGAACACGTAACGCACGCCCTCGTGAACCACGGTTTCATCCACCGCATCGCGCGTGGTGCCCGGGATGGGCGAGACGATGGCGCGCTCCTGGCCCACCAGCGCGTTGAGTAGCGTGGACTTGCCCACGTTCGGCCGCCCGATGATGGCCACGCGAATCGCCGCGGCGGCCTCCTCTTCCTCGCCGACGGGGAAGCCCTCGGTCACGTGCTCCAGCAGCTCGTCCAACCCCAAGTGGTGTTCGGCCGAGACCGGAAAAACGTCCGCGATGCCCAGCGAGTGGAAATCGTGAATGAGGGACTCGCGCGAGGGAACATCAATCTTGTTGACCGCCAGAGAGACAGGCTTGCCGAGTTGTCGGAGCAGGCGAGCCAGCTCGAGATCGGCCGCCGTGATCTCGCTGCGGCCGTCAATCACGAAGATGATGTGGGAGGCGCGTTCCAGAGCCACCCGGGCCTGTTTGAGGATCTGGCTGGGAATCTCGGCGGACTCCTGAGGGACGATGCCGCCCGTATCCACCACCTCGAAGCGGCGGCCCCGATAGACAGCCTCGCCGTGAATGCGATCGCGGGTGATGCCCGGTTCGTCCGTGACGATGGCCCGCCGGCGGCCGGTGATGGCGTTAAACAGTGTGGACTTGCCGACGTTGGGCCTGCCCACGATCACCACCGAGGGCAGACGGGGCTCCTCCATACTTCCATCGTACGAAAGGCCCCGCCCCTGATTTCGCGATTACCAGAAGTAGGCGTAGAAGGCCACGATCACGCCGAGGATGATCGCGGTGTGAATGACGTCCCAGTGGTTCCAGCTCGCCCGCGTTTCCGCTTTCTGCTCGGGCGTGGCTGAACCGAAGGTCAGCCCGCGGATCCGCTCGGGATCCGGGGGAGGCGTCAGGCGGCTCACCACCAGCATGACGGCGATGGTGAGGAAGAACAACAAGATGCAATAGTGCAGCCAGTTGATGGCTTCGATGCGGTACAGGATCGAGCCCGGCGCGAGGCGATCGCGGAAGACATCGAGCACCAGCCGGAACATGCCCAGGATGAAGCCGGTCACCAGGCCCACCGTTCCGGCCACCCCGCCCACGCGCCGTGAAAGCACACCGACCAGGAAGACAGCCGCGATGCCCGGGCCGATCAGCGATTGCACCATCTGCAAGTATTCGTAAAGCACCGCCGCCACCGACTTCATCAGCGGGATCCACACGATCCCCAAGCCGACTACGGTCGCGGTCGCAATGCGGCCCACCAGGACCAAGTGACGCTCGCTCGATTGCGGGCGGAAGCGCTTGTAAAAATCCACGGTGAACAAAGTGGCCGAGGAGTTGAATAGCGAGGCCAGCGAGCTCATGAGTGCGGCCACCAGTCCTCCCACGACCACACCCTTCAAACCCGCCGGCAGCAGCGTAGCTACCAGCATGGGAAACGCCTGGTCCGCGCTGGTGATCCGGATCATGCCTTTCTGGTGCATGGTGTAGGCGATCATGCCAGGCACCAGAAAGATGAACACGGGCAGCAGCTTCATATAAGCGGCGAAGATCGCGCCGCGCCGGGCCTGTTTCTGGTCGCGTGCAGAAAGCGTGCGCTGCACGATGTACTGGTCCGTACACCAGTACCAGAAACCGATGATGGCCGAACCCAGCAGCACGCCCGTCCACGGGAAGCGCGGGTCGCTCGCGGGGCGGATTAGCTTCAGATTGGGACCGCAGGCTCGCGCCACCTCGCCCCAGCCCCCAACCGCGATCAACCCCGCCACCAGGATGATCGCCGAGCCGAGAATCAAGACCGGCGATTGGAGGATCGAGGTGTAAAGCACGGCGCGCATGCCGCCCAAAACCGTGAACAAGCCAGTGAGGATCACCAGCGAGATGGCGCCGATCCAGAAGAAATCAATCCCCATCCATTGATCAATGCCAAGCACGGTCTTGAAAACCACGCCGCCGGCATACACCGTCACCGCCACCTTGGTGAGCACGTAGCTGACCAGCGAGATCAGCGAGAGGAACGTGCGGGCCGAGGGACTGTAACGACGCTCGAGGAACTCCGGCATGGTGAACACGCGGCTGCGCGCGTAGAAGGGCACGAACACCCAGCCCAGCACCAGGATGAGCCAGGCGTGCATTTCCCAGTGCGCCATGGCCATGCCGCTCTCGAACCCCGTGCCGGCCAGGCCCACCAGATGCTCCGAACCGATGTTGGAGGCAAAGATGGAAGCCCCGACCGCCACCCAACCTGCCTCGCGACCTGCCAGGAAATAGTCAGCTGTGTCTTCCTCCTTCTGCCGCAACACCCAGGCGATGATGCCAGCCAGCCCAGCGAAGAAAAGACCGAGAACGAACCAGTCCCATCCCGTGAATCGGGTCATATCCTTCTGCCTCCTGTCCCGATCAGCCGGGTTCGCGCCCGACGGGGCTCAAACCGTTGAGTATGCCGCAACCGGGGGGCGGTGGGGATGGAGGGTGTCAGCCCGCAGAGCCGGACTCGCCTTGCGAGGATGTGGGCTCGGAGAGCGGCCCGGTGATCAGCTTGTAGAGGGGGCGGTTCTCAGGCGCCTTCGATTCCACGAAGTCCACACCCTCTGCCGTGATAGCCAGCTCCCCGCTGTCGTCGCGCGTGATGTAGTTCTTCTGCTTCAGATACCACGTGGTGAACTCGAGGTGCTCGCGCGGGATGGCCATGAGCGACTCCAGTTCCAGCATGGAAAGCGAAGGACGTTCCGGATGCGTGCGCCGCCGGTTGTACAGCAAGCACAAGACGCCCAAGCGGCGGTTGGCTTCGGCCTCGATGCCCACGAGAAAATCCCTTGTCTCGAAGACCGGCAGCGGCTGGAGGTGCCGCGCCTGGTAGCGAGCGTTGTAGGCCGAGCGCAGCTCCGGGTTGGAGAGCACGCGGTAGGCTTCCTGCAAGAGCAGGAATCGCTCCTTGTCGCCGGTGGCAGGATTATCTGGGTGATAGCGAGCCGCGAGCATGCGGTAGACGCGCTGGATGGTCTGCAGTTCGGCGTTCGGGCTGATCTGAAGCAGCTCGTAGTAGTCAATGAAGTCGTCGTTCATGGCACGGATGCCTGAGCCCTGGCGAACTTGTGGCGGAGCGCAACTACATCCCATGATAAGGCGAAGACAGCGAGGGCACGGAGCCTCGGGACCGGGAAGGAGGCGGTGGAGGGTCCAATTTCGGACTCAAGGGCCTGAAGCTCTGTTGCGCCACGGACCGGAGCCGTGGTAATAAGGAGTTTCGGGCTCTTACCTCTTTTGGGCCCGCGTGACCACGATGCGCCGCCTGCCGCGAGCTGGGCTTCGATACCGCCTGCTCCCCCTTTGCCCAATCCCGATTTCAGAGGCCAGCTCGACGACAGCCCGCGGCTGGAAAGGATCTGACTCATGAATCAGGCCGCCCCTGCCGTCGTCACCCCGACTTACGACGTCACGCTGGAGAATCTGTTCGAGCATCCCGAAGGTCGCCGCGTTCTAACCTGCATCCAGTGCGGAATGTGTGCCGGCACCTGCCCCTACGGCGAGGTCATGGATTACCCGCCTCGCCGGATTATCAACATGCTGCGCGCGGGCGAACTCGAGAAAGTCTTCCGCTCCGACAGCCTGCTGTCCTGTGTGGCCTGCTACGCCTGCATGGCGAAATGCCCGCGCGGCATCCGGCTCACGGAAGTCCTGCTGCCGCTGGTCAAGGAACAAGTCTTTATCAACCTGCCCGAAACGCCGGCGGAACTGCAAAAGGCGCTCGAGAACACGCTGCGCTACGGCAACCCGTTCGGCGAGAGCTCGCGCAAGCGCGCTGCTTGGGTGAAGACGGCCGGCGTGCCCATCCGCATCCTCTCGGAAGATCCGCGCCCGGTGGACGTGCTGTGGTTCGTCGAGTGCCAGAACTCGTATCATCCGCGCGGCCAAGACGTCAGCCGCGCCACGGCGCGCCTGTTCCACGCCCTCGGCATTGACTTCGCCATCCTCGGCAACGAGGAGAAGTGCGCCGGCGAGTGTGCACGACTGCTCGGCGAAACCGGCCTGTTCGACACGCTGATGGACTACAACATGGCGGTCTTCGCCAAGTACAAGTTCAACCGCATCGTAACCTCCGGCGTACACGCCTACGACGCGTTCATTTATCAATACCCGGAGCGTGGCTTCCGCTATCCCGTCGAGCAGACGACGCCCTTCCTGGCGCGGTACTTGGACAAGCTGCGTCCCATGCTCACCAGAAAGCTGCCCTACGTCGTGACCTATCACGACTCCTGCTGCCTGGGCCGCCACAACGGCTTTTACGAAGAACCGAGAGCGCTGCTGAAGGCGATTCCGGGCGTGCGGGTGGTCGAGATGGTGCACAACCGCGTCAACTCGATCTGCTGCGGTGGCGGCGGAGGCGGCATGTGGCTGGACACGTACTACAAAGCCAAAGGGTACGAGCGGCTGTCAGAACGGCGCGTGAAAGAAGCGATCGCGACCGGCGCTGACGTGCTGGCGGTTTCCTGCCCTTACGAGATCTCGCGGTTCGAGGATGCGCTGAAAGTCCTGGGCTACGACCAGAAGATGGTGGTGCGCGATGTGGTCGAGCTGCTGGCAGAAGCAATGGAGGCATGAACCATGAACCTGGTGGTGTTGATGCGAATGGTTCCGGACGTGGTCGAGGAGCTGGAGATCGCGCCCGATGGGAAGTCGCTGGATCAGGAGGCGCTGCGGCTCATCGTGAGCGAGTCGGACGACCACGCGCTCGAAGAAGCGCTGCTGTTGAAGGAGCGATTTGGGGGCCGCGTGACGGTGGTGGCGCCGGAGGCCCCCGAAGTGGCTGACGTACTTTACACCGCCGCAGCCAAGGGCGCGGATCGCGTCATCCAGTTGCGCGGAGTCGAGCCCGGCCTGGGCGTAGCCGCCATGGCCGAGGCGTGCGCCGCGGCTCTGTCCGCGATCCCCGATCTTCTGCCAGCGGACCTGGTTCTCACCGGCGCCCAATCCATCGAGGACCTGGACGGGCTGGTGGCGCCGCTGGTGGCTCATCGTCTCGGCTGGCCTTACCTGGGCGTGGTGACCGCCGTCAGCGAGGTGAGTAACGGGACGGCGACGGTGATCAAGGAGTTCCAGGCCGGCTATCGTGGCGAGTTTCAGGTGAGCCTGCCCGCCGTGCTTGGCGTGCAGGCAGCCGAGAAGCCGCCTCGCTACGTTCCCGTCGCCAAGGTTCGCGCGGCGATGAAGGCCACCAGGATCGAAGAGTTCGAGGCGCCGCAGCCGGTTCCCGAACCGCTCCAGGACGTCACCATCGTTGCGCTTGCCAAGCCCGAAGCCACCGGGCGCGCCGAGATGCTGGAGGGCTCGGTGGAGGAGGTCGCCGGCAAGCTTTGCGAGTTGCTGGCCGAGCGCGGGTTGCTGTGAAGGAGGTGCACCGTGGCAGGAAACATTTGGGTGGTGGCTGATCAGTGGCAAGGACGACTGACGGATATAACTTTTGAGGCCCTGGCCCTGGGCCGTGAAGTGGCCGACGCTTTCAAGGTTCCTCTGGAGGCCGTTCTGATGGGTCACGGGTGCGCCTCGCTTGCCGAGGAACTTGGCTGCGCCGACAACGTGATCTATGCCGAGCATCCGGCGCTGGCCGAGCCGGTACCGGAAACCCATGCCCGGGCGCTGACCGAACTGGCGCAGCAACGTCAACCGCGCGCGATCGTGATTCCGGCGACGAACACCAACTGGGGTGCAAACACGCTGCTGGCCGCGCAGCTGGGCGTCCCGGGCCTGAATTTCGTCGTGGATTTGAAAGCCGTGGACGGCGCCCTGGAGGCTCGCTGCGTACTTTACGGCGGCAAGATCCAGGTGCGAGTGCAGCCCCGCAAAGAGCCTGCCGTGATCGGCCTGTGGCCCGGCGCCCGTCCCGCGGATCAAGGGCGCTCCGAGCGCAAGCCCTCTGTAGAACAGGCCTCCGTCAGTCTGGCTGCGGAGCCTAAAGTCCGGCTGAAACGGTACATCGAGCCGGAGGCCGGAGAAGTGGACCTGACGCGCCAGGACATTCTGGTGGCCGTCGGGCGCGGTATCCAGAGCAAGGACAACCTCGAGCTGGCCGAAGAGCTGGCGCGGGCCTTGGGTGGCGAAATTTGCGGATCGCGGCCCGTGGTGGATCAGGGCTGGCTGCCGCTGTCGCGACAGATCGGCAAGTCCGGCTTGACCGTCAAGCCCAAGCTGTATCTGGCGCTGGGGATTAGCGGCGCGCCCGAGCACGTGGAGGGCATGAAGGGTTCGTCCTTGATCGTGGCCGTCAATACCGACCCGCAGGCACCCATCTTTAACATCGCGCACTACGGCGTGGTGGCGGACGCTCTCGAACTGGCTCCGGCGCTTGCCGAAGCGGTGCGCGCGCGGAAAGGCTGACCGCCATGACCGATCCGGCCGCTGGCGCGTTCCTGGGCTTGCCGGCGCGGGCCATCCTCTGGGTGCTCGCGCTGATCGCCTTCGGATTGTTCGGCTGGAGGGTGGCCGCCTACATTCGGGTGCTGGCCCGCGCACGTCCCGAACCGCGCTGGGACCAGTGGCCGGCACGCCTGAAACGCTTCGTGCTCGAAGTGCTTTTCCAGCGGAAGTTACTGGAAGAGCCGTTGATCGGCGCGGCTCACCTGCTGATCTTCTGGGCCTTCGTCTTTTACGCCACGAGCTTCTTCTGGAACCTGCTCCGCGGGCTGCTGCCTTTCCTTCCGATTCCCTACGCGGATCAGGCAGCGTGGATGGCGGTGGCGCTCGAGCTGTTCGGCGCCGTGGGATTGGTGGCCCTGGTGGTGGCGGCTGCGCGGCGATACCTCTTCCCGCCGCCGCGTCTGGAGCAGACGCGCGACGCAGGGATCATCCTGTCCCTGATCACTATCGTGCTGCTGAGCTCGCTGACCGGCGCCGGCGCGCTCGTGCTGGCGGGAGAACACCACGCCGGGGTAGGGATCGCGAGCCTGTTCGCCGGGCTGTTGAGCGGACTCGGCGTGTCCCCTGAGCAAGGCGTGCAACTCAACGTGGCCATGTGGTGGGTGCACATGGTCACCGTGCTCGGGTTCCTGGTTTACATTCCCTACTCCAAGCACCTGCACTTGCTGGCCTCGCCTTTTGGCGTGCTGTTCGGCTCGCTCAAGCCGCCCATGCCGGCGGCCTCCGAGGGAGCGGCGCGCCTGGAAGAGTTCACCTGGCGGCAGCTCTTCAGCGGTCTGGCGTGCGCCGAATGCGGGCGTTGCGACCGCGCCTGCCCGGCTCTGAACAGCGGCTACCCGCTTTCGCCCAAGGAGTTGATGCACCACGTCAAGGAAATGATCATGGCCTCGCTGGCTTCGGGAGGCAATGGTCATCGGCTTCTGGGCGATCGGGTCAAGCCCGAGGCTGTGTGGGCCTGCATGACATGCCTGGCGTGCATCCAGCGCTGCCCCGTTGGCAACGAACACGTACCCGTGCTCATCGAGTTGCGGCGGCGCTTGATGGCCGATGGCGAGATCGAAGCGCATCTTCAGGAGGCGCTGACCAACCTGGCGCGGTACGGCAACAGCTTCGGGCAATCGGCGCGCAACCGGGCACGCTGGACGCAAGGCCTGGACTTCAAGCCCAAGGATGCGCGCAAAGAGCCGGTCACATGGCTCTGGTTCACCGGGGACTACGCAGCCTACGATCCGCGCCTGCAACCGATCACCCGGGCGGCTGCACGTCTGTTCCAGCGCGCAGGGCTGGATTTCGGGATCCTCTACGAGGCCGAGCAGAACTCCGGCAACGACGCACGCCGCGCGGGCGAGGAGGGCCTGTTCGAGACCCTGATGGAAAAGAACCTGGCCGCTTTCGCCAAGGCGCGCTTCGAACGCATCGTCACCACCGATCCTCACAGCCTGCACGCGCTCAAGAACGAATACCAGTGGCAGAACGGCGGCGTTCCCGTGGTTCATCACACGGAGCTGCTGTGGGAGCTGATCCGGACCAACCGCCTGCCGCTGAACAAGCGACTCAACGGGCGGGTCACCTATCACGATCCCTGCTATCTGGGCCGCTATAACGGCGTGTACGAAGCGCCGCGCCAGATCCTGCGCGCTCTGGGCGTCGAGTTGGTGGAAATGCCGCGGCACGGCAGCCGCTCCTACTGCTGCGGCGCGGGCGGCGGCAGGATCTGGATGGAGGACGTGCCGGGCATTCAGGAGCGTCCCGCCGAAAGCCGGGTGCGCGAGGCGGCGGCTGTCGGCGCCCGAACGCTGGTGGTGGCCTGCCCCAAGGATTGGGTGATGTTCCAGGACGCGCGCAAGACCGCGGGCCTGGAAGACAAGCTGGTGGTCAAAGACATCATCGAACTGGTCGAGGAGGCGACCAACCCGTGACACAACCGAGCGCTCGCATCGGAGTCTACATTTGCCATTGCGGAACCAACATCGCGGGCACCGTAGACGTGGCCGCGCTGCGCGAGTACGCGGCCACGCTGCCCCACGTGGTGGTGGCCCGGGACTACAAGTACATGTGTTCGGATCCCGGGCAGGAGCTCATCAAGACGGACATCGCCGAGAACGGGCTGAACCGCGTGGTGGTGGCGGCCTGCTCGCCGCACCTGCATGAGCACACCTTCCGCAGCGCCTGCGAGGAAGCGGGTCTGAACCCGTACCTCTGCCACATGGTCAATATTCGCGAGCATGACTCCTGGGTTCACACCGGCCCGGCGGCCACCGAGAAGGCCAAGGACCTGCTGCGCGCGGCGGTGCAGCGCGTGGTCTGGAACGAGCCGCTGGAACGGCGGCAGATTCCCATCCGGCAGTCCGTGCTGGTGGTGGGCGGCGGCATCGCGGGTATCCATGCCGCGCTGACGCTGGCGAACGCGGGCAAGAAAGTCTACCTGGTGGAGCGGGAACCGAGCATCGGCGGCCACATGGCCATGTTCGACAAAACGTTCCCCACGCTGGATTGCGCCGCGTGCATTCTCACGCCCAAGATGACCGCCGTCAAGTCCAACCCCAACATTACGCTGTGGACCTACTCGGAGGTCATCAGCGTCGAGGGCTACGTAGGCGACTTCCGGGTCCAGGTGCGACGCAAGCCGCGTTACGTGATCGAGGATCTGTGCGTAGGGTGCCTGGAGTGTGTGGAGGCCTGCGTCTACAAGCAGCCCAAGTTCGCCGACGAGTTCAATCTGGGCCTGAGCAAGCGCAAGCCCATCTACCTGCCCTTCCCGCAGGCTGTGCCCCAGGTGGTTCTGATTGATCCCGAGACCTGCATCGAATTCAAGAGCGGCAAGTGCAGGAAGACCTGCGTGGAGGCTTGCGGCGAGCGCAACGCCATTGATTTCAATCAGAAGGAGACCATCGAAACCATCGAGGTGGGCGCTATCATCCTCGCCACCGGCTATCAGACCTTTGACGCTTCCCGCATCTCCTACTACGGCTACGGCACGTATCCCAACGTCTACACTGCGCTCGAAGTCGAACGCCTGATCAACGCCAGCGGACCGACGGGCGGCGAGCTGGTGCTGCGCGATGGGCGCAAGCCGCGCACGGTGGGGATCATCCACTGCGTGGGGAGCCGCGACGAGCACACCAATCGCTGGTGCTCGCGCGTCTGCTGCATGTACTCGCTGAAGCTCGCGCACCTGGTCAAGGAGCGCACCGGCGCGGAGGTCTACAACTTCTACATTGACATGCGCACGCCGGGCAAGGGATTCGAGGAGTTCTACAACCGGGTGGCTGAGGAAGGCGTGCACTTCATTCGCGGCAAGGTGGCGGACGTGTACCCGGCCAACGGAGACGGGCAGCTCACCCTCAAAGTCGAGGACACGCTGCTCGGACAGGTGCGCAAGATCCCGGTGGACATGGTCATCCTCGCGGTGGGTCTGGAGCCGCGGGCCGACGCCACCGAAGTGCGCCGCATGTTCAATATCTCGTGCTCGAGCGAGGGTTGGTTCCTGGAGCGGCACCCCAAGCTGGCGCCGGTGAACACCTTCACCGACGGCATCTTCCTGGCGGGCTGCTGCCAGGGCCCCAAGGACATCCCCGACACGGTGGCGCAAGCGGGCGCGGCGGCGGCCGAGGCGTTCCAGCTTCTGGATCTCGGCGCCATCGAGATGGAGCCGAACACCGCCTACGTGCTCGAGGAGGTCTGTTCGGGTTGCAAGACGTGCGTCGGCCTGTGCCCCTACAACGCCATCTCGTTCCTGGCAGACAAGCACGTGGCGCACATCAACGAGGCGCTGTGCAAGGGCTGCGGCACCTGCGTCGCGGCCTGTCCCTCCGGCTCGATCCGGCAACACCTCTTCGAAGACGAGCAGATCTTCGAGGAAGTGCACGGGATCATGGCCTGAGGGATGCGGGAAAGCAAGCAGGGTTTCTCGAGATCGAAGGAGTGACGGCTTATGCCTGAAACAACGGCTCCCAACGGGCAATCCCAAGCGGCAGACTTCGAGCCGAAGATCGTGGCTTTCTTCTGCAACTGGTGCACGTACCTGGCCGCCGATCTGGCGGGCACCTCGCGGCTGCGCTACGCGCCGAACGTCCGCGTGGTCCGGGTGATGTGCTCGGGCCGGGTGGACCCGCAGTTCGTGCTGGAAGCTTTCGCACAGGGCGCCGACGGGGTCCTGATCGGCGGCTGCCATCCCGGCGACTGCCATTACCAGGAAGGCAACTACAAGGCGCTGCGCCGCTACCACCTGCTGCGCCGCATGCTCGAGCAGATGGGCGTCGAGCCGGAGCGCTTCCGTTTGGAGTGGATTTCGGCCTCGGAAGGCGAGCGGCTGCGCGCCGTGGTCAACGACATGGTTGAGAAGGTGCGTGCGCTGGGGCCGTTGCGCAAGAATGCCGCGGCGCAACTCCTCGAGGAGGCGACGGTCCGATGAAGCCGAAGGTAGCCTTTTACTGGTGCGCATCCTGCGGCGGCTGCGAAGAGGCCGTGGTAGACCTGGCCGAGAAGGTGCTGGACGTGGTCGCAGCGGTGGACATCGTTTTCTGGCCGGTGGCGCTGGACTTCAAGCGCAAGGACGTAGAGGCCATGCCCGACGGCTCGATCGCGGCCGCCTTCATCAACGGCGCCATCCGCACCAGCGAGCAGGAAGAGATGGCACACCTGCTCCGTCGCAAGGCCCAGGTCGTGATCGCCTTCGGCGCCTGCGCGCAGACGGGCGGCATTCCGGGCCTGGCCAACCTGTACGATCGCGAAAGCGTGCTGGCCGCCGTGTACCGCGAGTCGCCCAGCACTGCGAACGCCGAGGGCGTCCTGCCGCAGCCGCATTATCCTGTCAACAGCGAGGCGCTCGAACTGCCGGTCTTCCACGAGCGGGTGCGCGCCCTGAATCAGGTGATCCCGGTGGATTATTCGATTCCGGGCTGCCCGCCCACGCCCAAGCTGCTGGCTGACGCCGTCGCGGCGCTGCTCACCGGACGGTTGCCGGAGCGGGGCGCCGTGCTTGCCCCCGACAAGGCGCTGTGCGAAGAATGCCCGCGGCGGGACTCGAAACCGGAAAAGCTGGCCATCCAGCAGTTCAAGCGTCCCCATGAGACGCTCATCGAGACCGACAAGTGCCTGCTGGCGCAAGGCCTGCTGTGCCTGGGGCCGGCCACGCGCGCGGGCTGTGAAGCGCGCTGCATCCAGGGAAACATGCCTTGCACGGGATGTTTCGGCGCCACCAGCCGCGTGCGCGACTTCGGCGCCAAGGCCCTTTCCGCGATCGCATCGCTCACGGGCAGCAATGACGAGGCCGAGATCGTACAAATTCTGGAGAACATCCCGGACCCCGTGGGCAGCTTTTACCGCTACAGCCTGCCGGTTGCGCCCCTGCCCGCAAAGCGCGCACCGGCAGCCGAGTGAGGTGAGCCATGGCAGCAACCACGACGCACAAGATCACGATTGATCCGGTAACCCGTCTGGAAGGACACGGCCGCATCGAAGTCATCCTGAACGACGAGGGCAACGTAGACCGGGCCTATTTCCAGGTACCCGAGCTGCGTGGTTTCGAGAAGTTCGCGCAGGGCCGGCCCGCCGAAGACATGCCGCAGATCACTTCGCGCATCTGCGGCGTGTGTCCCACCGCGCACCACATGGCCTCGACCAAGGCGCTCGATGCCCTCTATCAGGTCGAGCCGCCACCCGCCGGCAAGAAAATCCGCGAGCTCATCTACTGCACTTTCATGGTGGAGGATCACGCGCTGCATTTCTACTTCCTGGGCGGGCCGGACTTCATCGTCGGACCCCAGGCGCCCGCGGCGGAGCGCAACGTGCTGGGCGTGATCGCCAAAGTGGGCGTGGAAACCGGCCAGAAGGTGATCGCCATGCGGCGGAAGCTGCGCGATCTGATCGCGCTGGCCGGCGGCAAGCCCGGCCATCCCGTGTTCGGCCTGCCGGGCGGAGTGGCCCGCCCGCTCAGCAAGGAGGACCAGCAACAGTTCCGCACCGTGGCAGCCGAGGCCGTAGAGTTCGGCCAGTTCTCGCTGGATGCCTTCCGCAAGCTCGTCCTCCAAAACAGCGAGTACGTGGATCTGATCCGCTCCGACGCCTTCACGCACCGGACCTATTACATGGGTCTGGTGGACAGCCAGAACCGGCTGAATTTTTACGACGGCGTGATCCGCGTCGTGGACCCCGAGGGCAAGCCATTCGCCAGCTTCACCGCAGCGCAATATCTGGACTACATCGCCGAACGGGTCGAGCCGTGGAGCTACATGAAGTTCTGCTTCCTCAAGCCCGTGGGCTGGAAAGGGTTCACCGACGGCCCTGAAAGCGGCGTTTACGCGGTGGCGCCGCTGGCGCGCCTGAACGCCGCCGAGAAACTCGCCACCCCTCTGGCCCAGCAGGCAGCCGAGGAATATTTCGCCACCCTGGGCCGCCCCGTGCACCACACGCTGGCCAATCACTGGGCGCGGCTCATCGAACTGCTGTACGCCGCCGAGCGCATGAAAGAGCTGGCGGAGGATCCCGAGATCACCGACCCCAACATTCGCACCATCCCCACAGCCACGCCCCGAGAGGGCATCGGCGTGGTGGAAGCGCCGCGCGGCACCCTGATCCACCACTACGTGACGGACGCGCGGGGAATCATCCAGAAGGCCAACATGATCGTGGCCACGCAGAACAACGCGGCGCGCATTTCGCTCAGCGTGGAAAAGGCGGCCCGCGCCCTGGTGTCAGGCAAGAACGTCTCCGAAGGCCTGCTCAACATGGTGGAGATGTCCTTCCGGGCTTACGATCCCTGCCTGGGCTGCGCCACACATTCCCTGCCTGGCAGCATGCCCTTGTGGATCGAGGTCCGGAGCCATCAGGGCGAACGCGTGGCCGTGCTGCGCCGGGACAGCGATGGATCCATCCACCGCGAGTGAGCCCGAGCGCGTCCGCCTGCTGGGTCTCGGCAACGAACTGCTGGCCGACGACGCTTTCGGGCTGCTGGTGGCCGAAAAAGTCGCTGCCCGCATGCCCGAGCTGGACGTTGTGCGCAGCTCGGAATCGGGTTTCGCCCTGCTCGACCCGCTGACCGGCGTCTCGCGGGTGATCATCGCCGACACGATCCAGACGGGGAATACGCCTCCGGGGACTCTCTACTTCTTCGATGTCAGCGAGCTGGCTGCGCCTCCGGCCGGCGCGCCGCATGGGGCAGGAATCCGCGAGGTGCTGGCCTTGGGGCGCGCCTTGGGCTTGCCGGTAGCGAAAGAAGTCTGGATTGTGGCGGTTGAAGCAGCAGACTGCGCCACTCTGGGCGGGACCATGCATCCGGCGGTGGCAGCCGCCGTTCCGGCTGCGGTGGAGTGGATCCTCGCCGCCGCGCGCGGGCTCAGACGTCCAGATTCCGCACGTCCAGCGCGTTCTCCTCGATAAAGCGCCGCCGGCTCTCTACGTCTTCGCCCATCAATGTGGAGAAGATCTCCTCGGCCTCGACGGCATCCTCCAGCCGCACCTGGAGCAGGGTGCGCCGCTCCGGATCCATGGTGGTTTCCCAGAGCTGTTCCGCGTTCATTTCACCGAGGCCCTTGTAGCGCTGCACCTGCGCGTCGCGCATGCCTTCGTCCTTGACGAAGCGCAGCAACTGCTGCCAGTCCGGCAGGCTGTGGCGGCTGGAATCCTTCACCACGAGGAATGGCGGGCGATTGTAACGCGCGATCTGGCGGGCCAGCGAACGCAGCCGCCGGTACTCCGGCAGCGAGACCAGCTCGACCCCGATCACGCGCTCGGCTTGCGTGGAATCGCGATAGACCGCCGCCCAGGACGAGTGCTCCTCATCGCAGCGCAGCTCGGCCGGCAAGCCGGCGGCGACCAGTCGGTCGCGCACCAGCTCGAGGTTTTGCTGGGTGGCGAAATCCGCCTTGTGATCGAGGTTCAGCGCGGGATCGGCGATGACCTGCACCGCGCGGGGATCGCGCAGGCGGCGCTCCATGCGCTCGAACATCTGACGGTACTCGTCGAGCGCGGTCAGGAACGACCTCAACTCAGCGCCCTCCAGGCGCACGGGCGACTCGCCGCCTTCCGGAGAAATCTCGACCGCCAGGTTTTCCGTGGCGCGACGGAGGATCTCGCGCAGGAACTCCTTCTCGTCCTTGATGTAGTAATCCTTCTTGCCCTTGCGGATGCGGTAAAGGGGCGGCTGCGCGACATAGATATGGCCGCGGCGGATCAGCTCCTGCATCTGACGGAAGAAGAAAGTCAGCAACAAGGCGCGGATGTGCGAGCCGTCCACGTCGGCGTCGGTCATGATGATGATCTTGTGATAGCGCAGCTTGCTGATGTCGAAATCCTCATTGCCGATGCCGGCGCCGATTGCCGTGACCATGGCGCGGATCTCATCGTGGCTGAGCATCTTCTCCTGCCGCGCCTTCATGACGTTGAGGATCTTGCCTTTGAGGGGCAGGATGGCCTGCGTCCGGCGGTCGCGCCCCATCTTGGCGGTGCCGCCGGCAGATTCGCCCTCCACAATGAACAGCTCCGCCCGCCGCGGATCCCTCTCCTGGCAATCGGCCAGCTTGCCGGGCAGGCCTCCGGAGTCCAGTGATCCCTTGCGGCGGATCAGCTCACGCGCCTTGCGCGCGGCCTCGCGAGCCCGGGCCGCCTCGATCGCCTTGCTGACGATGCGGCGCATCACCCCGGGATTCTTGTCGAAGTACTCGCTCAGCTTCTCGTTGACGAACTGGGTGACGTAGCCCGCGATGTCGCTGTTGAGCTTCGTCTTGGTCTGCCCCTCGAACTGCGGCTGCGGCAGCTTGACGCTGATGACGGCGGTCAGGCCCTCGCGGACGTCTTCGCCGCTCAGGCCTTCCTTGAAGTCCTTGAACAGACCGGCTTGCTGCCCGTAAGCGTTGAGCGTCCGCGTCAAGGCGCTGCGGAAGCCGGTCAGGTGCGTGCCACCCTCGACAGTGTGGATGTTGTTGGCGAAGCTGAATACGTTCTCCGTGTAACCGTCGTTGTATTGCAGGGCGAAGTCAATGTGCAGGATGCCGCCAGAGGGCAGCTCGCGCGTGCCCTCGTAGTGGATGGGCTTTTCGTGCAGGACGGTCTTGCCGCGATTCAGGTGCTGGACGAACTCGGCGATGCCGCCCGTGTAGTAGAACTCATGTGTCTTCGGCGGATCCGTGCGCTCATCGGTGAGCGTAATGCGCAGTCCCTTGTTGAGGAAGGCCAGTTGCCGGAGACGCTGGGCCAGTGTGTCGAAGTTGAACTCCGTGACTCCAAAGATCTCCGGGTCAGGCTTGAAAGTGATTTTCGTGCCGGTCTTCCGTCCGGCCTTGCCTTTCCTTTGCAGCGGGCCTTTGGGCTTGCCGCGCTCGTACTCCTGCTCCCAGGTGTAGCCGTCGCGCCAGATCTCCAGCTCTAGGTGCTCGGAAAGGGCGTTGACCACACTGACGCCGACGCCGTGCAGCCCGCCGGACACCTTGTAGGCGTTCGTGTCGAACTTGCCGCCGGCGTGGAGCTTGGTCATGACGACCTCGGCCGCGGAAACTCCCTCCTGCGGGTGAATATCCACAGGGATGCCGCGGCCGTTGTCCACGACGGTGACGGAGTTGTCCATGTGGATGGTGACGTGGATCTCGGTGCAATAACCCGCCATTGCCTCGTCCACCGAGTTGTCCACCACCTCATAGACCAAGTGATGAAGCCCCTCGGGGCCGGTGGAGCCGATGTACATGGCGGGCCGCAGACGCACCGCCTCCAGGCCTTCCAGGACCTTGATGCTGTCGGCGTCGTAATGGTCGGCGGCAGGCGGGGCGCTCGTCGCTTGGTTCACGCTCAAAAATCCTCCCTTGTCAGATGCGCATGGGCATCAAAATGTAGCGGTAGCGGTAGCCGGTTCCATCCCCGGCTGGCTTGAGCTCGGCGGCGCTGTGAGCATCGCGGAAGTTGAACTCGACCCGTGCCTCTCCCACCGCGCGCAGGAAATCCAGGATGTACGACGCGTTGAAGCCGATCTCAAACTCCCCGTCGTCGTATTCGGCTGGAAGCGACTCCTCGCTCTCGCCCGTATCTGCAGCCGAAGAAAACAGGCGCAGCTCGCCTGGCGCGAGCTGGATCCGCATGGCATGGGAACGCTCGTCCGAGAATTGCGAGACTCGCTCGATCGCGGCTTTAACTTCGTCCCGGTTCACCACGACAATGTACTTTGCCTCGCGCGGCAGGACGCGCTCGTAGTCCGGGAATGAGCCGGTCAATTTGCGGCTGATCAGCACCCGTTCCCCCAGGCGGAAGAACAGGTGGTTCTCGTCCATCGCGAAATCGAGGTGAGCCTCCTCACCTGCCTCCTGGGCCAGACGCTGCAACTCCGTCATGGCTTTCTTGGGCAGCAGGACACGGCTGGTCGTTGCGCTACCCCCGACATCTCCTTTAGCCTCGACGTAAGCCAGCCTGTGACCGTCGGTGGCCACCATCACCGCCTCGCCGGCCTTAAGAACCAACAGAGCGCCGTTCAGCGTGAAGCGTGATTCCTCAGCCGAGATCGCGAAGCTTGTCCGGGCGATCATCCCGGCCAGCAGGCTGACCGGCAACCGCGCCACAGGTTCCGGCATCTCCGGCAGCTCCGGGAAACTCTCACGAGACATGCCAGCGATCCGCGTCCTGGAACGCCCGCACTGCACGGAGGCCCACTGGTTCTCTTGTAGCTTGAAGTGAATGTCCACGTCAGGTAGCAATCGCACGTAGTCCAGCAGGCGTCGTGCGGGCAAGGTCCCCGCCCCTTCCTTGATCACCTGCGCCGGGCAGACGCAGCGAATGCTCAGCTCAAGGTCGGTGGCCGTGAGTTGAACTTTGCCTGCGCGGGCTTCGATGAGCACGTTCGAAAGCACCGGGATCGTAGTTCTCTTCTCAACGACACCCTGCGAGAGACTCAACTCCCGGACGAGATCCTGCTTGCGGATGGTGAATTCCATCGGTGCTTCCTCGGGCCAGCAGCTCTGGAACGGACTCTATAACATAGCAAACACACAAACAGGAGCGTAGGACCTGTGGATATGTGGCTTTCTCACTAAATTGTAGCAAATTCTTGGGTTATGGGACGCGGGCCTCGTGGATTTCCCTGTCGCTACGGTGGGGATCGCCACCTGCGATGGCGCTTGGAAAGATTTTCGACAGGCGTCTCGGGGGGACGGTTGAGGAACGGTCGCGAAGTTCATTGGAGGGCCTCGATTAGCTTGTGGATGAGGTTGTTCAAATCCTGATCCTGCTGGCGGAGGCGCTCGATCTTCCGGATCGAGTGGAGCACTGTGGTATGGTGCTTGCCTCCGAAGGCTCGGGCGATCTCCGGCAGTGACGCGCCGGTCAGCTCGCGGGTGAGGTACATCGCGATCTGCCGTGGTACGGCAATGCGCGGTGCGTTACACCGTGCCTTGAGCTGGGTGGGCTGGAGGTCGAAGTGGGCGGCCACGGCGCGCATGATGGAGTCGGTGGTGACGCGGCGCTCGCGGTTAGGGGTGAGATCCCGCAGGACCTGCTGGGCTAGGTGGATCGTGATTGGCGTCCCCGTGACTGAGGAGACGGCCCTGAGCTGGTACAACACAGCCTCGAACTCCCGAATGCTCAGGTACGACTTCGACGCAAGGTAGATCTTCACCTTTTCCGGGAGTGCAATCCCCTCTAGCTCCGCCTTCCGCTCCAGGATAGCCAGCTTGGTCTCGAGGTCAGGCGGTTGGATTTGCGCCATCAGCCCGGACTCCAACCGAAGCCGCAGCCGGTGGGAGAGGCCGGGGATGTCTTTGGGCGGGCAGTCGCTGGAGAGCACAACTTGGCGGTCCCGGTCGTGCAGGTCGTTGAGCGTATGCAGTAGCTCTTCTTGAGTGCTCTCCTTGCCCGCGACAGTGTGGATCCCGTCCACCAACAGGACGTCCGCGGAACGATAGAGCTGGTAGAAGCTGCCCATGCGCTGCTGGCGAATAGACCGGACCAAGTCGCGCAGGAAGCGCTCTCCGGAAGTCAGCACGACGCGAGCGGTCGGGTATCTCCTGTGCAGTTCCCACCCGATGGCGTGGAGCAAATGGGTCTTGCCGGTGCCCGGCCCACCGTATACCAACACCGGGTTGTAGACCCGGGCGGGAGCCTCGACGATAGCTCGGGCCGCCGCGTGGGCTAACTGGTTGCACGATCCCACCACAAATGTTTCGAATGTGAGCCGTGGGTTCAGGCTCGGAATGGGAGGGCAGGCCTGCCCGTCGCCATCGGGTGCCTCGTGATCGCAGCGTCCGTCGGACAAGACCTCGAACTCCACGTGAGTCACGGGCAGCTTCAGCTCCGAAATCACGCGTCGGATCAGGCCGTTGTACTCCTGCTGTATGAATTCGGCGGCGATCTCGGAAGGGACCGCAACGCGGAGCCGGTCTCCGTCCAGTTGCACCGACTTCGTGCCTGTAAACCAGTTATTGAAGCTTTCCTCGGTCAGAGTCTCGGCCAGGCGTCGCTTGATCTGTTCCCAGACATCCATGGTGATCAAAATCCGCACACAACCCACCCGTGAGTTTTCCACAGGGTTTTCCAAGCCTATGGAAAACCGAGGCTACCAGCAAATTCTCTCGGGATAAACAGCGCGAACCAACCCGAGGGTTGCGATGGTCGGACTCGACTTGGCTGGTCGCATGCGGAAGGGTGAGTTTAGCATAGCTGACGCCGCTGGCATCAAGCTAAAGTTGGTACTGCAAGTCCTTTATTGACAATACGTTAACCATAACGAAATGAAACGTTTTCACCCTACTCTGTCACGTCTTCGATTGCCGGCGGCATGTCCATGAAGCTTTGCAGATTGGAACCGGTTGACAACGTGTAGCTTAGCTGGTTTTCGCGGGACACCACCAAGAACGGCTCCCGAAGGGCAGATCGGGTCGGGAAGGACGTGTCAAGTCATTTCCTCCGGTAACCGAACAGCCGCCCCTTGGGTCACGAAAGAAGTAACCGAACGGGGGGTGAGTTTGCGGGCCGAATCCGGTCTGGTTTCGCTCCGGCGGATGGTCCTGAGCAACTCATTCTGACGTTGCTCGATCTGCTGGCGCAGC
>Ga0078972_1001589_pt1 | contig 83844 bp, 92 predicted proteins | sample YelNatPaOPGAMG01_FD_67568 | JGI IMG/M metagenome (GOLD analysis project Ga0078972, IMG submission 67568) | Hot spring thermophilic microbial communities from Obsidian Pool, Yellowstone National Park, USA - OP-RAMG-01 (SPADES assembly) (version 2) | ecosystem: Environmental > Aquatic > Thermal...
CAGGCTTCGCCGCGGGCTCCATAATAGTTGCTCTCTTCACTTCACAGACCGGGAAATACTTCCGCATGCCAGTCACTTACCACGCCGCCATAGCAGGGCTTATGGGACTGGCAGTTAATACTGTTCTAGCGTTACTGCTCAGCGCGATCACCAAGACCTCTGATGATGAGAAGAAGGTTTTCGAGGAGTACGGGAAGTTACTGTACGCGTAACGAAGACGATTTTTATTTTTCTTTTTAAGTCTAATTATGTGGGTGTTTCCCTTTGGTTAGGAAGATTGATTTAAACACGGATGCTGGCGAGTCTTTCGGTAGGTGGAGGCTTGTTGATGAGAGCGAGCTCTTCAAGTATGTTTCTTCCGCTAACATTGCTTGCGGTTTCCACGCAGGTGATCCGGCGAGTATCTGGGGTTCTGTTAGGACAGCTAAGTCTCTAGGGGTTGCTGTCGGTGCTCACCCAGGGTTCCCGGACTTAATGGGTTTTGGTAGGAGGGAGATGATCGTTGATTTAGGGGAGCTGAAGGCTTACGTGATCTACCAGCTAGGAGCTCTGGAAGCTTTCCTGAGGGTTGAGGGGGTTAGGATGCAGCACGTCAAGCCTCACGGGGCATTATATAATATGGCGTGGATTAGGGAAGACTACGCTAGAGCAATCGTTGAGGCCGTGGCATCCTATGACAGAGGACTCATAATCGTAGCGCCTTACGGGTCTCAGGTGGTGAGGGTTGCGGAGGAGCAAGGCTTGAAGACAGCTTATGAGGCCTTCATAGACAGGGGTTACTTACCTGATGGTAGGTTAGCGCCGAGAGGGGCTCCGGGCGCCCTCATATCGAGCGTTAGCGAGGCTGTGGAGAGGGCTCTGAGCATAATTGATAAGGGTGTTGTTCGGGCGGTGGACGGGAGTCTTGTTGAGGTCAGGGCTCACACCCTCTGTATACACGGTGATAGTCCTAAGGCTGTGGAGTTCGCTAGATCCGTTAACTCAATGCTTAAGGAGTTCGGTGTCGAGATTAAGCCGATTTCGGAGGTTGTTTAGGCTTCATGAGTTCTCATGAGGTCAGGATACTCAGTAGTGGGGGTTACTTAATACACGTGGACGTGTGCAGAGACATTACCCCGGAATGCGTTAGATCTATACATAAGCTGTACTACGCGCTCAGAAAGGAGCTTTCAGGAATCATTAAGGAGTTGGTGACCGGGGTTACGTCGATCGCGCTCTTCTACGACCCGAGGATAGTGTCTAGTGACGAGCTGGTTAAGAAGGTTAGGGAGTTGTGGGCGTGGAGTCAGCGGATAGATCTGAGCGACATCCATAAGCCAAGGTCTTTCACGATCCCGGTAACCTACGGTGGTGAGCTAGGTCCTGACCTCCCGTCAGTCGCTTCCTGGGCTGGCTTAAGGGAAGAGGAGGTTGTGGAACTCCATACATCAAGGAAATACACGTGCTACACGCTAGGCTTCACTCCGGGCTTCCTCTACTTAGGTGAGGTTGATCCCAGGATAGCGGCACCCAGGCTTGAAACCCCCAGAGTTAAGATCCCTGCCGGTTCCGTCGGGATAGCGGGTAAGATGACCGGCGTGTACGGTCTTGAGAGTCCCGGCGGGTGGAGGTTGATAGGTAGGACACCCCTCCAAATGTTCGATTACAGGAGGAACCCGCCAATACCTATAGCCCCCGGAGATATAGTGGTCTTCAGGTCTGTGTCTATGGAGGAATTTAACAGACTTAAGGGAGTGTACGTAGGTGATTACAACGCCTAGCCTCCAGATCACCTACTTGGTTGGGGTTGCCACGGTCCAGGATCTCGGTAGGCAAGGCTACAGAGCTCTCGGAGTCCCTGTTTCCGGAGCTCTCGACCTAACGTCCGCTTCCTACGCTAACGCTCTCGTAGGGAACGAAGTTAACGCGGCTTTGATAGAGTTCGTCGGCTCTCTCAAGCTGAGAGCTAACGAGGACCTCGTTGTCGCGGTGACCGGGGGGCTTCCTAAGGTGTATGTAGGGCAGTATGAGGTTCCTTCCTGGAAACCCATCTACTTGAGGTCAGGCGCTGAGTTAGCGGTGCGTCCCTCGGACAGGGGTAACGTACATTACGTGGCTGTGGCAGGGGGCGTGGAATGCGATGTTGTTTTAGGCAGTAGGTCAACGTACGTGAGAGGGGGCTTCGGGTGTTTAGGGAGACCTCTTAAGACGGGTGACGTACTCTCAGTCGGTAAGGTGGACGTGGATGGGTTGTGGTCTAGGATATACGGCTTAAGACCTGCTCTAAACATCGACGTAAGATCTCCTAAGGTTGGGGAGGCGGTGGTTGTGAGAGCTACTAGAGGCGTGCATGCCGATCAATTAAGTGATTTAGAGGTTCTCCTCAGATCGGAATACGTCATTACCTTAGAGAGTGATAGGATGGGGTATAGGCTGGACGGTCCCGCACTCCAGTCAGCGTCGAAGCTCGGCAGACTACCCTCAATACCGACGGATAGGGGATACGTTCAGATACCGCCCGACGGGAAGCCCATAGTGCTCATGTCCGACGCTCAGACGACGGGCGGTTACGCAGTAGCTCTGCACGTAATACCTCCTGATCTAGATATCCTGGCGCAGGCTAGACCTAATTGCAGCGTCAGGTTCGTTGAGGTGAGTGTTAAGGAAGCGGAGGAACTCACCTCAAAGTATTTGACCGAGTTAGAGAAGCCGCTCCTGACAGTTGAGGAAAGCGACGAGTATTTTGCGTAGGGGAGTAGAAAACGAGAGTCTAGAAAAACTTAAATAGGTCTCAAGAACTACGATTGTTGAGGTAAGGAGGGGCAGGTATTGAGTGAGTTAAGGAATGTTGTCTATAAGTGTTGGAAGTGTGGTAGGGAGTTCACGTTCGAGGAGGGTTTAGAGAGTTTTATTAAAGCTGAGGAGAGGGAGGGCTACACGTTTCTCAGATGTCCCTACTGCGGTTTTAGGATAATAGTTAAGGCGCGCAGACCAAGTCTTAAGAGAGTCAGCAGCGTTTGATTCAGGATGTGTGCGGGTGCCGCATCTTTAAACTTCACGGCATAGGGGCCTGTCCGTGGTGCGGTGACCGCATGTTCCCTCTAGAGAAGTTGATAGACTTTGTAGGGGGTTTAGTTCCTGTAGAGGATTTCGAGTGGATATTGAGTGACTTAGAATCCAGCGGTTCTAAGGAAGCCATGATGTTCTTCGTGACAAACTCCCGGATACTACCTAACGTCAACGTTATCTTCTCGTACTTATGTGGGGCGGGGTTGATTGAGTGGGTTCGTGTAGAGATCGCGATCTCGAAAGACGTTGAAGCGCTGAGTTTCTTCACTAAGTATTACCCTGAACTCATTAAGTCCGGGGGTGAGGTAGTCGTGAGGGGTGACGGTATCTCCGTCTTCTACAAAATTAGGTTAGTGAGTGAGACTAGAAAGCTGATGGATTACGTGTCTGAGGTAGCTAAGATAGTAGGAACTGAAGTTAGTGAGCTAAGGTTTTCCGGTTACACGATAATAGATGGTGGGCTTTCCCAGGCCTCAGGGACTTAGTGCTTCGCTTTATTAACGAGGTGTGAACGTGGGAGGGGGATTGATTCTCGTAGGCGCCGGGCTCTCAACGGATTTGATTACCTTGAGAGGGATTAAGAGGATTTCCGAGGCTGACGTTGTTTACGTGGATTCCTACACTAGCGTTACCTTAGGTGATTTAAGGAGTTTCATAAGGTCCCAGACCGGGAAGGAGGTCTTGTTACTGAAGCGTGAGGATATTGAGGAAAGATACTTTGAGGTTTTGATAAGGCCTGCTTTAGAGGGGCGTAAGGTAGTGTTAGTAGTTCCCGGAAACCCTCTGGACGCGACGACGCACGTAGCCCTATTAAGTGAGGCTAGCAAGAGGGGGGTGGAGTTTGAGGTAGTGCCTGCACCGGGAATAATACCTAACGCGCTCACGATGTCAGGCCTCATGATATACAAGATGGGTAAGATCGTGACCCTGACATACCCTAAGTCAGGCATCTTATCCGAATACCCCTACGACGTCATAAAAGATAACGACTTAAGGAATCTTCACACACCCCTCTTAACGGAGATAGATCTCGAGAAAGGGATTAAGATGCAGGTCAGGGAAGCCGTAGAAATACTCCTGTTACTAGAGGGTAGGAGAGGTGAGGGAATAGTGAAGGAATCAAGGAAAGCTATCGCAGTATCAGGTCTAGGCTGGGATAAGCAGAGAATATGTTTCGGGGCGCTAAAAGACCTCGCGAAACTAGCTGATCATGAAGGACCTCACACACTAATAATAACATCACCTAAAATGCACTTCTTAGAGGAAGAAGTCGCGCAGATAATTTCCAGAAAGTACTGCCGTGAGATAACATAAAAATAAGCTTTCTTAACTCATCTCTATGGTTAGCGCTATATGTACCGCGGTAAGGAGTTCGGAGAAGCAGTTAAGAAGTGAATGTTGGTTCATAGTTTTCCGTATTCGTTGTTTTCAGACCCCATCATCTACTGGGAGACGACCAATGAGAGGAATCGACGTCTAACATAGGGTTTTCTAAACAGTTTACTTCTAGCTGTTCCTCGACACCTACCTTACAAAGGGTTTGATCTGCTGTGTAGAGTTCTTTCGCACCCGCTTCCCTTGCTGAAACTATTTGCAGAGCGTCTGCCTGGTAGATATGGTATTTTTCTATTAAATCCCAAGTTTTAGTAATAATTGATGTCTTAACCGGGATTATTTTGAGCGTTCTGAGTCTCAGCATCTTCAGGGTCTCCCCGAGAAATTCTAGTTTAGCGAGCTCGTAGTCCTCTCTACTGAGCCAGCCACGCCTGAAGTACCTATCAAGTACTCCCAATACTTCACCAATATTTCCAAATGAGAAGGCTACTTACAAGTCTCCGAGCCATACCTTAGTACAGAGAGGTGATGAGGTCAGTTCTGGTTTCTTGGAGATAGCGCTTAATAATAGCACTAGTGTCTAGATATACGATCCTCAAATCCTCATATCCCTCATTTCCCTAACGACTTTACCAGCTTCAGTCTCTACAATAGGTTTAATGGGTTTGACCTCCAGCGGCGGTTCCCTACCCATGAGCTCTTGAATACTAGCTATAATATAGTCTTCAAGCATTTCCTCGCGAATGATCTTCTCGATCACGCGGCTAACCTTCCCCACACCCTCTTCTAGGATCCTAGCTTTAAACTTAATCCACAATTCCTTATCGATCACAATAGTAGTCTTAACTTTGCCGCTCACACATACACCCATGAGAGTATACACGTATAACTATTAAGAAGGTCTGAACTTAGCTCATACGGTCTCTATGATCGCCTCGTAAAGTTTCCGAGGGTATTACGTGATGAGGATAGTGTTTAGAGATTAGTGTCTTTTCATTACGTTCTTACCAGTTTAAGACGCTTCAGTAATTCATTGATTTTCTCCTTTATTTCTTCTTCCCTATTTAGGAGTTCTTCCATCACCTTTTCTTCGTTTACTGTGGTCACCCTGCTGTTTTCAACTACTAGCTTTCCGTTGATGAGCACGTCCGTGACGTCATCTCCTTCAAGGTAGTTCACCACTAAATCTACCGGGTTGTTGAGTGGTAGTGTCTTGGTTGATTTGGTGTTGAGTATTGTGAGGTCGGCTGCGTACCCTTTCTCTATCCTCCCGATGTTTTCTCTGATCATTGATCCTCTCGAGCCCGTCAGCATATCTAGTAGGGTGGTGGAGTCTAAGCCTGCTTTGAAGTAGGTCATGGCGTTAGCTACTGCCTTGCCTAAGGCTTTAGCTATTTTGGCTTCGTGAAGTAGGTCTTGCCTGCCCCAAGCTCCTCCGTCACTACCTATCCCCAGCTTCATGTTCTGGATGTTCGTGAGTCCCGCCCAATGAGGCCCCATAAGCCATGAATCGACTGTGGGGCACCAGCAAACCCCTAACTCATACTTCTTAACTAGCTCTACCTCACTTGGTGAGAAGAACACGCCGTGTGCTATGACCACGGGTTTAACGTACTTAAGGCCTCTCCCCAGCATGTGCTCTAGAGGTCTCTGACCATACTTAGCGAGCGTGTAATCTACCTCGCCCTGATACTCGCCTAAGTGGAGAGTGAGGCCGACGCCGTACTCCCTACTCATCTCTAGGACGGCATCTATTAAGTCTTCCGTAGCCATCATGACCTGCCTGATACTCATCCACACACGTAGCTTACCGCTCCCACCATACCTCTCATAGAGTTCCCTAACCCTCATTAACACTTCTTTAGACTCGATGAAGTCGCCGTCAGATAAGTTATAGGTTGCGTAAGTAACCACGCCCTTAATCCCGGAACTCACAACTTCTTGAGCGAGGATTTCAGGGTATGGTGCGCCGGCTTCTATGAAGTACGTGATGCCGTTCCTCAACATATTCGCTATGCTGGCTTGAGAAGAAAGTCTTGCAAGACCCTCACCCATCATCTTCTCGAAAGGAACCAGCACTTTAGTCCAGACAGGAGGTAGCTGAAGCATCAAATCGTTTATAGCTGATCTAAGCAAGTATTGCTGAGTATGCGTGTGGCAATCTACCAAGCCAGGAATAATGACGTGGTGTTTCCTCTCGATGATTTCCTCAGCCGCGTACTTCCCGAGAATATCCCCGCTCTCACCTACATCCACTATGACACCGTCCTTAATCGCTATAGCTCCTCTAGGGATAACTCGATTAAACCTGTCGAGAGTCACAACATACCTACCTACTACGATCGTATCCACAAATTCCATTAGAGACCCCTAACTCATGATGTGGTTACTAAAACAAGTTAATAAAAACGCATAGGTTAGCTTACTTGAATCGAGTGAGATCAACGCAGGAAACCACGGTTAATACAGCGTTGTTTGCGCTAACGCGTTAACGTTAAATATGTGGTGTGGTGATATTATCTTGAAGGTCTGAGTAGTTCCTCCGGGTGTGTTATGTTGGGTGAGAAGCTCACGTGCGTTGTTTGCGGAAGGAAGTTTAGTGCGGGGCAGGGGATCCTCATAAGCTTTGGGAGAAGCACATATAGCTTTCATAGCAAGGCATGCGCCTTGAAATTCGTTAAGAAGGTTTTAGAGGGTCTGGAACCCTCTGAGTTAGAGAAGGTTGCGGATAGGGTTGCTGAAGAATATTCTAAGATACTTAAGGAGAAAGCGGAGAGGGTTGCTAAGAAAATAGTTTAGTGTTAGGTATTTATAGTTGTGCAAGGATTTTAAGAAACGGGTAGACGCCCAGACATGAATAAACTCTCTGAGAGATTCGCTTTCGTGGACTTCGGCTCCGTGTGTTCTGGATGCGAAGTTAATTGTTGTAGACGCTTCTACGCTGTCCTCCTCCCGGAGGAAGAGAAGGATTTCGAGGACGTTAGCTTCCTGATCGACACGGAACTCGGGAGTGTGAGAGCTATAGGGTCGAGGAGCGGTCTCCCGTGCCCGTACTTAGATAAACACGGTAAGTGCTCTATATACGCTAAGAGACCTCTTGACTGCAGGTTATGGCCCGTGATCATATACTACGACTTCAAGACAGGTGAGAAAGTTGTTTACTTAGACCTAGATTGTCCTGCAGTAGCTTCCGGTAAGCTACCTCATAAATTAATCAAGAACGTCGTTGAGGAGGTGAAGAAGCTAAGCTTGGATACTGAGTGGCTTAAGAGGTACACTCTAGCTCCGTGGCCTAACCACCTAATAGAGGTGGCTAGGATTAAGTAGTTGCGTGTTTGTCTCAGGCAGCATGCTTTAATTTCCTAAATTATCTTGTTCTGTGGTGTGTGTAATGATACTCTCCGACTTTGACCTGACTTGGTATCTTAAGTCCGGTAGGTTAGTGATCGTTCCTTACGATGAGGAGATAGTTAGGGAGAACGGCATAGATTTGAGGATTGGTGGTGAGATAGCTAAGCTGAAGTCTTTGAACAAAGTCTTCGATACTAGGAACGTTACTGAGGAACAGGTGAGCGAGTTTTACGAGGTCTTGAAGAGTGATGAGTTCGTGATTTACCCTAACGAGAGGGTTCTCTTAACGACGCTAGAGTATGTTAAGTTACCAAACGATATAATGGGTTTCGTCGAGCTCAGATCTTCTTTCGCTAGGTTAGGACTCACCATACCTCCCACGATAATAGACGCGGGTTTCGAGGGTAACGTGACTTTAGAAGTCCACGGATCTACCTTCCCGATAAAGCTGTATAAGGGCCAGAGATTCGCTCACGTAATATTCTCGAAAACGCTTAACCCAGTCTTAAGACCTTACCAAGGTAAATATCAGGGTCAGAGAGGGGTGACGCTACCTAAGTTTTGAGGTAGGTAATTAGTAGATGGGCGTCGCCACCAACGAGTTCGTGGTTGTTGTCGGGAAAGACCTAATAAGGTTTCTGAAGCTAGTTAAGGAACTTAAGGGTGAGGTAACGCATTCAGACACCGCCTCAAACTTCGTGAGGTTGCGGTTCAGGGGCTCGCCCTGCAACAACGAATACGTCGGTAACGTGCTCAGGTTTTTAAGGGAGTCGGGAGATCTGGTTAGTTCGTGTAAGTGTCTAAACGCGTACGTCAACCACCTACGTATTTCGGGGAACGTGAACGAGAGGCTGGCTCTGATCAAGTCTTGCGTGACTAGGTGCGTTGCCGTGGGCGATAAGACTTTATGTGTTAAGCGCTCGGATGGTGTCGAGTTAGTGCTTGAGATCTTGACCACGCCTTACAGCATCAACGTGAGGGCTTATCCAGCCAGCACGGGAGGACAGCTTACCTCAACCCTAAGTAGTTTGAGGGAGGTCTTCTCATGTGATGATAGCTTAATAAGAAAGTTGTTGAGTATAGAATGTGAGCTCGAGAAGTGCTTAAGTGGTGTCTAGATGAGGTTCCTTGACACGTGGTTCGGTAGAGCCTTCACCTATAGCCTCTTCTTCGGAGTGTTCTTAGGAGTGTTGTCTTACTTGCTTAGAACCGCCGTACCTCAAGCCAGCCCGTTCTCAGATTACGCGCTAGTCATCACCTACCTCATGTGCTACCCGATATACATGGCCCTACATAAGGCGTTGGGAGGGTTGGGAAGGCCTAGGGGGGTCTCCGTGGTCTACTCGACGTCCTTCATAATGTGGATAGCTACCTACGAGATCATAATGCGTTACCTAGTCAGCTAAGATCGGGAATTACCGGGGCAACGGGGGTGGTGTCGGGGATGATGAGGGGGGTTGTCTTCGACTTGGACGGCACCTTAGTCGACACAGTTGATCTGCATGTTTTGACCTGGGTTGAGGCGTGCCGTGAGTTAGGTGTGGGGATAAGCGAATCTTATGTTAGGGGTTTGGTCGGTTTATCGGCTGAGGACATAGCTAAGAAGTTGGTGAGTGATTATGGTGAAGCGCTAAGGCTGGCTAGGCTAAAGAGGAAGATATACCTAGCTAGAGTTAATGAGGTGAGGCTCTTCCCTGAAGTCCCCGAGGTTTTGGAAAAGCTTAAGTATGTTTACGGGATGAAGTTAGCGGTAGCTTCTTCAACGAACGTTGAGACTATTGTGGCGGTACTTAAAGCTAAGAATATCATAGACTTCTTTGATTCGTTCGTGGGTAGTGACTTAGTTAATAGGGGTAAGCCGGAACCGGACATGTTCATAGAAGCGCTCAGGAAGATCGGTGTGAGTCCGGGTGAGTCTTTTATCGTAGGTGATACTGAGTACGATATAGTGCCGGCTAACTTAATAGGCGCTGTCTCAGTACTCGTGTGTAGGGGTGAGTGCAGGAAGCTTGCTGCCGAACCACGACACATAATCAAGGATTTGAGGGAGCTAATAGATCTTGTTGAGAGGTACAGGGGTGCGTCATATTAGGGAGGTTTTAGAGGTAGGTGTTCCGGGCTCAAACCTGAATCTCTTCACACATCTCCTGCAGGAGGTGCGGTAATTCCGGTATGAGTGATTTAGCTTCGTCAATCATTAACTTAACCAACTCTCTCAACTCCCACTGCGCGTGCGGTGAGAGTCGTAAGCAGGCTATGTGAATTAACTCTCTCAGATTAACAGTCATCAGCAGTCTTGTCGTGACTGCTTGAGGTATTATATACCTGGCGTCTTCGTATGGTACGCCGGCGTTGACCATCTTATCGTAGAGTCTGTAAGCTTCATCCATGAGCTTCCTGAATTCTTCCTCGAACCCGGCCTTAATCACGGTGTCCGGGATCACGTAATCTCTCTCAACAGCTGAGTATCTCTGGCTTTCTTGAGTGTATGAAGCTATCCTGTGCCTGACTAACTGATGGGAAGTCACCCTGGATATGCCCTCAACAAGGAACGTGAAGACCACGTGCTCTAGGACTGACGGGTACTTATGAGACTCCATAACGTGCTTCTCCACACCTTCTTCCTTATACTCCCTCAGGTAGTAGTCAGCGTTCTTTAACCCCAGCTTACCAGCCGAGGTCTTCACCGCTAGGACTATGAGTCTCCTCAAGTCCTTGAAGTCTCCTCCAGTCCACGCGATTAACTTCACGCGCAAGACCATCACTGCTCGAGGGATTCTCCATTTATGATACGAAGCAGACTTATAAGTTTTGCTTTAGTTAACGCGGGGTGTGGAGCGCGTTAAAGACTTTCACGCTATTTCCTACAGTTAGCCTCGTATTCCTTCAGGAAGTCCCTGATCACTACATCACCGCCCGGTCTTACCTCTTTGAACGTCTTCGCGCTAAACCTGTACACCTTGACTTTCTCGTTAAGCCAGCAATCAGGGTTTAGCCCGGCCTTAAAACATGTTTCAGCTAGGAACGTCTCGTTATCCCAGCAATACTCCACCGGGACTTCAGGGAGTAGTAACCCCCCGTAAAACCCGTACTCCACCATTAGGCCATCCCTACCTATCAGGAATTCCCCGGGTCTTTTCCTAGGGTCCTTAGAGATCTCCACCATCCTCGAGAGTACGGAGACCTCGAAGATAACCTCACTCAATTCCTCAGGTTCTAATGGTAGGAACCTAGGATCCTCCGTAGCAGCCGCGATGGCGGCGTGTATTACGTTGAGAGCAAGGGGCTCGACAGGCTTGACGTACCCTATACAACCCCTCAACTCACGCGCTTCAACACCCCTGATCTTCAGGAGTGTCACGAATGAGGCCCCGGCATTCCTTAGTTTTTGAGGCGTGTCCTCAGGTAACTCAATGATTTTACCTCTCGTAACGTAGTTCTCAACAGCTCTCCTAGCAAGCCTCACTAAGAAGGCTCCCTCCTCAAGCGTCAGATCTTCTGGATCAACATACGAGCTACACATACACTCAACCTAATTAAAATTTGCTAGAGAAGTTTATTATTAATTTATTCGCTTTCTCAAGTATTGAGTTAATGGTTCTCCAGTGATTACCCTGCCAGTAAATCTTGCCACACTTACCGCACCTCCAGAACTCATCGTATTTAGTGATTAACTCTCCTCCAAGTAGGGAGAGCGCCTCAGCCTTACTTATCTTCATTAATAAGGTGTTGCATTCAGGGCATCTAGTCCTTGAAGGGTTGAAGGAAAGCTCCGCCCCGGTCTTGGCAGCCACGTAAGCAAGCATCTCAGCGATATCGTCTGACGTGATTAGGAGAGCGCTTAAACCCCTCGTCCTAGCCCTCCTGAAAAGAGACTCGTCTTTAGTGAGGAGTATCCTCTTCTCCTCCTCCGCCACACGCAAGAGCCTCCAGTCCTCGAATGAGCTAGAGTAGAGTGTGTCGTAACCCAGTATCCTCAGCCAGCGAGCCAGATTCCCCAACATCGTGTCAGCAACGAATTTCATGATAGCCACATACGCATTATATCCTACGAAGAATTTAAGACTAACGCACCTAAGAACTCCTAAGCTTGAAGATATCAACCCTGGAACCTATTACCTGTCCGGGTAGATTATTGTTGAACCTAGCTATAACTACCTTGTTCTTGCCGCTCCCGTGAACCTTAATCACCCTACCGTAGTAGGTGTTCCCGTACCCGTCCCTCACCAAAACCCTAGCACCTACTAGGTTATGCGGGTTTTTAAGTATCGTTGAGAGAATCTTTACAAGAACCTGATTAGGGTTCTGCTCCCTATTACCGAACCTATAACCAAGTATCACGCCAGTTCCTAACGTCATCCAAGCCTTCGAAGACATCTCAGCACCCTCTATACTACCTACTTAAGCAAGTCTTAAAAGATTTTGATTCGATTTCCGAACACGGAACATGCGGTGATGAGGTTAAACTGTTTAAGCGGTCAGAGGGCTCCTAAGTCCTCACCTGTCAGAGTCCGCCACACTCCTCATTCCAAGACCTATGATGGTTCAAGCTTTAATAAAATTTCGACCCCTAACAGCTCGGGAAGCCCCTGTTCAGCGGCGTTAAATCCTCGTTTCCTCAATCTTCTTTAACTGTTTCCTGTACATCTCAAGTATTTCCTTAGTGGTTGTGGCTTCTTTAGGTGTCTTGTCCGTGCGCCACCTAATGAATCTCGGGAATCTTATCGATATCCCGGCACCCTTCTTTATCACGTCTTTACAGCATGTGTGTGCAGGGGATAGCGTGAGTTCAGCCCCTATTATCTCAGCTACGTAATGAGGTAATACCCACACGTCGGGAGTCATCTCTGAGTCTACGTTGGAGGGTTTGTAGTTTACTATGTAGGGCTTCAGCATCTCGGTCATTTCCTCGAGGTCTTTGTCCGTGAACCCCGTGCCGACCTTGCAGACGCTTTTGAAGGTGTCTGTGTCCTCGTCGTAGGCTCCCATGAGTAATGCCCCGAACTTACCGCTCCTCCTCCCTCTCCCGGCGAAAGCCCCTATGACGACTAAGTCAACGGTATCGATCATCTCGCTCTTGTAGTCGCGCTTATACTTTATCCATAACCACCCCCTAGCGCCGGCTTGATATATCGAGTCGTTGTGTATTGCCTTAACCATAACCCCCTCAGCACCGTCTTCGATAGCTTTAAGGAAGAAGTTCTCTAGTTCTTGCGGGTCGTCAACGATTATGTTGTGAGCTAGCCTGAAGTTCTCTGTTTCCTTAATTATCTTTTTGAGGACCTCCCTCCTGTAGGGGAGTGGCTTGTCTAGGAGGTCCTCACCCTCGTTATACATCACGTCAAACAGGAAGACACTTACTGGGATGCTCTTAACGGCTTCGTGGATTTCATGCTTTCTCTTCCTATGCATTAATTCCTGGAATGGCAGTAGGAAGCCTGTCTCAGGATCTACAGCTACTATCTCCCCCTCAACTATCGCTTCATTACTCAATATGTTTGTCTTAGCTAGCTCTACCACGTCCGGGTACTGATGCGTTATGTTCTCCAGGTTTCTCGAGAATATCTTTATTTCGTCCCCCTTCTTATGTATCTGCCCTCTCTCGCCGTCGTATTTATACTCTACTATGGCCTTACCGCCAACCTGCCTCAGCATTTCTTTGGGGTCGCTTTCTCTGTTAGCTAGCATAGGCTTTATCGGGGTTCCTACCTCCGGCTTTATATTCTCTACAGCCTTTATCCCCTGCTCAGCCAGCATCTTAGCTATTAACCCTAAGTCACCCGCTCTCACGTAATACGCTTTCTCAATAAATTTCTCGTACCTTTCGTCACCCCCGAACACTATGGCTAGAGCGTCGATGACCGTCATGTCCTGGATTCCCGTCCTCATATCCCCTGTCACGAACCTTGCTATGTATCTCGCCTCGAGCGGTGAGGCTTCCTTAAACAACCCTACCAGCAGGTTTATCTTGAGAGTCCTACTACCCTCGCCAGTAGCTAAAGCAACCTTGGAGAACACGTCGTATACTTTCTCCATGGTCAGGGTGTCTGAACCCGCGCCCTTACCCATAAACTTGGTTAAGTCCCTCGTCACCGCTTTCTCACTCTTCTTTATGTTCTCGATTACTAAGCCGGGATCACCCACCTCCCTAAGCTTCTCGTCGATCACAGCTTCCTTAACCCCGGTAGCTTTAGATATGATCTTAACCAGTAATTCCTCGTCAACCCCTATCTCAGGCATCCCCATCCATTCAGGCCATATCTTACCCAGTATGAAGTACACGACCTTATCTATCACCTCCTTAGGAGTGGATCTAAGCAGGTTAGCAAGTAGCGTGGTCTTCATGTTCCTAGATGAAGTCTTCTCTATCTTGTCTAGAGCCTCCACAACCAACCTAAACTCCGTTGCTCCACACCCACATGAAAATACTTATCAAGATTTAAATAATCGCCGTGGCGAAACCTACGTAATGTTTAAATAACTTTAAGGTACTTAATTAATGATGATGAGAACCCGGCAAGAAGGTACCGATGCCTTGTCAGTGTTACGCTGATCACGCGTGAACGACGCGTAAGCACGCCAAACAATATCTAGGTAGGGCTCTTCTCCCGCATGCTTGACCAGACGTACGAGATCGCGGCTTCGATCTCCTTATACACTAGGTTGTTTATCTTTCCCTTGACTTCTATATCGTAGATATAGCCTCTCTTCTCGTTTATTCTATACGCTTCTACAAACCCCCTCCCCTTCTGTTCTTCTAGGATCCTCACGAGGAACGAGGTGATGAGTGGGTGGTTCGCCGGCAACGCTTCAGTGAGTATTACTCTGAGACCCTCGTTAGAGACTATGACGTTAGCTATCACGCTATCCCCCACAGCTATCACGTCAACTCTCGTGGCCTGGAGTATTGAGGCGTCAAGGCTTCTTTCGCCTTCAAGGATCTTCAGCAGTTCCTCAAGATACTGTAGCTCGCTCCTCAATTCCTCTATCTTCTTCCTCACGTAGTTTTTCAGTTCCTCATTGTCTAGTTTGGATGTCTCGCTCACAAAACTCACCTCATGAAGTCTAGGAGGGTTCTCCTACGTTCTTTAGCCTTAACCTCATTCTGGGTTAGCTCCCTATATTTTGAGGTTACTAGCTTAAAATCTTCCTCAAGCGCTTTCCTGGGCGCGGGGTTGTAGAGAGCTGCCGCCGGGTGGTACGTGGGTATGACTAATGTTTCCTTCCCGAATAAAGTGATCTTATATACGTTACCCCTCATCCTGGAGACCCCGTACCAGCGAGACCCTCCCAAGAACTCGATAACGTACCTACCGGCGTGATTACCTAGGGTAACTATGATGCTCGGCTGAATCAACTGAATTATCGAGTTCGTGAAGTGGGAGCAGCTAAGTATCTCGTCCTCTAACGGGTCCCTATTCTCCGGGGGTCTGCACTTAACCACGTTAGTTATGAAAACCTCCTCCCTCCTCATACCATTACTGCTTAAGAGCTCGTTCAGTAGTTTCCCCGCGGCTCCGACGAAAGGTCTTCCAGCCTCATCCTCGCTCCTCCCAGGAGCCTCACCGATAAACATTACCTTAGCGTTCAGAGAACCTTCCCCGGGGACGGCCCTAGTCCTGCTCTCAGACAGCCTACACCTCCTACAATTAGAAATCTCTAAAACTAGCTCAGACCACACAGCGTTCTTATCCAAGCACACCCCCTAACACTAATTCAGCATACCATATATTAAACATCATTGGTCGGGTGATGATCGGGAAGCGCCGCACATCACTCATGACCCGCCCCCAGCAATTTTTATTTTTTAGCTCGTATCTTATTAGTGAGTGTTGGGGGGAGGTAGTTTGGGTGGCGGTAAAAAGAAGAAGACTATAACAGCGGCTGAGAAAGCTCAGAAGAAGGAGGAAGTCAAGGAAGTTAAGAAACCGGAGAAGAAGGAGAAGCTCTCGTCCGCTGGACTTACTGAGATTGACGAGTCTCTTCTAAGCAAGGCTTTATCTACGATAAAGTCTTCCGACGTCGTGACTACTTACCAGCTAGCCACAAGTTTAGGGGTTAGGATGTCGCTTGCCAGGAGACTTATAAGAGAGCTGAGCGCGAGGGGGGAAGTGAGGGTAGTAGATAAGTTTAGGTCTCTATACCTAGTCAGCAAAGCTTCCTAACGTCGAGCTTCCCGTAACTTTCTTTAGGGACGTGTGCGCGCCATCGATTCACTGCAGTTATATAGCGCTAATTCGATTTTTGTGTGGGGAGGGGATGGTTGGTGGAAGACCTACTTAAGAGTACGGAAGGCCTTGAGAGCGTGATGGCGGACGTTCTCAGGGTTCTCTACGTGTGTATGGGGTCGCTGTGGTTGAGTGAGTTGATGAGTGAGTATAGGGTATTCGTTGAGGCGTTGGGGGGCACGCCCGCCTCGGAAGACGACGTGAGGAAAGCTATCGACAGGCTTAGCGAGATGGGTTTAGTTAGTGTTAGGGAGGGGATAAGAGCCACTATGTCTCAGGAAGGGGAGAAAACCTACCTAATCTCGCTCAAGTTGAGTAGCCAGCAACTTAGTCTGTTAAGAAACGACTTAAAGATATCTAAGTACAGAGACTTATGGAGGTACTACCTGAAGACTACGTGAGCACTGCTATTACGTATTAACGGGGAGTAGTCACCGCCCCTAGCTCCGGCAGGGGAAGCTAGTGTGTGGTGAGCGCTTAGAAACCAGCTCTGAAGACTTCGACGTGCTGAGCTGGTACGACGAACTTAGCAGCGGGTATGACGAGCTTTACGGTGAGGAACAGAGACGTAAGTTCCTCCAGGTAGTCAAGGAGGTTTCCTCGATAAACCACGTGGGGGGAGGGAATCCGGTGATTCTAGACTTAGGTTGTGGTACGGGGGGCTTAGCAGGTCTCTTGCTCGACGAGTTCTCAGGGATGGGTCCCCTCTACTACGTGGGTCTAGACTTGAGCCCGTCGATGTGTTTCCTGAATAGGGAGCGGGTAGGTAACGCGGGGTTGCTGGGGGATGTCGTGGCAGGAGATATTTTCAGACCTCCTTTTAGGGGGAGGGTAGCGAACGCTGTCTTCTCTATTACCGCGTTAACCTGCGGGAACTTCGTTGAGGGGGTGGTTCAAGCTCTCGAGAACTTGGTTAGGGAGGGTGGCTTGCTTATCTACACGATCTTATGCTCTGATTTGTCTAAGATCCCGGAAAGCGGTCTTAGGGTGTGTGATGCTATCGCTTACTTGAGTGAGAGGGAAGTGTTATGCGTCGTTAAACCTCTTCCTACACCGGCAAGTAAGGTGTCTTTTGATGGCCTTGAGTTACGGGAAGGTTAAGAAGTCTTTGAGCTCTCTTGACGTGGCTGTAATAATTAACGAGTTGAGTGAGTTAATCGTTGATTCAAGAATAGATAATGTCTTCAGGCTAAACGAGGACTCCCTCCTCCTTAAGCTAATTCTTAAGGAGGGTAAGCACGCATATTTAGTTATTGAGGGGGGTGTCAGGGTTTCCCTAACAACCCATCCCGGAACAGGGGGGTCTGGCGGGAGGGTCCCGCTCTTTAGGCGTTACTTAAGAGAAGGGGTTATTTCCAGAATTACTCAACACATGTTTGAGAGGATCGTGGTCTTCGAGATTAGGGGGCGTGAGGATTTGAGGCTTGTGGCTGAGTTGCTGCCGCGCGGCATAGTAGCTGTTGTTGACTCGAGCGGGAAGGTCTTGGTGAGCACTAAGGATCTTAGCGCTAGAGATAGGACGGTAAGGCCTGGGTTGCCGTACGTTTTCCCTCCAGTCCTCCCCGACATTAGGGGGGTTAGTAGCAGGGAGTTCGTTGATTTGCTGCGTAGGGAGAGGGAGGTAGGTAGGGCGCTGGTTAAGGTATTCGGGGTGCCTCCTGAAGTCGTTAACGAAGTGCTTGAGGAGTCGTTGAGGAAGGCCTCCCCGTCTACGCTGAGTGATGAAGACTTGGTGAGGGTTCACGACATTATCAAGTCCTTCATCGAGGGTGTGGTGAGGAAGCCGGAGCCCGTGATCATCGCGTGTAACGATAGCTACGTTTCTTTCCACCCGTTCCAGCCCAGGAGGCTTGAGGGTGGTTGCAGGGTGATTTCTTTCAAGTCTTTTAACGAGGCCGTAGACGAGTACTTCCAATTCTTCGAGGGTAGGTCCGCCGAGGTTGTTGAGGAGGTTGAGGAGAGGGATAGGGTTAGCCTCACGCTAAGTAAGGCCAGGGAGAATTACGAGGAGATGATTAAGACTCGGGAAGAGTTGGTCGGGCTCGTTAAGTTGGTTCAGGAACACTATGATTTACTTGAGAGTATATGGGAGTGTGTCTCCGTTAAGGTCAGGAGTTCCGGCTGGGAGTCGGTCACCTCATGCAATGTCTCGAGCTACGATAAAGATACTGGTTCTTACGAGGTGGTTCTCGAGGGGAGGACGCTTAATTTCAGCATACTTAAGGATTTTAAGACGCAGTATTTTGATTTGCTGAGGAGATTGAAGAATCTGGAAGAGAAGATTAAGAAGACTGAGGAGGTTCTTAAGAATCTTGAGGAGAGGTTGCGTGTCCTAGATTCCGTGATTGAGGAGAAAACACGGAAGATCCCGGTGGTGAGGTCTTTCCAGTGGTATCACGTGTATCACTGGGTGATTACGAGGAATGGTTTTCTAGCCGTGGGGGGTAGGGACGCGGCGCAGAACGAGAAGATCGTTAGGAAGCTCATGAAAGACAGGGACATATTCATGCATGCGGACATACAGGGAGCCCCGGTATTCTTGGTGTTTACTGAGGGTCGTGAAGTGCCGGAGGAGGATTTATATGAGGTGGCTGTCTTAGCAGCTTCTTACAGCAAGGCCTGGAAAGAGAAGTTGCGGGCCTTAGATGTTTTCTGGGTTAGCGGGTCTCAGGTGGGTACTGCCGCGCCGGCTGGCCAATACCTGCCTAAGGGTTCCTTCATGGTATACGGTAAGAAAAACTATATCAGGGACGTCGAATTAAGGGTCTCAATAGGTATTCAAGTCCGTGACGACAAATATTACGAGTTGGTTGCAGGGCCCCCGGAACTCTTGAAGAGCAGGTGTTGCGCTTTAATCACTTTAGAGCCGGGTGATGCCAAGCCCGAGATCGTGGCGAAGGAATTCATGGAACTACTCCGGAAAACCAAGTATTTGGTGAAGGATCTCAAATTAGATGACGTGATTAGGTACGTGCCAGGCCCTTCCAACATAACTGAGAAGATGGTGGTTGGGTAGAGTCTGAGCAAGCACTTCCTGACCGTACGCGAACGCTGAAAAATATATTATCCTACTACACGTATATTTACTTGGTGTGAGTTTGAAGGTTAAGTTGTTCGCTCAAACTAATTACCCTAAAATATCTTCTGAAACCCCGCTTACGCGAGCTAGAGCGGTCATGCGTGACTTAAGCCTTAGGCTACTCCCGGTAGTTAAAGAAGGTGATTTCCTGGAAGGCATCCTACGCAGGGAGCACGTCTTGAGCGTCTCCTCCACCAAGTCCGATATAACGGTCTCGCAAGTCATGGAGAACCCGCCCGTAGTTTTCAGGGCTGAGGAGGACGCGCGCAGGGCTTTCAAGATCATGCTAGAGTTTGATGAGTGGTACGTGCCCGTAGTCAATGAGGTTACCGGGAGGTATTTAGGGGTGTTATCGCTTGATTCATTCCTGCGCGCAATGCTTCAGAAAAACGTTGAGGCTCATGAGAAACGCCTCTCCGAGATAATGACTACTAAGGTGGAGTACGTCGTTCCCGAAGACTTCGTTAGCAGGGTGTGGAGGAAGATGATAACTTTCAGGTATGCTGGCTTCCCGGTGGTTAGGGAGAGGGACTTAGTAGTCGTTGGTATAATAACCCAGCACGACCTACTTAAGAAGGGGTATACTAGGATAGAGCTAGAGTCTGAGTCAGGACCTAGGTTAGGTCCTCGGGTAAAGGAAGCGATGACAACCCCTGCAATAACCTTGAAACCTTACAACAAAGTCTTCGACGCTCTTAACTTGATGGTCAAGAACGACTTCGGCAGGATACCCATAGTCGATGATTCCAACGTCCTCGTAGGGATAGTGGATAGGAGTGATTTATGTAAGTCTTATTTAGGGGGTGGTAAGCCTGGTTAAGGTATATACTCCTCGTAGATTACGTGAGAAAAACAGGTGGTTGAGGAGTGACGGCAAGCCGAACTTCAAAGACAGGCTATACTCTAAAGAACCCGAGTTAAGTCCTTTAGTGAGGAAGGACGTACCACCGATCAACACCTTAACCACAGTCCTCAGAACGTGTGAAATCATGAGTTCTTATAACACGCGCTTAACGGCGGTGACTTCCGGGAGGGGAAGTATAATCGGTGTTGTCACCGCCATGGACATAGTGGATTATCTTGGTGGGGGGTCTAAGCACGGCTTAGTAGGTGCTTCAGGTTTTGAGACGATACATGAAGTCCTTAACTTAAGTATCGGTAAAATAATGAACGAAAACCCGATTTACGTCAGTATTGACACACCACTCTATAAGGTGCTTGAGTTAATGATTAATTACGGGCTGGGCGCCGTACCCGTGACTAAGGAAGACGGTTCCTACGCGGGGGTTTTAACAGAGCTTGAGATAATGAAGTACCTCTCCGTTAAGTATGTGGGGGTGCCTGTTCATAAGGTCATGACGAGGGAGATTCTCTCCGTCAACTCCACCACGTCTTTAGAGGAAGCTATGTGGATGATGGTATCGTTGGGTGTTAGGAGGTTGCCTGTAATAGATGAAAACCAGATTAAGGGTATGCTGACGTGGAAAGACGTCGTGGACCTAATAGGTACCCACAAGATTTACGAAATGCTTAAATACGGCTTATTAAGGGAGTTCAAGTCTTTAAGAGTTTCCGACGTCATGAGCACGAACGTCGATGTGGTGAGCCCGCACGCGGATTTAGGTGAGGTTGCCTCCATGATATTGAGGACGGCCACCTCCTCACTCCTGGTAGTTGAGGATGGGGTTGTTGTAGGTATAATAACTGAGAGAGACGTTATTTATGGGTTGGTGGTGAGTTAAAATGCCTCCTAGAGTTACATCATATATGAGCTCTCCAGTCATAACAGCTAAGAAAAACGATAACTTAGCCCATATTAGGAACTTAATGATTAGGCATAAGATAGGGAAGGTAGTCATAACGGAGGAAGATGGGGAGACCATATACGGGATAATAAGTAAGAGCGACTTCGTCCGGATCCTCTATAATCGCAAGAAATACATAAAACCTCTTGAAATGCTATTCGCTTACGAGATCGCTACGACTCCCGTATTAGCGGTCAGCGATAACAGGACTATTAAGGCGGTAGCGCAGATCATGGTGAAGAGGAACATAGGCTCTCTCCTAGTCCTCGACAAAGACCAGAAGTTGATAGGTATCGTGACTAAGGCGGATCTCGTGAGAGCTTATGCTGAGAAGTATCACGGCATATATAAGGTGGAGGACTTCATGAATAGAAACCCGCCCACGGTCTCGTTATCCCACTCCGTATTTTACGTCATCGACTTAATGAGTACGAGCGGCGTGGGTAAGGTGGTTGTTGTAGAGAAGGGAAAACCTGTCGGCGTGATAACTAAATCCGATATTATGTTCCTGAATATTGAGGGATTACTAAACGTTAGTAGGGTTAAGTTCGTTAAGAAGCGCGGCATTAGTGGGCGAGGGTTCGAGAGCGTGGTGCGCGTGTACTCACTCCCCATAGCTAGCGACGTGATGACCCCCGACCCGATAACGGTCAAACCTTCTGAAGACCTCGCGGTAGCCGCTGACGTGATGACCAAGAACAGGATAGGCACTCTGCCAGTAGTTGATGATGAGGGTAACCTAGTAGGTTTGCTGAGTAAGCAGGACATACTAAACGCTTTGAGGCAGGTGTGAGTGTGGACTCCCTAATCCTGGCTGGTGAGGTTGCTTCTAAGGATTTCCTTAGAGTAAGTAAGAACGAATCCCTGGTGAACTTAGTTAAAGAGATGCGTAAGAAAAATACTGACAGAGCCCTCGTATATCGTGATGACGTCCCTGAAGGTATCGTCACTAAGAAGGACATAGTGACTAAAGTTGCTGTGAGCCGGACTAGAAGATATCCTGTATCAGTACTTCACGCATCCTCAGTAATGAGTTACCCCCTAATAACTGTGAAGAGAGATATGCCTCTCTCTAAAGCGGCTAGGATGATGCTCGATAAGAACGTGAGTAGTCTGCCGGTGAAGGACGAGGAAAGGATCGTGGCGTTGCTGACTAAGTGGGACATAGCTAAAGCCTTAATCAAGTCTCCGACACCGCTTTCTCAAATCATGACGCGTGATGTGGTAACCATAAACGATACGGACTCAATACTCACTGCCAGGAAGTTGATGATCGAGGAAGGGTTCTCGTCACTACCTGTCTTGAATAGTGAGGGATTGTTGGTAGGTATTGTGACGTTAGATGAAATACTTGATACATTGGTAGACTTAATGGAGTTCGTGAGTGACTCAGGCTCTAAAAGCTCTCTGAAAAACATAACTGTGAGGGATTGTATGAGGCCTGTCGTGCCAGCGCTTTCCCCGGAAGACGCTCTCGGGACTGCGGTGGCTTTAATGCTTGAGAAGAGGGTGAGGGCGGTCCTGCTCGTAGGCCCTAATAAGACATTGCGGGGAATAACTACCTTAACTGATTTAACGCGTTATGTTGCTAGCACATACGTCTAGTTAAGGTCTTGACGCGAACACGCTATAAGAAAGCTAGGATTTCGTCTCTATCCTTAATTATCTCTATCCCCGAGCTAGTCCCTATCACGTCAGCGCCGAAAACCACTAGGTTGAGTGCTTCGACAGCGTTTCTCACCCCTCCGGAAGCCTTGATCTTGAGTTTATCGCCGACGATCTTCTTTATTAGGAAGACGTCCCTCACGCTCACCCCTCTAGAGCCGAACCCCGTGTTAGTTTTTATGAAATCCGGTTTATGATGTAGGAGTATCTCGCATACCCTAACTAACTCGTCATCAGATAGAATGCTTGTTTCCACTATTATCTTGATGCCTAACCCAACATCCCTAGCATTCTTGACTAACTCCCCTACCTCCTCGCTAACCCCTGCGTAGTTACCTGACTTGATCTGGGTTAGGTCGATCACCACGTCTACCTCTCTCCCGCCGTTACTAGCCACGTAATCCATCTCCTTAATCTTCGCGTTTACTGGGTGATAGCCGTGTGGGAAGCCCACGACGCCGGCTACAGGGGTTTTCACTATAGGCGCTATTTCCTTAACTAAGACTGAAGGAACTACTATCGATCTGAAAGAATACTTATCCGATCTCTCAGCGAATTCTATGTAGTCTTTAACTCCCTTATCGTATTTAAGCATTGTCTGGTCTATCCTGGTATTCAGCGTTTTGAGGATTTCCAGGATTTTCTCTTTCGGTAGACTATGCAAGCCAGTCACCGACCTCGATTTTGTGCGGTATGTAGGTGTCGGCCAGGAACTTCAGTCCTTTGCTAGTCAGCGCCTCAATCTCAAGCTTCGAGAGCTTCTCTAAGAATATGTCTATCTCCACCTTCCAGCGCGGGGTCTGGAACCACTTGTAATTCATGAGTTCCTTAGCTCTCTTAATATCCATTTCCTTAGCTTTTATTATGTAGTTCTTCCTCTCACTCTCTGAGAGATACGGCTTCTTACCTAGTTTGGGTGATCCGTAAACATCGGACATCATCACTCCTAAGAATCTAGCTTTAGGCGTGGCTAAGCGCTCGCTCTCGTACGATAAGGTTATCGACCCAACCCTGAAGACGCTGTATATGTAGAACCCGTACGGGTCGCTGTCAGTCAGTATGTATACCGGGAGGTTTAATTCCTCGTTCAATCTCCTCACGAACCTTCTGGTCGCTCTGTCAGGCTGTCCGGCGCTAGTGACTAAGAGAGCTTTATTAGTTCTCCAATACCCTATCCTATGTAGTTGCTGGAAGACAGCGTCTTTCTCGATAACCAGCACGTACTCGACGTCGTAATCGAGGAATTCTATTAAGTCAGGAGTGGGTTCTATTGAGTACGCGCCGTGACCCATCTTACTTAAGTCTATCACGTCATCTCCTGAGCGGATCCTCATATTACCTACTACCTTGCCTTTCTCCTTACTCAGTATGAGCATGTCCTCCCTGAGCATATCAATAAATACTTCCAGGTCTCGTATAACCGAGTCTGACTCCTTCTGCTCGTCCCACGTGTTTTCCTCCTTCACCTTCCGCGTAACTAAGTCACGGTACTTGATCGTGTGTTTGCCTCTGTAGTATAGGTCTCTTATAGTGGGGTATTCGTTATTCTTTAAAGACTCGTAGATTATGCTAGCGATCAGCAGTGTCTGCATGAACTTCTTCGATTCGTTGACGTTGAGAAAACTCCTCTTAAGAACTCCCTCACCCAACTTCAGGAGTCCGTTGGCTTCGTCGTATATTGTGTTGGTTAAGGTCCTCTTCCTTATGACTAGGGTAGGGTTCCTGCCGTTCATCAAGTCCTCAATAATCTCGCTAAATTTACTCTTGATGACTTCAATGGCTTTGTTCCTAGCGCTTAAGTCCTTAGATGTGAGGTAGGTGCCGTGACCCACGACTAACTCACCTCAATCACTACCTCCTTAAGCGACTTGATCTTAAGCATCGTCAGCTTCTTATTCAGTAACTGCAGTAGTTCCTTCTCTAACTCCTCGCGCTTGAACTTGCCGTCCGTGAGCGTGTGTAGCGAGCGAGCTATGTCAGGTATATACTTAGCTATGGTTACTGCTTTCTCAGCTTCCTCGTACTCCTTAGCTTTCCGAGATAGGTAAGACTTCAGCTTCCTAGCCACTTCCCTCACGGCTAGCTCTATCTCCTTCTCTACTTCAGGCACGTCAGCCACGGCTTCCTTGCCGACGCCTTTGTAAGGGACTTTAGTACTGCATATGTGGATTAATACCGCTAGCGGGGCCGGTAACGTGACCCCATACCTATTCCATTCAATACTGTCCACGACCTTACGCATAACGTCAGCTGACTCATCGTAGAGGAGCGGTATCTTATTAGCATACCTGAGCAGTAGGGGCTTATCGGATGGGGGTACTTTATCGCCGTAAGCTATCCCGGCCTCAACGATGAACGCGTGACCCTCGTAAACGCTAGCTTTCCTCGTTACTGCGGCCGCGAACTCGGGCTTTAAGGTCTCCCTCAATCCAAGAACGATGAGCTTCTCCCCCAGGAAAGAGAGGTGCCTACCTGAGGGAGCTCTGATCTTAGACGCTTTAATACTCCTCATCAACTCCGTTATGTCGTTCAACGTTAGTTCAGAGGGCTTGAGGTCGGGCTTAAGTCCGGCACTCTCCAATATTTTCAGAGCTGTTAACTCACCCACGTTCTGAAACTCCTTTACGAGGAACTCGGTGAGGGTCTTAGCGCTCGTGTCAGCGAGCATTCTCTTAAGCAACTCGATATCTACTCCGTACGGGTGCGGCTTAACCTCGCGCGGAGGTACGGGCATCTCCTCAGTGGATCTCCTGAACATCACGATATTCCCTTCAGGGTCTTCGAAGTATATGTTCGCGTAGGGAGCGATTATGGCTGTTCTCTTAAGGTAATCATATATCTTCTGCTTAGACCTCTGCCAATCACCTATTAAGTGGATCTTCACCACTGTCCCGTGCCATTCATTGTTTTTATCCATTATCGAGAACTCGTGTATCACCGGCGTGTTATTCGCTATGTCTATGCTGACCTTGAAGTAGTGAATCTTCTTCGATAGTATTTGCGACGTAATCACCTCCGCAGGCCTCCCCGTGGTTATCTGCCCGTAAAGTATCGCCATCTTAGCTCCTAAACCGAACATCCCGCGGGACTGCCTGAGAACGTACTTGGAGCTATAAAGTAACTGACCGAAAGCTCTAGGGACGTGCTGGGGAGGTAACCCGATACCGTTGTCCTCTACCTGAACACTGTAGAGAACACCCTCATACTCCTCAGCGCTCCCCTCACTATTAACAAGGGTTCTCGAGCCGTCACCGCCTTCAGACTTAATCACTACCTTAACGTCGGGTAGTATGTGGTGTGTGTCCGTGGCGTCCAACGCGTTCTCAACCAACTCCCTAACGGTTTGGTAGAGAGCTCTGGCAGGGTTGCTAAAACCGGCTATCTCCCTATTCCTGTAAAAGAATTCAGACGGTGATAACGCTCTAAACTTCTCTACACTCTCTACTTCGCTCATCTTCCCACCTAAAAACTCATAATAAGAATAACTTAAAAGGAATATGTCTAAAACCGTATTATATTGGAGCCCACCACCAGGTTTTTACTGAGTTGCCTCAAGGAGGCTGACGGCCAGTATCGGCAACAGTATTGATACCTCCCCGTAAACCGTTACGTGCTTAGCGCTCGGCTTTATCTTCCCCCAACTTATTGCTTCCCTACTCCTAGCCCCGCTGAGGCTGCCGTCCCACTCCACCGCGGTAGTCACGTAAACCGCGTAATCCAGGCCGTTCTTGAATTGATTCCACCATATCGTGTGGTGCTTGCTTATCCCCCCACCGAGTATTAGAGCTAGGCTTTTCTTAGATTGAAAGACTAGGTCCGATAACTCCTTCATGTCTTTCAGCGGGTTCAGCTTGAAACCCGTGAATTGGGAGTAGATGAATAGCTGTGTTCCGAACGCTCCGTCAACAACTCCCGGGACGTAGATAGGTACCCCGCGCTTCTTAGCCACCCCTATGATTGAGTTAGGGTCTTTAGATAAAGCCTCCCCAGCAAGCGCGAGGAGTTCTCTAACCCCCCACTCAACCTTAATGGAGGAAGCTCTATACACTAGCTCCCGAACGAAGGACTCTATGAGGGGTCCGTAAGAGTCCTTAGGTATGAACACGTTCCCCAGCCTGTGAATACCTACCCTCTCCAACTCTAGGTCGTCAGCCTCAAAATATCCTTTCAGGTAATTACCGCCTAAAGCCTTAGCTATGTCGTGGTCTAAAGTCCCGCACGTTGTTACGACGACGTTGAAGAAACCCTCATCTATTAACTGAGCTAGCAATCCCCTAAGCCCCGTAGCGACTAAGTTGCCCGTGAAAGAGAGGAATCTTAAGTCAGCTTCCTTAACGCCTTCCTTAAGTATCTCCGTGGCTTCATAAAGGCTTGAAGCAGTGAATCCGTGTATCTCCTTGTATACGTTGATTAAGTCGCTTACCCTCATACCCTTCCATAACCTTACGTCACCTACTCTCTCGTAGGAACTCATGCACTACCCCCTCCAACTCACTCATCTTGATGGTCCTCTGAGTCTTCTCCCTCAAGTTTTTAATCGTTAGCGTGCCCTCCTTAACTTCCTTCTCCCCCAGGAATACCGCGTAGTCGTAGCCTCTCTCAACTACGTCGCTCAATACCTCACCAACCTTCTTCTTAGTGACTACCCTAACGTCTACTACGCAACCAGCGTTCCTGAAGCTCGTGGCGACCCGATCTATCTCAACGACATAATCGCTTAACGCGATCAACGCGATCTTAACACTTCTTTCAGGGAGTCCCCAACCCCTATTCTTGAGTACTAAGTGCATCCTGTCAAGCCCTAGAGCGAAGCCTGTTGCCGGGAGGTCCTCACCACCGTATAAGGAGATTAGCTTGTCGTAACGCCCCCCACCCCCTATGCTGAAGGAGGCGTCGGGGACTATCACCTCGAATATGAAGCCCGTGTAGTATGCTAACCCTCTAGCAAAGCCTAGATCTACGTAAGACTCGTTAATACCTAGCTTCCTGGAAAGCTCGAGAATCTTCATTGTTTTCTCAAGTTCCTCTAACGACTCGCTGTCTAGCCTCAACCTACCTACCTGACTCCTGATTTCCTCGGGTTCCGAGGAGGATACGCTCATTAATTCCTCGATAATTGCCTGTCCTGAAGGCTCGTACTCCCTCACTATGCTCAGGGCTTTCTCAACCTCTTTCTTGTCGAGGTAGTGTATTATTAAGTCCTGGGTTTCCTCAGGTATTTTCCAGGAATTGAATAAGTGTCTGTAAAGCCCTATATTACCTATCTTAATCCTGTAGTTACTTAACCCTACCAGCCTGTAGTAGTCTCTTATGAGTAGTAGGAGCTCTACGTCGGCGTTTATGGTTGGGTCACCTAAATACTCGACGCCTGCTTGAAAGAACTCCCTATACCTACCTGCTTGAGGTTCTTCGTACCTGAAGGCTTGCCCGATATAGTATAGCTTTATGGGTTTAGACCTATTACGCATTAATCTTAAGTAAGCTCTAGCGACTCCTGCGGTGAATTCAGGTCTTAAGCATACTTGACGCCCTCCCTTGTCGTTGAAGACGTACATGCTCCTCTTTATTTCGGGCCCGGACTTAACGGCGAATAAGTCGAAGAGTTCTAGTGTCGGGAGTATTATTAGCTCGTAGCCGTACCTAGTAGCTACCTCGCTAAACGTTTTCTTGAGGTAGTATAGTTCTTCAGAGTCTGGAGGTATTAAATCCCTCATACCTCTCAGAGGGTCTAGCCGGATCTTCATGACTCACACCAAGTCTTCTAACCTGTACTTCCTCACAGTGTAATAAGTTACGTCGCCGTTAGCGTCCACTAGAGCTAGAACAGGCTCAAGATTCTTAAGTAACGCGCTATCAATCCAGCTGAGTAGCTCCTTCGTGTTGAGCGGGGAGTTCTCCTCTACCACGTAGACAGCGTATCTCTGACCCTTCATCTCGAAAACCAACACGTTCTCGCCGTAGCCGGGCTGTGCGACCCTACCTCTATTCCTTAAGTCGAGGAAGGTCGTGAACTTGATCCAGTCATACCTACTCCTAGAATACTTGGAGAATAGATCACCTAACTTAAGGTTTTGGCCGTCCACGTCGACGACCTCACACTCCTTAAAGTACGTGAGGTAAGCTAACTCTACCAAGTCTAGCAAGTAAGTGGAGGGCTCGGTCGTCTTAACCCCGACCCTAGCTTCCGCGAAGATTTCCGGAGGCCCTCTCACTAAGAGTTTGCCGTCCTTAACGCCCACTATGCGTAGGGTCTCCCCCAACACCTAACACCACTATAATTTCCTGTAGTAACTTAAAGAAGCGATGTCTCGCTCCCCGCTTTTTATAAAGCTCGCCTAAACTCTAGTATTAGGTGCTTAACAGATGTTTAACATCAAACCTATTGAGTGGTTGGGGGGCAGGGTCAGGTGGTTAAACACTCTGAAGTTGCCTTGGGATGAAGAATACGTTGAGACTGAGGATTACGAGAGGTTGGCTAAGGCGATAGAGACCATGGAGATTAGGGGGGCTCCAGCCATAGGTGTGGCGGCGGCTTTCGGGATCGCTCTCGCGGCGACTAAGTATGAGGGGGTTGACGTGCTTGAGTTTAAGTCTGTTTTGCTGAAGGTCATTAACAGATTCTCTAGGACCAGGCCTACCGCCGTAAACCTGTTCTGGGCTCTGAATAGGATGGAGAGGGTTGTCCGAGGGGATTACGCCAGCGTTGATGAGTTGAGGGAGAGCGTGGTTAGGGAAGCTCTGAGGATATACGACGAGGACGTGAGAACTAATAAGGCTTTGGGCGAGGTAGGTAGTGAGTTAATTAATGACGGGGACACCGTGCTGACTCACTGTAACGCCGGGGCTCTCGCCACAGCGGGTTACGGGACGGCGTTAGGGGTCATAAGACACGCGTGGTATTCCGGTAAGAAAATCAAGGTGATAGCTACGGAGACCAGACCCATGCTTCAAGGAGCGCGCCTCACGGTATGGGAGCTTAAGAAAGAGGGGATTCCGGTAACGCTGATTAGCGATAACATGGTCGGTTACGTGATGAGTAAGGGGTTGGTGAGCAAGGTTTTCGTAGGCGCTGACAGAATACTCAGGTCCGGGCACGTAATAAATAAGATAGGTACTTACACTTTAGCCGTGCTAGCCCATTACCACAAAATACCTTTCTACGCGGTAGCACCGACTTCAACCATAGACCCCGTGAGCAGGTTGGAGGACGTGGTGATCGAGGAACGCAACCCTGACGAGGTACGTAAGATTCTCGGAAAACTCCTTATAACGATCCCCGACGTGGACGTGATTAACCCTGCTTTCGACATAACACCGCCGCACCTCGTGAGCGGTATAGTAACTGAGAAAGGCTTGATAACGCAGCCATACGAGGAAAACATTACGAGACTCCTTAAACCTACTTGAGTAGTTGCATACTTCGTCTCAAGGACTTCTAACCAAGTTTTATGAGGTACGTGAATAACGCGAAACTCTACGTGGTTTGAGTTGTGGTCAGCTGAGACAGCTGTAATCATCTCTCATATCGTTTCTCTCATCACTACGTAAAGATTTAATAGCTAGCTAATAAGGTTTTAAGTAGATGATGTCACGACGCTCTCCTGAGGTGTGATGACTCTTCTCTTCACTGAATAGTTGTTTTCTTGTTGAGGTCTGTGAGTGTATGGTTCTCACGCTTCAGTGTTTTTAGGTATAAATAGTGCTTCCGGCGAATTATATTCTTGGGTTTAAGATGGCTATCGATAAGGAGTTAGCTGAAGCGAATTTAGTCTTGTATGGTGGTACGTGCCCTAACTGCGGGGGCGTGATAAGTGATGAGAGGTTGAGTAAAGGGGCCCCCTGCAGTGATTGTCTTCCTTTAGTTGAGGGCGGTTTTCACAGCTTGAGTCAAGTTGTTGAGGAGTTGCGTAGGTTGCGTAACTTAAAGAATCTTAGGGGGTTTAGTAATGCTTTGAGGGAGGAGGAAGAGCTACGCGCGTTTTTCAAGAGATGTGTCGGTAGCGAGCCTTGGAGTATTCAGAGGTTGTGGATAAGGAGGATTAGTAAGAGAAGTTCTTTCGCTATGATCGCTCCTACGGGGATTGGGAAGACTACCTTAGGGTTAGTTGCCGCGCTCTACTACTCTTTTAAGGGTAGGAAGTCTTACTTCATAGTCCCTACGACCACGTTAGTCATTCAAGCGGAGAGGAAGTTAATAGAATTCCTTAACAGGATGGGTGGTGCGGCGAGTGTTTTAGCCATACACTCTAAGCTGAGGAGGAAGGAGAGGGAGGAGAGGGAGAGGAGGCTGGAAGACCCTAGAGGATTCGACATACTAATAACTACGTCTAGGTATTTCGTGAAGAATTACGATAAGATAAGTAAGCATGACTTCACCTTCATCTTCGTGGACGACGTGGACGCTGTTTTGAGGGGTTCGAAAGCGATAAACTACCTGCTTAAGCTAATGGGTTTTACGGATGAGGACATAGAGGACGCGCTGAAGATAATTAAGCTTAAGAGAGAGCTGGGGGTGAGGAGTGAGTCTAGCGAGTTAGTCGAGGAACTCAGGAAGCTGAGGTCTAGGCTGGAGAAACGTAAGAACACGGATAAAGTCTTGATAATAGCTTCGGCTACCGGGAATCCTAGAGGGCTTAAGGTAAGGCTGTTTAGGGAGTTGATCGGGTTTGAGATAGGTGCTAGGCCGGAGCTGATAAGGAATATTGAGGATACGTATCTTAAGGTCAGGGACTTAGAGGAGGCTGTCGAGGAAGTTACGAGGTTGGTGAGGGAGTGCCTGGGTGGCGGGGGCTTAATCTACGTTCCCGTCGACTTAGGTATAGGGTTTGCTGAGGAGTTAGCTTCTAGGCTTAGGTCGCGGGGCGTGGTAGCTGAGGCTATGCACAGCAGGAAAATAAAGACTTTAGAAGACTTTAACTCAGGATCCGTGGACGTCTTAGTCGGGGTAGCTACATATTACGGCGTGTTGGTCAGGGGTATCGACTTACCTGCTAGGATAAGGTACGCTGTATTCGTTGACGTACCTAGGCATAAAATTAATCTGAGGCTTGAGAGGTTGAGCGCTACTGACGTGCTGAGGCTCATGCCTTTGTTGAGGGACGTGGTCGTGGATCCGGACGACAAGAGTTTCCTGGAGAACGCTTTCGTGAAGTTGAGGAGGGTTTTGAGGAGGTCTGGGGGTTACTTTCTTAAAGTAGTTGGTGAGGTGTTGGAGGGGGTTAGGGGTCCTCAGACAGCGAGTGAGAAGCTCTTTATGGAGGTTTACGCCAGGGTTCACGAGTTATTGAAGGATGAGGCTGTTGTGGAGGGATTGGTTAAGCACCCTGAGGTCGTCGTTGTTAGGGAGGGGGAGGCGCTCTACGTTTTAATACCTGACGCCCCGACCTACATCCAAGCTAGCGGGAGGACTTCCAGGCTCTACTTAGGCGGGGTTAGTAAGGGCCTCTCAGTCGTGGTGACCTGGAACGAGAAACTCTTGAAAGCTCTTGAGAGGAGGCTTAAGTTACTTACCGGGGAATTCGAGTTTAGGAATCTGCTGGAGATTGACTTAAATCAGGTGATTAACGAGATAAACCGCACGCGTGAGGAGATCTTAGCTATCGGTAGGGGCGAGCTAATCTACGATCTTGGGAGGAGGGTAGAGCTTAAGACAGCTCTCATGGTTGTTGAGTCGCCTAATAAGGCTAGGACGATAGCCCGCATGTTCGGGAAGCCTAGCGTCAAGGAGTATGGGAGGCTCAGGGTTTACGAGGTAAACTTAGGTAATTACACGTTGTTGATAACGGCTAGCGGCGGCCACGTCTACGAGTTAATAACGGATCAAGGTATTGAGGGTGTGGATCCAGCTAATTACGTGTACGGCGTTCTATATCGCGGAGGAACTAACAAGCCTTCATTTATCCCTGTCTTCGCCCCGATAAGGAGGTGTGTGAGGTGCGGCCACCAGTTCGCGACGCTAGAGAACCGCGCCGCGTGCCCCCTCTGCGGCTCGGAAGAAGTCTTGAGTTCCTCAGACATCATTCAGTCGTTGAGGGAGGTAGCTTACGAAGTTGACGAGGTGTTAATAGCTACTGACCCAGATACTGAGGGCGAGAAGATAGCGTACGACCTCTACCAGGTCTTAACTCCTTACAATAGGAACATAAAGAGGGTAGAGTTTCATGAAGTAACTCGTAAGGCGGTGACTCAAGCTTTGAGCAGTCCCCGCGACCTCAACTTCAGGCTCGTTAAGGCGCAACTCCTCAGGAGGATCGAGGATAGGTGGATAGGTTTCTCGCTCTCCGGCAAGCTGCAAAACGATTTCTGGAAGAACTACTTCTGCTCCAGACTCACGTCAGCTTACCAAGAAGCCGGTAGTTCCAGGTCTAGGAGGGTTAGCAAGTATTTAGTTCTCTGCAGTAAGTATAGGGAGTCTTATAAGAGATTAAGTGCTGGGAGGGTTCAGAGCCCTGTTCTAGGGTGGATCATAGAAAGTTACGAAGAGCACCGTAAATCCTTATCTAAGTACCTGGTTTTACGCTTTAAAGACTTGAAGATAATGACTAAAGTCCCTGAAAGCTTGAAAGACTTGATTACTCAAGGCGACGTTAGCGAGGTTCGGGTTAACGTCAGGTGTCGCGGGGTGTCTGAAGAATCGGTGAGTCCGCCGCCACCCTACACAACGGACACCGCGCTCTCAGAAATCTCGAGTGTTTTAGGTATTTCAGCCTCCCAGGTAATGAAGGTTTTACAAGAGCTCTTCGAGTTTGGGTTGATAACTTACCACAGGACTGATAGCGTGAGGGTTTCTGACGCCGGGATTAAGGTCGCGCGAGAGTATTTGAGTGAGAAGCTCGGCGAGTCATGGGATAAGTTTTTTGAGGGGAGGGCTTGGGGGGTTGGCGGGGCTCACGAGTGTATAAGGCCTACGAGGCCTATTGACGCCGAGACGCTTAGGGAGTTGATTAGTGAGGGTGTTATAGAGATTCCTAGAAGGCTTCATAACACGCATTTCAGGGTTTACGACATGATATTCAGGAGGTTTATCGCGTCTCAGATGTCTAAGGCTTTAGTTAGGAAGAGGGATATGGAGTTCCGTGTGGAGGTGATTACCAGGGACTCGAGACGTCTTGAGTTACCGCCTATTAGTAAGGAGGTGGTCTCCGAGGTTGTTTTCGAAGGGTTTAATAAAGTCCTTAAAGTCTTGAAGACCTATCAAGTTCCTGGCGACGGTATTTACAGTTCTGAGGGTTCTGACTTCGAGTACCGCGTTGAGTCGGTGTATGAGGTACCCTTACACACTGAAGCGTCTGTCGTGAGGACTATGAAGGAGAGAGGTATTGGGAGACCTTCCACCTACGCTAAAATAATCGAGACCATACTTAAGCGTAGGTACGCGTTCTCTAAGAGGAGGGGGGAGCTAATACCGTCGTTGCTGGGTAGGGAGGTGTATAATTATCTTACAGAGAGGTATGCTCGCTTAGTTAGTGAGGAGAGGACTAGGGTTCTAGAGAATAAGATGAGTAGTGTGGAAAGTGATGACACTCTTTATAACGAGTTGCTCAGGGAATTATACGAGGAGTTGAGGGCTAACGAATTACTTGGAGTGACTGGGTATGAGCTATAGGAGAGCCGTCGCCGTAGTGAGGCTGGACTTAAGCGCTAGTTCCAGGATGTACGCAGAATCTATAAGCGATGTCTTAGAGCAGATATCGAGTAACGTATCCTTACTCTTATGCCTCTCTTCAGTAACCTCTCTCTACGACTTCATTAACGGGCGTAAGAGGTATAGTAACTACAGGAATTACGTGAGAAGCATTACTAAGAAGTTGCTTAACGTGGTTAGGAGAAGGAATGTCTCCATCATAATAACTCCCCTGGTTAGGAAGGGGGGTGCTAAAGCACATTTCACTACAGCTATAATACCCCCTCTAGGGCAGCCAGTCTTTAAAGCAGGTAATATACTGCCTATTAACGACAAGATATCCTCGAATAAGACTCCGGAAGTATTCGAGGTTAGCAACGTTAGGCTATGTTTCATTTACTTGAAAGAGCTTGAGGTTCCTGAGGCGGCGAGAATATGTAAGTTTTTAGGGAGTGACGCTATAGTTGCCGTTAACCCGCCGCTACTAACGGAGCGTGACCCGGAGCTAACTCTTAAGTTAGGTGTTGTGAGAGCGGTGGAGAATAACATACCCCTCGTCGGGTTAGGGGGTTATCTAGCTGGTAAGAGGGTTCAGCAACCGACCTTCCTAGTCAATAGTTCTGGTGAGGTAGTAGATTTCTATAATGACTACGAGCCGGCGGTCTTCGAGGTCGAGATAGAGAGACTGGATCGCTCGGTGAGGTTGGACCTAGTACGGAAATACTTAAAACTCATTAGGGAAATGAGGACTCATCCCTCTTATAGGGACCTGCCGTAAAACCCTGGCTTCTCCCGATTAAAGCGTATCTATTTATTAAAGATTGTGAAGTATATTTGGGGTTTACGTAAGATGTTCGAGATTAGGTGGCATGGGCGTGGCGGTATGGGTGCTGTCACGGCCGCTGACATAACGGCCTCAGCAGCTATTAAGGCGGGGTTCTACGCTCTGGCGTTCCCTGAATTCGGTGCGGAGAGGAGGGGTGCTCCGGTCACCGCGTATACCAGGATTGATAAGGAAATCATCTATGACAGAACCCCCATAACCAACCCGGATGTCGTGGTGGTTTTAGATCCTTTCATGGTGTCATCGCCCAGAGTTCTCGCCGGGTTGAAGGAAGGCGGTTACCTAATAGCTAACACTACTAAGGAGCCTTCGGAGATACTGGATCAGATAGCGGATTTAAGGCGCTTAAGAATTACTGTGGCGACAGTTGACGCGACGAGCATAGCGATGAGCGTGTTTAAGTTGCCCATCGTTAACACGGCTATGATAGGGGCTTTGGTGGCTGCCACGAACATAATACCGTTGAGTAACGTGGTGGAGGTAGTTAGGGAGAGGTTCCCTGAGAGGTTGGCTGAAGCCAACATACACTTAATTAATGAGTCGTATAAGTTACTTAAGGTGATGAGACCGTGAGTAGTAGGTTGCCTTCATGGAAGGAATTACCGATTGGTGCGGTAATATTAGAGCCGGGGTCTTCAAGACGTTACAAAACTCATGAGTGGAGGACTTTAAGACCTGTCATAAACCAAGACAAGTGCATTAGGTGCCGTATATGCTGGTCTTACTGCCCGGAACCAGCGATACTGGAGGTTGACAAACCCTACGTTACCTCAACCAACAGGAGGTACGAGATCACCTACATGGTAGACTACGATTACTGTAAGGGTTGCGGTATATGCGCGCGGGAATGCCCTGTTAAAGCTATAGAGATGGTTCCTGAGGTGAGGTAAGTGGGTAAGATAGTTCCTCTCTCAGGTAATTCAGCCGTAGCATACGCTGTTAAGTCAGCGGACGTGGACGTGATCTCTGCGTACCCCATAACGCCTCAGACCACGATAGTTGAGAAGTTAGCGGAGTTCATAGCTAACGGTGAGTTAGACGCTGAAATGATTCACGTAGAGTCCGAGCACTCGGCGCTTTCAGCGGCTGTCGGGGCGTCGGCCGCCGGTGCCAGAGTTTATACAGCGTCGTCCTCGCAGGGGATAGTCTTAATGTATGAGATAATGTTCATAGCTTCCTCGCTGAGATTACCTATCGTCATGACGATAGCTGCGAGAGCTCTCTCAGCACCTATAAACATATGGAACGACCACAGTGATTTCATGGCAGTCTCGGACACTGGCTGGGTCATGATGATGGCGGAGAATAATCAGGAAGCACACGACGACGTCATACTCGCTTACAGGATTGCGGAGGATCCAGAAGTGCTCCTGCCCGTGGCCACCGCTCTCGACGGGTACTTCATGACACACACAATCGAGCCTATTGACTTGATTGAGAGGGAGGATGCGTTGAGTTTCGCGCCGAAGAGAAAGACTTGGTTCACCTTAGATCCCGACAAGCCCGTAACTATCGGTGCTTTAGGGGACCCGCAATGGTATTTCGAGTTTAAGAGGCAGCAATACGAAGCTATGAAGAAGTCTAGGGAGGTCTTCGAGAAGAGCGTTGACGAGTTCGCTAAAGTGTTTGGTAGGAGGTATGGCGCGGTTGAGTACTTTGGTGACGAGAATCCTGAAGTAGTGTTAGTGGCTATGGGTCACGTGGTAGGCAACATCAAAGCTTACTTGAGTAGGGTTAGGGGTAAGGATTCTAGAGCAGGGGTACTCAAAATAAAGCTATACAGACCGTTCCCGGAAGACTTGATAGTTAAGTATCTTGAGGGTGTTAAGATCGTCGGCGTTGTTGATAGAGCTCTAGTACCTGGTTCTGCGTCCCCAGGACCTCTGCACTCAGAGATTGTTGCGACGCTACGTAAGCACGGTGTCGACGCCAAGACTTTGAGTTTCGTTTCCGGTCTTGGTGGGAGGCCTGTGACGCACGAGCACATAGGCGTGATGTTCAGCAAGCTCTCCGAGCTCAAGGACAAGCCCGCCTCCGAACTACCTAAAGAACCTCTGTTTATTGGGGTGAGAGAATGAGTAGGGCGTTAACTATTAGGGATCTACCTCGTGAGGAGAGGTTCGCGCCCGGTCACAGGATGTGTCAGGGTTGCGGCGCGGCCATACTGATGCGTCACATAACTAAGGCGTTACCTAAGGACACGATAATAGTTCAAGCGACTGGATGTGTTGAGGTCACCACAACACTATATCCTGAGACTTCATGGATGAATCCGTGGCTACACATAGCGTTCGAGAACGCCGCGGCCGGTGCTTCAGGGGTTGAGGCAGCTATTAAGGTGCTTAAGAAGAAAGGGCAGTTACCTCCCGGGAAGGAGGTGAGGATTGTGGCTATAGGAGGTGACGGCGGTACTTTCGACATAGGTATTCAAGCGCTTTCGGGAATGCTTGAGAGAGGTCATGATATCCTCTACATAGTTTACGATAACGAGGCTTACATGAACACGGGTATTCAGAGGAGCGGGGCCACACCCTTCGGTGCTTGGACCACTACGACGCCGGTAGGGAAGGTATGGCACGGTGAGTGGAGACGTAAGAAGGATATCATAGGGATAGCCCTAGCTCATAGGGTTCCGTACGTAGCCACGGTAAACCCAGCCTACCTACCCGACCTCTACGCTAAGGTAAGTAAGGCTATGAGTATTAAAGGACCTAAGCTAATACACGCGTTCTCCCCCTGCGTACCTGGTTGGAGGTATGAGCCGGCGCTGACTATAACGATAGCTAAGATGGCTGTACAGACAGGTATGTGGATTAACTACGAGATAGAGAACGGCGTCTTAAACGTGACTACCCCAGTACCTAAGAGGAAACCAGTGAGGGAGTACCTGAAGCTTCAGGGGAGGTTCAGGCATCTCACGGATGAGGAAATCAACACCATCCAGAAGTTCGTTGATGAGCAGGTAGCTTACATAAATAAGCTGGCCGGGAAGGAAGTCATAGGGCCTGTTGAAGCTTAAGCGTTTTTCACTCTGATTGGAAGCCTCGCCTTAAAAGGCGAGGAGGTGTTTTATTGCTCGTTATATTTATTAATAATGCTTATAGAGTTTTGTCTTGGTAATGTGTTTGGTGTTGGGTGTGGGCGAGTTTAGTTAGCGATGAGCCCGCGCCTCCCCGGTGTTGGCGGCGGGGGCTGAAAAATGATGTAGCGCTCGTGAGAGGCTCTGAACGATGAGGGAAAGCCTCAGAGGGTGCAGAACACCCGCCATGAGGGGCGGGGAGCCGTCAGCAACCTAACACGCGTGACTCAATCCCTCTGGGTTCCCCGTAACTACTTAAGGGAGCTTGCCCTTAATCTGTTATCGCATAACACGATGCTTTAGGCTCGTAAATCTCGCCGTTACGCCTCAGATTCCTGATTATTTTCTCAAGAACCTCCTCGTCTATCCCGTACTCTGAGGCCTTCTTACGTAATTCTCTATACTTAACGCATTCCTCGCCGGACTCTATGATCTCCCTTATTAATTTGATGACCGTGACTTCCTTATCACGCATGCTCTTAGTCTTACCGGTCATTATTAAGTCCACGTCTATCGTTCCGGTCTCCACGTCCATCCCAACCTGCTCTAAGACAGAGTTCATTAACCTCACAGCTTCCACGGCGTCCTCAGCCTCTACCTTACTCTTCAACTTCATCTTAGCGTGTGCTTCCGCGAGCCTGATGAGCGCTTCTAACTGCCTGGTCGTTATAGCTAGTGGGACATCCTCTCTCTCAGCACTCTTCTTCCTTAACTCTATGTAGTACTCCTTAATTATTCTCTCAGCTTCCTCGGTTAGTTCTGGCTTCACGTATTTTCTCGCGTAAGCTATGTACTTACGTAGGAGGTCAGGCGGGATCTCTGACTCAACGTAGCCGGCTTTCTCGTGGGTCTTTAGGACGTAGCTCGATAACGACGTGTCCTTCATCAAGTTAGGTAGGTCTCTCACCACGAATATCAGGTCAAATCTTGAGAGTATCGTTACCGGTAAGTCGATGTTCTCAGCTATGCTCTCGCTGCTTACGTACCTACCTCTCTTAGGGTTCCCGGCGGCTATCACCGTCGTCCTAGCGTTTAGCCTAGCAACTATCCCTGCCTTAGCTATGCTTACGGTGCCTTGCTCCATAGCTTCGTGGATAGCTACCCTATCCTCGTCACGCATCTTATCGATCTCGTCTATACTCACTATCCCCCCGTCAGCTAAGACCATCGCCCCGGCCTCCAGGAAGTACTCGCCGGTCTGCTTATCCTTAACTACCGCGGCCGTAAGACCTGCGGCGCTAGAGCCTTTACCAGTGGTGTATATCCCTCTGGGAGCTATCCTGGCGGCGTATTGGAGTAGTTGTGATTTAGCTGTTCCCGGGTCCCCCACCATGAGGACGTGTACGTCGCCCCTCAGCCTGGTCCCGTCACGCGTGATCTTGGAGTTACCGCCGAATAACGCTAACGCTATGGCTTCCTTCTCATCCCACATCCCGTAAATCGTCGGGGCTATGCTAGCTATTATCCTACGCCTTATTAAGGGGTCTCGAGAAAGCTCAATTATCTTAGCTTCATCCTCGGCACTGAGTTTTAGCTCTTCGAGTAGTCTCTGAGCGACGACTACGTTGTTGGCTTCGATGTATGGTGTGTAAGTGATTCTCTCAAACTTGCTTGATCTGGTGCCCGGCCTACCCAGTCTAACCACGCCTATCACAGTGACTCTGTCGCCGGGTCTGGCGGCATCCACTAAGTCATCTGTTAAGATTACTTCTATAGACCTAGGTATCTGGCCCGCAGGGACTTCCTCAGGCCTTTCCTGAACGACTACTAGTTGCCAGTCCTTATACTTAGAGCGTTCATGCTCTAACTTGATAGTTCCTCTCCTGAAGCGTTCTTCCTCGGACACCTCGCTGACGCAGACAGGGCAGTACGGGGGTCTCTCCAACTCATCTCTCAGCTCCTCCCTCTCCTCAGGAGGCCACCAAAACTCGTGTTTCTCGCCGTTCAGTAATACGTGCACGTACAGAGCTTTGTAGAGCTTGCTCTTACGCGGTGTTGCCTTAACGATAACGCCTTCAACAGCTATTAACTTCCCTAGGTAGTCGCTGGTAACCCCTCTTATGGTTGTGGTCCTCACCCATCCGTTAAGCCTAACGTAAAACTTCTCATGTTTTTCGGCGTATTCGGGGTACTCACCCCTTATTAAGTCTCTTAAAGCCTTGTTGAACGCGTCGAAAGCTTCGTCAGGGTTTCTCTCTATGAATTCTATGAGGTTAACGTCGTATGTAGCTAGATCTTCGTAATCTATCAGCAGGGACTTACCACCCTCTCTTATCATCCTCCTTATCCTTTCCTTATACTTGAAGGAGCCGTCACCGCTCTTGAAGTTGCTTAAGAAAGACTTGATGAGTTCTACGTCTACCTTATGCTCTATGATTTCCTCACGAGCCTCAAGACTCCCGACTTCGTTATTTTCTGCCACTAACAGCCCACCTCCACTCGCTAATTAGTGTTTTGAGGGTCTTTAAGAAAACGGCTTCCTCAACTAGTATCTTATCTATGTACTCGTCGGCTTCCTCCTCCCTAGACAAAACCGCTATCTTGGTTAACTTCCTCAACCTGTACTGGATCAGGTCGTCGAGATTGCTTTCAAGCTTGATTAAGCTGACGGCGGCTTCAGGTTCTTTCAGGGAAGCTTCCCTCACCTTACTTAAGAGCCTGCGTGCTTCAGGGTAGAACCTAGGTTTTAACTTCGTGAAATCCCTCTCGCCAACCCCCTTCTCACTTATTAAAGCCATGGCGACGTCGCGAGTCTCCAGAGTGTTCTCCTTAATCTCCACGGAGCCGTCCCTACTCAAGAGCTCCGCTAACCAGAAAGGAATCGTGGCTTCAACACCTTTACTTAAGAGCTCCGTAGATTCCCCAACGGACAGCTTACCTAAATCCCTAAAAACAGCTACCTTAACAGGGCTCAGCTCGTGGTAGTACGCAGCTAGGTCCATCAAAGACTTTATCATTGCTCTCCAAACACTATCTAGTCGTTACATAATATTTAAACTCATTTCTTAATCAAGGAACACGCGTAAATACTTAAAAACTCTCGTGAATCATTGTAAAGGAAGGGCCCGTAGCTCAGCCAGGTAGAGCGGCGGACCCCAGCAAGCAGGCCGAGGCTCTTAACCCGTAGGTCCCGGGTTCAAATCCCGGCGGGCCCGCCACAAAACTCACTAACGTGAAGCTTGGAGATGAGGAGTGGTCACCGCCTGAGGTCGTGATGAGGGCTCGTGTTACTGATTCCTTGAGCGTCACGTGGTCGCGGGAACCATATATTTATAAGCTTCATGTTAAAGTTGTTGTGGGTTCAGGAGATGTGTGAGCTGACCGTGAAGCTGAGTAATGGGAAGGAAGTACTGGTTACTGAGGACGTCTTAGGCACTGTATACAAGTACATGAGATTCTCACTGACTCTCGAGGAACTCGCGCGTGAGCTAGGTCTTGAGAGCTGGGAGGAAGCTTACGATTTCGTTAAGAGATTCCCAGCTTGGGTAGCGTGGACACCTCCCTCATTCTTTAAGTACATTAAGGAGAAACTATGTGTTGAGAAGAAGAGTGGTGAGTAAGTCTCAAACACCTCGTTTAAGTAGACCGCACCTCAGCAACTCTAGGTAAGTACTCGCTCACGGTGTTCAGGGATTTCTTTAGCGGGGGAAACGCTTGGAAAACCCTTGCTGGCCACCCACCTACGTTGCCACCGTAGCTTACGGTAAGGAAGAATTCGCTGAGCTAGAGATCGGCGACGCTCTCTACCCGCTAGATCCTGAGATCAAGGTCTGCAGGACCACGTACGGGGGTCTCCTACTACTGAAGACTTCCGTGACTGAAGAGACCGCGGTTAAAACACTCCTAGCTACCCCTCCGTCCACCCTCCGTAGATTCATGAAAGTTCTTTTTTGTTGTGAGTTTACCGAGTTGCTTGAGTGTTTGAGGAGGAACGCCAAGCTCTTATCCGGTTTTAGTTATATGCGTGTTAGTGAGAGGTCTGGCGTGAGCTACGGGCGTGTTGTGGAGCTGCTTAACTCTGCTGGGTGTGGGCCGAGTCCGGTAGGGGGTTATACCCTGAGTGTGGAGCCCTTAGGGAACGTCGTTTGCTTCACTAAACAGCTCCTAACTTTTAAAAACATATCTTGAATCTTATTTCGGTGAGAGTATGGGTGAGTTAAGGAAGATAGAGGTAGTTGATGTTCCAGTACCTCAAGGAACTAACGTCATCATAGGTCACACGCACTTCATTAAGTCTGTTGAGGACATTTACGAGGCTCTAATAACGTCATCAACGGTGATAAGGTTTGGCATAGCTTTCAACGAAGCTAGTGGTGAGAGGCTGGTTAGGAGTGACGGGAATGACGAGGAGTTAATTAAGTTAGCTGAGGAGGCCGCCCTCAAGATAGGGGCTGGGCATACCTTCGTGGTTTACTTAAGGAACGCGTGGCCTATAAACGTCTTAAACGCGTTGAAGAACGTTCAGGAGGTGTGCAGGATATACACCGCCACGGCGAATCCCGTTCAGGTATTGGTTGCTGAGACGAATCAGGGTAAGGGGGTTATAGGGGTTGTCGACGGCTTCACCGTGGTCGGGGTTGAGAACGCTGATAACAAGAAACACCGCCACGAATTCCTCAGGAAGATAGGTTATAAGAGGTAGTGGTACAGAGTGTTTCGAGAGCTCGGTTGATTGAGCATGACCCCTAACGCTTCTCTTAAGTGTTTATCGAGGCAGGAAATACGTGTAAGCGATAAGTTAGCGATAACCCTGTATAGGATCGCTAAGGAAGGGGAGATAGGGCTGCCTGAGACTAGCCTTGAGGAGGTCCTCGCGTCAAGGCCTAGCAGTTTAGTCAGGTATAGGGATCTTAAGAAAGTGTGTAGGGGCTCTGACGCGGCGTTGATTAGCGGGGACGGCATGTCCTTATTCATTATCTTAAATAAGGAGTTCCCCAGCATTCAGCTACTGAAGATACCGGCGTTTGTTAGGGAGATCCTGGTTGTTAGGGAAGCAGCGGGTAACGGTGTTGCCGGCGAGGAATCAGGGTCTGTGTTCTCAGGTCTTAGATTGAGGGCGGAGAAGATAGAGCTTGGTGAGGGGTTCGTAGCTTTTGACTCCGTGTTTAAGGGCGGCTTAGATGACGGCATATACGCGTTGAAAGTGGTGGGTGATAGGCTGGATTCCGTCATAACCAGGGATGAGATAATTAAGTGCTTGAGTGATCAGGGCAGGCTTAAGACACCTCCTAAGAAGACCTCGAAGAAAAAGAGGGGGAGGAGGAAGAGGAGGAAGTAGCGCAGGAAAACGCGTAAGAAAGCATCTAGGAAATCACGAACTAAAAGACGTTAGGTTGGGTTGTTTTTATCTCATATGAGTAAAGCTAGCAGGGCTTTCTGAGCGTGGAGTCTATTCTCTGCTTGATCCCACACCACCGACCAGACACCGTCTATGACCTCGTCCACTACCTCCATACCCCTCATAGCCGGTAGGCAGTGCATGAATATAGCGTCTTTCTTAGCTAGTTTCATGAGTTCCGGTGTTACTCTGAACTTGCTCAGGTCCTTAATTCTCTTCTCTCTTTCCGCTTCCTGACCCATGCTGACCCACACGTCGGTGTAGACCACGTCCGCCGCTCTGACAGCTTCTTCAGGTGTTCTAACTATCTCTATTACTGAGCCGCTCCTCGAAGCCTCTTCCTCAGCAGCTCTGAGTATGCCGTGGTGTGGGTCGTAGCCTTCAGCAGTGCCTATCCTCACGTTAACCCCTAACTTACTCGCCGCTAGCAGTAGTGAGTGCGCTACGTTATTGCCTCCGTCACCTACGTAAGCTACGGTAACCCCCTTCAGCCTCCCCTTCTTCTCGTATATCGTTAGAATGTCGCCCACTGCTTGACACGGGTGTTCTCTATCGCTTAAAGCGTTTATGACAGGTATGCTAGCGTACCTAGCTAGCTCCTCTAGATCGCTGTGTTTGTAGACTCTTGCGACGATGCCGTCAACGTATCTGTCTAAGACCCTCGCTGTGTCAGCTATGGTCTCGCCCCTACCCAACTGGAGTTCCTGCCAATTAACGCTTATTGAGTGACCGCCTAACTGAACTATGGCTTGCTCAAAACTGATTCTAGTCCTAGTACTTGGTTTTTGGAAGATCATCATGACGGTCTTCCCTTTAAGTACCGGTATTATTCTCTCCCCGCCGTAAAACCTCTGCTTTAAGTTGTATGCAGTGTCTATCAAGAACATGAGTTCTTCCGACGTTAAGTCATTAACTGAGAGGAAATCCCTACCTTTTAAAGACCTCACGAGGTTCGCACCCAGTGTAGTATTCAAGGAAAGCAAAATAAGTTTTAATTTATAATTTCAGAATTTAGGTAGTTTTTGAAGATCATGAAGGACGTGAGAATACTCCTTAAGGTTGCTGAGGAGAGAGGCGGTGTTAAGCCAGGCTTCTCACCCTACCACGTCTTTAAAGCACTTGATTCTCTGCACGCGCAGGGTGCTGGTAGCAGGCACGAGTTGATGAGGTTGCTTGGCTTGGGCGAGGCCAGCGTCAAGACCTTACTTAATAGGTTGAGGGAGGCAGGCTTGGTCAGTATCTCAAGACCTCACGGCACTAAATTAACGGATGCTGGGAGGGGGTTAATCAGTAGTCTTAGAGAAGTCATGAAGATAATCCCGTCCTTAAGGGTTGAGGGCGTGTGCTTGAATTGCTCTATCTCAGGGCTTATCTTAAGAAACGGCCGCTTCATCATGGATAGGGTTGGTGGCGTGATAATTCTTAGGGATCTGATAGTTAAGGAGGGTGCTGACGGTGCCTTAATACTAACGTACTCTGGAGGGGTTTTCTACCTCCCCGTCATGGGGGGCTTGGAGGAGTTGAGAAATGAGGAGCTCTCTCATCAATTAAGAGGTTTTCAAGTACGTGATAACGACTTGATAGTTTTAGGTATGTGTTACTCAAGTAACGGCGAGAGATGTCTTGCCGCGACAGTCAACGCGATCATTAAGGTCTTAAGCTCTGAAGGCGGCGAGTAATGAGGGCGGCGGCATTATATACTGGGGGTAAGGACTCGCACTACGCTATCGCGGAAGCGTTAAGGAAGGGTTTCTCAGTAGAGTTGTTGATCATCGTTATTCCTGCGAGCAGTGATTCCTGGATGTTTCACGCGATTAACGTAGAGTTCGCTAAACTTCACGCTGACTTAATCGGGGTTGATAAGGTGGTTATACCCTCAAGCGGTATTAAGGAACTTGAGGTCTCGGAAGTGCTTTCCCGACTCAAGAAGCTAGATCTACGATTAAAATACAGGTACTTGGTCTCGGGGGCTGTAGCGTCTAAGTATCAGAAAGAGAGAGTTGATTTAATAGCTAGGGAGCTCGGGCTGGAGCACGTGGCACCTTTATGGGGTCGTGATCAGAGAGCCCTCTTATTGGAAGAGGCCAGATACCTGAGCTTCATGATCACCGCCATCCAGGCATACGGGATTAGCATGAGGTGGTTAGGGACAGTAATTAACGAGGGTAACGTCGAGGAGTTTCTTAAGGATCTTGAGAAGCACGGCGTGAGCCCTGTTGGTGAGGGAGGGGAGTTCGAGACATACGTAATTACGTCGAAACTCTTTAAGGGTGGAGGTGTTTACGTGGAGTCAGCGGAGCTCGTTAAGTACCCGTTGCACGGGTCCGGATATTACGTCATTAAATCAGCCAGGGCTTGAACACCTCACGTTTTTGAGGGTGAGGCGTTGCCGCACACACTATTTCTTAAACCAAGCTTCAAGACCCCTAGCCTGAGTTTTGAGGAAGTCCCTATACGCTTTCCTTAACCTCTCCACCGCGCCGCTAACCCTGCTTTCTGAGAAGTCGTGTTCTTCTACTAGGATCTTATTTATTAACTCGGGGTTGGGCTCATCCCACTTGATCGTGTACGCGTCCGTTACCGGCGGGTTCAAGAATATCTTCCTAATTTCCTCGTAGTTGAAGTCTATCTTGACGTTAGGGAGTGCCTTAATAGCTTTTTCGAAGCTTCCGTGCGTTTTTATTAGTTTAAGCGCGGTTTTAGGTCCCACGCCCTTCACCCCCTCAGGGTTGAAGTCTGTCCCGAGGAATATGGCTATATCTATTAGCTGCTCCCTCGTTATCCCTAATTGCTTGAGGAGTGTGTCTAACTCTATTAATTCTGGTTTTATCTCGACATACACTTCCTTACCCGGTAATTTACGCTTACCGCTGATAGTCACGTTTCTTAATAGTCTGGGGGTGTTGAATAGGAGTGAGTCGTAGTCTTGAGAGATTGAGGCCCACGCATCGCCTTTCCTAGCCATGTAAGCTGCCTGAGCCTCGCCTTCTGAAGGTGCGTTAACGTACGGTATCCCCATAGCCGACAGCAACTTCTTAGAGTCTTCAACCATTTCCGAGGTCAGCCTCCCGGTGGCTTGCGCGTATTTACGTGCTTCCTCGATCAAGCCCTCGGCTATTGCTTCCTCATACTTCTTAGCGAACTCCTCCCTTACCGCAAGTCTCTCCGCGATTTCCTTCGCTTTAAGTTCTGGTGGTTTGCCGTCGAAGACGTACACTGGTTTAAGCCCGGACTCCACGAGGTTTATCGTTCTGTAGAAAAGTCCGCTTAAGTGGCTCGTCACGCGTCCTTTAGAATCCATTAAGGGGGTTCCGTCAGGCTGTCTTATCGCTGCCAAGAACTGGTAGAGAGCGTTGTACGCGTCAATGACGACGACCTTCCCCCTCAGCTCCCTCAAGTCGTTGATGGTCCTCACTGCCGCGGTTTCCTCAACTAACTCTCTCAAGTTGACGCCCACGGCACGGACCCACCTGAATTAACTATTCAGAGTTATTATTTTTGGTTCCGACACCTAAACACAACAATTTATAATTAGAGGCCATAACAGATTATTAGGTGAGGTGAATACGAGCGTAGGCGGCTCTGACGAGTTTGTGTCTTACCTTGTTAACATAGCTCGTAAATGGTCTAGAGTGTGGGAGGAGAGGGGGGTTTATGAGGCGAACCCTAGGGAGGGCGTGCCAAAATACTTCTTGACTGCGGCGTTCATGTACCCTAACGGGCCGGCGCACGTAGGCCACGCGAGAACGTATTTAATCCCTGACATACTAGCCAGGTTTCTGAGGGGTTTAGGGTATAACGTGTTATTCCCTATGGCCTTTCACTACACCGGGACACCGATACTCGCTCTCGCCGAGGGCTTGGCTACCGGGGATTCACAGTACGTGAGTAGTGTGGCTGAGGTATTCCAGGTCGATGCCGCGGAGCTCTCTAAGCTTAAGGATCCCGTGTCCGTGGCCAGATTCTTCCACGAAATATCTAAGAACGCGATGAGGTTGTACGGGCTGTCTATTGATTGGAGGAGGGAGTTCACGACCATAGACCCTGAGTTTAAAGCATTCATTAGGTGGCAGTTCAAGAAGCTCCTAGACTTGGGTTACTTGACTAGGGGGTCCCACCCGGTGGGTTGGTGCCCCAGACATAACATGCCGGTAGGCATGCACGACACTAAGGGTGACGTGGAGCCTGAGATAGAGGAGGTCTACCTGATAAAGTTCGTTGGTCTTGACGGGCTGGGTTACGTCGTAGCTACTTTAAGACCTGAGACCGTGTTAGGCGTGACTAACATATGGGTCAACCCAAACATTAAGTACTGTGTTGCCAGGGTCGAGACTAGCCGGGGTGTCGATACTTGGGTACTCTCCTGCGAGGCCGCTAAGAAACTGAGTTTTCAGAGGAACGTGGAGGTATTACGTGAGGTAAGTGGTGAGGATTTGATAGGTAGGGAGGTCGTGAACCCGGTTACCGGGCGCGTGGTTCGAGTCATTGAGGCCTCCTTCGTCGACCCCAGATTCGGGACGGGCGTGGTGATGAGCGTTCCCGCCCACGCACCCTACGATTACGTGGCTTTACGTGATTACGTCCTCAGTAAGAGGGGTGGTTCTTGGGAGGGTCTGGAGCCAATACCTCTCATCAAGGTTGAGGGGTACGGTGATGTTCCTGCCAGAGACGTCGTCGAGAAGCTGGGTATTAGGTCGCAAGACGAGCACACGCTACTTGATAGCGCTACGAAAGAGGTTTACAGGGTGGAGCTGGAGTCAGGTGTTATGCGTTCAGACGTGGCTAGCCTGGTTGTGAAGGAGGTGGTTGAAGGGGCTCGAAGCTTCGTAGAGGGGGAGATCTCCGGCGTCCCCGTTAAGGAAGCACGTGAGAAGATCAAGAATTTCTTGAGGAGTAGGGGGTTCGGAGACTCTATCTACGAGATAATGAACGCGCCAGTATACTGTAGGTGTGGTACGGAGATAGTGGTCAAGATAGTTAAGGATCAGTGGTTCATTAATTACGGAAACCCTGAATGGAAGAAGTTAGCGCTTGAAGCTCTATCTAGGATGAGGTTAGTGCCTGAGGAAGCGAGGACTCAGTTCGTGCACACCATCAACTGGTTGAGGGAGAAAGCGTGTACTAGGAGTAGGGGTCTGGGGACTGAGTTGCCGTGGGCTCCGGGGTGGATTATCGAGTCTTTAAGCGATTCCACTATCTACATGGCTTTCTACACGGTCATCCATAAAATAAGGGAGTATAAGATACCGCCCGAGAAACTGACTCACGAGTTCTGGGATTACGTCATGCTCGGTCTCGGGGATCCGAGTAAGGTCGGTGTTGATCAGGTGGTTTTAGAGGAGCTGAGGAAGGAATTCCTTTACTGGTACCCCCTCGACTCCAGACATAGTGGTAAAGACTTAATACCTAATCACTTAACGTTCTTCATATTCAATCACGTAGCTATATTCCCGGAGAGCTTGTGGCCTAAGCAGATAGTCGCTAATGGTTGGGTGCTCGTGCAGGGGGAGAAGATGGCTAAGTCTAAGGGTAACATACTCCCCCTGCACTGGCTAGTCTCTACTTACTCGCCTGACGTGGTCAGGCTTGCTATAGCGTCCGGTGCCGAGGTCGAGAGTGACCTGAATCTCGACGTAGAAGTGCTTGATTCTACTAGAGCTAAACTTAAGGCTATACACGACCTAGTCACGTCAATCTTCAGAGAAAGTGACTTAAGTCAGGTCGTGGACCTCCCTGAGAGATGGCTTCTCTCCAGATTCGCTAGGAACGTGTTAAGCGCTTACGACGACTTATCTGGGGTGAGGGTTAGGGCTGCTTGCCTGAAGATATTCTATAACGTCCATCAAGACATCCTCAAGTATTTGGAGATGGTTGAGAAACCCTCGAAGGTCTTAAGGGATCTAGTGATTATGTGGCTTAAGGTGATGCACCCGGTAACCCCGTTTATTACTGAGGAGTTATGGCATGAGATAGGGATGAGCGGGTTACTAGCTACTGAGGAGCTGCCTTCGAGGGATGAGCTGAGGAAAATGATTGACGAGTCTGTGGAGCTGAGCTACCTGTTCTTGGAGAGATTCGTTGATGACTTAAGGAACTTGACTAAGGTGGTGAGAGGTAATGAAGCAGTGGTATACGTTTCCCCGGAAGCGGACTACAAGCACTTAGTTGAGAGTATCCGGATACTGCGTGAGGGCGGTAGGATGAGTGACGTGATAAGGTATCTCGTAGCCAGCGGGTTCGCGGATCGGAAGCAAGCGCCTAAGATAGCTAAGACATTGATAGACTTGATCATGTCGCTACCTCCAGAGTTGCTGGAAGCTATAGTTAAGGTAGGTTCGGTGAACGAGTATGAGATACTCCTCAGGTTCAGGAAATTCGTGGAGGAGGAGACGGGAATCAAGATTAAGGAAGTCTTCAGGTCGAGTGACGAGGGCGCGCCTGACTACGGCGGTAAGAAGAGGACCGCACTACCTTTCAGGCCTAGCATAATGCTTATGAGTTCCTCGTGAGACCCCTCAAAGATTTGCTTGGTGGCACGATCAGAATGAAGAATCTTTTAGGTAATTTGAAAGCGCCGTTGATCTTGGTGTTTTATGGTTTCTTCCTCATACTGATACAGATAGTCATGATAAGATTCCTGGTCTTCCTTAGCGAGGAATTAAGTCGTTCGATACTGATTCAGGTAGTGGCGGTTGCCTTGTACCTCTGTTTTAACGCCGCGCTACTGTATTCTTGGTACGTGCTAACCATGTACGTTAGGAATAAGTTTTCTCCTTCTCAACCGTGAGACACCCGGATTCATTACCAGGGAATCATTGGTTTGGAGCTCAGAGCTGCAATGGGTCTTCATCTCTTCAGTCCGCCCGTCGTCGACCTCACAGCTCCAACTATATTCTCTTAAGGAACTTTTAAAGTGTTGCCGTGGAGTGGATTAATCAGACAAATGCCTTCTCATCAATTTTCAGTGCCGGAGGCAGACATCATCTTATCCGCTTCTCAAATATTATGTCTTAAGTTTGAAGTAATAAATGCCGTCGTGAAACTGCTTTGACTTTCATATTGGTTTATGTGTTTTGATGTTATTCTTCTGCTATTATTATTACGTGTACTTTCTTGCCGTATAGTGGTTTTACTTCGGGTTGGTGCTTCGCTAGTGGGTATAGGACTACTGTCCCACCCCTAAACTTTATCACGGAGCATTTGGCGTATATGAACTTAGCCACGTTATCACCGACAATTAATAGTGTTAGAAAAGCTTATAAAATTTGAAAACAAAAATACAATACTGGTGAGCTACTCTATGAGGGGTGAAGAGCCCGTTGTTAATGAGGCTCTTAAGGTTAGGGCTCTCCCCGAGGGTAGCTATGACAAGCTCTTAGAGTTCCTGAAGCTATACCGTGATGCAGTCCAAATAGTCGTAGATAGAATTTGGGATATCGATGAAAAACTCTCTTGGAAGAAGCTACACAGACTATTCTACAGCGACTTAGTCTCAATGAGTTTCAGAGCACACCACGCTAAAGAGATATACATAAACGCCAAAAACTTGATGGAATCAGCTAAGAATAACGGCGGTAGAAAGCCAGTATTCAGAAAACTAAGTGCTAGGGTAGACAAGTACGACTATAAGCTAGACTTAGACAACATGGTTTTAACACTGAAGCTCCACAACAACTACGAGGTTAAACTAAGGCTAGTAACATCTAAAGAGAGGGTTGAGAAGTTTAGGGGTTGGAGTAATTATGAGTTAGTTGTGAAGTACGAGGATGGAGAATTCTGGATATCAATATACTTTAAGAGAATCGTTAAATCATTAAAACCTAGAACGGTAATGGCTATAGACTTAAACTTCGATAACGTGACGCTAACAGTATTCACTCTCGATGGCAAGTTAATCAGGTTGAAGAGGTTTAACACACCTCACAAAAAGATACTAACCCACAAAATATGGATCGAGAAAATACAGAAGAAGTACCCAAAATCATGGAGATTCATCAAAAGCGTTAGGAAAGCTATTGAGAAGCATGGAGAGAGGATAAAGAACATCTCATGGGATTACGCACACAAAACAGGAAACACGATAGCTAAGCTAGCGTTCAGACATCACTCAGTAATAATCCTCGAAGACTTAGAGAAGTTGAGAGAGAACAATAAGAAGAGGGATAAGGAATTCAATAAGAGGCTGGGGCTGTGGTTCTACCGTAGGATACAGTTCTGTATAGAGTACGAGGCTATGGAGAGGGATCTCGAAGTAGTTAAGGTTAATCCTAAGGGCACATCTTCAAAGTGTCCTAGATGTGGTGGTAGGCTGGTTGAATACGGGTATAGGGTGCTGGGTTGTAAGAGGTGTGGTTTCATAGGAGATAGAGACGTTACCGCAACAATAAACATCTACAAGAAATACATATCTAAATACTCAAGATGTGGGGTCTTTGGGGTGGCCCCGAACGCCCCTAAGCCCGATGAGAACCCGAGCGGGATGCAGGGGAACAAAGATGAGGCAATGACCACAAAGAGCTGAACCCCGCTCGCGTGAGTTAAGCAAGCTACGGTAAGTTGAGTTGGTGCCGGCTTCCCCGCTGGAGGTACTTGAAGTTACCTGTAGTGGGATTGAACCTCGGCGCGGGCTCATTAGCTACACCCACACCCCGCGAATCATCACAGAACGAATCATTCAAGAACCTATAGCATTGCTAACAGCAGATATTTAAACTTACAGTTGATCCTGCAACAACATGGTTGTAATATCATAGCGTGGGTTTCTCATCACGTGTTTCAGCGCTTATAGACCTAAATCATCAATGGTCTTACGTTATCAGACCTAATAAGTGTTTCAAGGTATTAAGTTGAATATCGGGGATTTAATTATTTCCGCTACTTTCTTCTCATCCATCAAGACTATGGTTAGTGCTGCTACGTATTTCAGGCTGTATACGTCTGCCACGTACCTGAAGTACTCAGCTATTTCCTTGTTGAGTACTGCGTGTACTGAGATCACGTAATCCCCTCTCTGGAGTAGTGCCGGCGGTTTGCTCTTGGCTTCAAGCCCTATTATCTCGTCCTCGCTTGTCGGCATTGCTAGGGGGATGTTTAGCGACGTCGATAATTGTGAGGCTATGTTTAGTGAGTAGTCAGGTAGGGTCACGAATCTGTCTGCGATGAAACCCGGTAGCTTCTCGAGTAGTCTGTACTTGAAGTACGTGGTGACGTAGTTTATGAAGTACGGGTCTGTGCAGGCTTTCCTTAAATCCCAGCCTACCCTATTCATGAACCTGCTCACGTACTTCTTAACGAACTCCTCGCTTAGGAAGTTCTTGAGTAGTCGTTCAGCCATCGGGTAGGCCGGGACCGTTATGCCGTGATAGTACTTGCTTAAAGTCGCTTCACTGATGCCTAAAGCGTGAGAAAGCTCAACGTTCTTATAGACCTTCCTGACCGAGGAGAGGACAGTCACCGAGTCAACCCTAACGACCAGCTCGCGAATCTTCTTGCTCGCGTACCACCTCAACCTAATCACTAATAGGATGTGATGTCGTGGGTTTTATTTTTAGTTATTTCAGAGCCCTCTCAGGGTTTTGTGGCGGGCCCGCCGGGATTTGAACCCGGGACCTACGGGTTAAAAGCCCGCCGCTCTACCTGGCTGAGCTACGGGCCCAACCCACTCATTTATATTTATTAACTCCTTTAAAACTTTATTGATTTGGTCGAGAGGTTTAAAGCTTAAAATGTGTGTTCTAGTTTTCTTGTTTAGCGGAGGAAACTGGTGGGGAAGTAGATGAGTGAGAAACTTAAGTTTAAAATACTTGAGCACGAGCTGGTTCCTGAGCACGAGGTCTTGAAACCTGAGGAAGCTATTGAGGTCTTGAGGTCTCTCGGGGTTAGGCCTGAGCAACTGCCTTATATTAGGGCTTCAGACCCGGTTGCTAGAGCTATAGGGGCTAAGCCCGGCGACATAGTTAAGATAACGCGTAAGTCCCCTACCGCCGGTAAGATAGTTGTTTACAGGTTCGTTATAGCTGGGTGATTGTGTTGGAGGATCCGGTCAAGTTAGATAAGGAGGTTCGTTGGTTACTCGTGGAGTCTTTTCTGAAGGAGAAGGGTCTCGTGAAGCAGCATCTTGATTCCTACAACACCTTCGTGACTTCAGGGATTAAGAAGATAGTTAAGGAGTTAGGTAGGGTTGAGATAGCTCACCAGAAGATATACCTGGAGGTTATTGACGTCAAGATCGGTGAGCCGGAGCTTAGGGAGATTGAGGGCGCTGTCTTAAGAGGTTTGGAGAACCTTAACCCGACGATCGCCAGGATCCGTAACTTGACGTACAGCGCGCCAATGTATCTCACGATAGCTATACACGAGGACGGCTTCGAACATGTTGAGGATAACGTCCCGTTAGGGTTTATGCCGGTGATGATTAGGTCGGTGCTAGACCCTACGAGCAGGCTCAGTAAGGAGGAGCTCATTAAGTATGAGGAGGACTGGAGAGATCCCGGGGGTTACTTCATAATAAACGGGTCTGAGAGGGTTATAGTGGGTCAGGAAGACTTAGCACCTAACAGGGTGTTAGTTGATTACGGTAGGGAGGCTTCCTCAATAACTCACACAGCTAAAGTAATCTCGGCTTCCGCCGGGTACAGAGTCCCGATAATACTTGATCGCTTGAAGGACGGGACGCTCACCATAAACTTCCCCTCAATACCTCAGAAAGTCCCCTTCGTAATCATGATGAGGGCGTTGGGCCTGGAAACGGATATGGAGATAGCTCTAGCTGTTTCCCCAGACCCTGAAATACAGAAGGAGCTGATCCCCTCTCTCTACGCTGCTAGGGAGATCAGAACTCAGGTTGAGGCACTGGATTACCTGGCTTCGAGAGTCACTATAGGGATCACCGATCCTGAAGCCAGGCGTAACAGGGTTCTCCAGATACTCGACATGTACTTCATGCCTCACCTAGGTAACACCCCGAATACCAGGATCCTTAAAGCCCTCTACCTGGGTCAGATGGCGTGTAAGTTGATAGAGTTGGTTCTGGGTAGGAGGAAACCGGACGATAAGGACCACTACGCTAACAGGAGGTTGAGGTTAGCCGGTGACTTAATGGCTCAGCTCTTCAGGGTTGCTTTCAAGGCCTACATGAAGGACTTAAGGTATCAGGTAGAGAGGTATAGGCTTACTAAGGGGAGGAAGCTCTCTCTGAGAGCTCTGGCCAGACCCGACATAGTTACTGAGAGACTCAACTACGCTTTAGCTACGGGTAATTGGGTAGGTAATAGGACGGGGGTTAGCCAGATACTTGACAGGACTAACTGGATTTCCATGTTGAGTCACTTGAGGAGGACTGTAGCCCCGTTGAGTAGGGGTCAGCCGCATTTCGAGGCCAGAGACCTACACCCAACTCAGTGGGGGAGGATATGCCCCTTCGAAACCCCTGAAGGACCTAACTGTGGTTTAGTTAAGAACCTAGCTCTCTCAGCTTATATTACTGCGGGGGTGGAGGAGTCTTCCGTCATACCGCACGCACTCGAACTCGGCGTGGTGAGCTTGCTTGAGGTTTACGAGAGGCTTAGGAAAGGTGATGAGGAACTTCTGGAGAAGGTGACTACCTACGCTAAGGTCTTTCTAAACGGTACTTTAATAGGGTATTACCCCAAGGAGGACGCTTCCGAGTTAGTGAATAGTTTGAGGAGGTTGAGGAGGTCCGGGAAGCTGCATCACGAGGTAAACGTCTCTTACATGAGGACTGAGTACGTCAACGAGGTACACATAAATTGCGATAGTGGCAGGGTTAGGAGGCCCTTACTAGTCTTGGAGAAGGGTAGGGTTAGGATAAGCGGTGATGTTGTGGAGAAGCTTAAATCCGGTAGTATCACGTTCAGCGACTTAGTTAGTATGGGCATCGTTGAGTACCTGGACGCTGAGGAGGAAGACAACGCGTTGATAGCTCTAGACCCTGAGGAAGCGACCCCGAACCACACACACTTAGAGCTCTACCCGCCGTCGATCCTAGGCGTTGCAGCTGTTTTAATTCCTTACGCTAACCACAACCAATCACCTCGTAACGCGTATGAGGCAGCTATGGCTAAGCAAGCGGTTGGTTTGAACGCCGCTAACTTCCACTTAAGGTTTGATAGCAGGGCTCACTTCCTGCACTACCCGCAGAAACCTGTCGTGCAGACCAGGTTCTTGGAATTGATAGGGTTTAACTCAAGGCCTGCCGGGCAGAACTTCATAGTTGCGGTTCTCTCGTTCACGGGCTATAACATGGAGGACGCCGTCATAATGAATAAGTCCTCTGTTGAGAGAGGGCTTGCTAGGTCGACCTTCTTCAGAGACTACAGTACTGAGGAGTTGAGGTATCCTGGCGGTCAGAGGGATATCATAGGGATCCCGGACGTCAAGGTGAAGGGCTATAGGGGTAAGGAGAACTACGAGTTCCTGGATGAGGACGGCATAGTGCCTCCGGAGGTCGACGTAGTCTCGGGTAAGGTCCTCATAGGCAAGACATCGCCCCCGAGGTTCTTGGAGGAGTATAAGGAGTTCGGCTTGGTTGGTGAGGCTAGGAGGGATTCCTCAGTTAGTTTGAGGCACGGTGATAAGGGTATCGTGGATACCGTGGTGGTGACCGTTGACGGCGAGGGTAATAAGTTCATAAGGGTTAAGGTGAGGGATTTAAGGATTCCTGAGATAGGCGATAAGTTCGCGTCCAGGCACGGGCAGAAAGGTGTGATAGGTTTGTTAGTTCCTCAGTACGATATGCCGTACACGTTTGAGGGCGTGACTCCTGACTTGATAATTAACCCGCACGCGCTGCCTTCTAGGATGACGGTGGGTCAGTTGATAGAGTCTATAGCTGGTAAGGTAGGCTCTCTCAAGGGTAGGACTGTTGACGGCACGCCATTCTTCGGTGAGAAACCTGAGGATTTGAGGAGAGAGCTCTTGCTGTTCGGTTACCCGCACGACGGTACCGAGCCTATGTACGACGGCAGGACGGGCGAGCTGATATCGACCCCCGTATTCATAGGTGTCGTATATTATCAGAGGCTACACCACATGGTGGCGGATAAGCTGCACTCGAGGTCTAGGGGTCCTGTGCAGTTGCTGACTAGACAGCCTACCGAGGGCAGGGCTAGGGAGGGAGGCTTACGTTTCGGCGAGATGGAGAGGGACGCGATAATAGGTCACGGCGCTACGATACTGCTTAAGGAGAGGCTCCTGGATAGCTCGGATAAGTACACGATATACGTGTGCGAGAAGTGCGGGCTTCTAGGGTGGTTTGATAGGAATAAGGGTAAGTACGTGTGCCCCGTGCACGGTGAGGAAGGCAGCATAGTCTCCGTCGAGGTTTCCTACGCGTTTAAGCTACTGCTGCAGGAGATGATGAGTATGCTCATATACCCCAAGATAATACTTAGGGAGAAGTTCTCGGGTGAGTGATCATGGTCGCTGAGAAGGAGATAAAGAGTATTAAGTTCGGCATACTGTCGCCGGACATGATAAGGAAGATGTCGACGACCGCTATAGTGACTCCCGACGTCTACGACGAGAACGGCATGCCCGTTAAGGGAGGGGTCATGGATCCTAAGCTGGGCGTCATAGAGCCGGATCAGAGGTGTGAGACTTGCGGTAATAAGCTGGCTCTCTGCCCCGGACACTTCGGCAGCCTCGAGCTCGCTAGGCCTGTCATACACATAGGGTTCGTTAAGCATATTTACGAGTTGCTTAGAGCTACGTGCAGGAAGTGCGGGAAGCTTAAGATACCGGAAGACGAGATCGAGAGATACTTGAGGTTGCTGGAGAAGTTGAGGGATAGGTGGCCTCAGCTAGCTGAGTCCCTCTCGGAGTACGTGAAGAGGAAGGCTATGAAGGTTTACGAGTGCCCTCACTGTGGTGAGAGGCAGTACAGGATACGTTATGAGAAACCCACCACCTTCATCGAGGAGGGACCTCTCGGGAAGCTGACGCCCACGTTCATTAGGGACTGGCTTAGCAGGATTCCCGACAGACACTTAAGGGTTATGGGTTACGATCCTGAGACCGCGCACCCGGCGTGGGCCATAATAACTGTTTTACCCGTGCCGCCGATAGCGGTCAGGCCCTCAATACTTCTTGAGACCGGTATAAGGGCTGAGGACGACTTAACTCATAAGTTGGTTGACATAATAAGGACTAACGAGAGGCTTAAGGAAGCTATAAACGTGGGGTCCCCTGAAATAATAATAGAGGATTTGTGGGACTTACTCCAATACCATATAACGACGTACATAGATAACGAGGTTCCCGGCGTCCCGCCGGCTAAGAGGAGGTCTGGGTCTCCTTTAAGGACCTTAGCTCAGAGGCTTAAGGGTAAGGAAGGTCGTTTCAGGAATAACTTGTCGGGTAAGCGTGTTGACTTCTCTGCCAGGACCGTGATATCCCCCGACCCGTACTTAAGTATTAATGAGGTGGGGGTTCCTGTCGAGGTTGCCATGAATCTGACCGTGCCTGTCAGGGTGACTCCGTGGAACGTGGATGAGTTGAGGAGGTACGTGTTGAACGGGCCATTCAAGTATCCCGGAGCTAACTACGTCATAGAGCCTAACGGGCGTAGGCTGGATCTCAGGTATAATAAGGACTTGAAAGCCGTTGCTGAGGCTCTGAAACCCGGTTTCGTGGTTGAGCGTCACTTGATAGACGGTGATATAGTTCTCTTTAATAGGCAGCCCTCCCTCCACAGGATGTCGATAATGGCTCACGTGGTTAAGGTGCTTCCGGGCAGGACCTTCAGGCTTCACTTAGCTGTCTGCCCGCCCTACAACGCGGACTTCGACGGGGATGAGATGAACTTACACGTCCCTCAAACCCCTGAGGCTCAGGCTGAGGCGCGCATGCTACTCTTAGTCCAGGACCACATACTCTCGCCGAGGTATGGCGGGCCTATAATAGGGGGTATTCAAGACTACATTAGTGGTGGGTACCTACTCTCGTCTAAGGCTACCTACTTAACTAAGGACAGGGTTTCAGACCTCCTCGCTAGCATAAACTACGAGGGCGAGATACCTGAGCCCGCTATACTGGCTCCGAAGCAGGCCTGGCTTGGTAAGCAGATAATCAGCTTGCTCCTCCCGGAGGACTTCAACTTCGCTAAGGAAGCTAAGATTTCTAGCGGCGCGTTTAAGTGTCAGGACGAGGAGTGTTTCTGGGATTCCTACGTCTTAGTTAAGAAGGGGAAGTTCTTGATGGGCGTGATAGATAAGAACTCTATAGGTGCTCAACAGCCTGAGTCCATGCTGCATTACCTGATCATGGAGTACGGATCTAGCTTCGGGAGGCAGTTCATGGACAGAGCTTTCAAGCTCTTCTTAAGGTTTATTGAGATGAGGGGGTTCACGATGACTTTAGACGACATACTAGTGCCTGAGCGCGCTTACGAGGAGATCAGGGAGGTTTATAAGAGAGCTTTAGAGGAGGTTAATAAGGCTCTCAAGCTTTACGAGGAGGGGAAGCTGGAGGTTACTCCAGGGCGGACACTCGAGGAATCGCTGGAGCTTAAGATCCTCGAGATATTGTCTAAGGCTAGGGATGAGGCTGGGGAGATCGCTGTTAAGTATCTTAACCCATTCAATAACGTCTTCATCATGGCTAAGACGGGCGCTAGGGGCAGCGCTCTGAACATTACTCAGATGGCCGCTATGCTTGGCCAGCAATCCGTCAGAGGTGAGAGAATACACAGGGGTTACACGAACAGGACCCTGCCCTTCTTCGAGAGAGGCGATATAGGGCCTGAAGCGAGAGGTTTTGTCGTGAACTCGTTCGTTAAGGGGCTCACGCCGATAGAGATGTTCTTCCACGCGGCCGGCGGTAGGGAGGGCTTGGTAGACACCGCTGTCAGGACTTCGCAGAGCGGCTACATGCAGCGTAGACTCATAAACTCGTTGCTAGACGTGGTCGTGGAGTATGACGGGACCGTGAGGGCTGCTTACGGGGACTTAATACAGTTCAGGTATGGTGAGGACGGGGTAGATCCTAAAAACACTTCCTTCGGTAAGGCGGTGAATGTTGACAGGATAGTTAAGAAGCACGTGGGGTGGAAGATAGGATGAAGAAGTCTAAGCAAGGGAAGACTAAGCAGGGGAAGGCGACGCGTAAGAAGGGTAAGAGTAAGGTTAAGCCGCCCACCACTAAGGCTGAGGAGATTCTGGAGAAGGTTGCGGAACCCTACCACGTCGTAAGTAGTTTGATGAGTAGGGTTGGGGTGGTTCCGGAGCTCGCTGACGAGATAAGGAAGAACCTTCTGAACCTGTACGTTTTCCAGGGCGTTACTCAGGAGGAGGCTCTCCTCAGGGAGTTAACGAGGTATAACGAGGTAGCTCTCAAGATTAAGGAGTTCTTGGAGCCTGTCAAGGATTACGTTCCTGAAGCCGTCTACAACGAGATGTTGATGACTCTCTTTAAGTATCGTGTTAAGCACGACTTAAGTGATTCCGAGTTAGCTGCTATAGTGGATGACTGTGTCAGGACCTACCTGTACTCGCTTGTTGATCCCGGGGAGCCCGTTGGTACTGTGGCCGCGCAGTCTATAGGTGAGCCAGGCACCCAGATGACTTTAAGAACGTTCCACTTCGCGGGGGTTAGGGAGCTGAACGTGACTTTAGGCCTTCCCAGACTCATCGAGTTGGTGGACGCTAAGAGGGTTCCCGAGACCCCCATGATGGAGATACACTTGAGCGAGGAGTTTAAGTATGATGAGGCTAAGGCTAGGGAGGTGGCTAGGAAGATAGAGCTGACCACATTAGAGACCGTGACTAAGTCGGCGGACATAGACCTATCCGAGATGAAGCTCTTCATAGAGTTAGATCCTGAGATGCTTTATGATAAGGGCGTCACGCCTGACGAGGTCGTTAAGGTCTTATCTAAGGGTAAGTTGCTTGCCGGGAAGGTCAGCGCTTCTGAGGAGAACCCATACCTAATCGTCGTCGAGATACCTAAGAGCTACAGCGACGTCATCAAAGCGCAGAAATTGAGGGATAGGTTATTGAAGGTTAAGATTAAGGGCTTGAAAGACATCAAGAAGGTAATACTTCAGAAGAGGAAGGATCAGGAGACTGGGAGGGAGTACTACGTCCTCATTACTTCGGGCTCTAACTTAGACGCCGTGCTGAGGGTAGGGGGTGTTGATCCTAGGAAGGTGAGGACGAACAGCATTCACGAGATAGAGGAGGTTCTAGGTATTGAGGCCGCTAGGGAGGCCTTGATAAGGGAGATCAAGAATACCTTGAATGAGCAGGGTCTAGACGTTGATTTAAGACACGTCATGTTGGTGGCTGACATGATGACTAGGTCGGGTTCCGTGAGGCCTATAGGCAGGCACGGGGTTGTCGGCGAGAAGCCCAGCATCCTGGCTAGGGCGGCTTTCGAGGTTACTGTGAAGAACTTGTTTGACGCGAGTATTAGGGGGGAGACAGACCAGATAGTCGGAGTTACTGAGAACGTCATCATAGGGCAGTTAGCGCCTATCGGGACGGCCTTAGTAGAGCTTAAAATGAATCCTGCGAAAATTAAAGCATTGGTGAAGAGAGAAGAGGGGTGATGTTAGGTGTCTCAGGAAGTCTCTTTAGAAAACTCTATAAAACTCCTCTACAAGACTGGGAAGGTTGTTTTAGGTTCTAGGAAGTCTGTTAAGTTAGTTAAGTCCGGTAAGGCGGTGGGGGTGGTCTTAGCTAGTAATATCCCTAAGCACGTGGTCGAGGACTTCACGTACTACGCTAAGTTAGGTAACGTCAAGATAATTCGCTACGCAGGCAGCAGTTACGAGCTCGGGGCTCTGCTAGGTAAGCCCTTCCCGGTCTCGGCGATCGCTATTATAGACCCTGGCGACTCAAATATTTTAGAGGTAGGTGAACAGTAGGTTGCCCGTGAAGTTAACGGGTGACGAGCTGAAGTACATAGCTCTTTTAGGGGATATTACGGGCGTTACCGCTAGGGATTGCGTAATCGACGACGAAACCAACACCATCATATTCATAGTGCCTCCGGGGACCGCGGGTCTCGTGGTAGGGTTTAAGGGCAGGAACGTGAAGCAGCTTGCTAAGATGCTTGGGAGGCGTGTGGAGATCGTGGAGTGGGCTGACACTCTTGAGGACTTCGTTAAGAATTTATTCTTGCCGGCTAGGGTGATTGGCGTTAGGCTTAACAAGCTTAAGGACGGTAAGAAGGTTTTGCTGATTAAGGTCTCGCCGGAGGATAAGGGTATAGCGATAGGGAAGAACGGCAAGAACGTTAATAAGGCTAGGAAGATTCTTAAGAGGTACTACGACATCGACTCAATCACGGTGTCTTAGGGTCTCTCTCAGCTTATTGAATGCTTATAAGTGGTTTTCAGATTATCTAAATCAGGTGGTGAGTGGGTGCCGGGTAGTAAAGCGCCTAAAGGTCTCTACGCTGCTAGGAAGTTGAGGTTGAAGAGACTTAAGTTTCGTTGGAGTCAGAGGGAGTTTAGGATAAGGATTCTTAAGCTGAAGGAGAAGCACGACCCCTTGGAGGGGGCTCCCATGGCTAGGGGAATAGTCTTAGAGAAGGTCGGTATTGAGTCACGCCAACCTAACTCAGCTTTAAGGAAGTGTGTTAGGGTTCAGCTAGTTAAGAACGGTAAGGTGGTCACGGCGTTCGTCCCTCAAGACGGTGGGATTACGTTCATAGACGAACACGATGAGGTGATAATAGCCGGCATAGGCGGTACCCTAGGTAGGTCTATGGGTGACTTACCCGGGGTTAGGTATAAGGTGATAATGGTTAACGGGGTTTCCTTAGACGCCCTACTTAAAGGGAAGAAGCAGAAGCCTCTTAGGTAGGATCCCCACTCACTCTTCTTCTAGGAAGTCGTCATCGCTTAACGGGTTTAGCGCCTTAGATATCTCTAGGACTTCCTTAGTTACGTAGATGGGTTTATCGAATATGAGGGAGACGAATATCGCGTGACTCGGTATCATCCTCTTCTTTAGCGTGACTCCGTCTATCTTCATGTGTATTGAGGCGTTGTAGACCCCCCTGCTAACGTCGTATGAGTCTATGACCACCCTCTTAATAGAGTTCTTTAACTCCCTCAACTTAGGGGCTAGGAGTAGGAGGACGTCGTAGACGGACTCCCTCTCATCACTTGCTGGGTTGAGCGGTTCCTCGCCTGCCGGGTTATTCAGTTTCTCTATCGCTTTAGCTATCTCTAGCGGGATGTTGTAGAGCGTGAATACTTCGTCGTTCTCCAGGTAGCAGTGGAGAGCCGCTATCTCGATAAATTCTTCCAAGTCGCTCATCAGCACTGGCTCCACACCCACAACCCTCAGCAACCTACCCTCACTCTCTTCCCCCACTAACTCACCACCTACTGAGCGCTAGTGTTACGAGCACACGACACGCTCCGAGCACTCTTGTTGTTAGAGATTATAAACTTTAGTTTCAAGCGTGGTCTTAGGCTGTTGCAGGGTCTCTCATTAGTTTCGGGAATTCTTGTGTGGGTTAGAGAAATCTTTATAAGTCTTTAAATATGTTTAGGTTAGGTTGAAGGAAATGGGGCTCGAAGAAGCGAGTATAATGTCTGTTGAGGTGAAGCTTTTCGGTAGGTGGGGTTTCGAGAACATAGTTGTTAGGGATCCTAGCCTGAAGAAGTACATATCTCTGAAGCCTGTTTACGTCCCGCACACTGGCGGGAGGCACGAGCATCAGAGGTTTGGTAAGGCTAACGTGCCCATCGTTGAGAGGCTGATTAATCAGTTGATGAAGCATGGGAGGAATACTGGTAAGAAGCACCTAGCCTACAACATAGTTAAGAGAGCTTTCGAGTTGATAGAGCTTAAGACTAAGGAGAACCCCCTGCAGGTTCTTGTGAGAGCTATTGAGAACGCCGGCCCTCGTGAGGAGACTACTAGGATAATGTACGGTGGTATCGTGTATCACGTCGCGGTAGATGTTTCACCGCTTAGGAGGGTGGATCTAGCTCTCAGGTTCATGACTGACGGGGCTAGGGAGTCCGCGTTCAGGTCCGCTAAGTCTATCGCCGAGTGCTTGGCTGAGGAGATCATAGCTGCCGCGAATAACGACCCTAAGAGCTACGCGATATCTAAGAAGGAGGAGATCGAGAGAATAGCTCTGAGCTCTAGGTAAAACGTATTTTTAAGTAAGTTCGTAAAATTTTATAAGGTGTGTGGTAGTATCTATGTGATGTAAGGTGGGGATGTATGAGTAGGCCGAAAAAAGAACACATGAATCTGGTGGTAATAGGTCACGTAGACCACGGCAAGAGCACGTTAGTAGGTCACATGCTACTTAAGCTAGGGGCTCTAGACCCCAAGATGGTTAAGGAGGTTGAGGAAGCGGCTAAGAAGTCTGGTAAGGAGTCTGAGAAGTACGCGTGGTTCCTTGACAGGCTGAAGGAGGAGAGGGAGAGGGGTCTCACAATAGCTCTCAGCTTCATGAAGTTCGAGACCCCTAAGTATTACTGGACTATCATCGACGCGCCGGGACACAGAGACTTCGTCAAGAACATGATTACCGGCGCTAGCCAGGCCGACGCAGCGCTGTTAGTGGTCTCCGCGAAGACAGGGGAGTATGAGGCCGGGATGAGTAGGGAAGGGCAGACTATGGAGCACATAGTTTTGGCTAGGACTATGGGTATTGATCAGGTAGTGGTAGCGATAACTAAGATGGACATAACTGAGCCGCCCTACAGCAAGGACAGGTACCTCAAGATAGTTGATGGTTTGAAGAAGTTCATGAGGGGTCTTGGTTATAAGGTGGAGACGATACCGTTCGTCCCAGTATCTGGGTGGTTAGGTGAGAACTTAGTGGATAGGTCTCCTAACATGCCTTGGTATAACGGGCCGACCTTAGTTGAGGCTCTGGACTCCGCGCAGCCACCGCCTAAGCCCGTCGACAAGCCTCTCAGAATACCTGTTCAGGAAGTGTACTCGATAACTGGTGTGGGCACAGTCCCCGTCGGCAGGGTTGAGACAGGTAAGTTGAGGGTTGGTGACACCGTGGTCTTCATGCCAGCCGGCGTTTCAGGGGAGGTCAGGTCTATAGAGATGCATCACGAGAAGATGGAGGAGGCTTTGCCAGGCGATAACATAGGGTTTAACGTGAAGGGTGTTTCGAAGACGGACATAAAGAGGGGTGACGTGGCCGGGCACCCGCAGAACCCGCCGACCGTGGTTAAGGAGTTCACTGCCAGAGTCTACGTAGTTTACCACCCGACAGCTATTCACGTAGGTTACACGCCGGTAATACACGCTCACACAGCGTCTGTAGCTGCCAGGATAACCGAGATTGTAGGCAGGCTAGACCCTAAGACAGGTCAGATAGCTGAGAAGAACCCGCAGTTCGTTAAGGTCGGTGAGTCAGCCATAATGAAGTTCCAGCCTATAAAGCCTATGGTGATCGAGAGGTACAGCGACATACCGCAGCTAGGGAGATTCGCTATGAGAGACATGGGCAAGACCGTCGGCATAGGCGTGATAATAGACGTAGTGCCGGCCGAGGTAAAGAAGTAAGTTACTATTCGCAGGGTAGCTTTAATGGTCTCGAAAGCTCGCATAAGGCTTTGGAGCACTAACATAGACCACCTAAACGAAGTGACCTCCAACCTAGTTGATATAGCTAAGAAAGCTGGTGTGAGGGTTAGGGGGCCTGTCCCCCTACCGACTAAACGCTTGGTAGTGCCGTTGCTGAGGCTACCTCACGGCGAGGGGACGAAGGTCTACGAGAAGTGGGAGATGAGGATACATAAGAGGTTAGTAGACATAGACGCGGACGAGAGAGTCATGCGCCAGATAATGAGGATAAGAATACCTGACGACGTATATATCGAAGTAGAGCTAGTCAGGTAACACCCAACACACATATTAAAACAAAACGTTTTCTCTAAACGAATACAAGACAGCTTTAAAATTTCTGGTAGCTAATAATTTAATTGGCCGGGGTGCCCGAGCGGTCTAAGGGGCTGGCCTTGAGAGCCAGTGGGGGAATCCCCGCGCGGGTTCGAATCCCGCCCCCGGCGCTCACATTATCTATTCACCCCTGTCCTGGGAGGGGCTAGGCTTTCGGTTGGTAAGTGTTTTAGACTCTCCGATAATTTTAATGTCTATTTTAGAACGCAGAGTCATGTGATATTTCGATACCTAAGGTTCTTCCTTCAAATCCCAGCGGGCTTGCTGAGCAGCATAGGGATATCGGGATCGAGTGTGAAGACCGTGGCTACAGGGATCTGCAAAAATCGGTAACTGGCTCGTCTCTTCCGGTCTCTATGTGGTGTTGCGTTTTGTGAACGCAATATTTATTGTTAATTCATGCGATATATTCTTAGCCGGGAGGTGCGCGTGTTGGATTTGTGGTTTTACGTGGTGATTGGTTTTCTGCAGGGTGTTTTCGAGTGGTTGCCGGTTTCGAGTAAGTCTGTCTTAATGTTGTTCGCGGGTTTGGCTGGGGGTGTCTCTGTGTTGGAGTCTTATTTTCTGGCCCTGACTCTCCAGGGCGGTACCGTGGTTTCTGCGGCAGTGTTTTTCAGGAGGGTTCTTCTCCGGCTGTTTCGTCAGGATAGCTTGCTTGAGTTTCTCGTTGTGTCTACCGTGGTGACGGGGGTCTTAGGCGTCCCTATATACGTCGTCGTCCAGGTGTTTTTGAGAGGGCTTGAGTTCTCGGTAGCTACGTTATTGATTGGCTTGCTTTTGTTGTTCCAGTATTTCGTGAGGAGAGGGGGGAGGGGAGGGTTCAAGACTGCTGAGAACGTTAGCTTGGTGGATTCCGTCTTGTTTGGTGTGGCGCAGTCTCTGGCCGTTTTGCCTGGGGTGAGCAGGTCCGGCGTCACGATCGCGGCGCTGGTTTTCATGGGTTATGGGCTGGAGGACGCTATGAAGTTGAGTTTCCTGGCTTCCATCCCGGCTAATCTCGGCGGGGCCTTGCTAGCGTTTTCTACCTCCAACGTCTCGGTCACGGAACCCTTTAGTGGTTTGATGTTGGCTTTCGCGGTCTCGGCCGTGGTCGGTCTCTTAACGATTAAGTACTTAATGAGTTTCTCGTTGAAGCACTCGCAGGAGCTGATCTTGCTGATGTCCTTGATAACTATAGCTGCGGGTTTGTCATGGCTTGTCTTAGGGAGGCTACGCTAGAAATAACTTAAGCTTTCTCGACGCCGTTATTACTGGAGTGAGGTCGTTGGCTTGCGAGGGTGTGAGAATAAGGAAGATGACGAGGGTTTTGTCAGGGGTTGCTACCGTAGCGGTGATGGCTAAGCCCTATAAGTGCCCTCACGGTAGGTGTGTTTACTGCCCCGGCGGTCTCGAGTACGGCACTCCTCAATCATATATTGGGGATGAGCCTGCCTTAATGAGGGCTAGGAGGGTTGATTACGACCCTTACCTTCAGGTCCACGTTAGGTTGAGGCAGTACAGGGACTACATTGGTTGGTACCCTTCTAAGGTTGAGTTAATCGTTATGGGCGGTACTTTCCTCGCCTACCCTCAAGACTATCAGGAGGCCTTCATCACGGAGGTTTATAGAGCTATGAATGATTTCCCGGAGACTCTCCCGCGGGCCGGAACTACGTTGGAGGCTGAGCAAGAAAGGAATGAGAAAGCTTCGGTTAGGTGTGTTGGCTTGACTATAGAGACCCGGCCTGATTGGGGGTTGGAGAAACACGCTGATATGATGCTCAGGTACGGGGCTACTAAGGTAGAGTTAGGTGTTCAGAGCGTGTACGATGACGTGTTAACGCTCGTTAAGAGAGGTCATAGCGTGGCCGACGTCATCAAGTCTACCAGGGTCTTGAAGGACGCGGGGTTTAAGGTAGCTTACCACGTAATGCCGGGACTCCCGGGTAGTGATTTAGGGAGGGATGTCGAGGTTATTAAAACCATATTCGAGAACCCTGACTTCAGGCCGGATTACCTCAAAATATACCCAACGCTAGTCATTGAGGGTACCGAGCTCTACGAGATGTGGAGGAGAGGGGAGTACAGAGCCTTAAGTGATGAGGACGCTGTAAAACTTATTTCCGAGATGTATAGGTATATCCCTAAGTACGTCAGGGTCCAGAGGGTTCAGAGGGATGTGCCGGCTCAGATAATAGTTGACGGCCCCCGGAAAAGCAATCTGAGGGAGTTGGTTGAGGAGGAGTGCTTGAGGAGGGGGATAAAGATATGGGAGATTAGGTGGAGGGAAGCTGGTAGAGCCATGGTTAAGAGGGGGGTCACCCCCAGACTCGAGGCCCTGCAGATCTGCAGGATGAGGTATGAAGCTAGTGGTGGTGTGGAGGAATTCCTCTCCATCGAGGATCCTCAGAACGACGTCTTGGTAGGGATGCTTAGGTTGAGGATTCCGTCGCAACACGCGCACAGACCTGAGGTCGCTGGCGGTGGGAAAGCCTTGATTCGCGAGCTACACGTGTACGGGGTTCCCGTCGCTCCGGGGGAGGAACCCTCCAGTAGCTTGGAGTGGCAGCACAGAGGCTTCGGTAGGAAACTCCTTTCCGAGGCGGAGAGGATAGCTGCGGAGGAGTATGACGCTAAGGAAATACTTGTCTTGTCAGGTGTTGGTGTACGCGATTATTACAGATCCCTAGGCTATAGGAAACCGCCCGGCTCGCCGTACATGCATAAGAGTCTTAAGTCTTGATCGCTAGGCAGTAGTAATTCTTGTTTAGAGGTTTCCTGACCTCCCCGGGTACGTAAACCCCTTTCTCAACCACTCTGAAGCCGGCGGTCTCTAATTCCTTAACTAACTCTTTGACGCTGTAGAGGTGGTAGGTCCTGCAAGCAACCCTGGAACACCTAGTTATATCCCAGAAACTCTCTTTTCTTCGCAGGACGTAGGAGAGCGAGTCCTTCAAGACCTCGAGGACTAGCGGTTTCTGCCACCTAGCCCACACAACCACTAGTAGCAGACCTCCACCCCTCAAAACCCTCCGGCACTCACGCAGCGTTCTTAAGCGGTCTGCACGCGGCACCACGTGGTGTAGGGAAGCTATTAAGAGTAGTGAGTCAACGGAGTCTGACCTCATAGGGAGTTCCCTCATATCAGCTAGCACCGGGTATAGCCTGTGTGAGAGGTTCTCCGGGGTTTCCTTAAGAGCTCTGTGGATCATCTCGGCGGAGACGTCTATTAAGACCCCTCTGAGCGCTTCGTTGAGGGTGGCTAGGTGTCTGGAGTGCTGTCCAGGGCCTGAACCTAGGTCGGCGAACCAGGTCGTCTCACCGCTCAAGACCTTACTCACTATCTCCCACGGCCTCCTCCTGTAGGACTCGGCTATTAAGTCGTACTCCATTAAGTGGTGTTCCCCCGGGAAACTACCTACGACCTTCTTCTTAAGCTCGTTAGAATATATTAACGGGTAACCACATTGTTTAGTGGCATGATGAGAAGAGGGTCTAGTGAGTTGAGATGAGCGGTGCCGGAAATGCTGAGTTAACGCGTCTGCTTCGGATAGACCCGACCTACCTAATAGTCTTCCTCCTATTATTTGCGGGTTTCTTCACGTTGATTAACTTGATGTCAGCTACGTTAGGGTTTCAGGAGAGCGCTTTGCAGAGGTTTTTCACAGTGCTTAACGCTACTTCCTTCACTACGTTAGTGGTCGTCGCGATCCTGTACACGGTTCAGCAAAACGAGAACACGGCTAAGATACTGCTAATTAGCTGCGGTGTTTTCGTGGTGTCTTTCTATAGCTACGTTTGCATCAAGGCGTTCAGCAGGGGCTTGACGATAATGCCTTACCCGCTACTAATAGAGCTCAGAAGCGTTAAGGGCTCGGCCTACGTCGTGGATTTACCGCAGATAATCATCATCGCGTTGCTCGCGCGCTACGTTTATAAGAAGCTTAGAAAGCCTGCGGCCGAAAGCCGGTCGCTCGAGGAGGGGGTTGGGTAGCCGGGTCCCGCGACGCCGGGCTTGGCGTGGTGGGTTGGGGCCGGCTAACCCGGGTGGTTGAGTGCTGCAAACACTTATAAGCTCTTGTTTTTTATTTGTTTTGGCGCCGCGGTAGTATAGCCCGGTCAAGTATGCGGGCCTCTCGAGCCGCGTTAAGCGTGGAAAGCCCGTGACCCGGGTTCAAATCCCGGCCGCGGCACTATTCTCGCTTCCTACGCCTCAAAGTGAACGTGTGCCCCCTCACGTCAGCTAATTCAGCGTTCAGTTTCCTAGCTGTCTCGGTAGCTATCTCGTTTACGTCGGCTTCCCTCAACGCTGCTTTAAGTACCTTGACCTTCACCACCCCTTCTTTCTCTAGGTGTCTGCGTATCTCGCTTATGACTCCCTCGCTCAACCCGCTCTTCCCCACCCTCACCTTAGCCGGCTCTCTCAAGACTTTCTTCACTTCTTTTTCCTGCAAGGTTTCCTCATCACCCAACCACATTGTAAGCATGTCAGAGTTATTATAACTTGCTTCCTATTACTCCTTATCCTCACCCTAGCCGTCAAGCCCGGTATTAAAGGTATTAAGCAGTTATCGCACACGTACCTCCTGTAAGCTAAAGGCTTCCTCGCCCTGGCTTTACGGAGGAGTTTGAGCCCTGTCTCTATCTCCTTCCTCGCTACCTCCACTAATCCTTGCTTAAGCATCTTGACTGAGGTGTCGTAAAGTATCTTAGCTCTCTGTATAGCCAAGTCCTTGATTAAGGAGCTTCTCCTCAACGAAACCACCGATTATGTCTTTTTGTTTTCCTCGATATCATTTATGGTTTACGAATCCTTATTAACTTGATTTCACTATGTCTTAACGGTGGTATGTTGGAGTTAAGGGAGTTTAGTTCTAAGATTTCGGACTTGATTACGTCGGCTTCTAAGAGCGTTGTCACGGTCTTCACGCTCGTTCCCAGCATAGACATATTCTTCAGGTATAGGGAGGTTAGGGGTGCTGGGTCGGGGTTCTTCGTGAAGCCCGGCTTAATAGTCACTAACGCTCACGTGGTCATGAACGCTAAGGAGGTCGTGGTTTTAATTCCTAGGTATGGGAAGGAGAGGGCTAAGGTACTCGTCGTCGACCCGTACAGGGACCTGGCTTTACTCAGGGTTGGTTTGAGGGATACTGAGCCCCTGCCTTTAGGTGATTCAGACAAGCTTAAGGTAGGTGATTTAGTCTTCGCGATCGGCTCACCCCTAGGCCTGCCCGGCCCCTCAGTCTCTATGGGTGTTGTGAGCGCTTTAGGGAGGACTATAGCGGGGGAGAACATCGTGTTGGAGGACCTGGTTCAGACTGACGCGGCGATAAACCCTGGCAACAGTGGCGGTCCTTTAATAAACGTCGACGGCGAGGCCGTCGGGGTCGCTACCGCTATAATACCTTACGCTCAAGGGATAGGCTTCGCGATACCGATAAACACCGTTAAGAGGTTTATCCAGATGATCGAGGAATTCGGCGCGGTTGTTAGGGCTTGGCTAGGTGTTTACGTAACCCCGTTAACGGAGGAGGCCGTCAAGCTCTACGAACTACCAGTCAGCGAGGGCGTCGTGATTGTTAACATCGTTCCCGGATCCCCGGCGGACAAGCACGGGCTAGCGATAGGTGACATAATAGTTGAGGCTAATAACAAGCCTGTGAGGAAGGTGAGTGATTTGAGGGCTGCGGTGGAGGAGAGCATAGGTTCTGAGTGCGTTAATCTCAAGATCTTCAGAGGACATAAGATGATAAGTAAGTGCGTGCCTCCCGTCGTGGAGAGGGTTTACTGACTCCCTGTTAACCGTTTCGGGAGCGTTCCCGCGGACGTGTGAAAGCTTTAAATAATCCTGAGAGAATTTTATTATTGGGCCGCCGTAGCTCAGCCCGGGAGAGCACCCGGCTGAAGGCTTCTCGGAGACCGGGGTGTCCGGGGTTCAAATCCCCGCGGCGGCATAAAACTCATAGGATTATCTTGAGTAGCTCCTCGCACGCGTGGATAATTATTGAAGCTACTGCCCAAGTATCTAGCGGTTTGTGGTATATGGAGTACGTGCTCACCGCGTTGGCGATTACCTCGCTGGAGAATTCCCCGTGCGGGAAGCCCCCTATGGCTACCGGCAACCCCTTCTCCAGAGCCTCCCTGCAGACGTTCTTAGGGCTTGTGATCACCCCCTTCTCGTCCAGTAGTATCAGGCCTGGAACGTCTAGCTTCCTGAGCAGGCTTGTCACTGTCGAGGGGTATAGCTTGAGGAGGGGTTTTCTAGCTCCCGGAGGTACCGAGCCCTCCTTAAATAGCTGCTCCATCAACCCGACGAACCTGTTGTAGTTTCTCGGCACGCGTGTCTTGGGGTCTACCTCTATGACGTAATCCCCGTAAGTATGTATGAAGATCTGGAGCTTGCCCTCCATGTTCAGCGGCGAGGACAGCATCTCAAGCAGTGTTACGTGCACTATGTCGGGCCTGCCTCTCTTCGAGGAGTCCGGGAGGTCCTTCATCGCGTGGTAGTGTACCGACTTATCTAGGAGTATCTCGGTAGGTTTCTTATTCCTGAGTCTAGCGCTCTTAACTACCGCGGCGTGGTCGCAGATCTCTCTCGGAACTAACTCTAGTGAGGCCTCAGCGATCACTACCTTAACTAAACTCATTAGCTTGCCCGGAATTAACTAAGCGTGGATCGCTTAAATAGGTGTGTCAGAGGTCTAGCACCGTGCTCACGTACCAGCAATCGCCTTCCTTAACTATCTTCATCAGCGAGTAGGTGACTGCCTTAACCTCGTTCCTGACCTCATGTTTTTCCGGGTTGACCTCCTCCCCGCAGGCCTCGCCAAGGAACCTGAGGGGTTTGCTCAGTTCTGACGGGTCCCTCACCCTCCTATCGAACGCGATCTTGAATTGTGTGAAGGCTAGTCTCTCGACGTTGTATATTATCAGCAGGTCCTCTAACCACCTGTAGAGCGCGTTATACGCGTCTATGCCGCTATCAACCACTAGCTTCCGCGTCCTGCACTCGACTTTAGAGGTGTTCAGCATCGTCTCGAAGAGTGCCTTACCCGCGTACTCGAAAGCTTCCTCGAGAGTCTTACCTGAAGCCTCGAAGTACGCGTCCGCCGTGTGCTCCAGGAACTTATAGCCACCGCAGGAGGTTCCCCCCACACCACACCCCCCACCTATGAAGACTCCGCCGATAATAAGGGTGTGTGGTGTTCGGTGGCGGCGTTGCTTAAGATTTATATTGCGGGTCTGTCTTCTATTATTTGGCGGCGGTCGTCTAGCCTGGTCTAGGACGCCGGCCTTCCAAGGCATCCGTAGAACGCCGGAGATCCCGGGTTCGAATCCCGGCCGCCGCACCAGGTCCCGGGTTCCTCGAGCTTCTTTCAGGTATGGTAAAGCTTAATAAAACCTAACACTTAATTTGTTAGGAGGTGGAGTGCTAGCGTGGTGAACGTTAAGGAAGTGCCTGCGAGCATGTTTATTGAGGAGTTAGCTAAGTATTTGAAGGAGAACGTGAAGTCTGTGAAGCCTCCTGAGTGGGCTTTGTTCGTTAAGACAGGCCCTCATAAGGAGAGGGTGCCTGACAACGCTGATTGGTGGTATTTGAGGGCTGCCAGTGTTTTGAGGAAGCTCTACGTGAGCGGGGAGCCTGTCGGTGTGGGTACTCTCAGGAATGTTTACGGCGGGCTTAAGAGGAGGGGGTCTGCACCACCTCACTTCAGGAGGAGCGGGAGCTCCATAATCAGGCACGTGCTCCACCAGCTTGAGGCTGCCGGGCTCGTCGTGAAGGTTGGTAGGAGGGGGAGGGCCTTATCCCCTTCCGGGAAGTCTTTGATGGATTCCGTAGCTAGCGAGGTCTTCAAGAAGTTGGTTGAGTCTAGGCCTGAATTAAGTAAGTATGGGTGATTGCTTGTGGGTGAGGAGTACTACGACGCGGAGTTAGAGGAGATTAAGAGGAGGCAGATGGAGGCTTTACTCAGGAAGCAGGAGGAGGCTAGGAGGAGGGAGGAGGAAGCCGCTAGGGAGGCTCAGAGGCAGGAGATACTGCGTAGGGTAATGACTCCCGAGGCTAGGGCTAGGCTAGCTAACGTGAAGTTGGTTAAGCCTGAGCTGGCTAGGGCTGTCGAGGACTACATAATAAACTTAGCTCTCTCAGGGCAGTTGAAGGAACTCATCGACGAGGAGGTGTTGAAGGAGATTCTTTACACCGTGGACGTGAGGACTAGGCGTGAGTATAAGATAACGTTTAAGGAGAAGAGGTGATTGTGGTGGCTAGAGCTAAGCACGTGGCTAGGAAGCTACGTTTAGCTAGTGAGGCTAAGAGTAACCGCGCGATACCTGTGTGGGTAGTCGTGAAGACTTTGAGGAAGGTTGCGTGGAGGCCTAGGTTAAGGCATTGGAGGAGGAGTAAGTTGAAGAACGTGTGAGGTGTGTGGGTTGGTTGAGGGAGCTATATACGTGTTGAATCTTAACAGGCTTAAGTGGACTGGCTTAGCTAGAAGGAATTTCAGGGCTTTAAGGTATGTCCGCGAGTTCGTTAAGAGGCATACTAAGGCTGAGAAGGTGATTCTAGACGCTTCAATCAACGAATTCATCCTCTCAAGGAGTTCCGAGAACCTGCCCGCGAGGATCGCTATCTGCGTGACTAAGATAGACGATGAGGGTAAGGTCGTTAAGGCCTCGCTAGCTGTTCAGGTAGTTGAGCGGGGAGCTACCGGGGAGAGTAAGTAGTTCACGAGGTTGTTTCATGCCTTTAGAGAAGCTCAGGGTTTTCGGCAACCCTAACATAGGGGTCTACATATTCACCAACAATAACGTGACGTTGGTTCCGGAGGGTGTTGAGGATAGTGTTAAGAAGGTTTTGAGGGAGGTTTTAGGCACGGACGTCGTGGAGGCTAGGGTGGCTGACTCAACTTTGTTGGGGGTGTTCGTGGCGGGCAACGATAAGGCTGTGTTGTTGCCGAAGACTGCTAGGGAGGAGGAGCTGGATAGGTTGAGGAGTGCGGGGGTCCCGGCTAAGATAGTTCAAACGACCTTCACAGCGTTAGGTAACGTCATACTAGCCAATAATAAGTTCGCTTTGCTTCACCCCGAGCTAAGCGATAGTGAGGCTGAGTTGATAAGGAGTGAGTTAGGCGTTCCCTCCGTTAGGAAGGGTGCTCTAGCTAGGATACCTACGGTCGGCTCGCTAGGAGTCCTCAACGACTTCAGCGGGGTTTTCCACCCGGATTTAAGTAGTGCGGAGTTGAAGTATGTTGAGTCTTTGTTTGGTGTGAGGGTCGGTACTGCCACCGTGAACTTCGGCGTCGGGTTCGTTAAGGTGGGTTTGGTAGCTAATAATAACGGGGCTGTGGTGGGCGAGCTTACTACAGGTCCTGAGATAATGAGGATTATGGAGATCCTCAACTTCTCCAAGGCTTAGTGTTCTTAAGGCTCCGAACTTCTTCGGGATCGTTTTTATAAGCTTCATCAGTATTAATGTATGGTGTGTGCTGTGGGTAGTGAGGTCAAGACTTTCAGGGTTGAGGGTGTCGCGCTCTTCAGTCCTGACAGGGTTAGGTTTTGGCAGAAGTTCTCTTTGGAGGTTAGGGCTCTTACTAGGGAGGAGGCTTTAGAGAAGGTTTATTCTTTGATGGGTAGTAAGCATAAGCTGAAGAGGGAGCACATAAAGATACTTAACGTTGTCGAGATAAGTCCTGAGGAGGCTAGGAAGAAGGTCGTTAGGGAGTTAGCCAGGCTTGAGGGTTGGTTTAGTTGAGTTCGGATAAGGGTTCTGAGAAGCGGGTCGTGAGTTTCGAGGCTCTCCTAGCTCAGATGAGTGAGTTGAGGAAGTATATTGACGCGTTGCAGAACCAGCTTAACCAGGTTCAGGAGGAGTTGAACGAGATTAGGTCTAGCATCAACGCCTTAACGGAGTTTAAGGGTGAGGGCGTTACCGAGTTCTTAGCTCCTGCTGATAGGAGGGGTTATGTCTTGATTAAGGCCTCGCCCCACCACGTTGACAGGGTCATAACGCACGTTGGTTTAGAGTATTACGCTGAGCTATCCCTAGATAAAGCTTTCGATGTTTTGTCTAGTAGGGAGAAGGAGTATAAGGACATAGCTGAGGAGCTTCAGAAGGAGTTGGTTAAGGCCCTCAACCATTACGAGAAGTTGGAGAACTTGGTTAACTCTATTCTCGCTCAGGCTCAGCAGGCCAGGGCCCAGCAAGTTAAGAGCACCGGTTCTTGATTGAGTGGTTGAAGTGTTTCGTAAGATTAAGGACGCTCTAGCAAGCTTCGTTAGCTCTCTGGGCGAGACCGTAAGCAAGAAGGAGTTGAGTGAGGAGGAGTTTAACGAGTTATTCGAGGAGTTTCGGTGGCGTTTGCTGGAGGGTGACGTGGCTTACGAGGCTGTCGAGATCCTCCGTTCTAGGCTGGCTGGTAGGTTGGTCGGGGCTAAGGTCCCTCGATTAGGTGATTCTAGGGGGTATGTCTTAGACGTTGTTAGAGCGACGCTTAAGGAATTGCTTGACGGAAGCGTCTTCGGCAGGGACTTAAGCACCCTGATTAAGGAGTCTCAGAAACCCTACGTCATCGTGTTCTTAGGCGTTAACGGGGTCGGTAAGACGACCACCATAGCTAAGGTGGCGCGTAAGCTACTGCGTGACGGGTTGAAGCCCTTGGTTGTCGCGGCCGACACTTTCAGAGCCGGCGCTTTAGAGCAGCTGGAGATACATGCGGGCAGGGTCGGGGTCCCGATAATTAAGGGTAGGTATGGCGCCGACCCCGCCGCCGTAGCTAAGGACGGGGTCATGCACGCCGTCAAGAACAAGTATGACGTCGTCTTGGTTGATACTGCGGGGCGGATGCACACGGACAGGGACTTGATGGAGGAGCTCAGGAAGGTTGTGAGGGTTGTGAGGCCTAACCTGAAGGTCTTGGTTCTGGATGCTTTGGTAGGGAACGACGCTGTTTCCCAGGCTAGGTGGTTTGATGAGGCGGTAGGTGTTGACGCGGTCATACTGACTAAGGTTGACGCGGACGTTAAGGGTGGGTCGGCTTTAAGCATCATACTCACTTTAGGGAAGAAGATACTTTACGTCGGTGTTGGCCAGGGCTACGACGACTTACTTGAGTTTAACCCTGACTTAATACTTAATAATCTTCTCAGCATTAACACTTAGATAGGTGGTGGCATGAGGTTAGAGGAGATAGTGGCTATGTGGAGGAAGATAATAGCTATCTCGGAGAAGCCTGAGAGCGACGAGTATAGGACCTTACTCAAGATAACTTTGGGCGGTATGTTGTTGGTGGGTCTCGTGGGCTTCGTCGTGCACTTAATACTTTCCTACGTTCAGGGTTATTTGTGAGGGGTGTTCGGGTTGGGCGAGGAGGGTGTTGCTCAGAGCGGTAAGCAACGCAAGTACGTCATACTGAGGACTACCGCCGGCCAGGAACTCAACGTTGCTTTAATGCTTGAGTCCCTGATTAGGAATACGGGGACTAAGGGTATTTACTCGATAATAATACCTCCCAGGGTTAAGGGCTACATAATAATCGAGACTGAAGGGCATCACATAGTTCACAAGGTTGCTAAGGACATAAAGCACGTGAAGGGGCAGGCCATGGGTTCCCTGTCGGAGGACGAGGTTGAGAGGTTGATTAAGGTCGCCTCACCTCTCGAGGAGTTCCGTCCAGGCGATATCGTGGAGGTTGTTTCAGGACCTTTTAAAGGCTTAAAGGCTCAGATTATAAGTGTTAACGTGAGTAAGAGGACGGTCACGTTGAACATATTGGAGGCCTCTTTCAAGATGGAGGTCACGTTGCCCGCGGATGATGTGAAGCCTGTTAAGAGGTGAGTGTGGTGGTGTGGCGTACTGTTAGGCTGAAGGTTAAAGGCGGGTCGGCTTCCCCGCAACCGCCTGTAGGGCCTGCCATAGCTCAGTTCGGCTTAGACGTTAACGAGGTGGTTAACAAGATAAACGATTTGACTAAGCACCTCAAGGACTTCGAGGTCACCGTGTTGCTTCACGTGGACACCGATACCAGGAATTACAGGGTTGAGGTTAGGTCGCCGTCTTCCTCATCCCTTCTCTTGAAGATGGCGGGTGCTTCCGGGCCTTCAGGCGATCCAGCTCATAAGAAGGTAGGTAACCTAAGTATTGAGGACGTGATTAAGGTTGCTCTCATGAAGAAGAACGAGATGAATTCCAGGAGTTTGAAGGCAGCTGTGAAGTGCTTGGTTTCCACCGCCTCGACGATAGGCTTGAGCGTCGATAACAAGAGCGCTAAGGAGGTCGTTAAGCTGATTGACGAGGGCTTCTACGACCCCGTTTTTCTTAAGTATGAGGGTGAGTGGGGGAGTAGGTGATTCGCTATGGTGAGTGAGGATAGGTTGGCTGAGGCTCTTAAGCTCGCTCTGGAGTTGGGTAAGGGCCGTAGATTCAAGCAGTCAGTGGAGTTAGTCGTTGTTTTTAAGGGTGCTGACCCGAAGAGTTCCGAGGTTAAGTTCAGGGATTTCGTTCAGCTTCCTAGGGGTTCTGGGAAGGAGACTAAGGTTTTGGTCATAGCCTCAGGCAATCTCCAGCTCCAGGCTAGGGAGGCCGGGGTCGACGTGCTAACCCCTGAGGAGTTGAAGAGCCTTAGCAAGCGTGACGCTAAGAAGTTGAGTAGGAGATACGACGTCTTCTTGGTTCAGCCGGATTTGATGACTCAGGTCGGGAGGGTTTTAGGCCCTGCCCTAGGTCCTAGAGGTAAGTTCCCCATACCTATCCCAGCCGGAGCTAACCTGAAGGCTCTGGTCGCTAGGTACGCTAACTCCACCAGGCTGAGGAATAAGGAGCAGGCGTGGGTTGGTTGCAGGATAGGTAGTGAGGACATGCCTTTAGAGCATCTCGTCGAGAACGCTGTGGCCGTGCTCAACTTCATTAAGTCTAAGTATGCTAAGCCTTTGGAGACCACAGCTAAGATATACTTCAAGACCACCATGGGTCCGGCTGTCGAGGTGAGTACGTGATGAAGGGGTCTACGAGGAATAAGTTGGTTAGGCTTGTTCAGAGCCTCCAGGTCGGTGGGGAGGGACGTGCGGGGGTTGTGAGGAAGTCTATCGTCGAGAAGGAGAAGGTTGTTGACGAGGTTAAGAGGTTGCTGACCACGTATAAGGTCTTAGGGGTTGTGAGTCTTGAGGGTGTTTCCGCTAGGGAGCTCGCTGAGATTAAGAAGAGTCTTAGCGAGTACGGTGTTGTGAGGGTTCTTAAGAACACTATCGTCACGAGAGCTTTGAGGGAGTTGGGGGTTCCCTCACTCGACGAGTTCCTTAAGTATCTTACCGGCTCTAACCTATTCATATTCACCAACCTTAACGCGTTCGCTCTCGCTAGCTTGGTTGATAAGGTCGTTGTCTTAAGGTATGTTAAGCCCGGGGAGAAGGCGCCTGCCGACATATACGTTCCGGAAGGCCCTACGGGGATTCCTCCAGGCCCTATGATGTCTGTTTTCGGTAAGCTGAAGATTAAGACGATGGTTAGGGAGGGCGTTATATGGATAGCTAAGGAGTCTAAGGTTGCTTCAGCGGGTGACGTGGTTTCCCCGGAGCTCGCTTCACTGCTGAGGAAGCTGGAGATTAAGGCTTTCCCAGTGAAGCTCTCCGTGAAGGCTGTGCTGGATGAGGGGATCGTCATACCTGCTGAGAAGCTGAGGCTAGACGTCGATAGCTTCAGGAAGGATCTCCTAGCCGCTGCCCAAGCCTCAAGGACCTTAGCTGTTGAGGTCGCTCTGCCTTTGCCTGAGGTCATTAACGAGGTGATTGCCAGGGCTTACGTCAGGGCCCTCAACCTAGCTTGCGAGGCGGGTTACTTAACTCCTGAGAGTTCCCGCATGATCTTGGCGAGGGCTTTCGCTAGAGCTCAGGCACTAGCCGCTGCGTTAATGATGAAGAACCCGGAGCTCAACATACCGGTCGTTTCACAGCCTGCGGCGGTTGCTCAACCGGTTCAGCAACCTAAGCAGCCTGAGGGGGGCGGGAAGCCTTCCGAGGAAGCTGAGGAAGAGAAGGAAGTTAGTGAGGAGGAGATTGCTGAGGGGATTTCCTCACTCTTCGGTTAGTTTTTGACGGGTTCCCGGTCAGCAAGACTTTATTACCTTGAACCCCGTATTTCATTCTTAGGTAGGTGGTCTTTGCTTGGGTGTTGGGGGGTCGAGTATTTACAGGGTTAGGTCCTTTGAGAAGGAGGGTTACCTGAGGTTGAGGTGCGGTGTTTGCGGCGCTTATTTCTGGTCTAGGGTTCCCAGAGATAACTGTAATGACGCTCCATGCGCTGATTACACGTTCTTTAACTTGAGGATCGGTTCAGGTCCTCTGAGCGTTAGAGAGGTCCGTGACAGGTTCCTCCGGTTTTTTGAGGAGCGTGGTCATAAGGTTGTTAAGCCTTACCCTGTCGTGGCTAGGTGGAGGGACGATCTATACCTCACCATAGCTTCCATCGTGGTTTTCCAGCCTCACGTGACTTCCGGCCTCGTCCCGCCGCCGGCTAATCCTTTAGTGATTGCTCAGCCTAGTATCAGGCTTGAGGACATCGATAGTGTTGGCTATACTTTCGGGAGGCACTTAACTAACTTCATCATGGGGGGTCACCACGCCTTCAACTACCCTGACAAGTACGTGTACTTCACTCACGAGACCGTGGAGTATGCTAGGGAGTTCTTCACGAGGGTTATAGGAGTCCCCGAGGACGAGCTTGTTTTTAAGGAGTCTTGGTGGGAGGGCGGGGGTAACGCCGGCCCGTGCTTCGAGGTGGCTGTGGGCGGGTTGGAGGTCGCTACCCTCGTCTTCATGATGTATGAGTCCATGCCTGACGGGACTTACAGGGAGATACCTCTCAAGATCGTTGATACTGGGTACGGGATTGAGAGGATTGCTTGGCTTACTCAGAAGACCCCTACGGCTTTCCACGCTATCTACGGTGGTTTGCTGAGTGATTACCATAGGTTGCTGGGTGTTGAGGAGCCTCCTGAGGACGTGTTGAGGGTGAGTGTTAAGTACGTTGGTAGGCTGAACCCGAAGGATGAGGCGCTCTACGCTAGGTTGAAGAGGGAGGTCTCGGCTGAGTTGGGGTTGGGTGTTGAGGAGTTGGGGTCTATCCTCGACAGGGTGATTAAGGTGTACGCACTGCTTGACCACGTTAAGACGGCTTCCTTAATGCTCTCCGACGGGGTTGTCCCGTCTAATAGTGGTGAGGGTTATTTAGCTAGGCTTGTTCTGAGGAGGATTTTCAGGTTGTTGACTCAGCTAGGTTTTGATTTGGGTGAGGCTTACGTACTGTTCGATAAGCAGATTAAGTTCTGGGGGGATATGTACGAGCAGTTGAGGGGTAGGGAGGGTTACGTCGAGGATGTTTTGAGGCATGAGGTCGGTAAGTATCTTGAGGTGTTGGGTAGGGCTCCTTCGCTCGTCAGGAAGTATTTGAGGAGGGGGGCTAGCGGTCTCAGCTTGGATGAGTTGATTGAGCTGTACGACAGTCACGGGGTTCCTCCCGAGGTTGTTGCCGAGGTTGGTAGGAGGGAGGGTGTTGAGGTCGTGGTTCCCGGGGACTTCTACAATAGGTTGGCCGCCAAGCATTCGAGAGCTCCTGCCCGCAAGGTTGAGGAGAGGGTTAAGGTCCCTGCTGAGGTGGTTGAGGCTGTGAGGGGTTTGAGCCCTACTAGGCAGTTGTTCCATGAGGACCCCTACTTGAAGGAGTTTACGTCACGCGTTGTCAAGGTTGTGGGGGAGTACGTTGTTTTGGAGGAGACTGCTTTCTACCCTGAGGGTGGTGGTCAGGAGGCTGATACGGGGTACTTATTCTTCGGCGGCAGTGCTTACAGGGTCGTCGATACTCAGAAGGTTGGTGGGGTGATCCTCCACAGGGTTGAGGGCCCTCTCCCGGCCGAGGCTGCCGGGTCTGTCGTCAGGGGTGTTATTGATTGGGAGAGGAGGTATAAGTTGATGAGGCATCATACGGCTACCCACGTGATACTAGGGGTTGCTAGGAAGGTTCTCGGTCCTCACGTGTGGCAGGCGGGTGCTGAGAAGTCTGAGAGCGGGGCTAGGCTGGACATAACTCATTATAAGCCGCTCAGCGATGAGGAGGTGAGGGCTATTGAGGACTTAGCTAATAAGGTCGTTCTTGAGGGTAGGGAGGTCAGGACTTACTTCATGCCTAAGTATGAGGCTGAGGAGAGGTACGGGTTCGTGCTTTATGAGGGCGGCGTTGTTTTGGAGCCCGTGATCAGGGTTGTGGAGATCGAGGGTCTTGACGCTGAGGCTTGCTTCGGCACGCACTTAAGGAATACTAGGGAGGTGGGTGCTCTGAAGATCGTGAGGACTGAGAAGATTGCTGACGGGGTTGTCAGGCTTGAGTACGTTGCGGGTACTCAGGTAAGTGAGTACGCTAGGTTGTTGGAGGGTAAGATAAGGGTTGCTGAGGGCTTGCTGGGGGGTGACCTGACTTTAAGGCTTCAGTCACTGATTAAGGAGGTTCAGGACTTGAGGTCGAGGGTCTCGGCTCTCAGGAAGTACTACGTTAAGGAGTTGGTTAAGCTTATTGAGTCTTCCGTTGAGCGTGTTGGTGGTTTGAGAGTCTCCGTCATCTACTTAGACGTGGTGGATAGTGATGCTTTGAGGGATGTTTTGAAGGAGATGAGTGAGAGGTATGAGGACCTGGTCTTGGTTGTCTTAACGCCTAGGGGTGGTGGAGGGCTTGACGTGGAGGTCTCCGAAGGTTCGAGAGCTTCGGAAGCGGTGCCCGCGAGCAGGTTGTTGAGCGGTCTCGCGTCGCTTGTCGGCGGCCGCGGTGGTGGTGGTGCTCGGCACGCGACGGGTTATCTAGCCGTCGGTGACGTGGGTAGGGTTAGGGAGTTGGTTCTTAAGCTTGTTGGCGGGTCTTGATGTAGGGTGTTCTCAGGTCTCGTTAGGTTGGAGGTTGTTGAGGCTTCCAGGGATTACAGGTATTTGCTGGATAGGGGTTATAGGCAGAAGGTTGTTCTAGACTTGATTACTTCTAGGTATGGGTTGAGCAGTGTTGAGAGGTCTTTACTCCTCAGGTGTGTTCACAGCTCTCGCGACGCTGGATTGATTAAGGGTAAGATCGTGGGCTTCGTGGCCGGCCACCACCTCATCGTAGACGGGTATAACGTCCTCTTAACGATTCACTCGGTTCTGGAGGGCATGAACGTCTTCTTATGTGATGATGGGTTCGTCAGGGATTTGAGGAAGTCTTACAGGAAGGGTGTGGAGTTAAGGCTTCTCGCGGAGGCTGCGGGACTCCTCACGAGCGAGCTACGCTACCTAAGCCCGGGCAAGGTCACGGTAGTCCTAGACAAGAACGTCAGCTACTCAGCAACCCACGCCAACACGCTGAGGGACTTGCTGGGCGCCTCAACCGACGTAATATTAGCTGATAGAGCGGACGTTAAGGTGTTAGGAGGGGAGGGCGTGGTAGCCTCAAGCGATTACGTAGTAATCACTAGAGCGAAGAAAGTATACGACCTAGCGGGCGAGATAATAAAGAAACACTTCAAAGAAAAGATAATAGACCTAGCAAGCATGATAAACACTCAACCAAGCAAACATTTATAATAGTCAAGTAGAACACATTCTAGGGGCCCGTAGCTCAGCCAGGACAGAGCGCCGGCCTTCTAAGCCGGAGGTCCCGGGTTCGAATCCCGGCGGGCCCGCCACACCACGAGCCCGGCCCCCTAAAACACCTAAGCAAACCCTACAGAGCTGTTTCCCACGATCCACGCCTCCGTGCTGACGGCTCCCCGCCTTGAAGGGCGGGGGTTCTGCACCCTCTGGGACTTCCATCATTGTTCAGAGCCCCTCACGGGTGCGGCATCACTTGCTCAGGCCCCGCCGCCAGCTCCGGGGAGGCGCGGGCTCATCGCCTGCTAAACTCGCCCACACCCAACACCAAACACATTAATGAAGCAAAACCTTATAAGCCTCCCACACACCTCCCCGCCTTAAAAGGCGAGGCATCCAATCGAGGGTGAATGCTAGTGCCCTCAGCGATGAAGCACGCAGGCTCGTCCTCGAGCGGGTCAAGAGGAAGCTCGGCTTCGAGAGGACTCTTAAAGCACTCGGAATCGCGAGAGGCTCCCTATACAACTATATACATGGTTATAGGAGTATCCCCGACGGGGTCGTTGAGAAGGCCCGCAATACCTGGGGGAACACGAGTTCAACGAGATGGTGCAGGGTCTCGATAGGCCCTAGGTTGTTGGCATTATACGGGGAGGTAACAGCGTGGACTACTCCCTTATACTAGAAGCCATAGCATTAATACTTGAGTAATAACCATAAGCTTTTTGTTGTCCTCTATCATGTGTGGTTTAATAGTGTCTTTTAAAGCTGTATTATATGTGTGGGTGAGCGGGTTTGAGTGTTAGGAGTCTCAGTACCAAGGATTTTGAGAGGGTTTCTCTTGATGAGGCTTTTAAGATGCTGGGTTCCGGGCCTAATGGGTTGAGTGAGGATGAGGCGAGAAGGAGGCTGAGTGTTTATGGGCCTAATGTTGTTGGAGAGAAGAAGGAGAGTCCTTTGC